>Ga0123332_1003425_pt1 | contig 14449 bp, 8 predicted proteins | sample BioC12SIPDNA_4_FD_89958 | JGI IMG/M metagenome (GOLD analysis project Ga0123332, IMG submission 89958) | Anaerobic biogas reactor microbial communites from Washington, USA - Biogas_R2_A C12 SIP DNA | ecosystem: Engineered > Bioreactor > Anaerobic > Unclassified | place: Washington, USA...
AGGGCCGTCTGGGCCGTGCCGTCCTGTGCCCAGTAGAGGTAGTAGGATTGGGGGCTGAAGAGGATGCCGACCTGCGCCGGCGCCGGCTCGTAGGCTTGCAGCAGCTCCCCGTGCGCCTCCAGCACCGCGCCGGTCTTCCTCATCGCTGCCAGGCGCTCCGGTGCCAGCCCGTCGTTGCCCGCTAGCCCGAAGCCCGTGCTCTCTCGCCCAAAGACCTCGTCGCGCCAGCACCAGAAGAGAATGGCATCGGCCCCCGCCGAGATGCCGGTCCACACCCAGCCCTGTTGCGACGCTGCATCGACGCTCTGAGCCACGCTGAATCCGATGTTCGATCGCCCCCCCTGTAGCTCGCTCAGCCAGATGCGCTTGTCCTGCCGTGCCGAGGCGGAGAAGTCGATCCGGTTGATGAACTGCGCGCGGTCCATCTCCAGCCCGCCCCACTTGGGGAAGCTGGACGTCCCGATGCCATCGATCCGATCGGAGAAGCCCCAGTCGTTGCCGCGGTGGAGCGCCGTCGCGTTGGGATAGCTGTCGCCGCCGTGGAGCACCGTCGGCTGCGCGCCATGCACGGTGACCGGCCGCGCAGCGTCGATGCCCTTGACGACCTCATAGCGATCATAGGCGTGCTGGACCGAGCGCCAGCAGATAAAGTCTTGGAAAGCCATCATCTCGGTGTAGGGCCGGTTGGGCATCTTGCCGGGACGCACGTCCTCCCACGAGGTGTAGCGGCGCTGCCACGCCTCGTTGAGCGCCGCAAGGCTCCCGTACTTGGCCTCGAGCCAGGTGCGGAAACGGTTCAACGTGTAGTCGCAGTAGCACACCAGGCCGTCGGCCTGCACGTTCCAGCGTAACTCGTTCCACACGTCCCAGCCAAAGAGATTGGGCGCCGTGCGGTAGTGCGTCGTCGTGGCAGCCAGGAAGGCGCGCATCCGCTCCCACACCCCCGGATGGTCGAAGCACCCCCCAGGCGTCAGCCCGAAGTGAACCTCGCCACGGTTCGACGAGACAACCTTGTGGCCGAAGTTATCGACCATCTCGCTCCCCGGCACGGCCCGGTGGATCCAGTACGGGTGGATCGCGGCAATGGTGCTCAGCACCACCTCGAGCCCGTGCTTGTCCGCGACCTCAACGATGCGGTCGTAGTCGTCGAAACGGAACTTTCCCGGCTCGGCCTCCACCCAGGCCCACACGACCCACAACTGAATCGTATTGAGCCCCGAGTCGGCCATCTGCCGGATATCATCTTCCCAATACCGTTCGTTCGGGAACGGTGGCCGGTAGTACTGCGTCCCAAGATGAATCACGTCTACCTCCGATCAAAGCGATACGTTGAGAGACCTGCAGTGCGCAGCCATCGGATCCGGAGTCGCAAGTCGAACGTTGCCGGCTAAGTGTACGCGCCTTTCAAGCGGAGGCAAAGCCGTCCCGCGATGTTACTTTCATGCATGTTCGAAGCCACGTATAATCAGGACCGTCAGCCACCATAAGGAGGGACTATGCCAAGAACGCTGCTCTACAATGCTGGCGTCGTCACCATGGACGCCCAACGCCGCCAGTTCAACAACGGTGCCGTGCTTGTCGAGGGAGACCGGATCGCCGCCGTGGGACGCTCGTCAGACCTGTTGGCCCACGTAGCCTCCCAACCCGCCACCGAGACAGCCATCGTTGACCTGCGTGGGCGGTGGATCTTGCCGGGCCTCATCAACACCCACGTGCACACATCGCAACAGCTCGGTCGCGGCCTGGGCGACGATGTGAGCCTGCTCACCTGGCTCTTCGAGCGCATCTGGCCCTACGAGAGCAATATGACAGAGGAGGACAGCTACGTTAGTACGCTGCTCTGCGGCCTGGAGCAGATCCGCAGCGGCGTCACCTGCTTCGCCGAGCCCGGCGGGCAGTTCGTTGATGGGATGGGCCGCGCCACGATGGAGCTGGGCCTGCGCGGCATCCTCGCGCGCTCGACCATGGACATGGGCGAGGGCCTTCCCGACACCTGGCACGAGTCGACCCAGGAGACGCTCGACATCCAGGTCGCCAACTTCGAGCGTTGGCACGGCAAGGCAGGCGGGCGGATCCGCGCCTGGTTTGGGCTCCGCACCATCTTCAACAACTCCGACGACCTGATCCTGAAGACCAAGGCCCTGGCAGACCGGCACGGCGTCGGCGTCCATATGCACGTCGCCGAGATTGAGGAGGAAGTACGGTTCGCCGAGGAGACCCGCGGCGCGACGACCGTGACCCACCTGCGTGACTTGGGCGTGCTCGACCACAACTTCCTCGCTGTGCACTCGGTCTGGCTCACCGACGCCGAGGTCGGCATGTTCGCCGAGCACGACGTCAAGGTGTCGCACAACCCCGCGGCGGCGATGCGCGTCCTGGGCTTCGCGAAGGTGCCCGAGATGCTTGCGGCGGGTGTCTGCGTAGCGCTGGGTACCGACGGGGCACCCTCGAACAACCGCATGACGCTCATCGACGAGATGTGGCTGGCGTCCCTCATCCACAAAGGCCGCACCCTCGACCCCACCGTCGTGCCGGCGCAGGGGGTGCTGGCGATGGTGACGTGCGACGCGGCGCGCGCGCTCCTGTGGGAGGACGAGATCGGCTCGCTGGAGGTGGGCAAGAAAGCCGACCTGACGGTCATCGACCCGGACTCACCCGCGATGCTCCCCCTCCACGACCCGATCGCCAATATGGTCAACGCGATGCACGCCCACAATGTCGCAAGCGTGATGGTCGACGGGCGCTGGCTGATGCGCGACCGCCAGATTCTGGCCGTCAACGAGCAGGAGATCATCGAGGAAGCCAAGGCCCGGGCTGCCGCAATCGCGCGCCGCGCCGGGATCGAGATGCCGAGCCGGTTCAATGTCGTGAGCTAGGAAAGCCGGCCGGGACGACCCACTCAGTGCTGCGAAGTCCACCGGGATGGTCCTATAAGAGCGTTGTTGTGACGGATTACCGAGTCAGGAAAGGAGTAACGTATGGATCAGAAAGCATTCAGTGCGGCGTTGGGCCAGGTCCCCGCGGACCTGGTGATCACCAACGGCCAGATCGTCAACGTCTTCACCGGCGAGATCTATCCCGGAGGTGTCGCCGTGTCAGGCGACCGCATCATCGCCCAGGGCGACGTCGCCTATGCCATCGGGACAGGGACAGAGATCATCGACGCCGAGGGCCAGTTCATCGTCCCGGGCTTTGTCGAGGGCCACATCCACCCGGAGAGCGCCAACCTCAGCTTGACCAGCTTCGCTGACGTTGTGTTGGCACACGGCACGACCACGGTCTTCACGGATCTGCACGAGATCGGCGTCGTGGGCGGGGCGGACGCGATGGACGCGGCACTGGCCGAGGGACGCGCGACCCCTCTGACCTTCAAGTTCGTCTTCCCCTCGCACGTCCCCTTCTCCCCCGGCCTGGAGACCAGCGGCGGGATGATCGATGCGAACGTGATCGAGCAGGCGCTTGCGCGCGACGATGTCGTCGGCATCGGCGAGGTGGTGTCGCAGTACGTAGCCTTTGGCCTGCCCGACCTGCTGCGCTCGATCGAGGCCACGCGGCAGGCGGGCAAGGTGCTCTCAGGCCACGGCCCGGAGACCCACGGGCCGATGTGGAACGCCTTCGCTTCATTGGGCATCGCCAATGACCACGAGGCCCTCTCGCTCGACGATGTTCTCGTCCGCGTGCGTAACGGCGTCTACGCGCACCTGCGGCACAACCTGCTGGTACCCACCCTCCCCGAGCTCATCAAGGGCATCACGGAGCTGGGGCTCAACACCCGGCTCATGTGCCTGGTCACCGACGACACCAGCGCGATCACCTTGACCGACGAGGGACACCTGGACTACCTGGTGCGGCTGGCGCTCTCCCTGGGCGTCGACTTCGTCACCGCGATCCAGATGGTCACGCTCAACGTCGCTGAGTCTTTCAGGATGGCCGACGAGATGGGCAGCCTTGCCCCGGGCAGAGTGGCCGACATCAACATCGTGACGGGCGCGGACGACTTCAAGGTATTGACAACCATCGCCCGCGGCCAGGTCGTGGCGCGCAACGGACAGACGGTGAAGGTGACCCCGTCCCCCGAGCACGACCCCATCCTGCTCAATACCTTCCACCTGAAGGCGCCCGTCACCGCACAGGACCTCGTCATCGCGGCGCCGCCCGGCGCGACGCAGGCCCACGTCCACGTGATGCGCACGCTGCCCTGGATCCCGATCACCGAGGGTGCCGAAGCGGACCTTGCGGTGAAGGAGGGCTACATCGCTGCCGACACCGTGCAGGACCTGCTGCCCATCGCCGTGGTCGAGCGGCACCACGCTACCGGCAACATCGGCAAGGCGTTCATCGGTGGCTTCGGCCTCAAGCGCGGAGCCATCGCTTCGAGCATCGCGCACGACAACCACAACATCGTCGTGATGGGCGTCAGCCCCGAGGATATGGCGGTAGCGACCAATGCCGTGGCCGAAATGCAGGGCGGTGTCGTCGTCGTCGACAGCGGCGAGGTCATCGCCTCGATTCCGCTGCCGCTTGTGGGGCTGCTCTCCGATCTGGACGCGTGGTCGTTCGCCCGGGCCCGCAAGGAAGTCCTGGCCAAGGCGCAGGCAATGGGCTGCGCCGTGCCCGAACCGTTCATGTTCCTGTCGTTCATCACGCTGGCGGCCATCCCCGCCTACGCGATCACCGACAGAGGCTATATCGACTGTATGAAGCAGGCGATCATCGACCCGGTGCTCAGTTGGTCGTAAGGCAGTAACGCTCTTGGTCGAGTGAGGGCCCGAGGCTCCGCAAGTAGGCCTCGGGCCCGGATCGTGCTCCCCTCTCCTCCCCGCCGCAGGGCGCCTGCCTGCCGTCAGTCTCGTCCCCCCACGCGCGCTCGTTCCGCAGCCGTCCAGTTCGCGGCCCTCCCGACGCCGCGCAGCCCGGCCTGGTCCCTTGAGCGGCCTCCCATACCGTGTTACGATACAGGTACAGGACTCCGATCGCTCAGGTGAGCGATATCGAAGACAGACAAGGCGAGCAACGAAACGAACCCAATTGCCCTAATCTACTGCGCAGGTACACAACCGCGCTAAATTTCTTGCTCTCCGCAGCTCCCCGTCGCGTGGGCCTCTGCCCCGCGACGCCCGCCACCGCCACCTCGTCCGCCGCCACACGCCACCTTACCCACGCTGCCTCGGCAAGATTGCCGTGGGGGACGGTCAGAGTATAATCATGGGATGCACACGGCCCCCACCCGGGGCCCAAGGAGGAACGCGTGGAGCAGCGGAAACTCATCGTCGACGGCATCACCGTCAACCTGGCGCTCCTGCAGCAGCTTCAGCGACGGCCCGAGCCCTTTGAGCCGGGGGAAGCCCATTTCTGGGATGATCCCTACATCGCCGAGCAGATGCTCGCGGCGCATCTCGACCCGCAGACCGACGCCGCCGCCAGCCGCCGCCCGGAGGTCATCGACCGTGAGGCTGCATGGCTCATCGTCTCTCTCTCGCTGCGCAGCGGTAGCACCCTGATCGACCTCGGCTGCGGGCCTGGCCTCTATGCCGCGCGCTTTGCCCAACGGGGGCTCGCTGTCACGGGCATCGACTATGCCCAGCCAGCCATCGCCCATGCCCGCGCCTACGCCGAGCGCAACGCCCTGCACATCAACTACCTGTGCCAGGACTTCCTGGCCATGGACGCAACGGACGCCTTCGACGCCGCCATCCTGGTCAACGGCGACTTCTGCGCCATGCCGCCGGAACAGCGCGAACGGCTGTTGCGCAACGTACACCGTGCGCTCAAACCCGGTGGGCGCTTCGCATTGGACGTCTTTACCCGCGAGTACCACAAATACTACGGCATCTCGAACCACTGGTATGTCGCTGAAGAGGGCTTCTGGCGCCCGGGCCGGCACCTGGTGCTGGAAGAGGGGTTCGCCTACCCCAAAGAGGATCTCTATCTCAACCAGTATATCGTCATCGAAAGCGACGGGAAGGTCGCCGTCTACAGAAACTGGTTCCAGAACTACACCCCCGCCACGATCACGGCCGAACTCGAGCGCAACAACTTTGCTGTCGAGCATCTCGGCGGAGATCTGCGCGGCTCCGCGTTCACACCCGAATCCGAATGGATCGGCGTCGTGGCACGCAAGGTCGAGAGCGTCCCGCCGCGCCGGCTCATCCCCCCTCTGGCCTGATGGGCGCCGGCCCCAGCCGCGCTGTGGCCTGGGATTGCGCTGGCATCACGTGCCCGGATGGGCTTGCCAGGGCCGATCTCGTAGCCCCATGAGGCAGTCCTCGGTGGCGAGGAGGTCTGCGGCGTCCTTCTCGGCGCCGCTGCGCCCCGCCAGAATCAGCAGAATCCAGTCAGTCAAGTCCTCCAGGTGGCGCCGCAGGCCGTAGAACGCAAGCAGGTCTTCGTGGAGAACCAGGGGCCCCCCCTCCGCCTCGTACGCCGGGAGGAACACGTCCTGGAACTGTGAGCCGCCCACAAACGCGAACAGGTCCTGCTCGCGTGGCGCGAGGATGGCCCCCTCCCAGTCCAGGATGTACAGCCGCCCCACACCGTCCACCATCAGGTTCTCACCGTGCAGGTCAGTGTGGCAGATCACCGGCTGTGGAAGCCCGGAAGCCTCAACGTCCGCGCGCACCGTCTCTAGCAGGTGCAGATAGCCCATCAGTTCATCCTTACACGGTACAAGAAGATCGCGGAGTCCGAGCTGTCCCGGCGTGGCTCCCTCCGCGAACTCGCCAAGGGTCGCCAGCGCGGTTCGCAGAGCTGCCTCGAAGGGGATTTCCAGGCGATCTCGAAACGCCACCGGCAGGTCGAGCGCCGGCAACGACCGGTGCAGCCGCCCGACCATCGCAGCGAGCTGGCCCAAGACCCCATCGGTAACCCCATTGAGGCCCACGACGTGGCCGTCAATGAAGTTGTTGACGATGATCCGCCAGTCTCCCCACTGAACCCATAAATCGCCCCGCGAGGTGGGAAGTGGATAAGCGATCGTCGTCAGCAGCCCCGTGTCGTGGAGTCCGCGTGTGAGCGGGAGGTAGAATTCGGGACAGCTTGCAGCCACGGGCTGGGCGCAGTTGGTAGGCTGTAGCTTCACGAAGACCCGAACGCCACCCGCACATATGACGTTGTAGCAGGAGGACATCCACCCCGTCGGCACGAAGGTGAATGCGGTAGCGCTCAGGCCGTAGGCGCTCAGAAGCTGCCTCCGGAGTGCGTCCCTGTCCAGCGCCGGTTCTGTCTTCATCTGACCTCCTGCGGCGCATCGGCGCCGCCGCACAGTCTAGCACGGACTGGTATGCTGCCCAACACCTACGAAGCGGCCGTCTTTTCCAAGGAGTTGAGTTGCCGGACCGCCGTGCTACAATCGAGTCCTTACGGTGAGGAGTGCAGTGGAAACCTCCAACAGACACAGAGCCCACAACCGTTCGCGCCCTGTGCGCGGCGCCCCATCTCCGACCGCTACGCCGTCGCGTCGACGCGTGGGCCGCGCCGTGGATGCAGAGAGCTTCCGGTGGCTGAGCGCCGCACCGCCCCTCCGCCGGTGGGGTGCCTTGGCCTTCTCGCTGATCCTCATGGCCCTGCTCGCGGCATGTACGCAGCCCCCGGCGCCGGCGACCATCACCTTCGCCTGCTATGACTACGAGCGCAGCGTCTACGAGCCCTTGGCCGAAGCGTTCCACGCCGCGAACCCCGACGTCGATGTCCAGCTCGTATCACTCGGCAGCCCCAGCGCCAGCGTGAGCTCCGACATCGTCTACACGCTCGCCGAGGCCGCGGATACGTTCGTCGGCTCCTCGCTGATGTTGGGTTGGGCGCCGCCACAGGACATCGTGCTCGACCTGACAGCCTTCGCGGACGGCGACGCCGCCTTCGCGCCCGAGGACTTCGAGCCGGGCACGCTGGACATCATGCGCAGCACCGGCAAGCTGTGGGGCCTGCCGCTCACGCTCAATCTGCGCCTCATCTTCTACAATCGCGAGGTCTTCCGGCGCGCTCAGGCCGGGGGGCTCGTCATCCGGCAGCCGCACACCGGGTGGTCGTGGGACGAGTTCCTCGATGCGGCTGTAGCCCTCACCGAGCGCGGGCCCAACGGTGACGGCGTCGTCCGTTACGGCTACGTCGATCCCTTCCCCTCGTTCTCGGTGCCGGTGCTCGCGCACCAGCGCGCCAATCCGCTGATCGACCCCGACGCGCCCGACCAGGTTGAGCTCGCACAGCCCGCCGTGGCTGAAGCCGTGCAGTGGTACGCCGACCTGGTGTCGCTCTACGGCGTGATGCTCGATCCCACCGGGGACGCCGCCGTGATCCAGCGAGCACCCTACGAGCTTGCGCCCGCCATGTGGGCCGGTTCGACCTTCGAGCGTGACACCTTCATCGCCCGGTATGGCGATGTGGGCGTGGCGCCCTTTCCCGAGGCCGGCCCCCCCGCCACAGACATCGTGGCCCGGGCGGTATTTGTCAGCGCCGGCACAGCGCACCCCGAGGCCGCGTGGCGTTGGGCTGCCTATCTCACGCGCCAGCCCCCCGGCCCGCTCAACGATAGCATCCCGGCACGGCGCTCTGTTGGCGACAGCAGCGGCTTTTGGGACGGCCTCGACGCCGAGACAGCCGCCGTCTACCGCTACGCACTCGACCACGCGGTGGCGTTCCCGCAGCCCGTCTATGGCGCGCTCAACCGGGCCTTCCGGGCGGTCCTCGCGGGCACGCCGGCGGAGCAGGCACTGTTCGCGGCGCAGACGGAGTTGCTCCACGCGCTCGACGCGACCGCCGCGGAAGGCGAGCGCCCGCCCGCCTCCGTGACCGTCGCCACCCCGGACCCGACACCCGCACCTGGCGAGAGCACCGTCCGCTTCCTGCTGCCCGCTGGCGTCGATCGCGGGATCTATCAGCAGCTCGTCGACCGGTTCGTCGCGCGCTACCCGCAGATCACCGTACGCCTGATCTCGCCCGGCACCGGGACCCCGCCCGCCGGTCAAGCAGACGTCTTCATCGCGCCCGTCTCGGGTGTTCCGGCCGCAGACGTGCTGCCACTCACCAGCCTTGTGGAGGCCGGCGACCTCGATCTGAGCCTCTACCCGCCGGCGATGCTGGACGCCGCGACCCAGACAGGCAAGCTGCTCGGGCTGCCCTTCCAGGTGGATGCAGCGCTGCTCTACTACAACCGCACCCTGCTCGACAGCCTAGAAGCCCCCTACCCTGACGCCAGCTGGACCGCCGCGACGTTCATCGAGCAGGCAATCGCGCTCACCGATCCCGCAACCCTGGAGCCACGCTACGGCTTCTACCCGCACGACGGCGCGTTCTCCAGCGCCGCAGATACCATCACCTGGCATGGAGGTCAGATCTTCGACCCGGCGGGCCACCCCACCTTCGACGATGCCTCGGTGGTCCGCGCCGTGGGCGACTACACACGCCTGATCACCGAAGCAACGCCGCCTTCGGTCTGGGCCGCACAGCCCGAGTCGCGCTTTGCGCTCACCACCACCGTGATCATCGAGGCGGGGCGCCACCCCGGCCCGGTTGCGCGGGGTTCGATCGCCCTGTGGACCGAGCCCTACCAGCGTGCCGCACGCGCTGCATCGCCCGGCTTCGAGATCGGCGTGGCGCCGCTGCTGCCCGGTGCCGGGACGGGCCTTGCGAGCCAGGTGGAAGCGCTCTACATCAACGCACGCACTGAGCACCCTCAAGCGGCATGGGCCTGGCTGCGCTTCCTGAGCAGCGAGCCGGACGCCGTCGCCGCCCTTCCCCTAAGCCGTGCTGTCGCCGCCAACCCACGCTGGCAGCAACGCGCCGGCCCCGAAACCGCCGCGGCCTGGGCGACGCTCCTCGACAGCGGCGCATTGGCCGCGCCGCCCTGGGCCCGATCGGTGACCGCCTGGTTGGCCCTGACCTGGCTCGACCAAGCGCTGGCGGAGACCTTTGCAGGCGCGGATGCGGCGGACGCACTGCACCGCGCGCAGCTCTCTGCATCCGCCTTCGTCGCCTGCGCTGAAGCGACCGGGCCCACGACGCCTGAGGCCTGGCACGTCTGCGCCTCGCAGGCCGACCCTGGTCTGGTACTGCCCGAATAGACCTTTTGAGTCGTGGATGGGTCTTATTTGTAGAACGCCCCGGGTAAGCGGATAGCGGGCGGCACTGCGGAGCAACGGATGACAACAGAGGCATCGATTTCGAACCTGGTGGAGCACGCTCGGGCGGGTGACCTGGCTGCCTTCACGGAGCTGGTGAGTCGCTTCCAGGTCATGGCCTACGGCTACGCCTACTCGGTCCTTGGGGATTTCGCATTGGCGGAGGACGCGGCACAGGAGGCCTTCCTGGAGGCGCATCGCAGGCTGGGCGACCTTCGCGAGGCGGCAGCTTTCCCAGGCTGGTTCAGGCGCATCGTCTTCAAGTACTGCGACCGCATCGCCCGCAGCCAGCGTGCAGCGACCGTGCCGCTGGATGCGGTGGGCGAGCTACGGTCAGGCCAGCCCGGCCCGGAAGCTGTCGCCGAGCAGCGCGAACGCGAGGCAGTGATCCTCGATGCCATCCGCACGCTGCCCCGCGACCAACGAATTGCGGTAACGCTCTTCTACATCGACGGCTACTCGCAGCAAGAGGTGGCGACGTTCCTCGATGTGCAGGTCTCCACAGTCAAGAACCGGCTCTACACCGCGCGCAAGGGGCTCAGAGAACGACTCGAAGAAAGGACGATGACTATGATGCGAACGACGCTGAACCAACACACACTGCCCGAGTACTTCGCGCACAGACTGCTTCGATACCCCTTCCCACGCCGCGAGCCCGTCATCGAGATCGTGGCCCTACCCGAAAAGCGCTTGCGGGTGCACTGTATCGATGCACAGAGCCAGTTCGTCCCCCTGGCGCCGGACGGCAAGTGTGATTGGACCTTCTACGACTGGCCCGGCGCGCGCCTCACGGGCCTCTACGAGTGTCACGTCATCGCCGCCACGCGCTGGGAAGCGGGCACGCTCCTGCGGGAGTGGGAGCGCTATACCGATCTTGAGCAGGACAAGGTGCAGTGGGAGGAGCACTACATCCTCATCGAGGACGACACCTACCGCTGGGTTGACGTGCAGCGGGGTGACCCCGGCATGCTCCAGCTTGCCCCCCACCGGTACCACAACGGGCAGGTCAGCGAGTCGTGGCCGATGACGCTCGAGGTGGGACAGGCCTGGGGCGAGCCGCCCGAACGCAGCTGGGTCGCTGGTGCCGCCCGCGTGACCATCGGCGATCGCACCTGGACGTGCCTCGAGGTCACGATGGTCACGGCACAGGCGAAGGAGACGGCGGGGACGCCGGTCGTCCTTGCCAGGTGGTATGTTGCCGAAAGCGGTCGGACCGTCTTCTTCCGTCGCTTCAACGCGGCCGGGTTCCGCGACGCCGGCGCCCACGGTAGCTTCGAGGCTTTGGAGGGCAATCAGGAGATCGTCGTCGAGGGTGTGCGCTATCGCCACTGGTACGACTGCATCCCCGACCACGCGCTTGCTCCGTAGCGCTGATGCCCTCTCCGGTGCCGGGCGCGCGCCGGCCCAACGCAGCCCGACCGCCGCAGACCCGGCGGTTGGGCTGGCGCCCAGGACCCTCGGGCAGATCGCGGCCTCTTCCCGTTAGCCTTCCGTGCTGTCGGTGTAGAACGCCATCCCGATCGTGCCCGGACCGCCGTGCGTGCCGACCACCGGCGTCAGGACGCACGTATAGACCTGCTGCGGTCTCAGGCGCTCGGCAACCATCTCCCCGAACGCGATGAACTCCGGGTCCGCCCCGGCCTCGGCGTGGATCAACGCCAACTCCGCCGGACGTCTCCCTTGCAGACGTTCTTCCGCAATCTCGACCACGCGCCGCAACGACTTGGGGCGGCTGCGGACCTTCTCGAGCGCCTCGACGCGCCCATCCGAGATGGTCAGCACCGGCTTGAGATTGAGGGCCGACCCCACGAGTCGTGCCGCTCCGCCGATCCGGCCGCCGCGATGGAGGTACTCCAGCGTATCAACCGCGAATAGAACGTGAGAGGTCTCGTAACATCGTCTGGCCGCCGCGATTGCGGCCTCGATCGACTCGCCTCTGTCCGCGACCCGCTTCGCCACCATTGTCTGCAGGCCCAGGCCCATCGACACGGAATACGAGTCCACCAGCTCGATCCGCAGATCCGGGCGGTGCTCTACGAGGTACGCCTTGGCCTGCTCGGCCGAAGCGATGGTGCCACTGAGCAGCGACGACACCAACACGGCCAGGATGGCCTTGGTCTGTTGTTCCTCGGCTACCTGTTGGAAGAACTCGATGAAAGCCCCCGCCGAAGGCTGCGAGGTTTTGGGGAACTCCTTGCGCTCCTGGAGCCACCGGTAGAACGTCGGTACATCGAGCGTAATGCCGTCCAGATACGACTCCTCGCCCCAGTGCACCGTACAAGGAATGACGGGAATCCCCATCTCATCGGCGGGCCCGGGATGCAGGTTCGATGTGCTATCGGTGATGACCGCGAACTGGTTCATTGAATGTCCTTTTCGTGTCCTGAGCGACCGCTGACCTATCGACGGTCCGCCGTTGCTCATGCGAGCGCCGGCGGACCCACACCATCTATCAACTTCACAACACCGCTACAGGGCCAAAGGTACGCCCCCCGCAACCGCATCCCACCGGCCACTGTCCGCCGGGCCTCTACACGCCCTCCGGCAACGGCACCGGCCGCGCATCTTCGGTCTGGATGCTCCAGTCCGCCAGACGCCGCAGCATCTCGGCGACGACGGCGCCATGGGCCGGATCCCCCACCACGTTCACCAGCTCCCACGGGTCGTTGACCAGATCGTAGAGCTCGTCGGCATCGCCCAGCGCATCGTGGACGTACTTCCACTCGCGCGTACGAACCATCTTCCGGCGCCCCTCGGCCTCGCGCCAGCGCAGCGACGCCATCAGCGCGCGACGCCCGTAAGGCTTGGGCATCCGGGCCAGGTCGGACATCGTGAACGGACGTCCCCCCGCACCGTACTCCGAGAAAGCGGCATCGCGCGGCGCGGCGTCCGTGGCGACCGGTAGGCCCTGCCCGTGCATCGACCGCGGCACGTCGAGCCCCTGCAGCGCCAACAGCGTCGGCACGATGTCGACCAGGCTCACCAAGCTGGGCTCGCGCACGCCCGCGGGCACGTGCCCGGGCCACGAGACGATCAAGGGCACGCGTGTGAGGCAGTCATAGAAGACGCCCCCCTTGCACGCCATCCTGTGCTCGCCTATGAAGTCGCCGTGGTCGGCGCAGAAGACAACGACCGTGTTCTCGCGCAGATTGAGACGGTCGAGGGCCTCCAGGATCTGACCTACCCCATCGTCGAGAAAGCGCACCATGCCGTAGTAACACGCCATCACGCCGTAGACGTCCTCCAGCGCATCCTCCTCCATGCCCAGGATCTCGTAGAGCACCCGGTTGCGCTCCGGCACCTCGAGCCCGCCGAACTCCTCCTCGCGCCACGGCGGGAGCTGCAGCACGTCGGGCGGGAACTGCGCGGCATGCGAGGCGGGCGCCACCCAGGGCTCGTGTGGATCGGGAAACGAGACCCAGAGCGCAAAGGGCCGGTCACCGTAAGTCTCCAGGTAGCGCACCGCCTGTCCTGCGAGCAGCCCGCTCGACTGATCCTCCAGTGGCGCATCCGACGTGGCATAGCCGAAGCGGGGGCTCTGAGGCACGAGCGTCCGCCGCAGCGCGTGCGCCTCGCCGATAGCATCGAGCGGTCGCCACCAGGGCAGACCGCGCGGCTCCGGATCCCGCGGCAGGCCGCCGTGGCTCAACTCGCACCACACATCGAAAAGGGCCAAGTCTTCAGGCGTCTCGAAACAGTGGTTCTTGCCGATCAGCCCCGTGTGATAGCCCTGCGCCTTCCAGAGCTCGAAGGCGTGGACCGCGTCCGGCGGCATCAGCGTCTCGTTCCGCCGCGCGCCCGTCGAATGGGGATACTGCGACGTCCACAGCGAGACTCGCGCGGGCACGCACAACGGATGCGGCGTGAACGCGTGCTCGTACAACACACCCTCCTCGGCGAGCCGCGCCAACGCCGGCGTCTCGCAGAACGGGTTGCCGTACAGGTGACTCGCCGTCGCCTTCATCTGATCCGACATGATGACGATAACGTTGGGTTGCTCGGGCATAGAGGTCTCCTTCAAGCCCAGTAGTGCTCCACCCGGCGCCTAGCCGTATGCCTCGCGGAGCTTGGCGCAGAGAAGCTCGAACGTGCGATCGCGGTCAATGTGGTAGCAGCGCAGGATCGAGCCCATCTTGTTGGTGAAACGGTAGGTCAGGTCCCAGTCGACCTCGGGGCACGGCGTCACGTCCCAACACGCCAGCCCGGGATCGACTAGGGCCGCGATGTCGCCCAGGTCGAAGAAACCCTTGCGCGGGCTGGCGAAGCCCTCTTCGGTGAAGCGGTACGCGTGCAGATAGCGGCCCAGCTCGCCGTAGGGCGCCACAAACTGCTCCGAC
>Ga0123332_1003439_pt1 | contig 14420 bp, 10 predicted proteins | sample BioC12SIPDNA_4_FD_89958 | JGI IMG/M metagenome (GOLD analysis project Ga0123332, IMG submission 89958) | Anaerobic biogas reactor microbial communites from Washington, USA - Biogas_R2_A C12 SIP DNA | ecosystem: Engineered > Bioreactor > Anaerobic > Unclassified | place: Washington, USA...
CGTCGGTCCCGGCTGGACTTCAGTCGGTCCCGGCTGGACTTCAGTCGGTCCCGGCTCGACTTCAGTCGGTCCCGACTGGTCCTCAGTCGGTCCCGACCACCTCGCGCTGCTCGACGTCCCAGATGTTCCACGGAGCCTTGCCGGATGCCCACATCTCGTCGAGCATCTCCTTCTCCTTGAGCGTGTCCATGCACGACCAGAAGCCGAAGTGGCGGTACCCCATCAGCTCGCCTGCAGCCACCATGCGTTCGACAGGCTCTCGCTCCCAGATGGTCGAGTCACCGTCGATGGTGTCGATGGCGGAGCGGTTGAGCACGAAGAAGCCGCCGTTGATCCAGCCTTCGCCCTCTTCAGGCTTCTCGTGGAAGTTGGTGACGTTGTCGCCGGTGAACGACAGGTTCCCGAAGCGGGCCGGTGGCCGCACGGTGGTGACGGTCGCCATGCGCCCGTGCGCCCTATGGAACGCAGCCAGCTTGCGCACGTCGATGTCCGCGACGCCGTCACCGTAGGTGAAGAAGAAGTCGTCGTCGTCCTTCAACCACGACTTGAGGCGCCGCAACCTGCCGCCCGTCATGCTGGCCGCGCCGGTGTCGACGAGGTGCACCTTCCAGTCAGGCTGTTTGCCGTCGTGGATGGTCGTCGTACCGGTCTTGAGGTCGACAGAGATGTCGTTGTGGATGGCGTAGTAGTTGAGGAAGTAGTCCTTGATGATCTCGCCCTTGTAGCCGAGGGCGATGATGAACTCGTCCACGCCGCCCGCCTCGAAGATCTTCATGATGTGCCACAGGATCGGCTTGCCGCCTACCTCGACCATCGGCTTGGGCTTGAGTACGGTCTCCTCGGCGAGCCTGGTGCCGAACCCGCCTGCAAGGATGACTGCTTTCATGCTCGAACCTCCATGGAGCGGCCGGCTGGGCCGCCTGCGTCGGCTGCGGTGGGCGGACCGAAGTGGTCAAGCTGCTCCCCGCGCAGCCGGTCGATGAGCCTGCCTGACGGCAGTTCGATGTCGTCGTAGCTGAGGACCGTGTCCTTCGGCAGGTCGCGCGTGAGGACGCACCCTTCCGCTATGCCGATCGGCAACAGCCGCAGGTCGTGGGTGAGCGCTGCCGTCTCGCACTGGCCGTACGTCATGTACTCACCCAGTCCGTCGAGCGTCTCGCCCGCCTTGAGATCACGCTTCGCGGTCGCGACGACCTCGACACGCATGCCGCCTGCGGGCGTCATGACGGCGTCGTTCAACAGCGCTGCGCGCGCGATGGAGGTCGGGACCTCGAAGTGGCACAGGTGGTACGGGGTGTAGAAGCTGTACAGGGGACCCTCACCGAGCTTGTAGAGGTTGAGGTAGTGACGCTGCTTCGGGTCGTCGTGGGTGGCGTAGACGTACACCCCGGGGCCCGGCTGCGCGCCGACGACGTAGTCGACGACCCCGCCGAGGGCCCGCAGCGCGTCGACGTCGAAGTCCCGCACGCCGGTGTCGATATGTTCGCGGTGGTCAGCGCCGCGCATGCCGCGCTTCTCGATGGTGAAGCCGAAGGCGTTGGCGACGATCGCCTGCTCGAAGCTGATCTTGGTGCCGTCAGCGAAGCTGGTGACCATACTGGGACGCTGACCCCAGCGTTCGGCGAACGCCTGCTGGGTGGTGGGGGTGCGGTACGGGTCCTGCAGTCCCTTGATGTTGCCTGCCACCAGCGGGGTGAGTCCGATGCCCTTCACGAACCGCAGCAGGTTGGCCTGCACGCCCGGCTGGTCGCCGTCGCTCGCGGTGACGATGACACCGTTCGCGTCGGCGTAGCGCTTGAGGATCGGTCCCACGGTGCCATCGAGCTCGGCGTTGAGCAGCACGACGTGCTTACCGTGCTTGATGGCCTCGAGGACCACGTGGGCGCCGTACTCGACGGCCCCGGTGGCTTCCAGCACGACGTCGATACCGCCGGCGCGCGCGAGGAGCAGCGGGTCGTCGGTGACGACGGGACGGCCGGCCGCCAACGCGGCGTCGAGCTGTTGCGCCGTGCTGACGTTGACGAGGTCGACGACGCCGGCCTCGCGGTAGGCCCGCTCCGCGTTGGCGGGGGTCCGGTTCGCGATGGCAGAGAGCACCATCCCAGGCGTCGAGTTGACGATCTGGTTGGCCACGCCACGCGCCATGAAGCCCGCGCCTATCATCGCGACCCTGACAGGCCTGCCTTGCTCGGCCCTGGCACGGAGCGCCGTGTCGACGAGGATCATGCGCCACCACCTTCGGTAGTGGCGGCACCACCACCGTCGGCGGTGGCGTTGCGGCCCGCCGCGACCTCGGCCGCGGACGATTCGGCGGAGAACGCGGGCCAGAACTGGTCCTTGTTCGACGTCAAGGTGATCGGCGCGGGCCACTCGATGCCGAACGCAGGGTCGTCGTAGCGGATGCCGCGCTCGTACCCCGGCGTGTAGAACTCGCCGACCTGGTAGATAACCTCGGCGTCGTACGTCAGCGTCAGGTAGCCGTGTGCGAACAGCTCGGGGACGTAGAGCGCCAGTCGGTTGTGTTCCGTCAGCTCGACACCGAAGTGCTGCAGGTAGCTGGGTGATTCGGGGCGCAGGTCGATGATGACGTCGTAGATGGCGCCTCGTGTGCAGCGCACCAGCTTGGTCTCTGCCGCGGGCGGCAGCTGGTAGTGCATGCCGCGCATGGTGCCGGCGTGGTGGTTGTACGACACGTTCGCCTGCGCGACCGTCGGCTTGAGGCCGTGCGCGGTGAACTCGTTGGCGCAGAACGTGCGCGCGAAGAAGCCGCGCTCGTCCGCGCGCTGTTCGAGCTCGAGCACGTACGCGCCGTGGAGCGGTGTCTCGCGGAAGATCATGCCAGTGCCGCCCCGTCACTCGACGCGGCGAGTGACGCGTGCATGCGAGCGTCGAGCCAGAAGAACTGCTCGTCGATCTGGCCGGTGTCGAGCAGGTGCTTGAGCATCTTGAGCCGCGTGAACAGGCGCGACTCGAACAGCTCGGCCGTCAAGCCGATGCTCTCGAACACGCCGCGCAGCTCCGCCGCGCCCTTCTCGGCGTCCCAGTCGCACGAGAAGCCGGGCAGCTGCGACGCGATCTTGTCGAAGTTGACGCGGTAGCTGCGGTTGTCGCTGCCCTGGTCGCCGAACGACAGCTTGCAGCCGGGGAAGGTGGCCGCGACGATCTCCGCGACCTGCCTGACCTGGTAGTTGTGCCCTGAGTCGCCGACGTTGAACACCTCGGCGTGCACGACCTCGCGTGGCGCTTCGAGCGCGCACACTACGGCCTTGGCGATGTCGCGGCCGTGAACCAGTGGTCGCCACGGGGTGCCGTCGGAGAGCATCTTGATCTCGCCGGTGGTGAACGCGAAGCCGGAGAGGTTGTTGAGGACGATGTCGAAGCGCATGCGTGGGCTGGCGCCGTACGCGGTCGCGTTGCGCATGAAGGTAGGCGAGAAGTCGTCGCCCGCCATGGCGGTCAGGTCGCGCTCGACCAGCGTCTTGCACTCGGCGTAGGCGGTCTGAGGGTTGACGGCCGACGTCTCGTCGACGACGTCCTGTGCAGCGACACCGTAGACGCTGCACGACGACATGTACACGAAGCGTTCGATGCCGGCCGCTCGGGCCAGGTTGGCGAGGTGCACCGAGCCGTGGTGGTTGATGTCGTAGGTGATGTTGGGGGCGAGCGCGCCGGCCGGGTCGTTCGACAGCTCCGCCATGTGAACGATGGCGTCGTGGCCGCGCACGTCGTCGACCGTCAGGTTCCTGAGGTCCTTGACGATGGTGTAGGGCGCGCGGTCGGGGCCGTGGTACAGCCAGCCTTCCTTGTAGAAGCCGGTGTCGACGCCGGTCACCTCGTGACCTCGATCCATGAGCCGGGGCGCGAGGAGCGTCCCGAGGTAGCCGTCCGTGCCGGTGACCAGTACTTTCATCGTTCCTCCAAGACATCGGCTCGCCACGTCGCGTCGACGATGCCGAGATACCTGACGAGCGAACGCACGTAGCGTTGCCATGCCCGTTCGGTGGCGTCAAGCGAGCGCCTGACGACCGTCGTCAGGCGCTGGATCTCCCTCTCGCTCGCCCCGCCAGCGAGAGCGGCGGCGAGTTCGTCCTCCGCCAGTTGCTGCTGCAGACGCAGCAAGCCGAACTCGTCGTAGTCGAGCTCGGCGGCGCGGCGCGCGGTGAGTTCGGCGTCGACCTGGGCGTCGAGGAACGCGGCGTAGGCTGCCCTGGCGTCGTCGACGGCCTGCGTCGCGGCGGCCGCGTCCCTGTTGGTCGAGTCGGTGAACCTGACGGTGGCGCCGAGCCCGACCGTGAACCCTACGTCATCCTCACCGTTCGTCCATGAGAGGCCCGCTCCGACCAACGGCACGCCGGTCACCATGGCGACGCGTGACTCGACCTCGAACCCCGCGTTCTCGTAGGCGCCGTAGAGCTCGATCTCGCGCAGCACCGAGAAGGCAGAGGCGTTGGCGTGTGCGGTCGCGATGTCGAACTGCAGCGACAGCGTCGTCGCCTGCGAGTGGCGCTCCGGTGTCGGCACCGTGACGTAGGTCGAGCGCAGCGCTGCGGGCGAGAGGTCGGCGAGGGTGACGGGCCCGTCCGTGAGCAGGGCGCTGGTGAACGGCACGGAGTCGCTGAGGCCGAGCCGTTCACGCGCCTCGACGGCGGTGAGTGCTTCGACTTGCGCCCGTTCGAGCGCGACTGACGCGAGTTCGGCCGCGAGTCGCATGGGCAGAAGCTCCTGCTCGGTAGCCCCGTCCTGCTGCGCGACGATGACTGCCTGTCGGGCGGAGTCGGCTTCAGCGTGCGCAGCCGTCAGGGCACGGGCGTCGAGCCGCTCCGCGCTCAGCGCGAGCAGAGCCCGTTGCAGGTCGTCTCTGAGTTGGTCCCTGAGTCGGGCTTCGGCCGTGGCGACCGCGAGGCGCGCCCTCAGGATGGCGACGGTGTCCCTACGGTAGGTGGCGTCGAGGCTGACGTCGATGTCGGTCTCCCACGCGCCGGTCGAGGCGGGGTCCGCGAGGTCTCGTTCGAACTCGAGCCCTGGCGCAACCTGTGCGACGACGCTCACGCCCGCACGGGCGCGGGCGAGCGCAGCGCGGGACGCGACCAGGGTGGCCTGCCGCTCGCGCACCGCGTCGCTGGTCGCGCCGAGCGCGATGGCCAGGTCGGAGCGGTGCGGTTCAGCGGGGATGATCGCGAACGCGGTCCTCGGGTCGCCGAGATCGCTCGCTTGGGCGACCGTGGTGCCTGCCGCGTTGAGCGCGATGAGCGAGGCGACGGCGAGAGCCGGCAACGCCAGAGGTCCATGCTGCCATCTGACTGCGTCACGTCTGGTTCGCACCTACCGGCTCCTCGTATCGTGTTCTCGCGTCTCTGAGGTACTGCCGCGATGCGGTCGCAGTGCGGTCGCACGTTGGCCGCGAGGCGGTTGTCTCAACTGTAGCCGTGCCTCGCCGTGTCGCGTTCGGCGAAAGTCACAGCGACAATCGACGTTCAGGCATGTGATAAGCCGCAGTTCTCACATGGAGGCGTTTGCTACAGTCCGTTAGGTCGACGGTAGCCGTGTGTCGCGGCTGCCGTCCTGAGAGGTGTGATGAACGATTTCTCCGTACCGGTAGGCGAGGCACTGAAGGTCCTGCGGCGCGGGCTCGGCTGGAGCTTGGCCGCCGCCGCCGTCCTCGGGTACCTGGCCTACGTGTGGTCGGCCAGACAGCCGGCCGTCTATGAGTCAGAGGCGACGGTGCTGGCGTCATCGGCGACACCCGACTACCGCTCGTTCGGGGTGTCTCCCGTGGTCGCGCCCGCCATCGACGTCAGTGCCTACCAGGTCGCGTCCCGCAGTGACCCTGTGATGGTCGATGCCATCGTCGCTCTCGGGTCACAACCGACCGACGACGCCATCCGCTCGCTGCGCGCCAACTCGAGCGTGTCCGCCACCGCGGCTGGCACGTCCTCACTGTTGGAGATCAGCGCTCGTTCCGGACTGCCCGAGGTCGCTGCAGCGCGAGCCAACGCGTTGGCCGACGCGCTGGTCGCGTGGGACGTGCAGCGCGCCACGCGCAGCGTCGCCCAGATCATCGAGTCGTTGGAGCAGCAGATCGGCTCGTTGACGGAGCAGATCCGTTCGCTGCAAGCGCTCGGCGACTCCACCAGGCAGAACGAGATCGAAGGGCTGATCACGCTGCGAGCCCAGCAGCAGCAGTCGATGGCCGTCGCGCGCGCCATGAGCGCGTCTGCGATAGGTCGGCTCGAGGTCATCCAGAGAGCCTCGGCCAGCTCGACGCCGGTCGAACCGCGGCCGCTCGTGACCGCGCTGTTGGCCGCACTGGCCGGCATCGTCATCACGTACGGCATCGTCATCCTGCGCTCGTCGCTCGACACGCGCATCTCCGACGTCACCGAGGTCGAGACGTTGACGGGCTTCCCGATCCTCGCCGAGTTCCAGCGCTTGCCCAAGCCGACGCGCCGCCTGCCGCGCGAGTCGGCGAGCTACCTCAGGACCGGGGTGCTGTTCGCTACGGCTGACGCGTCACCGCGAGTCGTGATGGTTACCAGTGGTAGGTCGGGCGAGGGCAAGTCGGCCGTTGCCATGAACCTCGCCGAGAGCTTCGCGCGCAACGACTACCGCACGCTGCTGGTCGACGCCGACCTGCGCCAGCCGGTGCTCTTCCAGGAGTACGGCCTGCGGCGCGGCCAGGCGTCCGACCTCATCGACTTCCTGCAGGACCCCGACGGTCCGCACATGGTCGCGCGCGTGCCGCTGGGCGGGAAGCAGCGGCTCGACGTCGTGCCCGCCTTCCAGGTGTCGGCTCAGGCTGCCGAGATCCTCGGGCGCGGTTTCGGGGCATGCGTGAAGCGCTGGGCTCAGGAGTACGACGTGATCATCGTCGACTCGCCGCCCGTGCTCGCCGTCGCCGACGCCCTGTCGATCGCGCCGTTCTGCACCGGCAGCATCCTGGCCGTGAACATGCGCAAGGCCGACAGGCGGCCGCTGCGTGCCACGCTCGACCTGCTCGAGCGCATGGGCGTACGCGTGCTTGGCGTGGCGGCCACCATGGTCACCGAGCCTCGTATGCGCGGCAGCGCGGCGTACGGCTACGGCTACGGTGGCGGCGGCGACGACCAGGACCCGCCCACCCCATCGGTTCCACGTTCCGAGGCGCGCGTGAGCGTTCGCTCCGAGAGCCGCCGCGGCTGAAGACCATCACACGAAGAGAGGTTCGAACGAGATGAACGTCACCATCATCGGTACCGGCTACGTCGGGTTGACGACCGGAACCGCACTCGCCTACATCGGTCACGACGTGACCTGCGTCGACAAGAAGCCCGAGATCGTCGAGCGCCTGGCTGCAGGCGAGCCGACCATCCACGAGGACGGACTCCGCGAGCTCCTCCTCGCGGGACGCTCCCGTCTGCGTTTCAGGACCGACATCCCGACGCTGAGCGGTACCGGCGTCGTGATGATCGCGGTCGGCACGCCGTCGAAGAGCAACGGCGACGCCGACCTGCAGTACGTCGATGCAGCCGCCCGTGAGGTCGCCGACCTCATCCAGGAGGGCGCCCGCCTCGTCGTCGTCAACAAGTCGACCGTCCCGGTCGGAAGCGCACGGCACGTGAAGGGCATCATCGACCGGCGCCTCGAGAGCCGCGGCGTCACGGCCGAGGTGCACGTCGCCTCGAACCCCGAGTTCCTCGCGGAGGGTCGCGCGGTGCACGATTCGCTCTACCCTGACCGCATCGTGATCGGCGTCGATGACGCCGGCGCCGCCAGCCTCCTCCGCGAGATGTACGGCCCCATCCTCGAGCAGACGTTCGAGCCGCCCGCCTCGACGCCGCGACCGGAACGGTACGACCTCCCGCCGCTGGTCACGACGACGGCGACGAGTGCCGAACTGACGAAGTACGCGGCCAACGCGTTCCTCGCCACGAAGATCAGCTTCATCAACGAGTTCTCCGGCCTGGCCGAGAAGGTCGGTGCCGACATCACCGAGGTCGCGAGGGCCATTGGCCTCGACGTGCGCATCGGTTCGCGGTTCCTCAACGCCGGTATCGGATGGGGTGGTAGCTGCTTCGGCAAGGACACGGCAGCCATCCTGGCGCTGGCGGGTGGGTACGACTACACCATGCCCATCGTCAGGTCGGCCATCGACGTCAACAAGCGTCAGCGCCTGTTCGTCGTCGAGAAGCTTCAGCAGAGCCTCAAGGTACTGAGGGGCACCACCATCGGCCTCCTTGGCCTCGCGTTCAAGGGCAACACCGACGACCTGCGTGACGCGCCGGCCCTCACGCTCATCCAGCAACTACACGAGCGCGGCGCGGTCGTGAAGGTCCACGACCCCATCGCGATGGACAACGCGAAGCGGCAGTACCCCGACCTGCCTGTCGAGTACTGCGACGACGCTGCCTGCCTGTCAGCAGGCTGCGACGCCATCGTCGTGGTGACCGACTGGCCGGAGTTCAGGCAGATCGACTTCGAAGCAGTCGCGTCCTCGATGCGAGGCAACCTGGTGCTTGACGCTCGCAACTACCTGCAGCCGTCGCAAGTGAAGGCGGCCGGTCTGGAGTACGTCGGCATAGGCCGCTGATCTGATCGTTCGCGGGGGTCAGAGCTCGTCTGGCACTCGTACGTAACGCCGCCGGCTCTCATCGGGTTCGGGTCGGCGTCACCAGCCGTTGAAGGTCGATCCCGCAGGCACCAACGCCGCCCTCACCCGTAGGTTCATCGGGTAGTACGCCGTCACGTCGAGCGGTCGGCCGTTCGCGTCGAGCGCGTAGCGCGAGTCGAGCGGGCGACCCTCCGTATCGCGCAGCACGACGATGAGCTGCGCCATGCCCTGTGACCAGTCGACACCGCCTGCCCCTTCGAGCGCCGCGACGCTCTGGGTGGCGTTGACGACGCCCGAACTCGGGAGCTGCACCCTGCTCGCCTCGCTGCATGCGGGCGAGACGGTGATGAGGTCGTCAGGCACCATGCACAACTGCATGTACACGGGATCGTCGGTGGGGCGGTCGAGGACCTCGACCTGGAGGTAGAGGGTCCCTTGCCCGTAGTCGTACGGGGCGTCGAGGTTCCCGACGGCGGCTGCGGGAGCAGGCATGAACGTGAACGCTCCCTCGCCGCCCTGGGCGGGAGCCGCGGGTTGCAGCGTCGTGTCGAGCAGCGCCAGCGTCGGCCCGCCTGGAGCCGGAGGCGGCTCGGCGACCACGGGTGGTTGGGCGGGTGGCTCCTGCACCGGTGGTTCCTCCGCAACCGCCTCTTCGGCGGCCGGCTCTTCGGCGGCCGGTTCCTCGGTAGCCGGTTCCTCGGCGACAGGTGGCTGGGTGACGGGTGGGTCAGTCTGCACGGCGACAGGTGGTGTCGTCGGCGGGGGTGGGGTGAGGTTCACCGTAGGAGCGTTCTGTTCGGCCTCGGCCTGTGCGGCTGCGGCCTGCGCTGCTTCGAGCTCGGCCTGGGCCTGTGCCTCGGCTGCTGCTTGAGCGGCCGCTGCGGCCTCGGCGGCAGCCGTGTCGGCGGCCTGGAACCGAGCCAGCGCCTGCCGTACCTCGGCGTCCTGCGGGTCGAGCGTCGCGGCCTGCTCCCACAGGGCGCGTGACGTGGCCGTGCGCCCCAGTGCACCGTTGCTGGCTGCGGCTCCCTTGATGGCTTCGACGAAGCCGTTCGCGGACTGCGTTGCTGCCGTGTAGAACGACAGGGCGGCACCGGGGTTGCCTTGCGCGAGCGCCTGTTCGCCGGCGATGAACGCGTCGGCTGCCTCGAGCCCGTACTGGGCGCCGAGCCGGGCGCGCACCAGGCGCGGTTGTAGTTGGGGGTAGGTCTGGACCGCGACCTCGAGCAGAGGCAACGCGGCCACCGGGTCGCCGAGCGCCAACTCGGTCTCACCGAGGTACGTGATGGTCGTGATGTCCTCGTCGTTGAGCGCGTACGAGGCGCGGAGCAGTTCGGCTGCCCTGTCGAGGGCACCGACGTTGTACGCCTGGTATCCCAGCGCCAGCGCGGCTCGCGCGGCGTCGGCTCTCGAACGCGCGTCGAACGTACCGCCCGCGTCCCTGTACTCCTGCCACGCCTCCCAGGTACGCGCCGTCCAACCCGTTATCCCGTACGCCTGCGCGAGGAACCGTAGCGGCTCGGTGCGTCCTGGGGCCAGGCGCTTGGCTCGCTCACCTGCAGCAATCGCGTCACGCCACAACGGCTGGTCGGGGTAGTGCACCTCGTACGTGGCGACGGCTTCGCTCGCGGCCAGCTGGGCTTCGCGCAGGGCGGCCGCGGCCTCGTCAGGCAACGCGCCCTGCGCACTGGCGGCGTGCCCGAACAGGACGGCGAGCGCCATGCACAGCACCACGTGCCTGCGCACGCGACCCCACAAAGCCGTTCGCGCCGTACGGCACGGTCGGTCGCTGGTGGTGGCTGTGGATGCTGGTTCTCTGGCCACGCGTCATTATCCAACGGACTGCCCCTGCAGGGTGCATGCCGTCACACCTCTATCATGGAGGCCGAGGACATGGTGAAGGTATGCAGAGCGAGCGGGTCGATCGTCACGTCGTCGTCGTTCGAGTCTCGACGGCTCGGCGAGGGGCCTGCGTGTCGGATGGGTGGTGGATGGGATGTCTAGAAGGCTACTGACTCTCGGTGTCCTGTTGGTCATGGCTGTCGGCCTGAGTCAGGTCGGCGGTGACGAGTGGGGGCGCGGCGCGCTGCGCCAGTTGAGCGAGGTCGAGTTCGACACGAGCTTCCCCGACGGCTCGTTCCTCGGGGAGGGCTCGGTGACCGGCTACCAGGCCGCCGTGCTGGTGGACAGGCTCCTCGCGAGGACCGACGCCAACACGGGTTGCACCGACGCGATGGCGGGGCTCGAGGACACCGGCTTCCGCTTCGCCGACGTGCCGGGCGACCACTGGGCCGCCGGCGCGGCCGAGCGGCTCGCCGCGCTAGGGGTAGGTGACGCGTTCCCCGACGGCAACCTCAACGGTGACGAGTTCTTGAGCGGTTACCAGACCGCGTTGCTGTTGGCGAACGCGGTCGCTGCCGTCGACGCTAAGGTCTTGTGCGGAGAGAACACGGTCAACGAGCGCCTCGGGAGCATGGCTGCGGAGGTCGCGACGCTGAAGGCCGACATCGCAGCCGGTGCCTTGGCGGGCCCCGCGGGTCCGCAAGGCCCACCCGGGCCACCGGGACCGCAGGGCGAGCCGGGCCAGGACGGCGCGTTGGGAGCGACCGGTCCGCAGGGGATACAGGGAGAGGCGGGCCCAGCCGGTCCTCCTGGCCCCATCGGTCAGACCGGCCCGCAGGGACCCGTTGGTGACGTGGGTCCAGCCGGTCCACCCGGTCCCACCGGTGCGGCCGGTCCCGCCGGCCCACCGGGGCCGCCAGGTGAGGTCGGGGCGACCGGCGAACCTGGCCCCGCCGGACCCGTCGGCGCTCCTGGGGTGGCGGGGCTCGCGTGCTGGGACCTCGACGGCAACGGGATCGGCTCGGCGAGTGAAGACGTGAACGGTGACGGCGTGCACGACGCTGAGGATTGCGTCGGACCGCCGGGGCCGGCGGGCAACACCGGGGCAGCGGGTCCAGTGGGTCCCGCTGGTCCCGTAGGACCGACCGGCCTGCAGGGCGCTCAAGGTCCGGCAGGGCCACCCGGGCCGGCTGGACCGGTGGGAGCGACCGGTCCGATGGGGCCGCTCGGTCCGCAGGGCGAGCAGGGGCCGCAAGGAGAGCAGGGGCCGCAAGGAGAGCAAGGGCCGCAAGGAGAGCAAGGGCCGCAAGGAGAGCAAGGGCCGCAAGGAGAGCAAGGTCCGAAGGGTGATCAGGGCCCGAAGGGTGACAAGGGTGATCAGGGTGAGAAGGGTGACAAGGGTGATCAGGGTGAGAAGGGTGACAAGGGTGACAAGGGTGACCAAGGTGATCCCGGGCCTGCAGGCCCTGCCGGTCAGAACGGCGCTGACGGTGCGATAGGACCTGCTGGCCCGGCCGGGCCAGCAGGAGCAGAGGGTCCCCAAGGTCCTGCGGGACCTGCCGGACCGACCGGCGCTGAGGGTCCCGTCGGTCCCGAGGGCCCCAAGGGGGACACGGGCCCACAAGGACCGCAGGGTGAGTGCGGGTGTGTAGGCGGATGAGCGAACCTGCCGCCCGCTCAGTGTGAGGCGGCGGCGAGCCGAGCCGCTGGATCTCATCGACGGCACGCCCAGGAATTCACTTCCTGGGCGCTGCTTTCGTGTGACCATCAGGTCCGCGATGGGTACGAATCTCGTTCGAACGGTGGTGGGAGCCTCTTGAGACGCACGATCACGCTGATCGCCTTCCTGTTGGCGTTGGCCGTGGGCCTGACGCAGAGCGGTAACGAGGAGTGGGGGCGCTCGGCAGTCAGGAACCTGACCGGGACGGGGATCGAGGTCGGGTTCCCCGACGGTTCGTTCCTCGGTGAAGGCACGCTGACCGGGTACCAGGCCGCGACACTGGTGGACCGGATGCTCAGTCAGGTCGATGTCGCGACCGGCTGTCCCGACCTCGTGAGCGGTCTGCCTGACCCGGAGTTCGCGTTCACTGACGTCCCTTCCGACCACTGGGCTGCGGCTGCGACGCAACGCGTCGCGGCACTCGGGGTGAGAGCGGCGTTCCCTGCTGGAGAGTTCGGCGGAGAGTCGTTCCTCAGCGGCTACCAGACCGCGCTGCTGCTCAGCAGCGCGATGGACGTCGTGCAGGAGAAGATCGTGTGCGGTGAGGCGCGGCTCTACGACCGCGTCGATCAGCTCGGCGCGATGTTGGAGAGCGTGCTCGCCGACATCGACGACGGCTCGCTCATCGGGCCGGCCGGCCCAGTGGGACCGCAGGGCCCCGCTGGGCCCGAGGGCCCTCCCGGTCCCGCAGGTCCCGCCGGAGAGCGCGGACCCATAGGGCTGCCCGGCCAGACGGGCGAACCGGGGCCGCAGGGCCCCACGGGTGAGGTCGGTCCCGTCGGCCCCGCCGGGCCGCCGGGGGAGACCGGAGCGGCGGGCGTCGATGGAGTCGCGTGCTGGGATACCAACTCGAACCGCGTACCTGACGCAACGGAGGATCTGAACGGAGACGGCGTCGTCGACCTGGACGACTGTCGTGGGATTCCCGGACCGCCGGGGCCGCAGGGTCCCACAGGGGCGCCGGGACCACAGGGTCCGGCGGGGGACAGGGGCCCGGCGGGCCCAGCGGGTCCCGAAGGGCCCGCAGGCGCACCCGGTCCGGCGGGACCTGCAGGCCCGACGGGTCCGCAGGGGCCGCAAGGACCTCAGGGGCCGCAGGGGCCGCCGGGGGATTGAGAGCGTCAGTGTACTGGCCGGCACTTCGTAAGAGGGCCGGCCAGTACGACTATGCGAACAGTCGTGAAGGCGACTCTAGTCGATGGCGACGGTGGTAGGTCCGGTGACCTCGAACGTGCACGCCGTCGTGGGGTTGGGCTGCTGACAGACGCCCACAGGAGTGACGGTGCGCTGGCCGTCCCACGAGAGCGTCACAGACGTTCCTACGCCGAACCAGGATGTGCAGCCGGTGCCCCCAATCCAGGGGTTGCAGTTGATGCCGGAAGGATTGCTCGTGACCGTCGTGAAGGCGCCACCCTCGACGCTCACCCATGTCGAGAACGACACGCCGACGGTGCGGTTGCCCTCCATAGTGATCGTGCACTGGCTTCCTTGGTCGAGGCAATCACCAGACCACTTGTCGAACTGGTAATTTGCGGCGGCACTCGCCGTGAGAGTGACGTTCGTACCCCATCCGTAGTTGAAGATACCGGGCGTGGCCGTCGTATCACCGGAAGGATTTCGTCCGATGCTGCCCTGGCCCGACTCGATGAACGTCGTCAACGTGACCGGCGACACCGTGACCGTGAACGACTGAGCCACGGCGGTGTCCTGCCCGCCGTTAGCCGTGCCTCCGTTGTCGCTCAGTACGACGCTGTACGCCGCCGTGCCGTACACCCCCGATGCGGGCGTGTAGGTAAGCGTGGCCGTTGCCCCGTCGCGGGTCAGGACCGGCTGCGTAGTCAGCAGGCCGGGTGATCCCGAAGACCTCGACACCGTGAACGTGAGGATTTGACCAGCCTCGTCTGGACCGCCGCCCGGGTGCACGCCGGTGGCGAAGCCCGTGCGCGTCACCGGGTTGCCGTTGCCGAGCGTCGCGGCCGGGTTCCCAATCAGGTCGAACCGGGGCGCGTCGTTGACGGCCGCGACGTTCATGGTCACGGTCCTGGTCGCCGACTCGTTGCCATGCGCATCGACGGCTCTGAACTCGAAGGTCATGACGCCGTTGGCGTCAGTTGCCGGCTCGTACGTGAACGACCCATCGGCTGCCAACTCGAGCACGCCGCTCGAGGGCGCGGTCACGAGTTCTGCGGTGTGCGTGTCGCCGTCCGAGTCGGAGACGTCCCGCAGCAGGCCGTCGTCAGCGTCGACCTCGAGGGTAGTGTCCTCGCGCGC
>Ga0123332_1003442_pt1 | contig 14412 bp, 10 predicted proteins | sample BioC12SIPDNA_4_FD_89958 | JGI IMG/M metagenome (GOLD analysis project Ga0123332, IMG submission 89958) | Anaerobic biogas reactor microbial communites from Washington, USA - Biogas_R2_A C12 SIP DNA | ecosystem: Engineered > Bioreactor > Anaerobic > Unclassified | place: Washington, USA...
CAGCACCACGAGGTCGATCCCGCCCATGAGCTCGACCGCGCGCGCCACCAGGCGCTCCAGGTCGGCGGGCGCCGTGACGTCGGCGCCCACGCCGTGCACCGCGCCCGCCGCACCGTCGGCGGCGACCGCGCCGGCGACCGGCCGCGCGGCGGCCACCTCGGCGGCCACGGCGGCCGCCCTCCCCTCGTCGCGCCCGCACAGCACCACCTGGGCGCCGTCGTCCGCCAGCGCCTGCGCCGTGGCGCGGCCCAGGCCGCTGGTGCCGGCCGTGACCAGGGCGCGCTTGCCCGCCAGTCCGAGATCCATGTGAGCCTCCGTTCGGCGCCGGGGCGCCGGGTTCCATCCCACCGTATCGCGCCGGCAGGCGTGGTGCGCGGGGTGCGTTAGCGTCACCGGAGCCGCGGTACTGGCGGGTTCGCCTCTTGAAACGTCATGCCGAGGGTGGATACTATCCGTTAGCCAGTTCACAGAACCGATTCTCGGCTGTATACTGCGCACGCTAGGCCGCAAGGTTCTGCAATCCCCCGACCCGATAGGAGACACCCCCATGCCCCTCACCGAAGTGATCGTGTTGATCCCCGAAGAGCGCGTCGGCGAGTTCTACCGCCTGGTAGGCGCCTGGATGACCGGCGGCGCCCTCACCGAGGAGGCCCCCGCCCCGCGCGGCCGGCGGCGCCAGGCCGGCGGCGCCGCCCCCACGCTCTCGGCCAACAGTCGCTACGCGCCGCTGCACCAGCACCTCGCGGGCCTCGGCAAGGACCGCAAGGAGTACGAGATGAGCTTCGACGAGATCAGCACCGTCATGGGAGCCGAGCTCCCCAAGTCGGCGCGCGACCACCGCGCCTGGTGGGCTAACACCGAGTCGCACTCGCAGGCCCTGGCGTGGATCTCGGCCGGCTGGAAGGTCGACGGCGTCGACCTCGACAACGAGCTGATCCACTTCACGCGCATCGAGCGCAGCGCCTGAGCTAGGACACCCTTCCCAGACCGAACGCCTTGCCGGCCTGGCCCAGCAGCACCGGGGCCAGGCCGGCTGCTGCCACCAGCCACCAGCCCCACGGCTCGAGCAGCTCGATCGACAGCACCCGGCGCACGCCCGGCACCACCACCGCCAGCACCACCAGCAGGCTGCACAGCGCCGTGGCCGCCCACACCCAGCGGTTGCGCGTCACCTGGTTGTTCAGGAGCGGGCTGCCCGGGTCGCGCATGTTGAACACGTGCCACACCTGGCCCAGCGCCAGGCTCAGGAACGCCACCGTGACCGCCTCGGGCGTGGAGGCGTCGAAGCGCTCGAGCGCGACCACGAACGCGCCGAGGCTGGCGGCGGTCAGCGCGCTGCCGTAGCCGAAGATGGTGCGCCAGTGGCGACCAGCCAGCAGCGGCTCGCGCGCGCCGCGCGGCGGTCGCTGCAGGATGCGCAGGTCGCCGCGGCCGGCGCCCAGCGCCAGGGCGGGGAAGACGTCGGTGACGAGGTTCAGGAACAGGATCTGCAAGGGCAGCAGCGGCAGCGGGAAGCCCATCACGCCCGCCAGGCCGATCACCAGGATCTCGCTCAGGTTGCACGACAGCAGGTAGACCACGAAGGCGCGGATGTTGTCGAAGATCACGCGCCCTTCCTTCACGGCCGCCACGATCGTCTCGAAGGCGTCGTCGAGCAGCACCATGTCGGACGCCTCGCGCGCCACCTCGGTGCCGCGCTGCCCCATCGCCACGCCGATGTCGGCCTGGTGGAGCGCCGGCGCGTCGTTGACGCCGTCGCCGGTCATGGCCACGACGTGGCCCGCCTGCTGGTGCAGCGTGATGAGCTCGAGCTTCTGCTCGGGCGCCACCCGCGCCAGCACGTTGGCAGCCAGCAGCTCCTGCCGGCCGGCCTCGCCCGCTTCCAGCAGCCGCGCCACGGCGTTGCCGTCGAGCACGCGGTCGGCGCCCTGGATGCCCACCTGGGCGGCGATGCTGCTGGCGGTGGCGGCCTGGTCGCCGGTCGCCATCACCACGCGGATGCCGGCGGCGTGGCAGCGGGCCAGCGCCTCGCGCACGCCCGCGCGCGGCGGGTCGACGAGCGCCACCAGCCCGACGAGGCTCAGCTCGCGGTAGGGCGAGTCGTACGCCTCGGCGCCGCGGCGCTCGGCCAGCGCCAGCACGCGCAGGCCGCGGGCGGCGAGCGCCCGGTTGTGGGCCAGCCACTCCTCCCTTGCCGCAGCGTCGAGGGGCGCGCGGCTGCCGTCGGCTTGCGTCACGGCGGTGGCCGCGGCCAGCACCACGCCCGGGGCGCCCTTCACCACCACCCAGCGGCCGCCCGTCTCGGGGTCGCGGTGCGCGGTGGCCATCATGCGCGTCTCGGGGTCGAACGCCTCCCGGCGCACCTCGGGGTAGCGCTCGAGCAGCGCGTCGCGCTCGAGCCCCGCCCGGCGCGCCGCGCGTAGGAGCGCGAGCTCCATGGGATCGCCCACGCCCTCGCTGGCGTCGGGGCCAGCACCGCCGTCCGCCGCGCCGGCGTCCTGGCCCGGCGGCGGCAGCTCGGCCGTGACGCACAGCGCCGAGGCCACCAGCGCGTGCTCCAGCTGCGCGCGCAGCTCCGCGTGGGCCGGGCTGCCCGGCGCCGCGCTGCCCGCCGCCTCGCTCGCCTCCAGGAGGGCCTCCAACGAGCCCCCCGCCTCGCCGTCCAGCGCCACCTCGCCGGCCGGCAGCCGGATGGCGGTCACGCGCATGCGGTTCTCGGTCAGGGTGCCGGTCTTGTCGGTGAGCACGACGCTGGTGGCGCCCAGGGTCTCGACGGCCGACAGGCGGTCGACGAGCGCGTTGCGGCGAGCCATGCGCCGCACCCCCTGCGCCAGCGTCAGGGTGGCGATGATCGGCAGGCCCTCCGGCACCGCGGCCACCGCCAGGGCGATGGCGGTCTGCAGCAGGGTCAGCCAGCTCTTGCCGCTGCCGAGGCCCGTGAGGGTGACGACCACCGCCACCACCAGGGTCAGCCACGCCAAGCGACGGGCCAGCTCCTGCAGCCGCCGCTCGAGGGGCGTGCGCTCGTCGCCACGCGCCCGGTCCACCAGCTGGCTGATGCGCCCCAGCTCGGTGGCCGCGCCCGTGGCCACCACCACGGCCTCGCCGGAACCGCGCGTGACCGGCGTGCCCTTGTGGAGCATCGAGGAGCGCTCCGGCAGCGTGGTCTCCGCCGCCACCGGTCCGGCCTCCTTGGCCACGGGCACCGACTCGCCCGTCAGGCTCGACTCGTCGACCTCCAGGCGGCTGCCGCGCAGCAGGCGGGCGTCGGCGCCCACCAGGTCGCCGCCCTCGACCAGCAGCACGTCGCCGGGCACCAGGTCGTCGGCCACGATCGTCTCTAGGCGGCCGTCGCGTCGCACCCGGGCGTGCGAGGCGCCCATGCGCCGGAGCGCCTCCACCGAGCGCACCGCGCGCAGCTCGGTGACGAAGCCGATGAGCGCGTTCAGCAGCAGCACGATCAGCACGGCGATGGCCTCGGCCCAGTCGCCGAACAGCGCCGACAGGCCGGCCGCCGCGGCTAGCAGGGCCACCAGCAGGCCGCGGAACTGGTCGAGCAGCACGCTCAGCCACGAGCGCGGCGGGCTCATCTCCAGGCTGTTCGGGCCGTAGCGGCGGCGGCGCTCGGCGACCTCCGCGGCGCTGAGGCCGCGGGCGGGGTCCACGTCCAGGCGCTCCAGGACCGCGGTCACGTCCTCGGACCACGGCCGCTGGAGCGGAGCGCCCTCCTCCGGCGGGGTGGCGGGGAGCGCGGAGGAGCGGGGCATGGCGCCAGGTTATGCCCCCTCGTGCGTGAGCGGAAGTGACTTCAGCCCCGGGCGCGGCGTGGTGTCATGGCGGCATGAGCCTACCGACGGAGATCCTCGACTACGCCCGCGACGCCCTGGCCCGGCTGGTGGCCATCCCCTCGGTCTCGGCGGAGGGGCGCGCGCTGGCGCCGGCCGCCGCCGCGGTGCGCGAGCTGCTGGAGGAGCTCGGCGCCACCACCGAGCTGCACGAGACCGCCGGCGCGCCGGTGGTGTTCGCCGAGCGCCCCGCGCAGCCCGGCCAGCAGACCGTGCTGTTCTACAACCACTACGACGTGCAGCCCGCCGACCCGCTGGAACTGTGGCGCTCGGAGCCGTTCGCCCTCACCGAGGAGGACGGGGTGTGGTACGGCCGCGGCGTCGCCGACGACAAGGGCGAGCTCGTCTCGCGCCTGGCCGCGCTGCGCTGGTTCCTGGCCGAGCACGGCGAGCTGCCCCTGGGCTTCAAGTTCGTGGTGGAGGGCGAGGAGGAGGTGGGCAGCCCCAACCTCGTGGAGTACGTGACCCGCTACAAGGAGCGCCTGGCGGCCGACGGCTGCGTGTGGGAGTTCGGCGGCGTCACCGCCAGCGGCCGGCCCACCACCTACTTCGGCCTCAAGGGCATCGCCTGCGTGGAGCTGCGCGTGGCCACCGCCTCGCACGACCTGCACTCGTCGCTCGGGGCGGTGGTCGAGAACCCCATCTACCGCCTGGCCGCCGCCCTCGCCTCGCTGCGCGACGCCGACGGGCGCGTGACCGTCGCGGGCTTCTACGACGACGTCACGCCCTTGGGCCCCGCCGAGGAGGAGCTGCTGGCGGCGCTGCCCGACGAGGGGGCGGAGCTGCGTGAGGTGTACGGCGTGGAAGGCTACCTAGGCGGCGTCTCGGGCGCGGGGTTCCAGCGCCGGCTGCTCACCGAGCCCAACATCAACTACAACGGCTTCCACGCCGGCTACGGCGGGCCGGGCTCCAAGACGGTGCTGCCGGCGTCGGCGAGCGCCAAGCTCGACATCCGCCTGGTGCCCGACCAGGACCCCGAGCGGGTGCTGCGCGCGCTCCGCGACCACCTGGACGCCCACGGCTTCAGCGACGTCGAGCTGGTCGAGCTCGAGACGAGCCAGCGCGCCGCCCGTACCAGCGCCGACCACCCGTTCGTGCGCGCCACCATCCAGGCGCTGCGGGAGGGGTTCGGCCAGGAGCCGGTCGCCTACCCCAACGTGGCGGGCTCGGGCCCGATGTACCCGTTCGTGGCCGAGCTCGGCCTGCCGGTGGTGGGGCTGGGCTGCAGCCACCCGGGCTCGCGCGCTCACAGCCCCAACGAGAACGTGCGCGTGGCCGACTTCGCGGCCAGCGTGGTGGCCACCAAGCGCCTGCTCGAGCTGCTGCGGCGCTGAGGCGCGGCCCCCGGGCCGTGGGGCGGCCGGGCCATGCGGGCGGCGGGGCGCTGGGGCGCTGGCCGGAGCGTGGGAGGTGCCCGCACGCCTGGTTACCGGACCGCGCCACGGAAGGGCCTACCGTGGCGCGGTCCGTAACGCCCGCTAACCGCGATGGGGACGCGCCTCTAGGTGCATACTGGGTCCCGGCGACGGTGATCTGGGGGGAAGCGGCCCGCTCGTCCGGAGAGCGGTCGAGGCGCGAAGTTGACGTCCGCTACGGGCTCTCGAGCGCAGGAGCCGCCAGGGTGATGCGTTACGTAACGCTGCCTCCCCCGCACCAGTGTGCTGCGGTTCGGTAACCCCCCGTCCGACAGGTACCCCACGCCGGCGGCAGGAGCCCAGGCGCGCCCAAGGCAACGGCGGTGAGGCCCGGGCTCCCGGGACCTCACCGCCGCAGCTTCACGTGCCGAGCGTCGGCGCCCAGATCGCGCCGAGCTCGACCGCTCGGCCGCTCGACCTCAGCCCGCGGGCCTCACCCCGCCGACGCCGGCTGCTTCAGCCGGTCGAAGTACCGCTGGCGGAACTTCGCCACCTTGGGCGCGATCACCACGGCGCAGTAGCCCTGGTTCGGGTTCCGCACGAAGTAGTCGTCGTGGTACGCCTCGGCCGGGTAGAACTCCGCCAGCGGCTCGAGCTCTGTCACGAGCGGTGCCGGGTAGAGCCCCTGCTGGCGCACCTCCTCCATGACCTCCTCGGCCACGCGGCGCTGCTCCTCGCCCTCGAAGAAGATCGCGGAGCGGTACTGCGTGCCGACGTCGTTGCCCTGACGGTCCTTGGTGGTGGGGTCGTGGATGGTGAAGAAGATCCGCAGCAGGTCGCGGTAGCTGACGACCTGTGGGTCGAAGGTCACCTGCACCACCTCGGCGTGGCCGGTCTCGCCGGTGCACACCTGCTGGTAGGTGGGGTCGGGTACGTCGCCGCCGGCGTAGCCCGACTTGACGCGCTTCACGCCCTCGAGCTGGTCGTAGACCGCCTCGAGGCACCAGAAGCAGCCGCCCGCCAGGGTGGCGACCTGTGTCGTGTTGCCGTCGTTCATCGTTGGCTCCTCACCTCGCACGTCCCGATGCTAAGGCCCGCGGCCGCCGCGCGCGGTAGCGGCGGCGGCGCGCCGGCCGCTCGCGGCGCCGGCCCGGCACCGCGAGCCCGGCTCGGGCCCAGCTCAGGCCCAGTCGCGCAGGAACTCGACGAACAGGCGCACGCCGTAGCCGGTGGCGCCGTGCGTCAGGTAGTTGCGGCCCTTGGCGCTGTCGATCAGCTCCATGCCGGCCATGTCGACGTGCGCCCAGGGGTAGTCGGTGAACGCCTCCAAGAACACCGCCGAGGTGCCGACGCCGCCGCCGGCGCCGCCGGTGTTCTTGAGGTCGGCCACCTTCGACTCGATGGCCTCGCGGTACTCGTCGAACAGCGGCATCGCCCACACGCGCTCGCCGGTGGCCTGCGAGGCGGTCTCGACGCGCGCCCTGAGCGCGGCGTCGTTGGCGAACAGCGAGCCCGCCACGCCGCGGCCCATGGCCGCCATGCTGGCGCCCGTGAGGGTGGCGATGTCGAGCACGGCCTTGGGCGCGAAGCGCTGCACGTACCAGAGCGCGTCGGCCAGCGCCAGGCGCCCCTCGGCGTCGGTGCTCAGCACCTCGATGGAGAGGCCGTTGCCCGCCACCAGCACGTCGGAGGGGCGGTAGGCGTTGCCGTCGGGCATGTTCTCCACGCAGGCGCACACCGCCAGCACGCGCACGGGCAGGTCGAGCTCGGCCACCGCCTGCATGGTGCCCAGCACCGCCGCGGCGCCGGCCATGTCCGCCTTCATGGGGATCATGCCGTCGCGCGTCTTGAGCGACAGGCCGCCCGTGTCGAAGGTGACGCCCTTGCCGACCAGCGCCACCAGCGGCAGGTCGTCGCGGCCCGCGTTGTGCTCGAGCTCGATGACGTACGGCTCCTTGCGCGTGCCCTGCGCCACGGCCAGCAGGGCGCCCATGCCCTCGCGCTCGGCCCAGGCGCGGTCGCCGACGCGGAAGCGCAGGCCCGTGTCGGCGGCCAGCTGGCGGGCGGTGGCCACCAGGTGGTCGGGGTCCACCACGTTGGGCGGCAGGTTCACCAGGTCGCGCGCCAGCGCCACGCCGCGCGCTACCGCCCGCGCCGCCCGCGCCCCCTCCTCGACGCTCGCCAGCTTGGCGTCGTCGTGCTCGACGAGGGTGATGCTCTCGAGCTGCGGCGCCTCGCCGGCGCCCTTGCGCCAGCCGCCGAAGCGGTAGGTGGCCAGCAGCGCCCCCTCCAGGGTGGCCTGCGCCGCCTCGGTCGCGGGCACGCCGCCGATGCCGGCACCGTGCACGATGGTGGCCACGCGCTTGGCGCCCAGCTCGCGGGCGCGTAGGGCGGCGTTGGCCGAGGCGCGGCGGATGGCCTCGAGGCCGAAGGCGTCGAACGGGCCGAGGCCCGCGACCAGCACGCGGCGGGCGGGGAGCTTGCCGGCCGGGTAGAGCACGGCCACCTCGCCCAGCCTGCCGCTGAGGTCGCCGCCGGCGATCAGGTCGGTGATGGCGCCGCCCAAGGCGGCGTCGACGGCGCCGGTGGCCCCGCTGGGCTCGCTGACGCCCTGGAACAGGTTGACGACCAGCGTGTCGGCGTCGGCCTGCTTGATGTCGCCCGGCACGGCGGCGCTGGCCACCAGGCCGGGGAGGCCGGTGGCGGGGGTGGTGGATTGCGTGCGGTGGGGATCGTTCTGCATCGGTTCTCCTTACCGTCGGGGGCGGCGCTGGGGCGCACGGCTGCCATGCTACCGCCGGCCGCGGGCGCGCTCCGGCCGCCCGCCTGGGCGGCGGAGCCTCGGCGTGAGCCTCGAAGCAGGGGCGGCGGGCGTCGCGGCATCCGCTACGTGATATATTGCCACCTGCCTATGAACGCGGCCGAGCGCCGTGCCTAACCCTAACCGTCCGTTCACGTCCCACGTCGGCTTCCCAGGAGGGCGGCATGCCAAACCAGTACGTCATCAGATCGGCGCAGCGCACGCTCGAGGTGCTGCTGGCCTTCACCCAAGCCCCGCACCGCTTCGGCCTCGCCGACCTGCAGCGCATCACCAGCTTCGAGAAGAACCAGCTCTTCCGCTCGCTCAAGACGCTCGAGGCGGCCGGCTTCCTGACGCCTGACGGCGAGGGGCGCTACCAGGTGACCGAGCTGGCCCGCAGCCTGGCGCGCACCGAGCCCACGAGCCCTAAGGGCGCCGCGCGCGCCGCACGCGAGCGCACGCGCGCCGGCGCGCGGCCGCGCTACGAGCGGCGCAAGACGGTCGCCGCCGACTGAGCGCGACCGCGCACACGACCACAGCGAGCTCGCGCGCCCCCACGGGGGCGCGCGCTCAGTTGCTGAGCTTGCGGTGCTCCTCGAGCAGCTGGTGCACCGAGAACGGCTCGTCGAGCTTGGTGTCGCCGCCGCTGGCGAGCGCGAGCGTGCCGGCCAGCAGCTGGAAGGCGAGCTCGGCCTGGTCCGCGTCCTCGGCTTCGTAGAGGGGCGCCTCGTCGCCGGAGGCCATCACGGCGATCAGCTCGTAGTAATCGGCCTCGACCTCGCCCGCCTCGAAGGCCTCGGGGTCGGCTTCCTCCGGCAGGACGGGGAGCAGCTCGATGCTCTCGACCTGCGTGACGTTGATGAGCCGGTCGTCCAGCGTCCACATCCACATGGCGGCCTCCTCGCCGGCCCGGCCGCGGACCGCGCCTCTGGCCTCGGCGGCTGCCCGACCGGCGGCCGGACGTGCGGCCTGCAGGCGGGGGTCCGGCCTGGGGCCGGGCGCACGGATGATACCGCGCTCACTCGCGCCTATCGAGGACGTCGCGCAGCCCGTCCGACAGGAACTGGAACGACAGCGAGGCGGCCGCCAGGAACAGCCCGGGCCCGACCGCGGCCCACGGCTGGCGCGTGAGGTAGCTGCGGGCGTCCTGCAGCACGTTGCCCCAGCTGGGCGTGGGCAGCGGCACCCCCAGTCCCAGGTAGCTGAGCGACGCCTCCACCAGCAGGAAGGTGGCCGCCGTGCTCGCCGCCTGCACGCCCAGGCTGCCCACGAAGTTCGGCAGCGCGTGGCGCAGCAGCTGCCGCGGCCGGGCGGCGCCCAGCGCGCGCGCCGCCAGCACGTACTCGCGGCGCAGCTCCGAGCGCGTGAAGCCGCGCGTGAGGCGGAAGTAGACGGGCGAGCCCGCCACCCCCATCGCCAGCACCGTCTGCGCCGCGCCCCCGCCTAGGATCGCCACCACCAGCAGGATCAGCAGGAAGCCCGGGAAGGCCAGCAACGCGTCGAACAGCCGCGACAGCGCCGTGTCGGTGAGGCCTCCCACCCCCGCCGCCAGCAGGCCCAGCAGGCCGCCCAGCAGCAGCGTGAGGCCCGTGGCCGACAGTGCGATCAGCAGCGACACGCGCCCGCCCGCCAGCGAGCGCGACAGCACGTCGCGCCCCAGGCCGTCGGTGCCCAGCAGGTGCTCGCCGCTGGGCGCGGCGTAGCGCGCGCGGTAGTCGGGCTCGAGGGGGTCGTGGCGCACCAGCCACGGCGCCAGCAGCGCCGAGCCCGCCACCAGCAGGAACAGCAGCAGCCCGAGGCGCACGCGCTTCACGAGGGCGCCCTCAGCCGCGGGTCGGCGGCCAGCTGCAGCAGGTCGGCGAGCCAGTTGACGAGCACGTAGACGGTCACCGCCAGGATCGTCACCCCCTGCACCACGGGGTAGTCGCGCGCCGCGATCGAGCCAAGGATGGTGAGCCCCAGGCCGGGCAGGCCGAACACCTGCTCCACCACGATGGTGCCGGTGAGCAGCCCGCCCAGCTCGAGCGCCACCAGCGGCAGCACCCCGGGCAGGGCGTTGGCGGCGATGTGGCGCGCCACCGACGGCGCCCGCAGGCCCTTGCTGCGCGCCGTGCGCACGTAGTCGGAGCCGCGCTCCTCGAGCACGCGGGCGCGCGCCAGCCGCGCCAGCTGCGCCGCGCGCGGGATGGCCAGCGTGACCGCCGGCAGCAGCAGGTTCCAGGTGGCGGCCAGCGTGAGCCCCTGCGGTGGCAGCCCGATCACGGGGAACCAGCCCAGGTTGACGGCGAACAGCAGGATCAGCAGGAAGCCGAACCAGAACTCGGGCACCGCCAGCGCAACGGTGGTGAACAGCAGCGTGGCGCGGTCGAACGGCCCGCCCGGCCGCAGGCCCGCCAGCAGCCCCAGGAGTCCGCCCACCAGCAGCGAGAGCGCGAACGCCAGCCCCGCCAGCGTGAGCGTGACCGGCAGGCGGTCGAGCAGCACGCGCACCACCGGGCGCCGCTCGCGCAGCGAGGTGCCGAGGTCGGCGCGGGCGAGGTCGCCGAGGTAGTCGACGTACTGCGCCGGCAGCGAGCGGTTCAGCCCCAGCGTGCCGCGCAGCGACTCGAGCTGCGCCTGGCTGGCGTCGAGGCCGCCCAGGATGGTGGCGGCGTCGCCCGGCAGCGCTCGCACGGCGAAGAAGACCAGGGTGAGCACCGCCCAGAGCGTGACGACGAAAGAGAGGGTCTGCGTCAGAAGATAGCGCGACACGCGGTTCCGTTCGGCCCCGCCGCCCGAGGCGGGCGGGGCGACCCCAGAGCGAGGCCGGGTGCCGGCCGCCACGGCGGCCGGCACCCGGGGAGCGTTACCGGAGGGTGGCCTGCCGGAAGTCGAAGCTGTCGAGCAGCGGTGTCATCCAGAAGCCGTCGACGTTGGCGCGCCGGGCGTAGATGCGGTCGGGGGTGCCGAAGAAGAGGAACGGCGCCTGCTCGTGGATGCGCACCAGCGCCCGCTCGTACAGGTCGGCGCGCGCCTCCGGGTCGGAGGTGCGGTTGGCGGTGGCGATCAGCTCGACGAGCTCGGGGTCGTCGAGCCCGGTGTAGTTGCGCGTGGGGTCGCCGATGCCGCTGAGGCGGCCCGAGGGGTCGAGCTTGCCGGTGTGGCCCACCACGGTGACGTCGAAGTCGAACGGCCCGCCGTAGACCTGCGAGAGCCACACGCCCCACTCCACGATGCGGATCTCGGCCTCGATGCCGACGTCGCGCAGGTAGTCCTGCACCACCTGGCCCGCCTGGATGTGCTCCTCGTAGGGCTGGGGCAGCGCCATGTCGAGGCGCAGCCCCTGCGGCACGCCGGCCTCCTGCAGCAGGGCGCGCGCCGCCTCGGGGTCGTAGCCGAACGGCTCCACGGCCTCGGGGTACCAGGGGCTGCCCGCCTCCATGAAGGTGCCGACCTGGGTGCCGCCGTTGTAGGCGACGTCCATGACCACCTCGGTGTCCACCGCCAGGTTGATGGCGCGGCGCACGCGCGGGTCCGAGAGGTAGTCGCGGCGGGCGTTGAGGGCCGCCACCAGCACCAGGCCGGAGGGCTCGCGCACCAGCTCGAGGTCGGGGCTCGCCTCCACCGTGGGCAGGTCGGCCTGCGCCACGGTGTCGATGACGTCGAACTCGCCGGTGAGCAGGCCCTGGAGCTGCACGGCGCTGTCGGTCACGAAGCGGATGACCACGCCCTCGAGGGCGGGCGCCCCCTGGTAGTAGGCGTCGTTGCGCGCGAGGGTGACGGCGTTGTCGCGCACCCAGCCCTGGAAGCGGAACGGGCCGGTGCCGACCGGCTGGTTGCCGAAGTCGTGGCCCGCGGCGAGCTTCTCGCTGGGCAGGATGGCGCCCCAGCCCGACGCCAGCGTGGCCAGCAGCGCCGGCGCCGGCTGGCTGAGGGTGACCACGACCGTGCGGTCGTCGGCGGCGGTGACGCCGGTGATGGCCTGGAACTCGGTGGCCTTCGGCGAGCCGGTCTCGGGGGCGCGGATGCGGTCGAGGGTGGCCACCACGTCGGCGGCGTCGAGCGGCGTGCCGTCGTGGAAGGTGGTCTCGACGAGCTCGAAGGTGTAGGTGAGGCCGTCGTCGGAGACGGTGTAGGCGGCGGCAAGCGCCGGCACGATCTCGCCGGCCTGGTTCACCTCCACCAGCGTGTCGTAGATCGACTTGCCGACCTGGAAGGCCGCGGTGGCGGCGGTGACCTGCGGGTCGAGGGTGTCGGGCTGGGCGCTCATGGCCAGGGTGAGGGTCTGGGCCAGGGCGGAGCCGCCGAGGGTCGCGAGGCACGCCGCCAAGGCGAACGCTCTGAGGTTCCGGTGGAAGCTAACGGCGAGCATGCTACGTACCTCCTGTGGGTCACCTCGCCCTGGGGGCGAGGGCCGGGCCTGGGGCCAGCCCCCCGGGGGCCCCGAACGCTGTCGCTTGCCGCATGCTAACTGACCCCGAGGCCGGCCGTCATCATGCCGGGGACGGCCGCGGGGCCGCGCCGGCCGGGGCCGGGTGTGAGCGAACCGACCCGGCCGGGTAAGACTCCCGTGCCATCCGGTCCGGTAGCATCGCGTCACTATGCGCTCATGGGCGAGGCGGATGGCACCGCTGCTTCTCTGGTTCGGCTACCTGTCGGGCTACCCGCTGCTGTTCGAGCTGGTCGGCGCCTTCGTGCCGCTGCTCGGCCTGCTGCCGGTGGCGCTCGTGGGCTGGACCTGGGGGGCGTGGACGGGGCTGGTGGGCGGGCTGGTGGGCTACGTGCTGATGCAGCTGCGCGCCTACGGCCTCGATCTGGCGCCCTGGAGCAACGAGGGGTACGGCGCCATCAGCCACTCGTTCGCCGTGCTGGCCTACGCCGGCACCGGCTCCGTGGTCGGCTGGCTGCACCACCTGTCGCGCGACCTGCGCCGCGAGCGCGCGGTGTCGCAGCGCGCGCAGGTCGACCCGCTCACCGGCGCCCTGATGCGCGCCACCTTCGAGGAGCGCCTGCGCGAGGAGCTCGACCTAGCCGCCGAGACCGGCCAGGGGCTGGCGCTGCTGTTCGTCGACCTCGACCGCTTCAAGTTCGTCAACGACACCTTCGGCCACGACGTCGGCGACAAGCTGCTACGCGAGGTGGGCCGGGTGCTGCGCGGCAACGTGCGCGCCAACGACCTGGTGGGGCGCGTGGGCGGCGACGAGTTCATGGTGGCGCTCCTGGGCGTCACCGACGACGAGGCCGCCGGCCAGGTGGCGCGCAGCCTGGTGCGCGAGCTGAGCGCGCCGATCGCCGTCGAGGAGCGCGAGCTGCAGGTGTCGGCCTCCATCGGCATCAGCCTCTACCCGCGCGACGGCGCCAACGCCGAGGAGCTGCTCCACAGCGCCGACGCCGCCATGTACCAGGTCAAGCAGGGCGGCAAGAACGCCTACCACTTCTCCACCCTCGAGGTGCGCACGCGCCTCAGCCGCCGCCTGGAGCTCGAGCGCAAGCTGCGCCGCGCCCTCGTCGACAACCAGCTCGAGATCGTCTACCAGCCCCAGGTGCGGCTCGACGACAACGCGCTGGTGGGCTTCGAGGCCCTGCTGCGCTGGCGCTCCCCCGAGCTCGGCATGGTGTCGCCCGCCGAGTTCATCCCCGTGGCGGAGGAGGCGGGCCTCATCGCCCAGATCGGCCACTGGACGCTGCGCGAGAGCGCCCTGCAGCAGCAGGCCTGGCACCGCCAGGGGCTGCTGCCCATGCGCATGTCGGTGAACGTCTCGACCCTGCAGTTCCACCAGGCCAACTTCGTCGACACGGTGCGGGGCGCGCTCAACGACTCCGGCATCGACCCGCAGCTGTTCGAGATCGAGGTCACCGAGAGCGTGCTGGTGCGAGACCACAACCTGGCCAGGCGCACGCTGTTCCGCCTCGAGCACCTGGGCGTGCGCACCGCCCTCGACGACTTCGGCACCGGCTACTCGTCGCTGGCCTACCTGCAGCGCCTGCCCATCAGCTCGCTCAAGATCGACCGCTCGTTCGTCAAGGGCCTGGTGCCGCCCGAGGTGAACGTCACCGGCACCAGCAGCGTGCGTGGCAGCCAGGTGCGACCCGTGCGCGCCCCGCACGCCGCCGAGCCGGTGGTGAGCACCGTGGGCGAGCGCGGCGTGGTGGGCGCGGCCCCCATCGTCGAGGCGATCTGCGCCATGGCGCACAAGCTCGGCAAGGAGGTCATCGCCGAGGGCATCGAGACCGCCTACCAGCGCGACTACCTCCGCCGCCTCGGCGTCGACCTGGCGCAGGGCTACTTCTTCGCGCGGCCCCTCTCGCCCCTGCAGGCCGAGGAGCTGCTGCGGCGCGTGACCCAGGAGAGCCTCGCCGAGGAGCGCCGGCGGCGCGCCGCCGCGAGCTGGACGGCCGCGCCGCACCTCGCCCCGACGCCGCGTCCCGCGGC
>Ga0123332_1003462_pt1 | contig 14357 bp, 11 predicted proteins | sample BioC12SIPDNA_4_FD_89958 | JGI IMG/M metagenome (GOLD analysis project Ga0123332, IMG submission 89958) | Anaerobic biogas reactor microbial communites from Washington, USA - Biogas_R2_A C12 SIP DNA | ecosystem: Engineered > Bioreactor > Anaerobic > Unclassified | place: Washington, USA...
CGTCCTTGCGTATGAACACAGCGTCCACGGCACTGCTCTTGGCCGTTAGCGGCGGTGCTGTGACGGCGATGTCAAGGACCTCGCCGGGAAGCGCTTCGGCATAGAGGTTGAACAGCTTGACCAGGTCGGTGAGCTGCACGCAACCATCGTGAACGTGGATCGTACCCATCGTGTTGACCAGTGAGTAGAAGCAGCTCAGCTCCAGTATTTCGCCCATTCGGCAGAAGGCGTTGATATAGCCGGCAGCGTAGAGGCAGTGACGGATGTCGTTGGGCTCGTAGAAGCCGACGTGATCGTTGTGGCTGGCGCGCGTCCAGAAGTTCCACTCGACGATACCCATCGTCCGGTCCAGCTTCGCATCGCGAATCGTCTGCGCCTGTTGGCGCAGGTCGGTAGCTTTGTCCGCGACGGCGTCTGCGACGGTCTGCATGCTCTCTGGCAGTGGCAGGTCGTCAGGTCCGTGGGAATAGCGGGTGACGACCAGAACGTCGAAGAGATCCGCGGCTTTCTCGATCAACAGGCTGCGCCAAGGGGTCCGGTATGCGTCACGGGTGCCCCCCGACTCGAACTCTCCGATCGCCGCGATGCGTGCCTCGGGGTAGGCGGCGCGAACTGAGGGGACGAACGCTTGTAGCTGCGCGACATACATCTCGCCGGTCATGTGGCCGATCTCGTGGGTGCCGTAGTTCTCGTTGCCAAACATGAAGTAGGCTGCAGGGATCGGAAGGTCACGCGAAGCGTACCAGTCTCGAACGTATGCCGCCCAGGCGGCTGCGTCCTCAGGCGTGGCTGTGCTGGTGTTGAGGGTGATGAAGGGCCGGATGTTCTTGGCCACGCACAGCTCCAGGTATTCGTCGGTCCCGAAGTCGTAATGAACCTTGTACTTGAACACCGGATCGTCACAGATGGGGCGTAGGTGAACCGGGCCTGTACCGTGCTCAAAATGATAGGTGCAGCTCACGCAGCCCCCGGGGAAGCGCAGCACAGGGCAGGGGAACTGGTCGAAACTGTCCAACAGCGCCTGGCTCACGTGCGTCTCTCCGACGGGGCGGAGGTGAACCTGGTCGATGACCAGCCGGCTCTCGCCGGGAATCGTGATCTGGAAGTATGCCATGCCGTCTCCGGGCGCCGCGATGCGGCACGTGCGCCGGTGCCAGTGAGCCAGGTCAAAGGTCATATCTCCCCGGCTGGCCGGGTAGGTCTGCTGTCCGTCCAGGTGCAGCGCCACGGAGACCTTGACCGGGCGATGCTGGGCTCGAGCCCACATCTCGACCTCGAAGGACTCGTCTGCCCGCACGTTGACCCCTGCCTGCAGAATGCCGCGCCGACCGTCCTCATACGTGTTGTGGATCAGTTGCGCTTCACGCCCGGAAAGGTACATACCCGGAATCAGGCGGCAAGTGAGCCCGCCCATGGTGTTGCCAATCGGTTCCCACTCCGCGGCGATCCCGGTCTGTGTGTTCTCCGGCCCGGCGAACTTGGGGTTTCTCAGCCGGTCGGAGAGCATCGACGGAATCGTGTTTTCGTAGGCCTCGATGTTATTCGAGAGCAACTGCTCGCTGGCGCGCCCGAGGACACGCCCCTTTGCTCGAATGCTGACCTTCATATCATCCTCCTCTAGCTCGTTGCGGCTCATACTCGTGTCACCGGGCGCGCGTTGCGTGCCCAGGTCACAGCCTGCTCCAACAGTCGCTCGCCCTCCTCTCGACTGGGGCACCACGTGTGCAACATCAGCAGCGCCGGGTCCAGTTCGCACACCAGTGGCTCGACGTTCGGCCACGGCAGCTCGATGTGCACGATCCGGCCCGCCGCCTGGATGCGCCGGTACATGTCCAGGTGGTCTGGCCCGTTCGGCGGCTCTCCGGGCGCTGGTGTGTACTGTACGACGCGGAGATAGGGCAGTGACAACAGCCGCGGCAGATGATGCCGGGCATCGCCTCCGTCAAGATGGTACCACAGGGCGCCGTGCTCTTGCCCATAGATGTCGAGCTCGGGCACCACGAATCGCTCGAACATTGCCGGAGACAGCATACACGAGACATCGGACTGTGTTGTGTTGAATGGCTCCGGCGCCCAGAAAGGCATCCAGCCGGCGTTGCCATACCAGTAGTCGTGCCGCTCGCGTACCAGCGCTTGGAGCTCCTGCCGTGCCTGGATCTGGTCCCGCGCGCCCGTCACGATCGCCCGGGCCATCCACTCCGGATGATCCACCAACGCGAAGAGGAAGGCCTCGGTCCCCATGTGCATCGAGAGCAGGTCGTTAGCCGGAAGGCCCCCGGGCTTGCCCACGAGAAAGCCGTCTCGCCCCGCAGCCTCGCACAGCGCGAGCAGCAGCGTGCGGTACTTGTGCATCCAGCGGCTTTCAGGATCGTGGCGGAAGGGAGAGGGTTGGCCGAAATCCACCCCGCGCGTCTCGAACCAAATCGTGGATGCGTCGAAGCGGGGCGTGCCACCAAGGCAGATGACCCAGTTGGCCATCAGCAGGCTAGAAGGGACGGCCTCGCCGCCCCACCACGTGTGCTCGAGCTCGTGCCGGACCACGGCGACCCGGTACGCCGGATCGAGCCAGCGTGCCTCGTTGTCACACGGCTCGGGCAGGGGCGTCTGTGCTTCCACGGATTGTGGTGCCAACACGGCGATGCAGGGACGGTCCAACCGCTCTCGGTGCCAGAGGGCGCTCAGCCTTCGCTGCGCCTCAGGCCAGTCGTCCTTGTACTTCATCGCGGATTCTGCTGGGTGTAGAGCAGGCTCACGCAGGCTCTCCCCACAAGGCTTCGAGCGCTGCGACGGTCCACGTCACCAGCTCACGCCCACCTTCTGGTCCCACCGGCGTGCTGGCAGGGATGGCGCCGTAGCTTCGTCCCGCAATAGCGCGTTCGGTCGGCAGATAGGAGCCAGGGCCGGTGAGCTGGACGATGAAAGTCTGGGTCGCCGGGCTGCGCGCCTGGATCTGTATGCCGTAGTCCAGATAGAGCTCGAAAGGGTTAGTGGCAATGGCCATACCACCCACCCGCACTACGTGCACCTCGGCGGGCAACCGTGGCTGGGTCTTCTCCAGCTCATAGCGCGTGGCCACGCCTTGGCACCACTTCATCCGGCGATAGGCCTGTGTGATTGGGACGTACCAGCGCGGCGTATCGCGCTTCTCAGGATGTGCCTCCAGGTCGCGTTTCAGCGCCTCGTATTCCACGCGCAAGGTCTCTGCCTCGGCCAGGGCTTCGTCCACATCTGCCTGTGACAGCGTGCGCCGCGCTAGCTCGAGCGTCGCCGAGCGGTGCTGGAGGGGCGCTGCCTCCACTTTTTCGGCTGCGATGTGGGGCAGTGCGGCGGTTACCGCATCAGCGATCCGCACGGCGATCTCCTGTCGCTGCGTGCGGCCAGCCAACCGCCACATACGTTCCTCGGCGGCCTGGCCCACCTGCACGTGAGGCGACTGGTCGCCCGCGGCAGCACACTGCGGCAGGACGAATACTCCCGACCCCAGCCGACGCCGCAGCTCGACGCGCGTGTCGTGCCAGTAATCGGCGCTTAGCTGGAACTGGTGTTCGCTTACCTGTGATGGGCTAGCCACGTTCAGCACGAGGCCCGTGAGCGCGCCGCCCGTGTCCCAGGTCGCCAGGATGTTGACGCTGTGGTCCTCGTATCCTTCGATGTGGCTAAAGCGCGCGTCGCGGGTGTTGCCATACATGCGACTCTCCCCGCCGTAGTACGCGCTTCGCCGGTTGCGGCCGACTACGGCGTGGCCCAGCCCGAAGCCGATGGCGCCCGGGCGGCGTGCGCGCCAGGCCTCCACTGCGGCTCCGGCGATGCGGTCGGCCGCGAACGCTACGTAGTGGGCGGGGTCCATCGTCGGCAGCGTTAGGCCCATCCCAGACGCTGAGATGCCGCCGCCCATGTGCCTGATATCGTCGTCCAGGCGCAGCTCCGGCGCTGTGTGCGTGTGCGTTCCATTCAGGAAGACGCTGTGTGGGTCAAGCTCGGGAAGTGACGCCATAACCCTGGCGCGAACGGCTTCGAGCAGGCCGTTGGGGATGGCTACCAGATCGCAGCTAACCAGTATCACGGCGCGCTCCGGGTCTCCATCGCCCGAGGACAGCGCCAGGGCAGTCGCGGTGATGGGGTCCATGACCCCTTCCGAGACGCGGATGTGAAACTGCCCGGCCAACTGGACGGGCTGATCGGGCGTCAGGTTCGCAGAGGCCCAGCCGATGCTCAATGGTGTATTGTCGCTCATTTGGTTTGATCCCTTCTGCAGTCAAGTGTTGTCTTCTCCATAGTCATAGCCTCTTTTCCCTTCACTGTAAAGGCGATGCCTATGGCTCCCTGCAAAGTGCCTGGTAGTGACATTGCCGGTGGCGTTGACGTCGTTGTGCACGAGCCCAGGACCCTGGAACCCGACAGGGTCAGGCCATCCACATCGGCGCTCACAGGCCTCTATCTTTCTGTGAAGAGACGGTGGGTATTACCGGCCCGTAGGGGCGCCCCGGAACGAGTCTGTCGGCCCGCACGAAGCCCTCGGGCCGGTCCCGCAGCCTATCGATCAGCCGTTCGCGCCAGAGAGCCAGACGCCCCGCTATGTGTGCATCTACAGCAGCACCGCGGGAAAGATCGTGCAGTTCACGAGGATCGTGCGCCAAATCGAAGAGCTGTTCGCGCCCGTCGGCGGGCCACCAGATGTACTTTTCCCGTCCGTCGGTCAGGCATTGGTGGTGAGGGGAGTGCTCGATGTGTAGCCACGGGCGCCTGGTCGCTGGAGCCATGCCGCGCAACTGCGGGTACAGGCTCACCCCGTCGACGCTAGCAGGCATCGAGAGGTCCAGCATGTCCAACAGCGTTGGCATAAGGTCGGCGTGGGTGGCCAACACATCGGAGACGTGGCCCCGCGGGATGCCGAATGCCGGTGGGGCGCTGATGAGGAAGGGCACACAGGCCGCCCCCTCGTAGGCTACGGACTTGCGGAAGCGATAGTGGTCGCCCAGCATCTCGCCATGGTCGCTGGTAAGGATGATGATCGTGTCTGCGCGGTGCCTGAGACCGTTGATCGGATTGATCAGGCGCCGCAACTGGTCGTCAACGTGGTTGAGCAGGCCGTAGTAGGCGGCTCGCATAGAGAGCATCGCCTCGGTGGGCAGATCGATCAGGTGCGAGGAGACGTAATCCTCAGAGCCGGCTGTCTCGGCTGTGGGCGCCGTCGCCCAGTCGCCGATCAGCGGTTCTGGGACGCCGGTGCGCAGGTAGCGCTCGAGATAGAAGGCCGGCGGCTGGAAGGGCGGGTGGGCGGCGATAAAGCCCAGCGAGAGGAAGAAGGGACGCGAAGGATCGCGCTTCGCCACGAAGCGCAATGCGCGTTCGATGGTCCAGTTCGTGGCGTGGAGGTCCTCATCCAGATGCCAGGGATGGACCGTCCAGTCGTTGTGCATGACGCCGCCCCCGAACCACTCGTCTATACCATGACGGGGGCTCTGATCCCGTAACCACTGGCGGTAGTCCTCCATTGTTTCCATCCACTCGAAGCCGTAGCCCTTGCGCGGCGGGTACTGGTGCATGTCGCGCCCGATGTGTACTGTCTGATAGCCGTGTTCGCGCAAGATGCCGGGGAGGGTGGGCACGCCGTCCCATTCGAGGCCGTCCTGGTAACCGACCAGGCCATGAGTCTGGGGGTCCTGACCGGTGAGCATGGTGCGCCGCGTGGCGATACATGTGGGGCAAGCGGAATAGAAGCGCGTGAGACGCGCCCCTTGCTGGGCGATCGTGTCCATGTTCGGGGTCAGCAGTACCGGGTGACCAGCGCATCCCAGAGCGTCGCCGCGGTGGTGTTCGGTGTGGATAAGTAGGATGTTCGGCCGTGTCGCTTTGCCCGACGAGCCCATCTGGCTGCCTCCTGATTGCGCCTCCGCACTGCTTTGAGAGGTGGAAAACCTTGACATACATCGGATTTCGATGTATACTCTTGACCAGATACCTAGAATACCTAAGTGCCCAAGAAAGGAGCCCAATGAACGTGAAGGGCAGCCTTCCCCTTTTGATTCTCGACGCTCTCTCGAAAGGCGCAAGCTACGGCTACTTGATTGCCCGGGAGATCAAGATGCGGTCGGCTGGCGTGCTCGACTTTCAGGAGGGCACGCTGTATCCCGCCCTGCACCGACTTGAGAAAGAAGGATGGGTGGAGACCTATAACGTCAAAGTAGACGGGCGAGATCGCCGCTACTACCGGCTCACCGAGGCCGGTGTACGCGCGCTGAGCGATGAGCGCCGCTCGTGGCGCGCGTACGTGAACGCGGTCGATGGTGTGCTGGGAGACGCGGGATGAGGCCCGAGGCAGAACCTACGTTCGAGCGCTGGCTGGCCACAGTCATCCATGGGCTTCCACCAGAGGTAGCTGCCGGGGTTGCGGTCGAGTTGACCGCCCACTACGAAGACGCTGTCGCTGGTCATCGCGAGCAGGGCCAAACGTTAGCGTCGGCGCAGGCAACCGCCCTCGCCGATCTCGGTGATCCGCAGGTAGTGCGGCGTCAACTTCAGCGCGTACACCTCTCGCGCTGGGAGCGGCTCCGTGCATGGGCGACGCAAGTGGCATACCTGGTCTGGCAGCGTCGCGCGATCATCGGCACCGGGCTCTTCGGCCTCGCTGCTCTGGCGGTCGTTGTTAGCGATCACCGGCATTGGATCAGTTACCGCGGCCACCTGGATTCGATCACGCCGCTGGCGCTGATACTGGTGGTTGCAAGCCTGGTGCTGGAGCACAGGCTGGCGCTCTGGAGCTATCCGGCGGTGGGTTACCTCCTGAGCGGTATCTCGCCGTGGCTGCTTTTTACGTTTTCGGATGCCTATGGCGGCCTCTTCTGGGATGTTATTGCGCCGCTGCTGCTGCCTGTCGTTGCGCTGGTTGGGCTCGCCGTGGCTGGTCTCCGGCAGTTACGCCACAGGGGCCCGCGGAGATACCCCGCGGCTATCTGGCTCATTTTGGTTCTGATGATCATCGCGCCGCTAGCGATGACCGGGATCCAACTGCAAGATGGGGGCGTGTCGTTCAGGCCGGAGGCCCTATCGCGGGCCGAACTCACCGTGAACGCGCCGTGGGTTCTCTATATGACGACGATGCTCCTGGCTCCGGTAGCAGCTGGCCTACTGGGCGCCCGGCGCCACGGCGTGGGTGCTGCCCTGATACCGCTGGCGTGTCACTATTCGCTCTATGTAGGAATCGTCGACCCCACGTATCACCTCACGTTCTATGAGTACTGGCAGCCTAGCCGGACCTTGCACGCGATCGAGGCGTTTTTGATCTACCTGCCGGCGCTGACGACGTTCTTGGTCACGCCGCTGTGGTTGCTTCGGGCACGTACGACCAGGGGCCGGATCGCGGCGGTATTACTGCCGACGACGGCTGTGCTCGGCGCAACACCGATATTGAGCGCAATAGGATTGCAGAATACCTGGGGGGCCTATACGGCGGCTACGTGGGTGAGTGCAGCGATCGAGATCATGCTCTTCATATTGCCGCTGGCACTGGCGCTCGTGCTATACAGCCAGTTTCCGGGGCCGATCCTGGGCCCCCATGGCTCAGGACCAGCTGACAGTGTTGAGGTCGTCGAACGGTCCCCACGCGATCATACGCCGTCTATGCTCGCGCGATCGCCCTGAGCCTGGGTAGGCCGGGGCGCATACGGACGGAGAGGGCGTCTCGTTCCAAACGGTGTCTAGATCGTCGAGGCGTAGGGCACGCTCCGGTAAGGCCCATGTCCCCCGACTAGACGAGAGCTGCCCTGATGGTTTCAGGGCAGCTCTGTGTGGCTCGGATACGGTGCAGCCAGTGGTCTTTGAGCACACGTTGGTGGTTGCTGCGTCTACTGCATTGCCGCCAGCGCCTGCTCCAGGTGTGCTACGGCCTCCGCTTCCCGTTTCTGGATGGTCCGCACAGCTGCCGCCATCGTGCGGCGGGCAGCCGGATCGGCCAGGCCCAGTTGTGCTTCCTCGCCCATATCGTAACTCCACGGCCAGAGCACGCGCATCATATCGTCGCCGTCATAGAGGTCAGCGGCAGCATTGAGGTGGGCCGCCACCTCTGCCGGCAGGCCTGGAACGGCGTGGACTGTCTTGCGCAGAAAGCCGGCAGCGTTGTGGCGCTCTATCGTCATCGTGCATTGGTCGCCATGGACCATAATGCGGGTGAAGCGTTCGGGAACGTTGTCCGTTGGGTAGTCGGCGTCGATCTCCATAGCGGCGGCCCAGGCCTCGTAGGCTGCCAGGCCTGCGGCGTGATCGGGGCATTCGGGGCGGACGGCCGATCGCTCGAGGTCGATCGCCCACTCCAGAGCGCTCACGAGCAAGTCGCGTGGATCCGGGCGGGCCCCTGATTTCTCTCCGATCAGAATCAGGCCCTTGGTGCCGTGCTTGTCCATAGTCTCGAACCAGTCACGGCACTCGTAGTAACGATCGGCCGGCTGGTTGTACTCGGGCCAGTCTTGGAAGTAGCTCCAGCCATAGAGCACCGCACCATCTTCGGCGTAGCCCGTGACCAGGCCAGCCTCTGGCGGACCGAGGATGCCGAATGAGATGGCCGGGCGCGCCACGGCGAGACTGCGCCTGACCCCGGCGATCATCGCGGCTCTGTCCACCGGCACCTTCTCCCACGCGTAGCCGAGTGCTTCAAAGACACGGTGGAACGGCTCGTCGCCGAGGTATGAGAGGTCGATGTTACCGCCGTCGTCACGGCTCCAGAACCGGCGAAAGGCCGCGCCGGTGAAGCCCATAAGCAGATCGTACTCCATAGGGTCGCCGGTGTACTGAAGGTAGCTGTACAGCGATCCCGGAAACGGGCTTTCATGAATGCCGAAGCCGATGCGGGGCACCCCCTCAAGGATGACCTTGGCCGAGTCTGCAGTTGCCTGTCCGTTGTCCATAACTTTCCTCCCTGGTCTGGTTTTCATCTCCGATGATAGCCGCCGTCCGTCTTTCTTTCGTCTATTGTCGCGTCGTAAGTGGCGAGCTGGCGACGGGCCTCGTGTATGACTTGGCTCACCGTTACGTGGGGATGAGGGCCGTGATAAGTTGCGGTGGTTTGACCTCGCCGGTCTCGACGGGTTCTGCTGAGGACTCTCCGGTGCCGGTGACCAGAATCAGCGCTCGTTCCAGCACCCAGCGGCGAACACGGTCATACGGTTCGGGTACCGTAGCCGAGCGGTCCAGCATACGCTCACAGGCCTGGCGTGCAAGCGCCAGTTCCGCAAGCCCGCGCGCCGAGTAGAGCCCCACGCCGCTCCCGACGAGCTCGGTAAGCCACAGTACAGTGTAGTGGAAGGGGAACCGTTCCCACTTCCCATCGCCAGAACGACATCCGCGGAGAAGATCGAGCGTTCGCGGCACAATCACATCGAGTCTCTCGCTTCGCCGGCTGAGTACGGCGCTTCGGGATGCAACGGGTGAGATTCTCTGTTCCTGCGCATCGTGGACCGTTCGATAGCGCAGCACCGAGATGGATGCGTAGGCGCACTCGCCCTGAGGACAAATCCGGCCATAGCAGACGGTTGAGAGGCGGCTATCGGCCCGATGCAATGCCGCGCGCACCTTCAGGCGCGTCTCCGGAGACTCGGGCTGGAGCAGGACCAACATTCGCAACACCTCGAGTTCAACGGCGTTGTTCCGGGCGAGCAGCGTCTGCGGCTTCTCTCCCGTGAAGAGTCGCACGCCCTGTGCCAGGTCCTCCGCCGTTGGGTAGAAGGTGTAGCCCTGATAGTGATTCTCGTGCTCCACGATCCACGCCGCGATCGACTCGCGCTCCGCGGGCAGAATGCTCTCTCCGAAAAGCAGAGCCCTCCCGGCTGACAACGCCGTCTGGTACGCAGTTCGATGGTCTATCGTTCCCTTCATTGCCTTGCCTTAGCGCTACGCGCGTTTCGTCTGGCCCGTTCGAGTTAGGAGAGCCAGCTCAGGACCGTCACCAATACTGAACGCAACCCTAATCCTGTATGGCTGCGCGCCCTCAAGGGCTCCCACCGCTGTCTCGAGGGAGCGGCGCGTTCCTCTGCGATCGTCCACGCCACCCACACATCGTGATACCAGTGCATCGCACACCTCCTGCGTCCTCACCCTTTCCTCAGCCTCCATGATAGCGGCGGTAGATGACAGGAGACGTCATATTTGTGGCAGAATATAGAAAATCCGTTCTAGCCCAAGGGGTGGCGCATGGCAAGACCGGCTCGACACCTCTGAGTGCGAGCCTGGAGGGTATACGTTCCGATCTACTTCGCGAACTCGAACGGCTCTGCCATCCGACGCGCGAAGTAGTCTGCCAAAGCCTCGGCATGACCAGCGCCGCGGGGAGGCACGTTGTCCGCCGGGGCAACCGGTGCCGCGTAGTCGAGATAGGTCGGCGGGCGAGCATCATAGAGCGCCCACCGCATCAGCGCCTCGCGTAGATCCGAGATCTGCGATGCGTAGGCCGGGTCGTCTATACGATCCTCGAGCTCGAGCGGGTCGCGCCGCAGATCGTAGAAGCGCGACAGGCTTGGTTCTTTGTACCACAGAAGCTTGCCATCCGCTGTGCGGACCATCGTCTCGTCGCCGATCCAGCCCTCGGTGAAGATGGCATCACGCCCAGCAGCTGGCGACGCCAAGTCGAGCCCCTGCATGGTGCTCGGGACTGCGCAGCCCGCAGCGCGCAAGAGCGTGGGCGCCACGTCGAGATTGTTGACCAGCGCGCGCGTGACCCCGCCGGCCCGTGCCTGGCCCGGCCACTTGATGATCAGCGGGACCTTGACCAGCGGGTCGTACATCGTCCCGCCCTTGAGGAGGAGGTGGTGGAACCCCATATAGTCGCCGTGGTCGCTGGTGTAGACGATGAGGGTGTTCTCATAGAGCCCGCGGCGCCTGAGCAGATCGACCATTCTGCCCACGTGATGGTCGATCTGCGAGAGGGTTGCGTAGTAGTAGGCCATTGCGCGTCGGACCTGAGCCTCGGTCAGTTCGGCGTGACGGAAGTAGCCAGCGCTGCGCTGAACGTCGCGTGCGGGAGGCTCGTTGAGCCAGCCGGGCAGGAGCGTGAGCGCCTGCGGGTCGTACATCTCGTCCCAAGGCGCAGGTGGGTCGAAGGGATGGTGCGGCTTGACAAAGCCCACCATCAGCATGTGTTCGCCACCGGCCCAGCCGTCCAGAACTTCCAGCGCACGCTCGGCAATCCACGTCGTCGAGTGGTGCGCCTCATCCAGATCGGAGCGCAGCGCCCCTACCGTCTCCCAGTAGACGTCCGGGGCGAGGTCACGGTACTCCTTGCGCTGGTCGATCAAGTCGAGGCGGTCGACCAGCCCTTCAGCCTGTAGCCAGCGGTGGTAGTCGTCATCGAAACGTCCTGGCCCGTCCTGCTCGGCCAGTCGCATCGTCTCGAAGCCTACGTCGAGGTAGGTCGGCGTGAAGTGCATCTTGCCGACTGCCGCTGTCTGGTACCCGGTGTCCCGTAGCGCGCGTGGCAAGGTCGGGATGGCGGGTGGCAGCGTGCAGTGGTTCGTCCAACCCAGATGCTGCCGCACGTAGAGCCCACACAGCAGCGAGTAGCGTGACGGCGTGCAGACGGGGTAGGGGCAAAAGCTATTCTCGTAGCGCACGCCCTCCGCTGCCAGCGCGTCGATGTTGGGCGTCTGGACGTCGGGGTTCCCGGCGGCGCCCAGGCAATCGGCGCGGTGCTGGTCGGCATGGATGAGCAGGATGTTGGGACGAGTCGTCGTCGGCATCGTAACTCCATTCGTGGTGTGATGAGTGAGTTTTCAGTTACCAGTCTGAACCCATTGGGTGGCAGAGCGGATGACGGGGATCAGACGTCAATAGAAGCATCGACGCCGCCCGCTTCGCGGTAGGTGACACGTGCACGGCAGGTATTCAGGTCGACGTCCAGCACGCAGTTGGACTCGCCGTCCTCCCAGACCAGCGAGATGCGGTCTGCGGGCGTCGCGCGTACTGTGACCCTCCCTTTGAATGCGGGGAAGGTGTTGCGGAAGCGGATCAGGCGGAGCAGTCGCTGCACCACGGGCTTGTCGATGGCTGCCTCGATCTCGACCAGAGTGTAGTTGTGGCGGTTGATCGCCCGGCGCTCGCCGGTTTGGGCCACCGCGGCATTGTCGTTTTCGCCAGCCAACAGCCCCACATAATAGACCTGCGGCACGCCCGGCGCGAAGAGCTGGATTGCGCGCGCCGCCATGTAGGCGTCGTCGTCACTGCCCACCGCGGAGTAGTAGGTGATGTTCACCTGGTGGGCGTCGAAGTCCCCCTCCCGCTTTTCCCAGGCGTGTAGGCGGCTCAGGTTCGCGCCGCGCTGCAGAAGCCGTTCCACCACCGCTTTCGATTCCGCCGTGGTCAGGATGTCATCAAGGTCGGGCTGCACCGGGATGCCATCGTGGCAGTCGAGCATGGTGAACTGCTTGCGAGGGCAGCGTGCCAGATATGTCTGGAGCGCCACGCTCGACTGCGTGACGAGCGTGTGCAACACCAGCAGCGGCAAGACGAAGTCGTAGACCCAGTAGCCGTGGGCTGCCAGACGTGCCTGCCACGTGTGGTGCGCGTGGATCTCTGGCAGCAGCGTGAGGCCCAGCGATTGGGCATAGGCGCGCAGTTCGTCGAGGAATTCGAAGAGCTCAGGCTCGATGAAGAAGCAACTCGTCCCGGCCTTCTTGATCACGTACCCCACCGCGTCCAGGCGGACGATGCGGATGCATTGCTGCTGAAGATGGCGCAGCGTCTCTTTGAGGAACTGCTGCGCGAGCGGTGAGGTCACGTCCAGGTCGATCTGCTCCGGCGGTCGCGGGGTCTCCACACCGCCGCCGAAGGTGGCCCACAGGCGCTCGGTCTTGCCGGTCTCCTCGATGGTCACGTCGGTGAAGGGGTGCTCGGGCCGCCGCAGAAAGATCCGCTGCACGTCGGCCTGGAATGGCTCGCCCGAGGGCCAGACCTTGTCAAGCGTGATGAACATATCGGCGTAGGCCGAGGCGCGCCCGTGTCGGGCGAAGTCCACAAAGTAGGGCGAGCGCCGCGAGATGTGGTTTACCATCAGGTCCGCCAGCAGGTCGAAGCGCGCTCCGAGCCGCCGCACGTCGTCCCAGGTGCCGAACGCCGGATCGACCTTGCGATAGGTGATCGGCGAGAAGCCGCGGTCCGCCGAAGAGGGGTAGAACGGCAACAGGTGCACGCCCCCGAAGAGCCCTGACAATGGGCCCGAGAGCACCTCGTCGAGGGCCTGCAGATCGCCTCCCAGTGAATCGGGATAGGTGATCAGCTGTACCTGGTTTCTGAATGGCATTGTGTCTGTGTCGTATCTGAGCGATCCATTGGTTGAGCGCCGGGATGCCTCATAGTCGAGGCGTGCCCACGGTGTCGTTTGCGGCCTTGGGGGTACTGCGCCAGGGCTAGTCGATGCCCCTGCTCACCGCCGCGCCGCGCCGCTGCACCGGCGGGCTGCGGAAGCGACCCGTGCCACTGATACGGTCGCTGGCACCGAAGAGGCGTAGCTTCTCGCGCACGCGTTCCTTGGCGGCCTCACGCGCCGGGATGAAAAGCACGCGGAAGTCCACTTCGTCTGGCGCAGCAGCCAGCTCCGCTCGCAACGTGCTTACGAAGGCCTGTTTCAGGTAGGTCGAGACGTTGACTTTGCACACCCCTAGCGCGATTGCAGCGGTGATGCTGTCGTGCTTCACACCGGAAGAGCCGTGCAAGACCAGCGGTAGACCCACGCGCTCGTGGATGGCGCGTATGCGCTCCAGATCCAGATCGGCCTCGCGGCCCTTCATCGCGTGGATCGAACCGACGGCCACCGCCAGCGAGTCGCAGCCGGTCCGCGCTACGAAGTCGGCGGCCTGGTCGGGATCGGTCATCGCTGCAGCTACCTCCTCAGGCGTGGCCCCCGTCTGCAGAACCTTGCCTAGCTCTGCCTCCACAGCTAGACCGGCAATGTGGGCCATGTCCGCGATTCGTCTGGTGATGGCGACGTTTTCCTCGTAGGGCAGGCGCGAGCCGTCGAACATCAGCGATGTGAACCCGGCGCGCAATGCGTGTACATTCTGCTCGAAACTGGTGCCGTGATCCAAGTGCAGCACTACCGGGACCGTGACCTCCGCCGCCACCTGTTTCACCATCGCCGCGGGCAACGTCAGGCCGGCGTAGCGCACGGTTGGCTCGCTCACCTGCAGAATCACCGGCGCACGCTCTTCCTCGGCAGCCTCCACGATCGCCTGGAGCATCTCCATATTGTCGGCGTTGAACGCTCCGACAGCGAAGTGGGCTTCCTGCGCGTATGCCAAAACCTCTGTGCTGCGGACCAGTGCCATTGCTCTTGCCCCCTATTGTGCCACAGCCGCCATCGCAGCGACTGCCAGCCC
>Ga0123332_1003464_pt1 | contig 14347 bp, 12 predicted proteins | sample BioC12SIPDNA_4_FD_89958 | JGI IMG/M metagenome (GOLD analysis project Ga0123332, IMG submission 89958) | Anaerobic biogas reactor microbial communites from Washington, USA - Biogas_R2_A C12 SIP DNA | ecosystem: Engineered > Bioreactor > Anaerobic > Unclassified | place: Washington, USA...
CGGAGATCAAGTACGACCACAAACACTTTACCCGGCAGCTCAACGCCCGGGCCCGCGCCGTGGGGATGGGCGACGCCGAGTGGTACAAGGCCCACGAGGTTTATTGGCAGGAATACGCCAAAGCATGGGGGTTAACCTATGAAGAGCACTGGCAGTAACAAGGGTGGTCGGCCTCCGGCCATTGACGACCGGGAGATCCTGAAGGGCCCGCCGCCCAAGCGGCCGAGCAAGCCCAAGAAGGGGAAGTGAACCATGGCCGCAAGTGGAGGGCATTGGGTCAAGGCCTCGGGGGGCAGGAACCCGCGCTTCGCGGCCCAGGCCGATGGCGACTTTGGTGCTATGCAGAAGCGGGCGCACGACGTGGCAAGAAACGCCCGGGCCGAGCGCCGGGAGCTGCTCATGGCGGAGCGGGCGTGGCGACGGGAGGTCGCGGAGCCCACGCCGGACGGCGCGCTCCCGCGGAACCTGTCCTATGGCAGCCGCACCGACTATGAGAACCTGCATCAGAACGCCGGTCGGGAGCGTTCCAGGCGCCTGCGGGCGGTGGAGCGACGGGCCCGGCAGATCGTCTCCGGCCAGCGGTCGTGGCTAGACTAGCATGGCGGCGAGCGGTGGCCACTGGAGCAAGGGAGCCGGCGAAGTGACGTTCGTGGCGCCCTCGGGCGACTTTCATCGGGCCGAGGATGGCTTCGAGACCAGCCGCACGGACGCGACGCCTCCCGGTTACCAGGACATCACCGAGGCCGTCATCACCGGCGTCTGGGAGGTCAAGGCCGAGGCGCCCAAGGTGGGCACCAGGTTCGTGGTCAAGAACCCTGGCTCGGGCTGGTACCTGAACCCCGACGATGAGGGGCCGCGCACCTACAGCGTGGATCGCTGGATCGTGACGGGTCATCGCCGGCTGAAGGCCGGCTGGACCGTGACGATGGATCGGGAGGGCGGCGCCAGGTGGCAGGTGGATCGGGGCAAGAGGTTCGATCAGGTGGCCAAAGAGTGGCACCAGGACAACGCCCGGGTGTATGGGCGGGGCCCAGGAGGGTAGACGATGGCAGCGAGCGGGGGGCATTGGACCAAGAGCTCCAGCGGCCGGGCGATGTACCGCACGGCCGGCGGGGAGATCGGCGGCGCGCAGTGGATCGGCGAGGCCGTGAACAAGTGGGGCGCGACGATGACCATCACCGACATCCGCAGCGCCCTCGACAGGGAGACGGACACCAGCTACAGGGAGAAGCTGCAACAGCGCGAGAAAGAGCTCAGGCTCAAGGTTGAGGAACTGAAGCAGCGGGCGGAATCCCAGCCGCTGCGGGGGCTGGAGACCTTTGCCCCGGGCCAGATCTTCATGGATGCCGCCGGCAGGGTGCACCGGATGAAAGCCAAGTCGGGCAAGACGGCGCTCCTGGAGCCCCTGATGTCCGGCTTCCGAAAGCCCCTGATCTGGGGCAACCCGGTGAGGGTGCGGTTCTCTTCCACGCAGGGGCGGCCCGTCGACGTGGCCACCATCGAGTTCATGCGGGGCAAGTTTGCGGAAAGCGCGAATGGCCGCTAGTGGAGGGCATTGGGTCAAGAGTTCGGGCGGGTCCGCGTTTGTGGAGGGGGCCGGCAGCAGAGCAAGTGGGATGCGCCCAAGGACGGTCGCGCTGGTGCGCTACGCATTGACCGGCGAGGGTAGCTTTCAAGACGACATTAGAGACGTCTCTGGCGGGGAGATGTTCGGCGTGCTGACATTCAAGGACGCCAGCGGGCGAGTGGTGGGAGCCGTTGACTATTCCGTGTATCAGGACCAGGCCAACATCAAATACATTCAGGTTGTGCCGGAGTTCCAGCGGCGCAACATTGGCAAGCGGCTCATCGCGCGTCTCCAGGTAGCTTACCCCAAACGCCCCGTCTATTGGGGCTCGACCACGGACGCCGGATCTCGTTTGCGACGCTCCTATAACAGGTTACTGAAGACGTTAGGATAGGAGGATAGACGATGGCCGCGAGCGGAGGGCATTGGCTCAAGGGAGCCAGTGGGGCGGTGTTCGTGGACAGGACCAGCCCCTACGAGATCACGCCGAGCATGGCCGGTGACAGGTTCTGGGTGGGCAACAGGAACCGGCGTGATTCGGCGGGCAGCTCGGTCACGGTGATGACGGCCAGCAGTCGCGAGGAGGCCGAGCGCTGGGTGGCCGCCGAGGCCAAGGGGGAGCGCACCCGACGGCGCAACAAGGAGGCGGAGCGCCGCCAGATGATGATGGACGACATCCGGATGGGCTTCTATCGCAAGATCCCGCTGAGCCTGATCGCCGACGGCTCGCTGCGGAGGACGCTGGCCAGACTGCGCAAGCAGGGAGAGGACGTGTGAGATGGCCGCAGCAGGTGGACACTGGAGCAAAAGCCGAGGGGGCGCCCTGATCTTCAAGGACGCCAGCGGCGAGATCGTCGGCGTGGGTGGGCAGGCCGCCGCGCCCGGGGCCTCTCGCGAGGCCATGTCCAAGCGCTATGACCAGCTCTCGGCCAGGTACAACAAGATGGTCGATCGCTGGGGCAGCCTGACGGTCGAGGAGCAGTGGGCCACGAAGGACAAGCTCGATGCGCTGAATCGGGAGATGAAGGGGCTCTGGCGTCGGATGGAGGCCCGGCAGAAACCCTCCAAGACGGGATTGGAGCGGGCCGAGGAGGAGTATCGCAGGGCGAAAGCCGCCTGGGATCGCGCCGGCTGGAACCCCAGCGATGCCGTGGTCAAGCGCTGGCACAAGGCCCAGGAGACGATGCGCAAGGCCCGCCAGGCCGCGGGACAGGGTAGCTAGGCGCAGAAGCGAGGTAGACGATGGCAGCCACGGGCGGGCATTGGGTCAAGGGGGCCGGCTGCTCCCGGTTTGTGGGAGGCGTGCAGTCACTACCAAGGGCGCCGGCGGACCGCCGCGGCAAGCGCAAGGTGGAGATCGCGCCTTATACGTGGCAGGACGAGCCCAAGGGGATGCGCAGCATCTGGGGATACGTCGCCGGCATCTTTGCGCGCTACAACCGTGATTCCGGTCAGCTCGAATACGCAGCCAGCCCGCAAACGCTGGGATATTACGGCATGACAGAGTCCAGGGCCCGCGACCTGATCGCCCGCTGGAACAGGGGCGAACGGTGGGTGGCCCGCGATGGCATGACCACGGAAGGTGAGAAATGAGCGAGGTAGACGATGGCAGCTAGCGGAGGGCACTGGGTCAAGGCGGCTGGCGGCACGAGCTTTGTGCGTGCAGGCAAGGCGAGCTTCACGCCGGTCGCTGGTTTGCGGAGGAGCGGGGCCGTGTCAAAGGTAGCCGCGCGCATGGCCGGCGAGGAGTACGCGCAACCCGTCTACAGGTCCATAGCGCGAGACATCGAGGTCCGCATGGCGGCCCAGAGGCAAGGCGTCCAGAACGCGGGGCTGTCCACCGCCGACGCGGAGCGGTATCTGCGAGGCGTTTGGTCCAGCGAGGCCGCGGGCCAGAGAAGGTTTCGTGACGAACTGCTCGCCCAACTGGGCGCCCGGAGGCGTGGGGCGAAGGTCACGGCGGGGCCATCGGCCCGCAGCGTGGCCCAAGCAGCCGCCTAACGCGCCGTCCCGAGGGCCTGTCGGCCTTGGCCCTGGACAGCTGGTGGGCGGAGACGCTAGTGCAGCTCGCCGGGCTGGTGGAGGATCCCAATTGGCTGGTGCGGACGCTGGCGCAGACCGCCCCCTGGCTGGCCTTGTGGTGTGTCCAGGAAGGGCGCGCGGTGGACGCGGCGACACGGGCCGTCATCGAGCAGCGCTCCATCAGGATGCTGCGATCGGAGCAGGCTGTGGAACGGCGAAAAGCCGTGCAGACCCTTAGCGAGATGCCTGGGGAACCGCTCAGAACTCGTGCAGTCGAGCCGCTGCTGCAAGTTGCCGAAGACGACGATGATCCCGAAGTAGCGGGCATGGCGATCAGGTTTCTTTGTGGAATGGGCGAGGAGGTGCGCACCCGCTTGGGGCCGATTATCTGCAACAGGGCGGGTCAGCCCATGGCATACATCCCCTCTGGGACCTTTCTCATGGGCAGCGACCCGGCGGTGGATAACCAAGGCGACATCGACGAGCAGCCACAACATGTTCTGGAACTGCCAAGCTACTGGATCGGCAAGCACCCTGTGACCGTGGCCCAGTTCAGGGCCTTTGTGGAGGCGGCTGCGCCCAAGCTCCAGGGCAGGCCTGAGCTGGACAAGGGTGACGATCACCCCGTAATCCATGTGAGCTGGCACGATGCCCTGGCCTACTGCCGCTGGCTGAGCGAGCGCAGCGGGCTGCCGGTGACCCTGCCCAGCGAGGCGGAATGGGAAAAGGCGGCGCGCGGCGACGACGGCCGTCTCTACCCCTGGGGGAATGAGCCGCCGACCGATGAGCTGTGCAACTATAACTCGAACCGCGGGACGACCCCGGTGGGACGCTATTCGCCGCAGGGGGACAGCCCCTACGGCTGCGCCGACATGGCGGGCAATGTCTGGGAATGGACGCGCAGCCACTGGAAACCGTATCCCTACGATGCTGCCGATGGCCGAGAGGACCTCAGCGGGGGCGACAGCGTCAGGCGGGTGTTGCGCAGCGGGTCATCCTACTATGAAGCGGGGGACGTCCGCTGCGCGTCTCGGTTCTGGGACGATCCGCTCTACAGGGGCGGGGGCTCCGGTTTTCGTCTTGTTGTTGCTCCCGGCTCTTGCGGCATGGAACGCCGGTGACTCTGGTCTCTGGTTCTTCCTCTGGTCTCTGATGGCCGCAGGCAGAGCCTGCGGCCCCTATGATCCGCGCGCAGCGCGGTCGCCGCCGAAACTGCAGAGTGTCAAGCACGAAACAGGAGGTGCACCGATGTCCTTCGACCGGGGTCATGCGCTGCTCATCGGCGTAGGCAGCTACGCCCACGCGCCCAGGTGGAACGTGCCCATCACCGTCGCTGACGCGAAGGAGCTCGAGAGGGTGCTCTGCAGCCCCGAGCTCTGCGGCTACCAGCCGGAACGGGTCCGGGTGCTGCACGACGCGACCGCCAGCCAGGAGGGCATCCTGGCCGCGCTGGACAAGCTGGCGCAGGTCGGCAACGACGACACGGTCTTTCTCTTCTACTGCGGCCATGGCGCCTGTGGCACCGACGGCAGCTATTACCTCACCACCCACGAAACCCGCATGTCCGGCAGCAAGGTGATCAAGGGGACGGGGATCAGCGAGGAGGAGCTGGCCGCCAAGCTGCGAGCCATTCGCGCGGGCAAGGTGTTGCTGCTCTTCAACGCCTGCCACGCCGGCGAGCTCTCGCCTGAGCTGGGCCCGGACGAGCCGGCCCTCGGCACCGTGCCCCTGCCGCAGGACGCCGCGGACAAGCTGCTGGCCAGCGGCGAGGGGCGGATCATTATCACCGCCTGCCGCGAGAAGCAGGTTTCCGTCATCGGCAAGGGCGAACTGACCCTCTTTGGCCAGGCGGTGGTGGACGGCCTGCGCGGCAAGGGCGTGCGCAACGAGGGGGGCTATGTGGGCGCCTACGGGCTGTACGAGCACGTGTACACTGCCGTCAAGCTGGGCGCCTCGCTGCTGGGCCGCACCCAGGAGCCGGAGCTGACCGTGGTGCGCGGCGTGGGGCCCTTCCCCGTGGCGCTCTACCGCGGCGCCAGCGATCTGGGCGACTTCAACGACAAGCAGACACCCCCGTCCGGCACGGCGACGCGGGAGGTGGAACCAACGTGGGTGCAGCATATCCAGAATACATCCTTTCACGCCGAGGTGCATGGGGGCGGCGCCATCGCCCAGGGGATCGGCAACACCGTCGTCGGCCCCGGTGGCCTGATCATCAAGGGCGACGGCAACGTGGTTGCCCACCAGGGGCGGGTGCAAACCGGCGGCATCAGCGCGGGGCGGATCGAGGCCGAAAACGTGGTGGACGGGGCGCAGGTGCAGGGCGCTCCCGCCGCTGACGCTGCGCAGCTGGTGAGCCTGGCCAAGGCCATCCGGCGCGGCGGCATCGAGGCGCGGGAGATCCAGGCGGGGAGCGTGGTCAGCGGACTACAGTGGCTGGCTGGCCGCGCGCCCGACACGCCGGAGGAGCTGCGCCGCGAGGTGGCGGCGCTGCGGGAGCAGGTGGAGCAGGCGGCGGCCGAGGGCGAGATCGCCGACCCCGACGAGGCCGACGATGCCAGCGACGCCCTGGCCAAGGCGGAGCAAGAGCTGGCCAAGCCGGAGCCGCGGGGCGAGCGGGTGGCCCGCCACCTGGACACGGTGAGCCAGGTGCTGACGCGGCTGGCGGAGGTGGCGCAGGCGGCGGGCCAGGTGAGCCTGGAGGTGATCAAGCTGGCGCCCATCGCCGCGGCGCTGGCCCAGTTGGCGCGCAAGGTGTTAGGAGGCTAGATGGAGGGTTTCGCGGCAAGCTATTTGGCGGAGCTGACGGCGGGATTGACGAGCAGGTTGCTGGGGGCCGCGGGGCGCAAGGCGGCCGAGTCCTTTGCAGGCGAGCCAGAACAGCAGGCGCTGCGGCGGTGCATCGAGGCAGGCCTGGTGGCCTGGCTGGCGCGGGCCGAGCTGGATGGGGACCAGCGCACGCATCTGCAGGCGATCCTGGTGCGCTTTTTCGATAGCTCCTACGCGGCGCGGGAGCTCGCCAAGCTCCTCCGCGACCGTCCGCTGGACCTGGAGGAGCTGCAGGATCTCTTCGCCCAAGCGGGGTACGACGCTGCGACGTTGCCAGGCCTCGACCTGGCCACAGGGTTGGCGCTCTTCCAGGGCGCCTTCATCGAGCGTGCGGAAGGCGAGGCTGCGCTACAGGGCCTCATCCAGACCGCCGGCGCGCGCGAGGGCACGCGCCTGACGCGGGAGCTGCTGGCCGAGGTTCGCTCGCTGGTGGGCTGGCTGCGCGGCGTACGCCCTGGCAGCGTAGGCATCGAGGCGGGGGTCATCAAAGCCCATAACGTGGTCAGCGGCACGCAGATCATCTACCAGGTCGCGCCGGGAGCTGGCATCTGCGCGCCGAGTCAGTGGGAGGAGCACTACCTCAACACCCTCATCCGCCGCTGCGACGTGCTCTATCTCGCGGACATCGATCCCCTTCTGCTGCCGGAGATCGAGGCCGTGCGCATCTCGGACGTCTTTACCACGCTGTACCTCCAGGACTTTCCCCGGCGCAAGGGGCAGTCCGTGGCCCAGGCGCTGGCGGCGATCAAGCGCCCCTCCCGCGACGAGCCGCGAGAGAGCATCCCCACCTCGGCAGTGGAAGCCGTGGGCGGCGCGGAGCGCCTGGTCCTGGTGGCTGGCCCCGGCGGCGGCAAGAGCACCCTGGTCAACCACCTGGCCACGCAGCTGGCCAAGAAGCGTCTGGGCGAGGAGGTCAAGAAGGGCGCGCTCGAAGGCTGGGCCCCAGACGCCTCCCCGCTGCCGGTGCGCATCGTCCTGCGCCACTTTGCAGCCTGGCTGCCCGCCAATGGCTCGCCGGGCTTGGCGGGCCTTGTATGGGATTACTTGAAGCATCTGCTGGGACAATGGGGCTGCGAGGAAGCGTTCGACCACGTCAAGCGCACGCTGACCGATGAAGGAGGCATCGTCTTTTTCGATGGTCTGGATGAGGTGGCGGAGAGCGATGAGGAGGCCAAGCGCACGCTGATCAAGGAGGCCATCGCCGACCTGGCCGCGACGCTGCCCCGATGCAAGGTGGTGGTCACGAGCCGGGACTATGCCTACCGGAGAGACGACCGCTGGCGGCTGCCTGATGACGAGTTCCCAGTGGTGGAGCTGGCGCTCTTTGACCTAGCGCAGATCAAAGCCTTCGTGGAGACCTGGTACCAGCTCCTGGGCCCGCGAAAGGAATGGGATGCGAAGCGGAGCAAGGAGGAGGCCGACAACCTCTGCCTGGCCATCGAGCGGCTCAAGCACCTGCGCGACCTCGCCCAGTATCCGCTTCTCTTGACGCTGATGGCCCAGGTCCACGGGCGCGACGGCTACCTGCCGGAGAACCGGGCCGACCTGTACGAGCGGGTGGTGAACCTGCTCCTGGCCCATTGGGAGAACCGCATCGTGCGCGACGAGCAAGGCGGGCGCAGGGTGGAGCCCAGCATCATCATGCGCCTGGGCATCCGCACCGCCACGCTGCGTACGGTGCTGGAGCGCGTCGCCTTCCAAGCCCACGAACGACAGGAGCGTGAGCGGGGCCGCGATGACGCGGCGGCTGAGATCCCCCGTGACGAGCTGCGCTTGGCGCTGGCCGAGGAACTGGACAGCTTGGCCCAAGCGGAGCAGGTCATCGCTTACATGCAAGAGCGGGCCGGGGTGCTCCAGGCGCAGGAGAACCGCGCCTACGCCTTCCATCACCGCACGTTTCAGGAGTACCTGGCCGCCACCTATCTCCTGCGGCAAGGGAACTTTGAGGCGTTGCTGCGCGAGCGGGTGGAGCGGGACCTGTCTTGGTGGCGCGAGGTCTACCTGTTGGCGGCTGGGGCCTCGCGGGCGACGCCGCGGAACATCTCGGACCTGGCTAACGTCCTGGCGCCGGAGTGGCGCCCCGATGCGCCGATCGCCGAGGCCGAGTCCGGGCGCTGGCGGCTGGCTGCGCAGGCCCTCTGCGAGACCGGCTTTGCCGAGCAGGCGCGCAAGGAGAACCCGCCCGGCCGGCTGATGGCCACCTTCGGCCGGACGCAGAGACGGCTGCTGGCGGCCATGGCTGCGGACGCCGACCTCCCGCCCCTCGAGCGGGCCGAGGCGGGGAGCGCGCTGGCGCGGCTGGGCGACCCCCGCTTTGACCCTGAGCGCTGGCACCTGCCCAAGGACGAGATGCTGGGCTTTATGGAGATACCGGCGGGGCCGTTCCTGATGGGCAGCGACAAGAAGAGAGATCGATCTGCGGACGATGACGAGCAACCGCAGCATACTGTCGAACTGCCCCGGTACTATATGGCGCGCTACCCAGTTACGGTGGCGCAGTCTCGGGCCTTTGCTGAGGAGACGAATTACATAGCCCAAGGTGCATGGCAGCTCTACAGCGGAGTAGAGAACCATCCCGTGGTGGGAGTGACCTGGCACGACGCGCGGGCCTACGCCTCCTGGCTCACAGATCGGCTGCGGGCCTGGCGGGATGCACCAGAGCCGCTAGCGCTCTTGCTGCGGCAAGGTTGGGTAATCCGCCTGCCCACCGAGGCAGAATGGGAAAAGGCGGCGCGGGGAGTAGATGGGCGCTACTACCCTTGGGGACAGGTAGCTGACTATGGTCGAGCAAACTACACCCAGACAAAGATCGGCTCGACCAGTGCTGTAGGCTGCTTCCCGGATGGCGCCAGCCCCTATGGCTGTCTCGACATGGCCGGCAATGTCTGGGAATGGACACAGACTTTTGGTGGGCTCTATCCATACGATGGCAGAGATGGGCGCAATAATCCTACTGCTCGCAACTCGGGGAGACGGGTTGTGCGCGGTGGCAGCTATGATCGTGGGGAGAGGCATATGCGCTGCGTGTCTCGGTATCGGCACAAGCTATTGCACGCAGGCCGAAACGACGGGTTTCGTGTGGTTTTCGCTCCCGGCTCCTCTGAGGCACCTGGCCCTCCTATGGGCGGGGGTAGGCAAGGGCCCATAAGCAATCGAGTGGCGGACGGGTGTCTTTGAGTCATCGCGTCCTGGAGAGGATTCATCATGACCAACCTGCTGCTCTTGGTGCGCGCCACGTTGGAGGCCGAGCTGGCGTTGATGGCCCAGGCCGGCTTTGAGGACGAAGCGGATGCCCTGCGCGAACTGCTCGACCGCGCTTGGTCCGGGGCTGACGCGCTCCTCGTCGAGGGGGAGGCTCTGCCCCTCGACGATGGCGCCTTCCTGCGCGCGGCGGCGGCTGGGCTGTTGGACCCGGTGCGCGGTTTCGATCCGGGCGCCGTTTCGCCGGCGCAGGCGCGCCGGTTGCGCCGCTGCTTCGCCGCGGCAGAGGGCGCGCTGTGGAGCGACCCTGCCTGGGCGGAGCTGTTGGAGCGGTACCAGGCGCAGCGCGGCCGGGAGGACGTCTCCTTGGCGTTGCGCGAGCGGGGCTGGTCGGTCCCCCCGCTGGACCTGGCCGACCGCCTGCACGCCGAATTGAGCGGCAGCGGGGCCATCGCCCAGGGGATCGGCAACACGGTGCTGGGCGAGCGGGCCACCTTCGTCAAGGGCAGCGTCTATGGCGATATCGTCTATCATGTGGTGAACCACATCACCCAACTGGCCCCACCGGAGCCCGGCCCAGGCGGCGACGCCCTGCGACGGGCCTACCTGGGCCTGCTCCACCGCGAGACCCGCGACCTCTCCCTGTCCGGCATCGACCCCAAGGCCGCCACGGGCGAGGCGCGGGCCCGCCTGCACCTGGGCGCCGTCTATACCGCGCTGCTGACCCTGACGCCGGAGGCTCATGAGCGGGCCGACCTGCTCAAGCTCGCCGAAGAGGCTGTGGGCCGGGAAAGCCGCCTGCAATCGGCGCTGGCGCAACTGGAGCGTCACCGCAGGCTGGTGCTGCTGGGCGATCCCGGCAGCGGCAAGAGCACCCTGGTCAATTTCCTCTGCCTCTGCCTGGCGGGCGAGGCGCTGGGGATGGCGGACGCCAACCTGGATACGCTCACCGCGCCGCTGCCGGACGACGACGGCGATGATCAGAAGGAGCGGCAGCCCTGGTCTCACGGCCCCCTGCTGCCAGTGCGCGTCATCCTGCGCGACCTGGCGGTGCGCGGGTTGCCATCGCCGGGCAAGCGGGCCGGGGTGGAGCACCTCTGGCGCTTCATCGCGGGCGAGCTGGAGGCCAACGGTCTGGCCGACTATGCGCCGCACCTGCGGCAGGAGCTGATGGAGATCGGCGGCATCCTGCTCTTCGACGGCCTGGACGAGGTCCCCGAGGCCCAGCAGCGGCGCAGCCAGGTCAAGACCCTGGTCGAGTCCGCGGCCGCCGCCTTCCCCAGGTGCCGGGTTCTGGTCACCAGCCGCACCTACGCCTACCAGCGCCAGGACTGGCGCCTGGCCGGGTTCGCCGAGGCGGTGCTGGCGCCCTTTAGCCAGGGACAGATCCTGCGCTTCGTGGACCGCTGGTACGCCCACGTGGCCGCGCTGCGCCACATGGAGGAGCAGACCGCGCAGGGGCGGGCGGCGCTGCTCAAGCGCGCCATCCAGGGCAGCGAGCAACTGCGGGACCTGGCGCGGCGCCCTTTGCTGCTGACCCTCATGGCCAGCCTGCACGCCTGGCGCGGCGGCAACCTGCCCGAGAAGCGGGAGGAACTCTACGCCGACACGGTGGACCTGCTGCTGCACACCTGGGAGAGCGCCCGCATCCGCTACGACGAGCGCGGCGCGCCGCAGGTGGACCAGCCCAGCCTGGCGGAGTGGCTCAAGATCGACCGCGACCAGGCGCGCCGCCTGCTGGAGCGCCTGGCCTTCGAGGTCCACCGCCAGCAGCCCGAGGTCACCGGCACCGCCGACCTGGCCGAGGAGGACCTGGTTTCCGGCCTGCTGCACCTGAGCCAGAACCCCGACGTGCGCCCGGCGCGCCTCGTCGAGTTTCTGAGCCAGCGGTCGGGGCTGCTGCTCCCGCGCGGGCAGGGCGTTTATGCGTTCCCCCATCGCACCATCCAGGAATACCTGGCCGCCTGTTACCTCACCGACCACGGCTACCCCGAACAGGTTGCCAGGCTGGCGCGGGAGGACCCCGGCCGCTGGCGAGAGGTCTGCCTGCTGGCTGGGGCCAAAGCCGGGCGCGGCGCCAGCTTTGCCGTGTGGGCCCTGGCCGACGCCCTCTGCTTCCGCGAGCCGGGGTGGCCGGGCTGCGATGCCTGCGATCCCTGGGGCGCGCTGCTGGCGGGACAGGCTCTGGCCGAGGGCGCCGACCTGCGGCAGGTGGGCCAGGCCAACGGGCACAAGCTCGACCGCGTGCAGCGCTGGTTGGTGCGCATCCTGGAACACGCGGAGCTGCCCCCCCTGGAGCGGGCCAACGCTGGCAACGCCCTGGCGACTTTGGGCGACCCGCGCTTCGACCCCGAGCACTGGTATCTGCCCAAGGATGATTGGCTGGGCTTTGTGGAGATACCCGCGGGGCCGTTTCTGATGGGCAGCGACAAGCGCAAGGATGGGCAGGCACTTAATCGCGAGTCTCCGCAGCACACCCTGAACCTGCCCAGGTTCTACATGGCGCGCTACCCGGTGACAGTGGCCCAGTTCCGCGCCTTTGTGGAGGATAGCGGTTACGAGCCTCGAGACCGGGATTGCCTGAGCGGCATGGCCAACCATCCGGTGGTCTGGGTAACCTGGCACGAGGCGCGGGCCTTCGCGGCCTGGCTCACGGAGCGGCTGCGCGAGGGCGCGCCAGGGCCGCTGGCTGAAATGGTGCGGCAGGGATGGGCCGTGCGGCTGCCAACCGAAGCCGAGTGGGAAAAGGCGGCGCGAGGCGCCGATGGGCGCATTTATCCCTGGGGCGATCAAGCGGATCCCGAGCGGGCCAACTATGGCGGGACGGGGATCGGCGGGACCAGCGCCGTCGGCTGCTTTCCGCACGGTGCCAGTCCCTACGGCTGCCTGGACCTGTCGGGCAACGTCTGGGAGTGGACGCTAAGCCTCGGTGGCAAGGATCTGTCCAACCCCGACTTCAGATATCCGTACGAGCCAGGCGATGGGCGCGAGGACGTTGAGGTCCCCGATTCAGTCAGTCGAGTGCTGCGCGGGGGGTCTTACAGCCTTGAGGCGAGGCTCGTCCGCTGCGCCTTTCGGTCCGAGCTCTATCCGAGCCTCTGGGACAGGAACTACGGTTTTCGATTGGTCGTTGCTCCCGGCTCTTCGCTCTGATCTCTGGCTCCTCTGGGCCTGCGGCCCCTGGCCGCAGGCCCCCTGAATCCGCGCGCTGCACGATGGAATCGTGGCGCGGTCGCGCGCCGCCCTCTTCCTCCAGCGGGCGATGCCGGATACCAAACACCCCGTCCCGTTATTGGCTACCTCAATGCACAAACGAATCCAGGACATATCGAGATCCATCGGTGGGCGCCATGGATCACGACCACCTGGTACCCCTTGCATGCACGCCGGATATGTGGTATAATGTGCGTATGAATAGGTCAGATAGGACATATCCGCGTGAGCGGGCGAGCTCCCGAGGCCGTCCCATCTTCGACCACCTTCAGCGGTAGCCGCGCCGGGGAGCGCTGCTCCGACAAGCGCATGGGCGTCCTGGCCGAGGGCCAGGAGCCAACCAACCAAGAGAACGTCGGCCGTCGTGAATCGAGGTTCAGAGGCCGTCGGATGCACGGGTTTTCCCGCATGGGTACCCGGCGTCTGGCGGCCTTTTCCTTTGCCAGGCGCCGGAGCGAAAGGAGGCCGGATATGCCCAAACAAGATCAAGTCACGCAGGAGCAGGAGGGCACGCCGGTGAGCGACCTGCCCGCCACGCCCGCGCCGGGGCAGCCCGCGGCGGCGGAGGAGGCGCCGGCCCCGCCGTCGGACCACCTGCGGCGCTGGTTCGGCCCGCTCTCGCTGCAGGCGGACGGGCAACTCCCCGCCTGGATCCCGATCCACCGCCTCTGCGACCGGGTGCACCCCATCCATGGCGCCATCGTGATGACCGAGGCCAAGATGGACCAGGCCATCGCCAACTTTGACGCCGGGGTCCTCCGGCCGGAGAGCCCCAGGCATCTCCAGATCCCCATCGACACACGCCACTCCGGGGACGCCGCCTGCGGCTGGATCGCGGAGATGCGCAAGGAACTCCCCTACCTCATGGCCAGGCCGGCCTGGACGGAGCACGGCAAGCAGGTCGTCCTCGACCGCCAATTCCTCTACATCTCGCCGGTCTACGAGGACGATCCCGAGCGCGGCCCGATCTTCAAGGAGGCCACGCTGACCAACCGCGATTTCCTCAAGATGCCCCCCATTCTGCTGGACGAGGGCGTGACCGCGGGCGATCTCGACTCGCCCTGGGTCGCCGCGGCCGCCCCGGATCCGCAACCACCACCGACAAGGAGGCCCATCATGTCCGAGGCAACCACCACCGAGAAAGCGCGTCCCGCCGTCGCCGAGACGCCCGCGGCGCCGACGCCCGTCCCTGGCGCGCCAGCCTCTGGCGCGCCGGCCCCTGGGGCCGCCGCCCCCGGGGCGCCGGAGGCCAAGGCCCTGGAGGAGCTGCAGCACACCCTCAAGAGCCTGGCGGAGCTGGTGGAGAAACAGAACAGGCAACTGGAGAGGCAGGCGGCCCAGCTACAGGCGGCGGAGGGCGACGCGAGATTGGCCGAGGTCACGCGCCTCACGGAGGCAGCGGCGGCCCGCGGCGTCGACGCCTTCACCGTCCACACGCTGCGCTCCATCCTGCTGGCGCTCCCGCGCAAGGCCCCCGACGTGGCCATCTCCCTGGAGGTGGGCGGCCAGGCCCAG
>Ga0123332_1003473_pt1 | contig 14327 bp, 8 predicted proteins | sample BioC12SIPDNA_4_FD_89958 | JGI IMG/M metagenome (GOLD analysis project Ga0123332, IMG submission 89958) | Anaerobic biogas reactor microbial communites from Washington, USA - Biogas_R2_A C12 SIP DNA | ecosystem: Engineered > Bioreactor > Anaerobic > Unclassified | place: Washington, USA...
AACTCCGTCCCCTCGGCCAATACCCGCTTGAGCGAACCCAACATGGCGACCTCTCCGCGCAGCGTCACCAGTGCGCGGTGGCGGTCTTCCTTCTCCAACTCAAGCTGCCGGATCTCGCTCGCCAGAGCGGCGACCTCGCTGGCCTGGCGAAGATACAGCCACCCGGCCAACGCCAGCAGGATCAGCACTGTGCCGAAAAAAGCGACCATGCGCAGGTCCACCCTGGCGCCGCCATTGCGAGGCCCGCGGCCATAGGGAATGAAGAGGCGCTCCCTATCGTGCATGGTGAGCCCTTGTCTGGTACTCACGCTCCGCCGCTACCATCTGCTCCTCATCCAGCTTCCTTGCCGCCCTCAACAGCGCACTTCGGCTCCTCGGGTTTCGACCGATCTCGCCCGTCGATGCCTGCACGGGCCGTCTTGTCAGCCTATCGAGTTGGACCCTGTGCCCGCATTCGCAAACGGGAATTCTCGGGGGACACAGACACCCCCGTGACTCGCGCACCATGAACTGCTTAACGATACGGTCCTCCAGCGAGTGGAAGGCGATCACGGCCATCACCCCGCCCGGGGCCAGCAGCGCCAGTGCCTGCGGCATCACCGCCTCCAGCGAGCCCAGCTCATCGTTTACGGCGATCCGGATCGCCTGAAACGTCCGCGTCGCCGGATGAATCCCTCCCGACGATCTCACCGCACCCGACACGACCGCCGCGAGATGCGCCGTATCGCGGATCGGCCGCGCTTGCACGATCCTGTGGGCTACGCGCCGGGCATACCGTTCCTCGCCATAAGCGGCAATCACCCGGGCCAGTTCCTGTTCCGGCCAGTGGTTGACGACTTCTTCGGCGCTCACAGGCGCCTCCGAGTCCATTCGCATGTCGAGGGGCCCTGCCTCCCGGAAAGAAAAGCCCCGTTCTGCGTCATCCAGCTGCAGCGAGGACACCCCAAGATCGAGGAGAATCCCCTGGCAGCCGGAGAAACCCTGCGCAACAGCGATACGCTCCAGATCACGATGCCGGCCCTGTACGAATGTCACGCGGCCCCCATCGTCGGAGAGCCGCCGCTCGGCAATGGCCAGCGCTTGAGCATCGGCATCGATCGCCAGCACGCGCCCATCCGGTGCCGATCTACTCAGGATCGCCTGCGTATGCCCGCCCAGCCCGACGGTCGCATCGATATAGAGGCCGCCCGATCGAGGCGCGAGATAGAGGAGCACCTCCTCCACCATCACGGGAACGTGGCCCCACTCCTGGTCGGACGTGGCACCCACAGACGCTCCCATCATCGCTCACACCGCGCTTCGTTCGGATAGGCTGTCCAGGATTCCCGGCAACCGATCAAGATCGGCACGCAAGATCTCGTCGTGGCGCTGCGGACTCCAGATCTCAATTGCCTCGTCGGCGCCCACAATCACGGCCTGCTCCTGCAGTTCGGCATAGGCCCGTAGATGGTCAGGAACAAGGATGCGCCCGAGCGAGTCCAGCGCGACCTCAATGGCGCCACCGTACACCCAACGCGTAAAGACGCGTCGTTCGGTGCTGGTGCGCGGGAGTGTGGCGAGCCGTTGAGTCTGCTCGCGCCATACACTGTGGGGATAGATCATCAGGCATGACTCAAAGCCACGGGTCAGTATCAGGCCCTCTTCAAGGCCCTCTCTGAGCCGCGCCGGAATTGTCAGGCGCCCCTTGCTATCGAGCGTGTGGGTGAACGTGCCGAGGAACGACACTGTGACCTCCCCCCATCTAGAGGTCTGCAGAATGCGATCGGCTTTGTGGCAGGCTGGGCCCCACAGTTATCCACTAGGGCCCACAAACTACCACCAGTATACACAACATGGGGGGAGATGCCAATCATCTGCGCGCAAATCGCCACAAATGCAGGAAATTCACGCGCAACTTGCGCACATCGAGATCACGGTGCGGCAACCGTATCTGCCGTGCGCTAGTGCACGAGCAGCCACGGGGGCGCCAGGCGGGCACAGCACTGTTTGACCTTCTTGCCAGAGCCGCAGGGACACGGGTCGTTGCGCCCGACGGCCCGAACCGGCCCTGGCTCCCGGCTGCCTGGAAGCAGGCTATCCCGAAGATGCATGAATCCCGCGTAACTGTGAGCATAGAACTTCTGCAGTCCTCTGCAGAGATAGTGCCGCTCGTTCCCGCCCAGCCCCACCAGGCGCGGGCAACCCTGCCTGCACAACATCTGCCAGGCGCACCGGGCACACTCGCTTCGAGGTATGGCCTTTGCCTCCGCAAAGGCCGCCATTCGCGGCCCGCCAAAGGCTTGCTCCAGAGAGACCCCTTCGATATTCCCCAGGCGCAGTTCCTCACGAACGGCAAAGTCACAGGGATACATGTCGCCGTTGTACTCCACCACCAGATACGCCCCGCATTGCGCCTGGTAGCTGCACACGCTGGGCTCCTCGCCCAGGTAACACCCCAGGATAGAGTCGAAATCGCGGATCGACACTTCCGGCCGCCCTCCGTTGTACCACCGGTCGAACACCGCACACAGCATATCCCCGTACTGCTCCGGGCGGACGGAGAACTCGGTGACGTGGCCCGTCTCTGGGTCAACCTCGACACAGGGGATAAACTGCAGGTAGCGGAAGCCCTGATCCACCAGATAGTCATAGATCTCGGCTCCGTGGCTCCCCGTGATGGCGTTCACGACAGAGAGGATGTTGTACGCCACTCCATGACGCTCCAGGCGTGAGATCGCCTCCATCACCTGAGCGTGGCTTCCTGCCCCGTTCCGGTAGTGCCGGAACCGATCATGGTAATGAGCCGGACCGTCGAGGCTGATCCCCACAAGGAAACTGTACTCGCGGAAGAACCGCGCCCAATCGTCATCCAGCAGCAGGCCATTCGTCTGTAGACCGTTGCTTACCGATTGCCCCGGATAGCCGTACCTTTGCTGCAACTCCACCACGCGCCGGAAAAAGGCCAGACCACACAGAGTCGGTTCACCCCCTTGCCAGCCAAAGATCGCCTGGCTCGGATCCAGCGCCATGGCCTGTTGGATCAGGCTCTCCAGGACGCGGTCTGGCATACGGCGCACCGGGACGCTCGCATACGGATCTGTCGGGCGATCGTGATAGAAGCAGTAGGTGCAATGCAGATTACAGTCTGCGGAGGCTGGCTTGACCAGCAAGCTGCGCGGTGGGGTCTTCTGTGGCATGTCGCGCCTCGTCGAGAACTGGTCTGAAGATAGCTGCACCGTTGCCAATGTCAATCATGCCCGGCCTGCAACGGGGCTGGCCTATGCCGCTATCGAGTAGTCATCGGGAGGTACGCGCGTTCGGGCTGTGGAGCGGGCTCATCACCGATATAGAGACGGCCGAATCCGATACCGGGGTCCCACCCGGTCTGCCCCGGGTACGGCTCCCCTCGCTCGATCAGGAGTGATTCGATCTCATCAGGCCCCCACCCCGGGTAGCGGCTGAGGATCAGCGCAGCCGCACCGGCCGCGTGAGGCGCGGCGGCCGAACTGCCCCCAAGCGGGGACATACTGGCGGTTTCGATGTCCCCGTAGCCCGCGATCCTGGGCTGCTCTATCCCCGGGGCCCCGACGCCTCCCGGCCCCTTGGCTGGCCCCATCGAGCTATCCGCCAGCAGACCGTAGGGAAACGCCGCTGATACCGCGGCAACGCCCAAGGACGCCTCAACATCTGCCGGGCTCGCGAGGCTCTGAGAGGCAACTCGAGTCTCCAGCCTCGGTTCGCCATCCAGAAACAGCTCGAGATGAACTCCGCGTGACACATCGTGCGCCAGGATAGATAGCGCATAGAGCTTGCCAGCCTCGTGCGTCACATAGGTCAATGCCTCGGTTGGCGTCTGGCCGGCCAGTCCCGTCTGCGCATCGGTGCTCGTGGCCACCGCCCGGGGCACGGGATCCTCGATGTCGTACTCCCAGAGATAGAGATCATAGTCTTCTTCAACGGCAGCCCAGTCGCTCCAGCGAAGATAGGCATCGATCCGAGTGCCGGGGCTGAGCTCGTAGTGGCCCTCCTCCAGCAACCAGTTCATGAGGCTGTAAGGCGTGAAGCGGTAGTAATCACCAGACAGCGGATTCTCCCAGTCTCCACACCAGTGCCGCTGGCGCTGATCTCCCGCCGAGGTCACCCACAGCACCCCCTCTGCCCGAACCCGATTCACCTGATCGGCGAGCAGGCCCGTACCGTCACCCGGCGATACGTCGAACCAGCCAAGGGAGGTGCAGATGACGTCCACCTCACGGGAAAGCAGCCACTCCACGGCCTCCACCAGATCGACCGTTGTGGCGATCCGGGCCAGAAAGAGATCCGATTCCGGGGCCACATCATGGATGATCTCGGCCACAGCGGTACCGTGCCGAGTGCCTCGATCTACCGATAGCCCCTCCTGTCCATCCACAAAGCTGCCCGTCTCGATCGAGGAGGGCAGCTCCGAACCCATCAGATCCTGGTAGCCCAGGTATCCAAGGTCTATCACGCCTACGCGGATGCCCTGTCCGAGGTATCCCAGATCATGCCATCGACTTGCGCCCATTGCCATCAGCGCATTGCTGGCAAGGGCACCTGGGACATCGTGAAGCAGGGGAATTGACGGAAGGCGGATGTAGCCCACTCCCGGAGGTATCGCCAGAAGGGGAATGCTGAGTAACGGGATCCAGGCCTGCACTGGCCGTCGTGAGCCCCCCACCCCCGTCTGCTTCCCGCCGTATAGCCGTATCGCGAGCGACGCCACTCGATCCATCTCAAGCGGCGGGAATAGGTGTACCTGGAGGAAAGCGCCGGATACCCAGTCATGGTGATGCCCCACCCAAGCCAACAACTCCCTGGAGTTGCCGGCGCGCAGTATCTCGCAGAGATCCTGAAGATGAGCGTCTGCGTTCACCAGGTTGGGCGCAGAATGGCCAGAGGGGGAGCGAACAGGGTCGGCGTAGGCCGCGCCCACCACGAGGAGAGCGGCCAACAGAACACAACCCGCGCGGTGCGCAACGGTCTGCATCCGCACTCCTGGCAGGATCAGCCCTGCCTGCGACAACCGAACACCTCACCAGCGCGGAGACTGAGCAACTCTACGGTCGCCCTAGCACTACGCCTCCGTTGGCGCGGCTTGACCACACACTTCCGCAGCCGAAACCTCTAGAAAGCCCCCGAGTCGCCGGAGTATATCCGGCTTACCAACGATCCACAGCTCGTGCGCACCACCAGATCCCCAGTCACCGGTCGCAGGCGAGGAATCCGCCCCCCCTGCATCTCCATCACGGCCTCCTGCGCCTGAGTGGCGAGGCCGTCCAGATCGAATCGAAAAGTCGTTAGGGGCTCCGCAAGATAGGCTGCAAAGGGCTCGTCACCGAATCCAGTCACCGCCACGTCTGAGGGGCAGGCCAGGCCCATTGAACCCAGGTGGTGAATCGTTTGAGCTGCAAGCGTATCGGAGGAGCATACCACGGCAGTGGGCCGTAGATTCCCGGCTAGAGCCTCGGAGATCCTTTCCTCGGCCAGGTGCCCCACTCGATCGGTAGAGACGACCCACGCCAGTGGCAGCTCCAGCGCGCCGTCCAGCATGCGGGAACGGTACCCCTGATACCGCCGCCAGCCGCCGGTCAGCGTCGGATCGCTACCCACATACCCGATCCGCCGGTGTCCGGCCGATATCAGGTGCCCGGTTACGCGGGCCATGGCGTCCTGTTCATCGATCGCGATCGTCGGCAAAGCAATCCCGGGTATCGAGCGCCCCAGAAGCAGGCTACGAGATGCATAGGGTGCCGTGAGAGCCCCATACCTTTGGGCGAGGCTGCGCTCCTCACCGGCAACAGCCCACAGGAGAGGAACTTCCTCCGGCACAGCCTGCGACCAGGCAACCTCGCCCTCCTCCTTGGGCAAGCGAATCATCTCCACAACGCGCCCCGCACGCGCAAAAGCCTCCACGCACGCCGTCACAATCCCCGTCAGAAAGCCGTCGTGCGCTGGCGCGATGACCGCCATGTCGCAGGCCGCCGGCTCCGCCCGTTGGCCCTCATCACTCTCAACATACCAGCCCAGCCCGTGCCGGCTGTAAACGCGCGACTGCTGCGCCAGATCCCGCAGCGCTCGCCGCACGGTGATCTGGCTGACCCTGAACAACTCACACAGCTCACGCTCGCTCGGCAGCTTCGCGCCAGGCGCCCACTTGCCCGCCCGGATCCCCTCCTCGATACCGGCCGCCACCTGCCCATACAGCGGACCCGCTTCGCGTGTGCGAGGACTCACCTCACTGCCTCTTCAGCCGCATGCCGATACCTCATATCTCACGCCGGCCGCCCTTGACGTTCAGCGAACCAGCGGTAATCGATATCCTCAAAGATCTTGTCAACCTGGTACAACTCCTCAGCGACCTCGGCCGCTGGCACCAGTGTGCCTGCCTCGATCATGCCCGCCAGCCGGTTGAACCGCTCGACATGGCCCAGAAAGCGTTCCGTCGCATACTCCTTGGCCTGGCCGGTTGTGACCAGGAATGGCCAATCGCTCGCCTGCAACAAGAGCAGTTCCCGCGCTGCCTGATTCAGCGCAATCGCAGCGTCACCGGTTGCCTGCGGGTACCGCTCCACCAACGCCTCCATCCTTTGCTCGGCAGCGTGGATCGGTTCCCACATCCAATGCGTTTCCGGGTTGTCCCACGTCCAGTGTGTACCGCCCGCTCCCCAGGATCCCTCCGGGATAGCGATCGCGTGGCGAGTGCTCTCGCAATCCAGATAGCCCGCAGTGGTTGTGAGGTCCACCACAGGGCTCTGCGCCAAGCGCTCAAGCACCTGGCCGATCCAGGACACGCCCTCGAACCACCAGTGGCCAAACAGCTCGGTATCATAGTTGGACGAGATCAGACCGTACTCGCCTGTCTGCTCGCGGTAGTCGGCGAGCAATTCCTCCACGAGAGTCGCAAAGTGCGCGGCATGCGCTCGCACGCGATCCGCTGCCCACTCAGGATGGTAAACGTCCTTGTCGCCGAGGTCAGCATCCGGCGATGTCACACGCCAGTACTGCAGTCCCGAGACCACATCCTTGCGATGGAACTCCCGGTAGTCGCTATCGCCGGGATAGCCCCACTCGGCGGACCACACCTGCATGCCCGTACGCTCGTTACGCCCAATCACCGCGACAGGAGGCTCTGTGACCGACCCATTGGGCTCCGCCACGAGGTAGGCGCGATAGGTGCTGCTCCCTGCAGACCCTTGATCTGCCACGGCCTGCGGTTCGATGCTCTGCGCCGCCTCCTGGAAACGCTTCTCGGCCAGAGCGTATGGACCGACTGCAAGGGCCGTCCGCGGCCGGTAGTCGGGCTGGCCCTTCTCCACCGACGACGTCTCCAAAAAGAAGCAACCGATCCCCTGCGCCGCGAGAAACGCCTCAAGGCCCGGGCGGATCGTCCCGTCGGGCTCCACTTTGGCGGGACGGTAGGCACACTCTGGAAGCCAGATGGTCCTCGGCGGCCTGCCAAAGTGCCGCGTGTGGCTGGCGACTGCGGTGCTGATCTGCGCATAGAGCGACGAATCCCGTGAGAGAAGGGGCAGATAGCCGTGCGTCGCCGCACAGGTGCTGATCTCTATACACCCCGCGTCCTGCAGCCGGCGGAACGCCGCGACGACATCTCGCTCGTAACGCAGCACAAAGCTGCGGCGGGTCTCCTCATAGAGCGTGCGATAGTAGCGCGCCAGGTCGTGCAGCTCGGGCTCCTGGGCCGGGTCAAAGCGAGCCTCATCGCGGCTCGCCATCTCGATCTCTTCGTCCAGGTACGCCACAAAATGCTCACACACGTCTGGATCGGCAAGTTGCTCCACGAGGACAGGAGAGAGACTGATCGTCAGTTGGGGGCAGAGGCCGCGCTCGTACAGGTCGTACAGCGTGTTCAGGAGAGGGATATAGGTCTCGGCGAGAGCCTCGTGAATCCACTCTTCGCCGTGGGGCCACCGCCCCGCCAACCGGCAGTACGGGAGATGGCTGTGCAGCACAAACTGAAACGCGCCGGCCCGCCTTGTGTTCTGCGGACCATTTGGACCACGAGCGGGAGCTTCCGTGCTCATAACGTCAGTCCCTCCAGACGAGTGGTTAGGCGCCTGACCAGCGCTCCTGGTGCAGACCATACCACAGGCGCGAGAAGCGAGTCAAGCACACCTGCCCGATGGGCAGGGCACCTGCGTTGACGTCGCCGGCCCCGCGCCCTAGAATCCTACCATGAAGCAGCCCAGACGCCCCGCTCGTTCGCACACCAACTTGCCCGGCTCATCCCAGGCCGCGTTTTCGCTTGGTTCGGAAGGAGAGGCCGTCGACGGCGAGTTCTGCGTTGACCACATCACATTCTCCAATCCGGATACGGGTTACGCCGTTGTTCGGCTGGTGTACGCCGATGCCGACACGGATTCTCCCGCCACATACACCGCCACGGGCATATTCGGGACTGTACAGGAGGGATCCTGTTATCGCGTTCAGGGGATATGGCATCATGATCGCCGCTATGGCCCGCAGATCCGCGCCTCTTCCGCCATCCTGCAGACTCCCACAACCCCCCAGGCGATTCGCCGTTACCTGGCGGGGGCCAGCATCAAAGGGCTGGGGCCTCACCATGCCGGACTCGTGGTGGATCATTTTGGCGCTCGGGTCCTGGAGGTCCTGGACCAGGGCGGCAGGGAGTTGCAGCAAGTACGTGGCATCGGCCCGGTCCGGGCGGCCAAGATACGGGAGAGCTGGGCCGAGCATAGGGCCATCAACCGCCTCATGGTCAGCCTGCAGGGCGTGGCTGGCCTCACGCCACGGCAGGCCCAGCGCATCTTCCGCGAGTTCGGCGATGCCGCGTGGCAGACGGTGTCCTCAGATCCCTACCTGCTGGCCGAGCGCGTGTCCGGCTTTGGTTTCCTGACGTGCGACCGCATTGCCCGCACGCTCGGCCTGCCCTCTGACTCTCCACAACGTCTACAAGCGGGCATCCTGCATGCTCTCAACCAGGCTCTCGATGAGGGTCACCTGTGGACCTCGCCAGACGAGCTTGTCACCCAGGCCGCCAGCCTCCTTGAAGCCGAACCGGGCCTGGTTGCGGCCCAGCTGGAACAACTGGTAGCCGGCCAGCGGGTGATCCGTCGCACTATCGTATCCGCCGACGGCAACACCGGCATCTACCTCAGGGCTGTCGCAGAAGCCGAGGAGCGCATCGCCTCCCGCCTCAGGACGTGGCTGGAACAGCCTGCAGCTACGCCTCTGAACCTGCAGCCGGGCGATGCGCTCGAACTCGCACGCCAGTGCAGCCAGACGGATCTGACTCAGGATCAATATGCGGCAGTGGTCTCTTTGCTTACTGGTACACGCCTGGTCGTGCTTACCGGGGGCCCCGGAACCGGCAAGACCACTGCCATGCGCGCGCTCATCCGCTCTCTGGAGGCGCTGCAGGTAACCTACGCCCTCTGCGCCACCACCGGACGGGCGGCCAAGCAACTCTCATACGCAACGGACCGGCAGGCGGCCACCGTACACCGGTATCTCGGCCTGGGCGCCCAGGCGCAGAGGCTTCCACCCGAGCCGGTGCGCGAGTCCGTCTTTGTCATCGACGAAGCATCGATGATCGATCTCTGGCTGATGGATCAGATTATGGCCAGGCTAGGTGCGCGTACCCATCTGTTCCTGGTCGGTGACGTCGACCAGTTGCCGCCTGTCGGCCCGGGGGCCATCCTCCACGACCTCATTGAGGCCTCTCCCCGGACGGCCGGTGGCCGGGTCACGGTAACCCGACTGGATCTGATCTTCCGGCAGGAGGCCGGTGACGTCAGCCTCATCGCCGCCAACTGCCGCCGCATCCGCGAGGGCCTGCGGCCCCTTCCGCCGGCGAACAGTGCCGCCGACTACTTTGAGATGCCCCGTGAGACTCCGGCGGAGGCGCTAGAGCTTGCGGTCGAACTCGCCGCTCAACGGCTTCCGGAGTATCTCGGCATCCCTTCCTCTGAAGTACAGATCCTAACGCCAGTGCACAGCGGGGAGGCCGGCGTGCAAGCCCTCAATGCCGCCCTGCAGGCGCGGCTGAACCCGCCCTCGCCTGTAAAGAGCGAGTGCGCCCTCGGGCGCCAGGATCAAGGCACTCCGTCAGTCATGAGAGTCGGTGACCGGGTTCGCCAAACGCGCAACGACTACCAGAAAAAGGTCTTTAACGGGGACTTGGGAACCGTAGTAAGCATCGATCAGGACGAGCACCGCGTACGCGTGGCCTTCGACGACGACACTGTGGACTATGCCTTTGCAGAACTCGACGATCTCGTGCACTCCTGGGCGATGACCGTCCATGCAGGCCAGGGATCGCAGTGGCCCGCAGTCATCGTCATCATGCTGTCCGCCCACTATGTGATGCTGGAACGGAACATTCTGTACACGGCGCTGTCTCGAGCTCAAAGGCTCGCGGTGCTCATCAGCCAGGAGCGAGCCCTCAGGATCGCCATCCAGCGCACCACACTGGTTAGCCGCCGCACCGACCTGGTGGGCAGGTTAGTCGGCTCCGAGACAGGCTGATCTCGCCACGTTGCGTGGGCAGCGTGATTCGGGATTTGCCGCCGCCTGGCGGTGAACCTATAATAGGGCGTCCGTGCCTGTATCAGGTGGGGATTCTGTGCACGTATATCACTGGATAACCAGTCATTGGGAGGAGTCGTTCCATGTCGAAAAAGTGGGTGTATCTGTCCTCAGAGGGCAACAAGGACATGCGAGACCTGTTGGGCGGCAAAGGCGCTGGCCTGGCCGAGATGACGAACGCCGGCCTTCCCGTGCCCCCCAGCTTTACCTGCACCACTGAGGCCTGCCTGGCTTACTACGCCGCCGGCAAAGCATTCCCCGAAGGGATGTGGGATCAGGTCAAGGAAGCCATGGCTGTCATCGAAAAGCAGGCCGGGAAAAAGTTCGGCGATCCGGTGAACCCTCTGTTGGTCTCTGTTCGCTCAGGCGCTCGTGTGTCCATGCCTGGGATGATGGACACCGTCCTCAACGTCGGACTGAACCCCGAGACCCTGGAGGGGCTCGCGGCGAAGGCTAACGACTATCGCTTCGCCTATGACTCGTACCGTCGGCTGATCTCGATGTACGGGCGCATCGTCAAGCGCATTGATGGCCGCAAGTTCGAGGAAGTCCTCGATCGCTACAAGGCCCAGACTTCCGGCGGGCGCGATACCGACCTCACCGTGGACATGCTCAAGCTCGTCGTGGCCGATTTCAAGGCCGTCTACAGGTCCGAGCTCGGTGAGGACTTTCCCGACAACGTCTGGGACCAGCTCAGCCAGGCGGTTGAGGCCGTGTTCAACTCCTGGTACGGGCCGAATGCAACGACTTATCGCCAGCTGAACAACATCCCCGACACCTGGGGAACCGCCGTGAACGTATGCACCATGGTCTTTGGCAACATGGGCGACGACTCCGGCAGTGGCGTAGCCTTTAGCCGCAACCCCAATACCGGCGATAACCGGATGTTCGGCGAATACCTTCCCAACGCACAGGGTGAGGACGTCGTCGCTGGCATCCGCACCCCGATGCCCATCGCTGAGCTGGAGCGCACCAATCCGGCCATCTACGAGCAGTTCGTCAGGTTGGGCAAGCAGCTTGAGCGCCACTACCGTGAAATGCAGGATCTCGAGCTGACTGTGGAGCAGGGCAGGCTCTGGATGCTCCAGACCCGTACCGGCAAGCGCACGGCTCTGGCCTCGGTCAAGATCGCGGTAGACCTGGCCAATGAAGGGCTGATCACGCGAAACGAGGCGCTGGACCGAGTCACCACCGAGCAAGTGGACGCTCTCCTGCACCCGATGTTCGATCCCCAGGCCAAGGCGCAGGCCAAAGCGCGTGGCGATCAGGTGGCACAGGGGCTCAATGCCTCGCCGGGCGCGGCCACAGGAATCGCCGTGTTCGACTCAGATCGCGCCATGGAACACGCTCGCAATGGCGAGGCCGTGATCCTGGTACGGCCCGAGACGTCACCTGACGATGTGGGCGGCATGCTCATGTCCAAGGGCGTTCTGACTCAGCACGGTGGCGCGACCTCCCACGCGGCCGTGGTTGCCCGCGGCAACAATATGCCCTGCGTGGTAGGCTGTGAGGAAATCACGATCGATCCGGAGAACCGCCGCTTCACCAAGGGGAGCATTATCGTCCGCGAAGGGGATGTGATCTCCATCGACGGCGCCACCGGCGAAGTGTTCGTGGGCCAGGTACCGACGCTTGAGGCTGATATCCACCAGAACGTGGAGCTGGCTCAGCTGCTTTCGTGGGCTGACGACGTCCGGCGCCTGGGAATCTACACCAATGCCGATTACCCCAAAGACGCCAAGCGCGCACGCGAGTTTGGAGCGCAGGGCATCGGCCTCTGTCGCACCGAGCACATGTTCTTTGAGGAGCATCGCCGCCCGGCCGTTGTGGGCATGATCATGGCCACCTCGGACGAGGAACGAAGCAAGTACCTCGAGCAGTTGTTGCCGTTCCAGCAAGAGGACTTCGAGGGCATCTTTGAGGCCATGGACGGCCTGCCCGTCATCATCCGCCTCATCGATCCCCCGATGCACGAGTTCCTTCCCAGCCGCGAATCGCTGTTGGAGGAGGTCGTTCGCCTTCGCACCACCGGTGAGGATCCAACGGCCCTCGCCGAGAGGGAGCACATGCTCAGCGTGGTTGAGAGCCACTGGGAGGTCAATCCCATGATGGGCCTGCGCGGTTGCCGCGTCGGGCTCATGCTGCCCGGGCTCACCGAGATGCAGGTGCGCGCGATCTTCCAAGCCGCCTGTGCGCAGACGCGCAAGGGCGTCAAGGTCAAGGTAGAGGTGATGATCCCGCTCGTCTCGCACATCAACGAGCTGCGCGCCGAGATCACCAAGCTCCGCGCTGTGGCTGAGCAGGTCATGGAAGAGCAGGGCGTCCGTGTCGACCACAAATTCGGCACAATGATCGAAACGCCGCGCGCCGCCCTGACGGCCGGCAACCTGGCCGAAGAGGCCGAGTTCTTCTCCTTTGGCACCAACGACCTCACACAGATGACCTTTGGCTTTTCTCGGGACGACTCTGAGGGCAAGTTCCTCCTGGACTATGTCAAGCGGGGGCTGCTCCCCAGCAACCCATTCCAGAGCCTGGATCAGGACGGCGTAGGTCAGCTGGTTCGCAAGGCTGTGAAAGACGGTCGGGCCACCCGCCCGGAGATCGAGCTGGGTATCTGCGGCGAACATGGCGGAGATCCCGCATCGATCGACTTTTTCCATCGCGTAGGCCTGGCGTACGTCAGCTGCTCGCCCTTCCGCGTGCCTGTGGCGCGCTTGGCCGCTGCGCAGGCGGCCCTTCGCAACGATCATAACGTCGGCGCAGAGAAGGACGTCTAGTAACCGTTAGTATGCGCTACACAATGAGGTCGGGCGATGAGCCCGGCCTCATTGCCTTTCTGAGCAGGCCCGCACCCGATCGAGCGTAGGCCGAGCTTGAGCCCCACACAGCAGCGTGTATAATGGCCCCGCAGTCAACACCATCTGTGCGACCGTTCGCCGCTCGCCGTGCCGCAGCGGCCCGGATGCCTATGGCCCCGTCGTGATCGGCCCCGGTCGGCTACCGCCAGCGCACCCTTCACAGGCAACGGTCGTTCATCGGCCCGAGCGTCTCTTGTGTCTCCCGTCAGGAGCTCAGATGTCCGTCATAGATGAGATCAAGCAAAGGCTCGATGCCGTTGAGGTCATCGGCTCATACGTGTCCCTCAAGAAAGCGGGAGCTACGTACAAGGGGCTCTGCCCGTTTCATACGGAAAAGACGCCATCATTTGTCGTCTTTCCCTCATCGCAGACGTGGCACTGCTTCGGCGCCTGTGGCACCGGTGGGGACATCTTTAGCTTTGTCATGCGCCACGACAACCTAGATTTCGGCGAAGCGCTCCGACTGCTGGCCCAGAGAGCCGGCGTGGAACTGGAGCCGCTCACGCCGGGAGCCCGCGAACACGCCGATCTCCTGGAGCGCCTCCGGCAGATCAACGCACTAGCGGCCTCCTTCTACCAGCAGGTCCTGGCCGATTCGCCCGATGCCGATGCCGCACGTGCCTATTTGGAGAGGCGCTCGGTGACTCCAGCCTCGCAGCGGGCCTTTCAGCTGGGCTATGCGCCCAACGACTGGCACCGGTTGGAGCAGTTCTTGCGCACTCAGGGAGTGGCGCAGGACGAGGCGCTTCAAGCAGGTCTCCTGGCCTCCAACGAGTCGGGCAACGTCTACGATCGTTTTCGCGCCCGAATCATGTTTCCCATACGCGATATGCAGGGGCACGTTGTCGGCTTTGGCGGCCGCGTGCTGGACGACTCGCAACCCAAGTACCTGAACTCGCCCCA
>Ga0123332_1003477_pt1 | contig 14317 bp, 6 predicted proteins | sample BioC12SIPDNA_4_FD_89958 | JGI IMG/M metagenome (GOLD analysis project Ga0123332, IMG submission 89958) | Anaerobic biogas reactor microbial communites from Washington, USA - Biogas_R2_A C12 SIP DNA | ecosystem: Engineered > Bioreactor > Anaerobic > Unclassified | place: Washington, USA...
AGGCACGCCGATCGAGTTCCGGAACGTCGAGCTCGCGCCGCTGGACTGATGCCACATACAAGCGCTGCCGGCCGGCGACTGTTGTCTCGGTCGCCTGTCGGTATAGGGTGCACTCTGCCGTTTATCGGAAGTTCCGCTCGTCGCCTGCCGATGACGGGCCCCCTATTCTGACTCCTGTCGCGCAGGGAGACCACCGTGGAAGACTTGTTCATTGGCCTGGTGTCGTTTGCGGTCGTTGTCACCCTGTTCGCCGCCGTCGGTCACGCGCTGTGGATGGCCGGGGCAGCCATCCTGCGCAAGGTCTTCCGGATCGGCAAGAAAGGGCGGTTGCCCACCTGCCGGTGCACACGCTGCGGGCAGCCGGGCGTGTTGGAGCCGAGCATCTGTCGAGAGTGCGGTCATGAGTCCCAGACCGCCAGGCGCCGCAGCCTGACCTCGGCGATCCGCCAGATCAAGCAGTACCACACCCGGTACGGTCTTGATCCCACCGTCTTCGATCACGCCCTGCAGGCGCTCACGGCGGCTGAACAGCACCTGCTTGGAGCCGTCGCCTCGGACGTCGCCTCGGACGTCCAGCAACGTCAGGTCGCGCCCACTGCGGCAGCTGATGGTGTGCCGCGGCCGCCACAGGAGGTGGTTCACACACGGCCTCGGCCAGCCTGCGATCCGGCCGTGCTCGAAATGCCCGCGGCGGCGGCTGGCGCGACGGCGCCGGCGGTACCCGACTTCGCCCGGGACACACCTCCGGCCCCCGCGGCATTCTCACCGCGCCGGACCTTGGCCGACATGCTCCAGTCGTTTCTCGACGAGAAGAACATCCGCTGGGGAGAGCTGGCCAGCGGCATGCTGATCCTGGGCAGCGTCATCGGACTGGTCATCAGTCTGCGGGCCACGCTCGTCGAGATCAGCGAGCGGATCCGCTATTTTCCTGCCCTCCTGTTCCTGCTCGGCATCATCGCGATCCACGGCGCCGGGCTATATACGCTGCGGCGATGGCGGCTGCGTGCCACGAGCCGCGGCGTGCTGATCATCGCCCTGCTCCTCGTGCCGCTGGGTTTCGTAGCCGGCATTCTGCTCTCGGGGCCCGATGCGGAGCAGCGTGCGGTGACCGATCCGCTGTACCTCGCGGCGGTGACGGTAGGCCTGGTGAGTTACGGCACTCTGACTGCCGTATCGGCCCGGGCGCTGTTTGCAGAAGGCTGGTGGCGCTTCGTGGTGGCGATCATGGGTACGGCAGCCGGCCAGCTGCTCATCAACCGGCTGGCAGATGCCGATCTCACCAGCACTTCGCTGCTCCGTACTACAGCACTGTTCCTGGTGCCGCTGGCGAGTTTTCTGGCTGCTACGCTGACGCAGTTGTTCCTCATCGCGCAGCGCGCACGGCTGAGTCGCGCACGTGCCGCGCAGACATTCACACTGCTGGGCACAGCCGGCTTCGCGCTGGCGGTCGCTGTGGGGCTGTTGCTGTATCGCGCGGGCACGGTCCAGGCGACGCTGGCGGCGCTGAGTCCGTCCTTGAGTCTGGCCGCGGCGGTGGTGCTGGGGATCGGCATGTCGGTCCACACGCGATGTGCAGCGCGCACGGCGGCCGAGACACGCACCGTCGGCACGGCGTTGGCCGTCCTGGGCGGTCTGCTCATGGCGGGCACAATGTTCCTGGCTTGGCCACTCCCCCCGGTGCTGATCGCCGTCGCGGCGGTCACGGCCGGGGCGTTCCTGTGCCTGGCCTGCCTCGGCAATGTGCCGGTGCTGCACGCCGGCGCAGCGGCGGCCGCCACCTGGGCCGGCCTGCTGACGTTTCTGCGACAGACCGTCCCGCTGGCGGAGTCCGCTGCGGCCGGCACGGAACTCGTCCGAGCGCTGGTCATGGGGCGCTCCGCATTGGCGCTGGCCGTAGCCGCAGTCGCGCTGGGGGCGATCGGCTGCTGGTGTCGGCGCCGGCAGCTGGCGGCCGTCGCGCGGGGGTACCTGAGCACTGCGGGCGCCGTGGCGGCGATCTCGGCCGCCATCGGCCTGTACGCGGGCTTCTGGACGGGCGTCGACGCCGCGTGGACCACGCTGCTGTTCGCCTGCCTCGCCACCGCAGGGCTGACAGCGTCCTGGTGCTGGCCGATCCAGCCGATGGCCAAGCCCCAGCGCGGGCCGTTCGGCTGGTGGCGCACGCAGCGTGCGATCACATTGTTCGGTGCGGCCGCGTCACTCGTGACACTGGTGCATCTGCTGGGCTGGAACACGTGGGTCGCTGCGCAGCTGGCGGCCTGGCAGTGGACGATAGCTCGTCCGGTATTGTGGGCCTTGATCGGTCACGGAGTATTCATGGAGTTACTCGCGCTGAGTGCCCGCCGGTGGCACCGCACGGCGTGGGCAGTCGGCGGTGGCACGGTTGAGGGGCGGGAGGCGCTGAGTCGCGAGCTGATCGTGCCCCTGGCGACCTGCGGGGTATTGTCGGCAGTTCTGGCAGTCCCCGGTGCATTGTCGTTCGGCCGCAGCACCCTGGGCGCCCAGGCCGCCTACGTCGGCATGATCGCCGCGGTCTGGACCATGGCCGGCGTGGCGATGCGGGTACCGCGTCTGATCAGCGGCGCGTACGTCGCCACGACGGTGGCGCTAGGGTTGGCGGTGGCGGCGGGGGCCGCAGCGCAGCCGTGGCCCGAGCCCGTGCTCGGTAACCTGCAACACGTGCAATGGCAGGCGCTAGCGCTGGGACTGTGGTGTGCCGCGGTCTTCGCCGCATGCTCCGCTGTACCGCAACGCCGGGTCGCCCACTTCCTGTTGACTGAAGTCTCCGGAGGCCTCAACCGCGGGCTGCTCGTTGGTCTGATTGCGCTGATGGCAGGACTGGGTCTGGTCGGCTGCCAGCCCGGCGCGCTGGTCGAGCTGGGATACATCGCCCCCGATCATGCCTGGGCCACGGACGCATGGCACACCCAGGCGTATCAGGTGTTCGGTCTGCTGGCGTGGCTGAGTGTGGCGTTAGCTCTGGGCGCGGCAATCGTACCGCACGGTTCACAATTCGGTTCTCTGGCCGCGATCGCGCTGACGGCCAGCCTGCCGCTGTTGGTTGCCGGGCGTTGGGAGTCCGGGTGGGCGGTCGCCTCCGCCTGCCGATGGGCATTTGCGCTGTACACCGCCTGCTGGACGCTGCTGCTCACCGCGCCCCGGCAGCTAATGCAGACTCTGCGCCGATGGCTGCCCGCAGCGCGTGGTTACAGCGCCGGACTGACTGACCTGACGCGCGATACGGCGTTCGCAGTGGGCACCTTGCCCCTGCTCGGTCTGACCTTGCTGGCCACCGCGCAGCTGGCTTGCGGCACGGCCTGGAACGGCCCGCTGACAGACACATGGTTCGCCCGTATCACGCCGGCCGTGTCTTACGCCGTACCGGTGGCCGTCCTGGCCGTCACCGCGCTGATGCACGCCGCGCGGGAGGGCAGGGCAGTCTACGCGCTGTTCGGGGCCGTCATGTGCGAGTGCGCGCTCGCCCTGGCGGTCGTCCTGGATCAAGCGGTGCCACGTGCCGGCTGGACGGTGGCCCAATCGGTGACGCTGGTTCAGACCTTGACGGCCGGACTCGCCGGGTATGGGTTGATCTGGCTGGCGCTGTCACGGTGGATCGAACGCGACGCTGCCCGCCTGCGGCGCCCCCTGTTAAAAGTGCAGATTGCCGGTACCGGTCTGGCGGCCGCCGGTTTGGCGGCTTGGGCTGTGGCCTGCCTGTTCGTTGATGTGCACGATGCGGCACCGGCGCTGGAATACCTGGGACGGTGGCCGAGTTACCTGGCGGTCGGATTGGCGGTCGCCGCGGTCGCCTGGTTCACGCACCGCGATGCACGGTACCTGGCCGGCCTTGCGGTGGGCGCACCGGTGGTTCTGGCACCGATCGTGGCAGCAAGCATCTGCCCGGCAACTGTCGCCAGGCCGTGCGACGGGTATCAGCTGTTGATCAGCATCTGGCTGGGCATCGGCCTGAGCGCGGCAGTGGCGGTCTGCTGGCAGCGTCTTCTGGGGCAAGATCAGCCGTGGTTGGCGGTGGTGCGGCGTGCCAGCGCAGCACTGGGCCTGGCAGTCTTCGTGCTGAACTTGGGTGCCGAATGGCCGGCAACGTGGTGGACCATCGGAGTCTACGGTGGGCTCGCCGCGCTGTGGACCGTGTTGGGGATTGGCTGCCGGTCGCAGTGGTGCGCTTGCGCATCGGTCGTCAGTCTGCTGTGCGGCGCGTGGTTGCTGTGGGAGCACGTGGCGGTCCGCGCCGGACTGAGTGGGATCGCTGGCTGCTACTACGTGACCATCCTGACCGGCACGGTGGCGGCACTGATCTGGCTGCTGGTGGAGATCTGGTATCAGCACGCGCGGCACGAGTCGTTCGACCCGCGTCCGGGGCGGTTCCGGGTGCACGCCGTTCTGGTATGGGGGCTGACGGCTCTCCTGGGCGCGCAGGTGGCGGAGGATGCGATGGCCACCATCGTTGCCGGTCGCAACGCGGGGGGGATGAGTCTGACGATCACCGATTTCCTGGGAATCACGGCGCTCGTAGCGATGGGCATCCTGCTGGTCGCCACGCTGTGGGACCAGCGCCTGCGCGCGTCTCTGCTCGCGCTGTATCTTTGGGGCCTGACGACCCTCGGCATGGCGGTGCGGCTGTTGGATCAACTGACGGATCAGGGCGCCGCGTTGACGGTGATGGCGGCCTGCCTGGCCGGCGCGGGCTATATCGCCTTGACCGGGCACTTGTGGAAATCGGGAGTTCGGCTCGCGCAGTGGGGTGCGCGGCTGCACATCCCGCACCCTGTCGCCAGGCTGGAGCACGCCGGGCGCTGGCTCCCGGCCCTGTCCGTGCTGGGCACCGTGTTGCTCTGCCTGCTCGGTTTCGTCACGGTGTTCGTGGCGGACGATCGTGCCATGCGCATGGGGGCAGCCTTCGCGCCGGGGCTGCTGGCCTATGGCATCGGCTGCCTCGCGCAGGGCGCGCGGCGCGGTGCGATGCAGTGCCTCGCGCTGCTCGTGCTGAGCCTGGCCGCGGTCTACATCGGCTGGGCCGACGTCGGCGTGGCAGCGGAGCAGGCCCGGATGCTGGCATACGCTGCGCGGCTGTTGATCAGCGTGGCCGGCATGACGCTGCTGTATGCCTTCGTGGTTGCCCGCTGGATCGGACCGCAGAGCGGCTGGTACGAGGCGGTGCGCAAGGCCTCCCTGATCCTGGCGGCCATTACGATCAGCACGCTGGCCGCGGTCCTCGCGCTGGAAGTCGCCTGCTTCACACCGCATGTGCCGGCCCCGATTACGACACTCGAAGTACTGGCCATCAGCGTGATGCTGGGCGGGTTTGTCGTAGCGCTGCTGTCCATGGCCCTGTGGCCCGGCAAAGACCCACTGCATCTGAGCGAGCGGGGGCGCACCGCCTACGTGTACGCAGCGCAGTGCGTGGCCGGGTTGCTCTTCGCCCATGTGTACCTGGCCCAGAACCAGCTGTTCCACGGGCGTTTCCGCGACTTCTGGCCGTATATCATCATGGCCCTGGCGTTTGGCAGCGTCGCGTTCGGCGAACTGTGCCTGCGCCGCAACTGGCGCGTCATCGCTGACCCACTGCTCCGCACCGGCGGTTTCCTGCCGCTGGTGCCCGCCCTGACCACCTGGACATTCTCTTCCACCAGCCCCTCACTCGTGCTGTTCTGCGGCGGTCTGGTGTATGTGTTCCTGGCCGTGACGCGCCGGTCGTTCGGCGCGGGCATCGTGGCCGCCGTGATGGGCAACGGTGCGTTGTGGGCCCTGCTGTCCGAACAAGGGCTGCACCTGTGCGCGCAACCGCAGTTCTGGCTGATTCCGCCCGCCCTCTCTATGCTGGTGGCCGCGCACATCAACCGCGACCGGCTCAGTGACGCGTCCCTGACCACCATTCGTTACGTCTGCATGGCGATCATCTACGTCAGCTCGGCCGGTGAGATGTTCATGAAGCTCGTCGTACCGGAGACGCCGGAAGACTGGCTGCGCCCGATCATCCTGGCCAGCCTGGCGGTCGGCGGGGTGTTCGCCGGCATCCTGCTGCGCGTCCGCGCGTTTCTGTATCTGGGATCCAGTTTCCTGCTGCTGGCGATTGTGGCCATGGTGTGGAACGCCGGTCGACTGGTCGACCACACGTGGCCCTGGTGGGTCTTCGGCATTTCCGCCGGCCTGGCCAGCCTGGTGGTCTTCGGCGTGTTCGAGAAACACCGGCCGGAAGTCAAATCGCTGGTCGCTCGCCTGCGGCAATGGGATGCGTAGCGCCGCTACCTGTTCAGGTCTGGCATCAGAGCGTCACGGTCGTACCGGGGACGGGGATGGGATAGTCACCATCCTGGTCAGGGCAGGTGGGAGCATGGTCGGCGAGCGACGTGAGGACTGAGGTGTTGGCCAGGGTGACGTGGGACGCGAGCGCTTCGTCCCACCGGATGCGCTGGCCGGAGTAGGCAGCGAGCCGCCCGAGGATGGCGGTCAACGTGCTGTGAGCTCCGTACTGCCCTTCGTTGGGCACGCGTCCGGCACGCAGGTCGGCCAGCAGATCGTGCTGTTCCTGCTGGTGCCCGTCCCGCGTCGCCTGGGTGCGCCAGACGATGGTCCCCGACCGGTCGTAGATCTTCCCGCCGCTGATGTCAGCCGAGCCGCTCGTCCCGTCCACATGTTCAGAGACGCGATTCCAGCAGTTCCGGATATGACGGCTCTGGCTGAACACGCGAACGCCGTTCGGATACGTGAACTCGCAGAAGAAATGGTCGTAGATCTGACCGAAGTCCCGGCCTTCGTTGCCGCGGCGTTTGCGGACCTCCCGCCCCCCTTGGGCGTTGACTTCGACGGGCAGGTCCTGGATCAGCCAGTTGGCCACATCCAGGTTCTGCACGTGTTGCTCGACGATATGGTCGCCGCTGAGCCAGGTGAAGTAGTACCAGTTGCGCAACTGGTACTCCAACTCGCTCTGGGTGGGCTGGCGGGGGCACGTTCCGACGCCGCCACCGTTCCAGTACACGCGGAGGGTGACGAAGTCGCCGACCTGGCCGCTGTGCAGCTGTGCGATGGTTTCGCGATAGGCCGGTTCGTGCCGTCGTTGCAGACCGACGGCGACGGCCAGATTCTTGCGCTCGGCTTCGGCCGATGCGTCGAGCACGCGGCGCACGCCGGGCACATCGACAGCCACCGGCTTCTCGAGGAACACGTGCTTCCCGGCCGCCACGGCAGCCTCGAACTGCTGCGGGCGAAACCCGGGCGGGGTGGCCAGAATGACCAGCTCGACATCTGTCTCGAGCAGCTGCCGGTACGCCTCCAGGCCGGTGAAGCGGCGTTCGGGCGGCAGGTCGAGTTGGTCGCCATGCCGGCTGCGGAGCTGGCGGTACGCAGCCTGTAGACGATCGGGAAACACATCGGCCAGCGCCACCAGGCGCACGGGCCCGCTGGTGGTGTTGAGCATCTGTATGGCGGCCGCCGTGCCGCGCGATCCGCAGCCGATCAGGCCGATCCGTATCACGTCCGTGCCGCGCGCGTGGGCAGTCCGCCCAATGCCCAGTCCTCCCGCGACCAGGATCGAGGAGGTGCGGATGAAATCACGCCGTGACGGCTGGTTCCCCGGCGTGGAATCGGGCACGTTGGTCACATTGGTCACAGATGCTCCACCGCCGCTGCCACGGCTGAAGGATACGAACGCCTGCTGGTCGGCCTGTTCTCCCTGCCAGGACCACCTTTCGCTCCGCGCCGGGGGAAGCGTCTCTCGCGATCCGCTTCGCCCCGGATCCCGGCGCGGTGCAGGTTCGTGGCCCGCGCTGCTTCCTGTTAACTTTCCCGTTAACTCTCGAAGCCGGTTGACTCGGGCCGGGTGGCGAACCCAGCGTGCCGCCTTACCGGCCGCGATGACGGTCCAGCTTCGGCTCCATCTTGTCCCACTTGGCCTCCTTCTCCTCTGCGGTCGGCTCGACCAGCGGGCGAATGATGCGGAATCCCACGTGCTTCGCGTCGGTGTTGTACCACATGCTTTTGGGAATCTGCGGATCCTGCGCCTGCCACGAAGGATCGGATGCACCCCGCGCCGCACTGCGGCACTCTTCGGGATCAGCATCCCACGATCCGCCGCGAATCACGGTCGGGAAGATCTTCGTCGGCGTGATCAGCGGGCTGGTCACGCCGTTCTTGAACTGGCTGTAAGCGTCCTCGACGTACCCGTCGAGCACGAACTCCGCCACGTTGCCGTGCATGTCGTACAGGCCCCACGGATTCGGCTTCTTCTGCCCGACCTTATGGTACGCCTCCTCGCTGTTGTCGTAGAACCAGCCGTAGTCTTCCAGGTCAGCCGGGTCATCGCCAAACGAGTAGGCCGTGTCGGTGCCGGCGCGGCACGCATATTCCCACTCCGCTTCGCTCGGCAGCCGGTAGTAGCGGCCGGTCTTCTCGGTCAGCCACTGGCAGAAGGTGCGGGCGGCGAACTGGGTCATGCAGATGGCCGGGCAGTCCTTCTTCCCCATGCTGAACGTCATGTCGGTGTAGGGTTCGGTCGGCTGCGACAGCTGGTACTCGGCCGAGGCCTTGTCACGTTCGGTCTCCGGCGCGTTCTTCAGCTTGCGGCGCTGAATGTCCAGGTCGAACATCCAGACTTCGAACGCATCCCACCGAATCTCGTATTTCCCCATCCAGAAAGCGGGGATCTTCACCTTGCACTGCGGCCCCTCGTCATCCCCGCGCCCTTCTTCACTGTCCGGACTGCCCAGCAAGAACTCGCCACCCTTGATCGGCACCATTTCGATTTTCGCATCCGTATGCTCGATCAGCTCCGTATACTCTTTCATATCGTCTTCGGTCTTCGCGTCCGCATCCGGCACAGGCAACGGCACCCGCTGGACGTCCGCCGCATTGCCAAGCGAGACGATACCCAAAAGGCACGCGACCGCGATGAACGGAATGATTCGCCGAGAACCGAGTTGTAACGGGTGCGGCAGCCGATTTACGCTAGACATAGACTTCGACTTCATGGACCTTTTCCTGTAAGAGATACAACCATTCCTGTGAGAGATTCAACTAACCACCGATCAGCCGATCGGTGAGCCCAGCGCGAGACATCAACGATATGATACCCAACGCATGGCTTCTAGGGGTAGGAGTGGCATGGGCCACCTGTAATGCGGGGGAACTCGAAAAATTCGAGTCCGTACAAGTACACATGGGATCCGATTTCGCCATTACATTGTACGCTGCGGACGAGGCGGCCGCAAACCGGGCATTCCACGCGGCGTTCGCTCGGATCGCAGAGCTCGATGCCTGTCTGAGCGACTATCTGAGCGACAGCGAGCTGGTCAAGCTCAGCGCCGCGGCCCCCACCGCAGAGCCAGTCCAGGTGAGCGACGAGTTATTCCCGGTCCTGTGGCAGGCGCAGCAGTGGGCGGAGCGAACGCAGGGAGCATTTGACATCACGGTGGGCCCCTTTACCAAGCTCTGGCGGCGGGCGCGCCGGGTGCGGAAGCTGCCCGACGACGACCGGTTGCAGCAGGCGCGGGACGCGACCGGCCACCAGTTGCTGGTGCTCGACCCGGCAACCCGGACGGCCCGGCTGCTGGCGCCGCACATGCGGCTCGACCTGGGAGGCATCGGCCAGGGGTACGCAGTGGACCAGGCCATGCAGGAACTCGAGAAACAGGGCATCCGCCAGGCGATCATCAACGCCAGCGGCGACCTGGCGGCCAGCGGCCCGCCGCCGGGCGAGCCGGGTTGGCTGGTCGGGATCGCGCCGCTGGAAGCGAACGCTCCGCCGAGTGTCTTCGGTTACCTCTGCCATCAGGCCCTGTCCACCTCGGGGGACGCCTTCCAGTTCGTCGAAATCGCGGGGGTGCGTTACTCGCACATCGTCGATCCGCAGACCGGCCTGGGGCTCACCGAGCGCAGCAGCGTATCGGTCCTGGCCCCGACCTGCACCGACGCCGACGCGTACGCGACCGCCGCCAGCGTGCTGGGGGTCCGCGCCGGGATGGAACTCACCGAGAGATTGCCCGACGTCGAGGCGCTGTTTGTCGTCGCGGAGGACGACCAGGTGGTGACGCGTCAGACGCAGGGCTTCCAGCGTTGGGCGCTTCCGGCCCGGCCGAAGACAGCCACCAGGACGACGTCACCGCCCGTCCCCGACAGCCCTGCCGCGCCGCCGTGATCTGACGCCAGGTCGATAATGTTCCGCGCCACGTTCGATGACTTGCGGGATCGGCCACGACGTCCGGGAACAGCGGCCCGGTTCGTCCAGCCTGCCAGCAGGATCCCGGCGGACAGGTGAGCGGCAGCGGGGGATGGGAGGACTTGTATCGTTGCGAGAACACCATACGATAGACGGCGCCGGTGCGCGGTTGGGATCGGCTGATGCATTGAGGATCGCCTGCAGACCGGCCAACCGGCCAGAGAATCATCTACGCGAGGAACCCGCGATGCGACGTTCGCTTGGCGCAAAAACGTTAATTGTCCCCACACCGATGTGGCTCGTGGGAACCTATGACAAACAGGGCAAGCCCAACGCCATGGTGGCGGCCTGGGGCGGTATCTGCTGTTCCGACCCGCCGTGCGTAGCAGTCTCGCTGCGTAAAGCCACCTACAGCTATGGCAACCTGCTCGAGCGGCGTGCGTTTACGCTCAGCGTGCCCGCCCAGACTCAGATGAAGCAGGCCGACTTCTTTGGGCTGACCAGCGGCCGGGATCTCGACAAGTTCGCCGCCACCGGGCTGACTGCCGCGCGCAGCGAACTGGTCGATGCGCCCTACGTCGAGGAGTTTCCACTGGTGCTGGAGTGCAACGTCGTGCAGGTCCTGGAACTGGGCCTGCACACGCAGTTTGTCGGCGAGGTGTTGGATGTGAAGGCGGACGAGGCCGTGCTCGACGAGTCCGGCATGCCGGACATCCAGAAGGTGCTGCCGATCATCTTCTCGCCCGGTACTCGGACCTATCACGGTGTCGGCCCGTTGCTGGGTCAGGCCTTCGCCGTGGGCAAGGAGATCTGAGATCGGAGAGATCCGAGATCCGACCGGCCGTCACGTCGGGAGCGGGCCGGCGGCGGTGGCCCCCGTTCGCGCGGCGGCCATCGGCGGCCGCGTGGAGCGAACGGGAGTCAGCCGCGCCGCTGTTCACCACTTCAACACGGCCCCGGTATCGGCGCTGGTCGCCAGTGCGGCGTACTTCGACAGGTAGCCGCTCTTGAAACGCGGTGCGGGCGCCTTCCAGGCCTGCGCCCGCCGCTGTAGTTCCTCCGCCGACAGTCGCACGGCGAGCTTGCGCGCGGGCATGTCGATCTCGATGATGTCCCCCGACTGCAACAACCCGATCGGCCCGCCCGCGGCCGCCTCGGGACTGATGTGCCCAATGCAGGCTCCTGCCGTGCCACCGGAGAACCGCCCGTCAGTGATCAGCGCCACCTTGTCGTCGAGCCCCACCCCTTTGATGGCAGACGTGGGGGCCAGCATTTCCTGCATGCCCGGCCCGCCGCGCGGCCCCTCGTTGCGGATCACCACCACGTCGCCCGCCTTGACCTGGCCGTTGACAATCCCCGCATACGCGTCGGTCTCCGACTCAAAGATCACCGCGGGGCCCGTGTGCCGCAACATCTCCGGCAGCACGCCGGCGGTCTTCACCACCGCACCCTGCGGAGCCAGATTGCCGCGGAGGATCGTCAGCCCTCCCTCCGGACTGTACGCGTGCTCGACTTCGCGGATGCAGTCGCAAGGATCGAAGCCCAGCTGTTCGGCGGACAAGTCACGGATCGACGCGGCCTGCCGCTGGACGCTCATGCCTTCCACAGTGTGTTGGCCCCCCGCCGTGACCGCGGCGATTTCCAGCGCCTCCTGGCTGACCTGCTCAGAGCGCACGTCATACGCGGCGATGTTCTCGCCCAATGTCTGGCCGGTCACCGTCGGGCAGTCGAGATGCAGCAGACCGGGGCACCCTCGATTGATGCTGCCGAGGATCGTCGCCACGCCACCGGAGTTGTGCACGTCTTCGACATGATAGTGGCTGCTCGGCGCGACCCGGCAGACGTTGGCGGTACGACTACTCAGCACGTTGATCCGTTCCAGATCGTACTCTACGCCGGCTTCATGCGCGATGGCCAGCATGTGCAGCACCGTGTTGGTACTCCCCCCCATCGCCATATCCAGGATCATCGAGTTGTCAATCGATTCAAGGGTGACAATCTCGCGTGGCAGCAGGCCGTGCCCAGCTCCGAGCTTGTCGAACTGGTAGACCATTTCCACGACGCGTTTCGCAGCCTGGCGAAACAGCCGTTTGCGTTCGGCACTGGTCGCCAGCAGCGTTCCGTTGCAAGGCAGCGCCATCCCCAACGCTTCGCACAGGCAGTTCATGCTGTTGGCGGTGAAGAGTCCGGAACAGGAGCCGCACGTCGGGCAGCCGGCTCGTTCCAGCGCCAGCAGCTCGTCGGCCGTGAGTTTGCCCTGCTGTTTGGCTGCGGCCCCCGCGAACACGTCAATCAGGTCGATCTTCTTGCCGTCCGCCGTCGTGCCCGCCTCCATCGGCCCGCCGCTGACAAACACCGTGGGAATGTTACACCGCACGGCTCCCATCAACATCCCGGGGACGATCTTGTCGCAGTTGGGGATGCAGATCATGCCGTCAAAGCAGTGTGCCTGCACCACCGTCTCCACACAGTCGGCGATCAGCTCGCGACTGGCCAGCGAGTACTTCATGCCGCTGTGCCCCATCGCGATCCCGTCATCCACGCCGATGGTGTTGAACACAAACGGCACGGCACCCGCCTCGCGGACACACTGCTTGACGAACTCGCCCACGCGGTTCAGATGCACGTGGCCCGGAACGATATCGGTGTAGCTGTTGCAGACCGCGATGAACGGCTTGCTGAAATCATCGTCACTCACCCCGGTGGCACGCAGCAGGCTCCGGTGCGGAGCGCGGGCGTCACCCAACTTGACCAGATCCGATCGCATCGACGGTATCCTTTTCTGTAGGCTGAAGACTGAAGATGGAGGCTGGAGACCGTACTTTCTGAGAGCGCGGCCCCCTTTCGGACGCGCCAGCGCTGCCGGCGTCTGTAGCCAGCGGCGCGCCGGCAACGGGCAGCACCGCCCGCTAATCGACACGTTATCGACATCGGGGGGCAGGCCGCAAGTAGACGCGTCGCGCGGCGGCACGCCGGTCGATGCGTGTTATGCGGGTCACCCAGGGGGTACGTCAAGTGTCTCCTCTCACGCCTCCTCGATGAACTTGAACTGCAAGGCCGCGGCCAGCTCCCGCACAGGCTCGCGCAGGTCCCCGTAGAACGTGACGCGGTGCCAGCCGTACTGATCCCAGTAGGTGAAGAGTTTCTCCATGTCGCCGACAACCTGGCCAGCCAGCTTGGTCCGGCAGGCGCGGTCGATCACGACATTCTCGACGGCCCGGGCCTGGTGCAGGAGGATCTCCTGCCGGGCCGCATGGATCTCCAGGGTCGTGGTCAGGTAGCCCAGCGGGAGAAATGACCGCACGGCCGCCCCCTTGCGATCCTCCGAGTGCGTCAGGATCTCGTACGCGTTGGGAGCGCTCTCCGGACCGAGCATCCGGGTCGCCGCCACGCAGTGCGCGTAGATGATCTGTCGCTTGGAGGTGTCGAGCACCGGGTCGGAGATGAAGCCGGGCCGACCGGCCAGATGTTTGATGACGAGCATGGTGGAGGTCGACAACAGGTCGGCCTCGCAGGCACCGACCAGACCGGCGTCCAGGAGTTCCACGAAGCCCAGACACGGGTAGGCCGGCAGGTGGCCGCCATAGAAGCCCCCCAGGCAGTTGATCGTGATCGCCTCGGCCTGGTATTTCGCCAGCACCGCCTGCTGGGCCAGATACAGCCGCGCCGACTTTTCAAGTTCTGCGTCCGGATCGGCGATCTGCACGCTGCGCGCCGCCCCCTTCCACCGCGCCGCGATCTGCCGCGCCTGCTCTGTGTCGGCCTGCTCACATGCCGCGGACAACTCCTCGAATCCGACCTCGATCACGCTGATCCCCAGCCGCTGTTCGATCTCCCGAGCAATGTTCTGCATGCTGCCCCCGATCGTCACCAGCCGCGACTTCTTGAGGGTTTCCAGGCACTGGCCCACATCGGCCAGCTGCAGCGGATCGTCCTGGCACGGTGCAGAATCGCCGCGGCCCGTGCGTTCCTGGCGCACCCGGTCGCAGGCGGCTACGAACTCCGTCACCCCACCACCTGTCTTCAGGAGTTCGAAGCACCGGGCGGCCGCGGCCAGGTCGGCGAGGTCCGAGGAAGCGACGACCGAGAAGTTCTGGTGAGCACGGCGCAGCGCGGCCGTGAAGACCAGAAAACCGCCGCTGCCCG
>Ga0123332_1003479_pt1 | contig 14312 bp, 13 predicted proteins | sample BioC12SIPDNA_4_FD_89958 | JGI IMG/M metagenome (GOLD analysis project Ga0123332, IMG submission 89958) | Anaerobic biogas reactor microbial communites from Washington, USA - Biogas_R2_A C12 SIP DNA | ecosystem: Engineered > Bioreactor > Anaerobic > Unclassified | place: Washington, USA...
CGAAGCGTGGCGCGATCGAGTTCGAATCGTCCGAAGTGCGCTTCGTGCTCGACAACCGCGGCGGCTTCCGCCTGGTGGTGGCGATCGCCGACGTCTCGCACTACGTGCGCCCGGAAACGCCGCTCGACGACGAGGCGCAGAATCGCGCCACGTCGGTGTACTTCCCGGGCTTCGTGGTGCCGATGCTGCCCGAGACCCTGTCCAACGGCATCTGCTCGCTCAATCCGGGGGTGGACCGGCTGTGCTTCGCCTGCGACATGCAGGTCAATCGCGACGGCGAGGTGGTGAAGTCCAGGTTCGCCGAGGCGGTGATGCGCTCGCACGCGCGCCTGACCTACACCCAGGTGTGGAAGGCGGTGGGCGAGGAGGATCCCGAGGCCCAGGCGCAGATCGGCGACCTGATGCCGCAGGTCCGCCACCTGCACAAGCTCTACAAGGCGCTGGCGAAGGCGCGGGCCAGGCGCGGCGCGATCGAGTTCGAGTCCTCGGAAGTGCGCTTCGTGCTCGACAACCGCGGCGAGGTGGTGCAGGCCGGGATGCTCCAGCGCAACGACGCACACAAGCTGATCGAGGAATGCATGATCGCCGCCAACGTGGAGGCGGCGAAGTTCCTGCTCGAGGCCGGGGTGCCGGCGCCGTACCGCATCCACGACAAGCCGCCGGAGTCGAAGTACGCCGACCTGCTGGAGTTCCTCAAGGAGTTCGCGCTGCGGATGCCGGCCTGGGCGCGGGTGCGGCCGAAGGACTTCGCCAACCTGCTGGAGAAGGTGCGCGACCGCCCGGACGCGACCCTGCTCGAATCGGTGATCCTGCGCTCGCAGAGCCAGGCGGTGTACTCGCCCGAGAACATCGGCCACTTCGGCCTGGCACTGGAGGCCTACGCGCACTTCACCTCGCCAATCCGGCGCTATCCCGACCTGCTGGTGCACCGCGCGATCAAGCACGCGCTGGCCAGGGGCCGGCGCAAGGCCTTCCTCTACACCCCGAGCGAGATGGCTGCGCTGGCGCTGCAGTGCTCCGAACGCGAGCGCCGCGCGGACGAGGCCGAGCGCGAAGTCGATGAACGCTATCGCGCGGCGTGGATGGAACAGCACGTCGGCGGCGAGTTCGACGGCACGATCAGCGGCGTGACCAGCTTCGGCCTGTTCGTCGAGCTCGACCAGTCGAAGGTCAATGGCCTGGTCCACGTCACCCAGCTGCCCAAGGACTTCTACCACTTCGACCCGGTGCGCAAGACCCTCACCGGGGAGCGCGCCGGCCGCGAGTTCCGGCTCGGCGACCGGATCCGGATCGTCGTGCTCAAGGCCAGCCTGGAGGAACGCAAGATCGACTTCGGCCTGCCGGGCGAGGGCGGGGTGAAGCCGCTGCCGCCGCGTGGGCAGCCGGCGCGGCGGCAGAAGCGCAAATACTGATCCGGCGCGACGGCCGCGGCCGGTAGAATGGCCGCTGGCACGCCCCCACCGGAATTCCCCCAGCATGTCCAGGCAGAACCAGTGGATCGTCGGCATCAACGCGGTCTGGGCCGCGGTCGAGCACGATGCCGGGAACGTGCGCGAGGTGCTGCTGGAGGCCGGCGCCAGGAACCCGCGCCTGGCCGAGATCGAGCAGCAGGCGCGGCGCCGCGACATCGACGTGCGACGGGTGGCGCAGCAGGCGCTCGACGGCGTGGCCGGCGGCGTGCGCCACCAGGGCGTGGCCGCGCGCTACGCCGCGGCCCGGACCTGGGAGGAGGGCGACCTGCCCGGCCTGGTGGAACAGGCAGGCGGCCGGGCGCTGCTGCTGGTGCTCGACGGGGTCCAGGATCCGCACAACCTCGGCGCCTGCCTGCGCAGCGCAGCCGCCGCCGGCGCGACCGCGGTCGTGATCCCCAAGGACAAGTCGGCCCAGGTCACCGCCACCGTGCGCAAAACCTCGGCCGGTGCCGCCGACCGCATCCCGGTGGTGCGGGCGACCAACCTGGCGCGCACGCTGTCGGGGCTGCAGAAGCTGGGCGTGTGGATCTACGGGCTGGCCGGCGACGCCGGGGCCCCGCTGTACGCGCTCGACCTGCGCGGCAACGTCGCCCTGGTACTGGGCGGCGAGGCCGATGGCCTGCGCCGGCTGACCCGCGAGCACTGCGACGAGCTGGTGTCGATCCCGATGCCCGGCCAGGAAACTTCCCCGGGCGTGGAGAGTCTCAACGTTTCGGTGGCGGCGGGCGTGGCCCTGTTCGAGGCGGTGCGCCAGCGCGCCGGTTGATGGACCGGCAGGACGGAGGACGCGATGGCGATGCTGGACACGCTGCAGTGGCAGGACTGGTTGGGGCTGGCCGGCGCCTGCCTGATGCTCCTCTCGCTGTTCCTGCACTCGTTCGCGCGCGGCCAGGCCGGCGGTCGCTGGCGCGCACTGCTGGGCCTGGCCGGCGCCGCCGCCCTGCTGCCGGCGGCGTGGCTGGCGTTCCGCGCGCCGCTGTTCTTCCTGCTGGTGGGCTGGGTGCTGGTGTGCACCTATCGCCTGGTCCGCGGATCGGCGGCCGACTGAGCACGCAGTGTCCCGGGGGCGTCGCCCGGGGCGCCGCCCCCCGCATGCGATGATATGCGCGCACGGGGACGACCCCGCGCCGCGCGCATCCACGGGGACGACCCCATCGACCGATGGAGGTCATCGCATGTCCTGGTTCATCCTCGTCCTGGCCGGCCTGTTCGAGATCGGCTGGGCGATCGGGCTCAAGTACACCGAGGGGTTCACCCGTCTGTGGCCCACGCTGGGCACCGCCGGGGCGATGGCGGTCAGCCTGTTCCTGCTCGGGATCGCGATGAAGTCGCTGCCGGTGGGCACCGCGTACGCGGTCTGGGTGGGCGTGGGCGCGGTGGGCACGGCGATCCTGGGCATCGTGCTGTTTGGCGAGCCGGCGAACCTGGGCCGGGTGCTGAGCCTGGCGCTGATCGTGGCCGGCATCATCGGTCTCAAGCTGGCCTCGTCCCCGGGCTGAGCCCGGGGACGGAGCGCGGGACGGCCATCAATCGCCGTCGCCGCGGTGGTCGCGCTTGCCCTGCTGGATGCGGTCGCGGGTGCTGGCGCTGCCCTGGATCGCCGGGATGCGCGATTCGGCGGCATGCAGGTCCTGGGCGCGGCGCGCGGCTTCGTCCGACTGGTAGCCCGGTTGGCCGACGGCCGGCGCCGCGCCGTTGGCCAGTGCCTGCCAGGGTCTGGGCGCGGCGTCCTGCGCCTGCTTGGCCTCGAGCAGGGCATGGGTTTGCGCCAGCGCCTGCTCCGGGGTGATGTGGCCCTTGCGCACGGGTTTGCCGCGTGTGGCCGTGCCGTTCATTGCCGGCGTCTTCGACGCGGTCTTCGCGCCCCGCTTCTTCGCGGCCGATGTCGCCGCCGTCTTCGCAGCGGATTTCCTCGTGGTCGCCTTCCTGGTGGAGGAGGTGCTTGCGGCAGCCCATCCGGTCGCGGACTTGCGTGTGGTGGAGCGTTTTGCCGACGCGGCCGCATTCTTCGTGGCGGCCCTTGCCGTGGTGCTCTTTCCCGCCGCGGCCTTCTTCGCAGTGCTCTTCCTCGTAGCCGTCTTCTTTGTCGTGGCCTTCTTCGTCGCGGTCTTCTTCGTCGCGGCCGTCTTCGTCGCGGCCTTCGCAGCGCTCTTGCGGCCGCGGCCGGTGGAGGCCTTCCCCGCCGTCTTGCCGGTGGCGCCTGCGCCGGCCTTCTCCGCGGACGCGTCGGCGCGTTCGACCTGCTTCAGCCGCTGCTCGAAGCGGCGCAGGATGTCGGCCAGCAGTTCCGCCTTGTCCCGGCTGCGCCGGTTGGCCAGGCCACTATCGCCGCGCTTGCTGCCGGTGCGGGCGCGCGAGGCCAGGGCGTGCTTCTGCACCAGGTCGCGGGCGCGGTCCCGGGCGGTGCGGGCACGCCGGATGCGCGCGCCCAGCGCGCGTGCGTCGAGCTGGCGCAGGCCGTTGATGCGGCTGTCGTCGTAGAGCGCCATTTCCCCCTGGTTGAGCAGCTGGGTGGCCTGGGCACGGGTGATGGGCATGCGGCTTCTCCTCGGGTGGGATGCCGCCAGTGGAGCACGGGCGATGTTTAGCCCGAGTCCAGAGGGGGCAGCCGGGCGTTGCGATGCCGACCGGCGCCGCGGGCTCTCCCACCCAGCCCTCTTGCACGGGCGGGAAGTGGCGCCGCCGACGTCCGCGCTGCGCCAGCCAAGGTGGCGCGTGCGGGTCGGCAGGGCGAACGACGGAGGACGCTGCGCGCGAGGCGCGGAAGCCCGGGGGTCAGCGAAGCGGCGGCGTCGGCCAGGCGTTGACGATGGTGCAGAACAGCTTGGCCGTCATCTCGGCGTCGTACAGCGCCGAATGCGCGTCCTCGCCGCTCCAGGGGAAGCCGGCAGCCTGCACTGCGCGCGCGAGCACGGTCTGGCCGTAGGCCACGCCGGCCAGGGTCACCGTGTCGAACACGCTGAAGGGATGGAACGGATTGCGCTTGTGGCCGGTGCGCGCCACCGCGGCGTTCAGGAAGTTCAGGTCGAAGTGGGCGTTGTGGCCCACCAGGATCGCGCGCTGGCAGCCGTGCTTGCGCACCGCGGCGCGCACGGTGGCGAACACGTGGTCCAGCGCGTCCTTCTCGGCCTTGGCGAAACGGAAGGGGTGGTCCAGGTCGATGCCGGTGACTTCCAGCGACTGCGGATCGATCGCGGTGCCGGGCGCCGGTTCGACGTGGGTGCTGGCCGGTTCTCCGGGCACGAGCGCGCCGTCGCCGTCGACGTCGATCGGCACCACCGCGATCTCCAGCAGGGCGTGGCGGTTCCAGTCGAACCCGCCGGTCTCGACATCGACCACGACGGGCAGGTAGCCGCGGAAACGGCGGGTCAGCAGGCTGGCGCCGGCGGGCGGGGGGCAAGGGGATTGCATGCGTGAAGCCTAGCAGAGCGTCGGCAGGCGCGATCCGTGGCCGGTGATGCCCGCAGGGCGGTCGCGGCCGCCGCCATGCAATCCCCCGGACGGATCGAGGGGGATGCCGCTTCAGCCGGCGCGGACTCCGGCGAGCGTGCCCTCGGCATGCATGCGCGCCAGCATCGCACGACCTTCCGCGAGCAGTGCGTCGGGCCCGGCGCCGGCCTCGTCGGCGAGCAGCTGCAGCGCGTCGCGGCCGCTCCAGCGCGCCTGGCCCAGGAGTTCGAGCAGGCGGAAGGACAGCGGCGAGAGCCCGGCGAAGCGCACTTCGCCGTCACGGTCGCGGCGCACCAGCAGCAGGGTCGGCGCATCGGGCGGCACCTGCGGCCGGTAGTCGGGGGCGATGCGGTGCACCGGCCAGCGGTAGGCCAGGGCCCAGGCCTGCGGCGAGACCACCGGGATGCCGTCGAGCAGCGCATCGGCCACGTCCGCGCGGTCCGGCAGCGGATCGACGGGGCAGGCGGGGCGCGCGTCGGAGATCTGCAGCGCCAGTTCCACCCACTCGTAGTGCGCCAGTTCCGGCAGCCAGGGCGGCAACGCCCGATCGGCCGTGGCCTGCTGCTCCAGCCAGCGCTGGAACTCGCGGCCGATCTCGGTGAACAGCGGTGTGTGGCAGCGGTGACCGGCGAAGAAGCCGCGCACCAGCGTGCCCCAGGCCTCGTCCCCGAGGATCCTGCGGATCACCGGGAAATTGCCCGACAGCAGGCGCTGGATATTGTTGTGCAACAGGTCCCGGTAGACGGCCAGGCGGCGGTCCTCGATACCGTCGGGCGGAGGGGCCGCCGTGGGATCGCGCAGGTGGCGCGCCAGCGCCATCTGCTGCGCGCGCAGGGTGGCCGGCGCCTCAGCCACGCGCGGCCCGTGCGCCGGGGCCCGCGGCGTCGCGCTGCAGCCCGCGGATCCGCGCCAGCTCCGCGAGCAGCACGTCGAACGGCGGGAAGTTGAAGTCGCGTTCGAGCAGGGTCGGACGCACCCCGTGCACGCGGTAGGCTTCGGCCAGCAGGTCCCAGACCTCGTCGCGGACCTGCGCGCCGTGGGTATCCACCTTGAGTCCCGGCGCTTCGTCGTGGTGGCCGGCCACGTGGTAGCAGGCGATCCGCGCCGACGGCATCCGGCGCAGGAACCGGTGCGCGTCGTAGCGGTGGTTGACCGCGTTGACGTGGATGTTGTTGACGTCCAGCAGCAGGTCGCAGTCGGCGCGCTCGAGCACCGCGTTGACGAAGTCGGCCTCGTCCAGCGCCTGCGCGGCGGGCACGGGGAGCGTGGCGTAGTAGCTCACGTTCTCCACCGCGATCCGGCGCCCGAGGATGTCCTGGACGCGGCGGATCCGCGCCGCCACGTACTCCACCGCCTCCTCGGTAAATGGCAGCGGCAGCAGGTCGTAGAGGTGGCCGTCGTCGCTGCACCAGCTCAGGTGCTCGCTGTAGAGCGGGACCCGGTGGCGTTCGAGGAAGCGGCCGACGCGGGCGACAAAGGTCTCGTCCAGCGGCGCCGGTCCGCCGAGCGAGAGCGACAGGCCGTGGCAGGTGAGCGGGTAGCGCTCGGCCAGGGCTTCGAACGTGTCGCCGAGCCGGCCGCCGACGCCGATCCAGTTCTCCGGTGCGCATTCGAGGAAGTCGAACGCGCCTTCGCCAACCGCCTGCAGCGCGGGCAGCAGCCCGCGCCGCAGGCCGAGGCCGGCAGCATGCTCCGCGAGCGCAGGTACGGCCTGGATCATGGCGGTGGCGCCGGGCGACGGCTCAGGCCATGCCGCCGCACTTGCCTTCGCCGCACTTGCCTTCCATGTCGGCCTTGCCGGCCGCCTTGTGCGCGTCGTGTTCGGCCTGGTCGATGAAGCCGTCGCCGTTGGCGTCGATCGCGGCGAACCTGTCGCCCTTGTCCGGATGCGCGGCGTCGAACTCGGCGCGCGAGATCCGGCCGTCGCCGTCGGTATCGGCCTTGGCGAGCCCGCACTGGCCTTCCGCCCTGGCCTTGTCGCCGCCGCAGGCGCCTTCGGCCTGGGTATGGGCGGTCGCGGCTTCCTGGGCGCCGAGCAGGTAGCCCTGGGGGAGCGGGTTGACGGCGAACGCGGAGCCGGACAGCAACAGGCCGCCGGCCAGGGCGGTGCCGACGGCGATGGCGACGGGCTTCTTGCTGGACTGATGGGTCATGGTGAACTCCTGTGGATGGGCTGGGCGCCAGGCGTGGGGGAGAGAGGCATGGCGTGGCGGCGGCAGCGCACGGGCCGGCGATCGACGGACAGGCACGTCCACCGGGAAGCAGGAATCGCCCTGCCGGCATCGGCGTGGAGCAGCGTGGGGGGGTGGGGCCCGGAACGGCGGGCGTGTGGATCCGGGGGGCACGGCGGGCCGCCGCCTGCCTCGCGCTGTCGTTGCGCCAGTCCGTCCGGATCGGTCCACTGCCGTCGCCCCGCGGTGTGAGAAGCGGCAGTATCGCGGAGCCTGGATTAACGGCAGGTCAGCAAGTCGATGCTGCGCTGCAGCGTCAGCCGGGGACGCTGGTCGTGTCGCGTTTCTCCCGCGGCGGCAGGGCGTCCGCGCCGTGGACCAGGAACCAGACGTTCTCGGCGATGTTGGTGGCGTGGTCGCCGATGCGCTCGAGGTTCTTGGCCATGAACAGCAGGTGGGTGCACGGCGTGATCGCGCGCGCATCTTCCATCATGTAGGTGAGCAGTTCGCGGAACAGGCCGGTGTAGAACGTGTCGACCTCGGCGTCGGAATCACGCACGCGCTGTGCGGCGTCGGCGTCGTTGGCGGCGTAGGCATCCAGCACCTCGCGCAGCTGGCGCAACACCAGCTGGCCGAGGGCGTTGAGCCCGCGCGTGTGCGGCAGCGGCGGCGCGGTGTTGAGCGCGGTCGAGCGCTTGGCCATGTTGGCGGCGTAGTCGCCGATGCGTTCGATGTCCGCCGCGATCCGCAACGCGGCCAGGATCCCGCGCAGGTCGCGGGCCAGCGGCCCGCGCAGGGCGAGCTTCATCACGTCGTGGCTGACCTCGGCCTCGAGCGCGTCGATGGCTTCGTCGTTGGCGACGATGCGCGCGGCCGCGGCGTCGTCGCGGCGGTCGACCACGTCGAGCGCGGCCTCGAGCTGGGCGGCGGCCATCCTGCCCATGCGCAGCAGTTCGCCGCTGAGCCGCTGGCTCTCCTCGTCGTAGCTGCGGACGATGTGGTCGTGGGGTTGGGTACTCATGGTCGCGGGGTCCGGTGCTGGGCGGCCGGGGCGCGGCGGGATGCGGCCCGCCTCACCCGAAGCGGCCGGTGATGTAGTCCTCGGTCTGCTGCTTCGAGGGATTGGAGAAGATCGTCTCCGTGGGGCCGTGTTCGACCAGATCGCCCAGGTACATGAAGGCGGTGAAGTCGGACACGCGCGCGGCCTGCTGCATGTTGTGGGTGACGATGACGATGGTGTAGTCGAGCTTGAGCTCCTCGATCAGCTGTTCGATCCGGCTGGTCGAGATGGGGTCGAGCGCTGAGGTCGGTTCGTCCAGCAGCAGCACCTCCGGGCGCAGCGCGACTGCACGCGCGATACACAGGCGCTGCTGCTGCCCGCCGGACAGGCCGAGCGCCGACTGGCCGAGCTTGTCCTTGACCTCGTCCCACAGCGCGCCCTGACGCAGCGCCTGCTCGACCCGCCCGTCGAGCTGCGCCTTCGACAGCTTTTCGTGGTGGCGGATGGCGTAGGCGATGTTCTCGTAGATGGTCATCGGGAACGGTACCGGCTTCTGGAACACCATCCCGACCTTGCTGCGCAGCCGGTTCATCGGGTATTTCGGCGAGAGGATGTCCTCGCCGTCGAGCAGGATCCGGCCGCTGGCCCGCTGCCCGGGATACAGCGCGTAGATGCGGTTGAACACCCGCAGCAGGGTGGACTTGCCGCAGCCGGACGGGCCGATCAGCGCGGTGACGCGCCGGTCCGGGATGTCGAGGCTGATGTTCCGGAGCGCGCGGTACTTGCCGTAGTGGAAGTCCAGGCCCTGGACCGAGAGCTTGGTCGGGCTGGGCGCAAGGGCGTCGCGCGGCCGGGCGGAGACGGCGATGCGCTGGGGTGCGGCCACGGCGTGGAAGTCGGTCATGGTGGGGTCCAGGGACAGGTCAGTCATGAGGGATCGTGTTGCGCAGCAGGAGCGCGCGTGCCGACAGGCTGACCAGCAGCACGAACACGGTCAGCACCAGGGCGCCGGCCCAGGCGAGCTGCTGCCAGGATTCGTAGGGGCTGCCGGCGTACTGGTACATCACCACCGGCACGCTGGCCATCGGCTGGAGGATGTTGCTGTTCCAGTACTGGTTGCCGAAGGCGGTGAACAGCAGTGGCGCGGTTTCGCCGGAGATGCGCGCCAGCGACAGCAGGATGCCGGTGACGATGCCCGCCGAGGCGCTGCGGTAGAGCACCTGGACGATCACCTTCCACTGCGGCACGCCCAGCGACAGCGCGGCCTCGCGCATCTGCACCGGTACCAGCTGCAGCATCTCGTCGGTGGTACGCACCACCACCGGCAGCACGATGAAGGCCAGCGCGATCGCGCCGGCCAGGGCCGAGAAGCGGCCGCCGGTCTGCATCACGACCAGGGTGTAGACGAACAGGCCGAGCACGATCGACGGCGCCGAGAGCAGGATGTCGTTGACGAACCGGACCACCATCCCGGCCTTGCGCGCGCGGCCGTACTCCGACAGCCAGGTGCCGGCGGCCACGCCCAGCGGCGTGCCCATGGCGATCGCCAGCACGCACATCACCGCGCTGCCGAAGAACGCGTTGAGCAGGCCGCCTTCCTGCATCGGCGGCGGGGTCATCCGGGTGAACAGGGCCCAGTTGATGCCGCCGATGGCCTTGCTGGCCAGGGTCCACAGGATCCAGCCGAGGAAGAACAGGCCGAAGGCGGCGGTCAGCACCGCCAGGACGATGGCCACGGCGTTGCGGAGCCGGCGGCGGGCGTGGAGGCGGCCGGCCACCGCGTCGGCGCGGGCGCTGGTCGAAGACATCAGTTGCCCTCCCGGCGCGAGATCCGCATCAGCATCAGGCGCGCGATCGCCAGCACCACGAAGGTCACCAGGAACAGCACGAAACCGAGCAGCAACAGGGCCGAGCGGTAGGTGTCGGTGGCCTCGGCGAAGTCGTTGGCGATCAGGGCCGCGATCGTGGTGCCCGGCTCCAGCAGCGACGGCGTCAGTCGCACCGAGTTGCCGACCACGAACGCCACGGCCATGGTTTCGCCCAGGGCGCGGCCCAGGCCCAGGAAGATGCCGCCGATCACGGCCGAGCGGGTGTAGGGCACCACGATGTCCCAGCTCACTTCCCACCTGGTGGAGCCCAGCGCGTAGGCCGATTCCTTCAGCCGCGCGGGCACGGTCAGGAACACCTCGCGCATCACCGAGGAGATGAACGGGATCACCATGATCGCGAGCACCAGGCCCGCGGTGAGCATGCCGATGCCCAGCGGCGGACCGCGGAACAGCACGCCCAGGCCGGGGATCGTGCCCAGATGGTCGTTGAGCCACGGGGTCACGTGCGTGGTCATCACCGGGACCAGCACGAACAGGCCCCACATGCCGTAGATGATCGAGGGAATGCCGGCCAGCAGTTCGATCGCGGTGCCCACCGGCCCGCGCATCCAGCGCGGGGCGACCTCGGTCAGGAAGAAGGCGATGCCGAAGCTCACCGGCACCGCGATCAGCATCGCGATGACCGCGGTGACCAGGGTGCCGTAGATCGGCACCAGGGCGCCGTAGCGATCCTCCACCGGATTCCATTCGGCCGAGAGGAAGAAACGCCAGCCCTGGGAGGCCAGCGCCTCGCGGCCGCCCCAGAGCATCGACAGCGCGGCGCTGGCCAGTGCCAGCAACACGAACACCACGGTGCCGGCGAGCAGCCAGCGGAACAGCCGGTCGTTGCGCGCGTCGCGCAGGTCGCGGCTGCGTGCCTGCGAGGGCGGGGGAGCGGGAACGGGAATGGCGCTCATCGGGGATCCGTCACCAGTGGATGCAGCCGCGCGCGGGCCGGTACCGGCCCGCGCGGGGCGGGGGGCGCGTCATTCGAACTCGGCCGCCCAGTAGGCTTCGATCTGCTCCACCAGCGGGTCGGGCAGCGGCACGTAGTGCAGTTCGCTGGCCTGCGCCTTGCCGTGTTCGAAGGCCCAGCGGAAGAAGTCGAGCGCCGCCTTGCTGCGCGCCGGATCCTTCGGCCGCTTGTGCATGAGCATGAAGTTGGTGGCGGTGATCGGCCAGGCTTCGTCGCCGGGGGCGTTGGTGATCACCAGGTCGAAGTCACTGGCGCTGGCCCAGTCGGCCGTCGCCGCCGCCGCGGCGAAGCTGTGTTCGCCCGGCTGGACGAAGTGGCCGGCGGCGTTGCGCAGCGAGGCGTAGGGCATGTCGTTCTGCAGTGCGTAGGCCAGCTCGACGTAGCCGATCGCGCCCTTGATCTGGCGCACGTAGGACGCCACGCCTTCGTTGCCCTTGCCGCCCACGCCGGTGGGCCACTGCAGCGAGGTGCCTTCGCCGATCCGCTGCTTCCACTCCGCACTGACCTTGGAGAGGTAGTTGGAGAAGTTGAACGTGGTGCCCGAGCCGTCGGAGCGGTGGACCACGCTGATCTTTACCTCCGGCAGCGGCGTGCCCGGGTTGAGGGCGCTGATGCGGGGATCGTTCCAGGTGGCGATGTCGCCCATGAAGATCCGGGCGAGCACCTCGCCGGTGAGCCGCAACTGCCCCGGCTCCAGGCCGTCGAGGTTGACCACCGGCACCACGCCGCCGATCGCCGAGGGGAACTGGCCCAGCCCCGCCTCGGCCAGCTCCGCGCTGGACAGCGGCTTGTCGCTGGAGCCGAAGTCGACCGTGCCGGCCTTGATCTGGGCGATGCCGCCGCCCGATCCGATCGACTGGTAGTTGACGCGCGCGCCGGTGGCCGCGTTGTAGTCGGCCGACCACTTCGAGACCAGCGGATAGATGAACGAGGCGCCGGCCCCGGAAATCCCGGTGCCGGGCTGGTCGCCGGCGTCCGCGGTCGCGGGGGTGTCGGCCCTTGGCGAGCATGCGGTCGCGAACAGCGCGACCGTCAGGGCCAGGGCGCCCAGGGGGGCGAAGCGGACTTGCATGGAGGTCTCCGTCGTGGGGCCGTGGTGGCGGGATGGCGCCATGAAATGATGTTTTTGTTACCGCCGTATGACACCCGGAGCCCGCGCGCCCGGAACGGCGCCAGGAAAACGGGCCCCCGAAGGGGCCCGCGCCAGGGATCTCCGGGGAGGGAGAGAGGAACCGTCGGTTCACCAGGGCAGTGCGTCGCGCCAGTACGCCTCGACCTGGTGCACCAGGGTGTCGGGCAGCGGCACGTAGCCGAGCGCGCGGGCCTGGGCGTCGCCGTTGGCGTAGACCCAGCGGAAGAACTCGCGCGCGTTGCGCGCGCCTTCCACGTTCCGCGGCTGCTTCTTCATCAGGATGAAGTTGGTCGCGGTGATCGGCCAGGCGTTCTCGCCGGGCGCGTTGGTCATCACCAGGTGGAAGTCGCGGGTGGAGGCCCAGTCCGCGCTCGCGGCCGCGGCCGAGAAGGTCTCGTCGCTCGGGTTGACGAAATTGCCGGCCGCGTTCTTCAGGCGCGAGTACGCCAGCCGGTTCTGCAGCGCGTAGGACAGCTCGACATAGCCGATGCTGCCGCGGATCTGCTTGACGTAGGCGGCCACGCCTTCGTTGCCCTTGCCGCCGATGCCCACCGGCCACGCGACCGAGGTGCCCTCGCCGACGGCCTCCTTCCAGGCCGGGCTGACCTTGGACAGGTAGTTGGTGAAGTTGAAGCTGGTGCCCGAGCCGTCGGAACGGTGGACCACGGTGATCTTCGCGTCCGGCAGCGGGATGCCGCCGTTGAGGGCGACGATGGCCGGATCGTTCCAGTGGGTGATCCGGCCGAGGAAGATGTCGGCCAGGGTCGCGCCGTCGAGCTTCATCGCCCCGGCACGCACGCCTTCGAGGTTGACGATCGGGACCACGCCGCCGATCACCGACGGGAACTGGGCGAGGCCGGACTTCTCCAGTTCCTCCGGCGGCAGCGGCTTGTCGCTGGAGCCGAAGTCGACGGTGCCGGCCTTGATCTGGGCGATCCCGCCGCCGGAGCCGATCGACTGGTAGTTGACCTGCTTGCCGGTGGCCTGGCGGTAGTCGGCCGACCAGCGCGCGATGGCCGGGTAGACGAACGAGGCGCCGGCGCCGGTGGCGTCGTTCGCGCGGGCGGTGGTGATGCCGGCGGCGGACAGCACGAGGGCGGCAACCGTGGTCTTGGCTAGGATGTGCATGGGGCTCCTGGGTGCGTTGCGCGGGACCATCCCGCTCCGGGCGCCATTGCACGAGCGCCAGGTGACCGTCGCGTGGCAGCCAGGTGACGCACGCATGACGGTGGCGCGCTCCACGACTGTCATCGAATCGTCATGCGGCCGCCCCATCCTCTGTCGCGACCGCGGGCGCCGCCCCGTGCGTGACGCGGCAGGGCCGCGGCTGCATGGCGGCTCCGCGCCCGCCCCGACCCTCCCATGACAGGAACCCCGCATGCGCCACACGATCCTCGCCACCGCGCTCGCCACCGTGCTCGGCACCACCAGCCTGGCCGCCGCGGCGCAAACCCCGCAGGAACGCGAAGTCGCTGAACTCAAGGCCCAGATCGCCGCGCTGGCGGCCAAGGTCGAGGAGCTGGAGACGCGCACCGACGCCCAGTCGGACATCAACATCGCCACCCGGGAAAACCTCGACCGGCTGTCGGCGGCCACGCCGACGGTGTCGACCAAGGGTGGCATCAAGGTCACCTCCGCCGACAGGAAGTTCGAGGCCTCGCTCGGCGGCCGCATCCACCTCGACGCCTACGCCTTCGACCGCGACCAGGCCGACGTCACCGGCACCAGCGAGTTCCGGCGCGCGCGCCTGACCCTGCAGGGCAAGGCGCTCGGCTGGGACTACAAGCTGGAGAACGACTTCGCCGCCGGCGGCGGGCTCGAAGGGTTCCGCGACGTCTACATCGCGCGGTCCGCGCTCGGCGGCAAGGTCACCATCGGCCACTTCAAGCCGTACCGGTCGATGGAGGAACTCACCAGCTCGAACGAGATCCTGATGATGGAGCGTCCGTTCGCCAGCGCCACCGGCCTGTTCAGCGGCCGCCAGTTCCAGCAGGGCGTCGGCTACCTGCGCGGCGGCGGGCGCTACACCGCGGGCTTCAGCGTGTTCAACCTCCGCGGCGCCAGCGGCCCGCGCAACGAAGGCATGGGCTACGCCGGCCGCGTGACCTTCGCCCCGGTGAACGACGGGGACAACACCCTGCACTTCGGCGCGTGGGGCAGCCACGAGAACGCCAACAAGGGCTCGGCCGACCTGCGCGCCTCTGCCGGCTACGCCGGCCGCCGCGGCCCCTCGCAGACCATCG
>Ga0123332_1003485_pt1 | contig 14302 bp, 11 predicted proteins | sample BioC12SIPDNA_4_FD_89958 | JGI IMG/M metagenome (GOLD analysis project Ga0123332, IMG submission 89958) | Anaerobic biogas reactor microbial communites from Washington, USA - Biogas_R2_A C12 SIP DNA | ecosystem: Engineered > Bioreactor > Anaerobic > Unclassified | place: Washington, USA...
CCGACGAGTCGACCGTGAACGACACCTTGACGTTGACGCGGTAGTGCGTGATCTGGCCGTCCTCGACGATGGCCTGGAAGTCCTTGACGTAGATCGACTTGATGCCGCGGATGGTACGGGACGCCTCCTGCAACGCCTTCTTGGTCGCGTCCTCCCAGCTCTGCTCCGACTGCGCCAGTAGCTCGATGACCTTGACCACGCTCATGCCGCACCTCCTGGCCGCAAGGTAGCAGAAGGCGTCGGGCGCGCCCGGGGCAGTCGTACGGCGTGCGGCCTACATCTCCTCGGGCGCGGCGACGCCCAGCAGCGCCAGCGTCTCGGCCAGCGTGCGCCGCACGCGGTCGACGAGCAGGAGGCGCGCTTCGCGCACGCCGGCGGGCGAGCGCAGCACCTGGGTGTCGGGGCGGCCGTCGGGGCCCTTGTGGTTGTAGTAGCCGTTCCAGGCGGTGGCGAGGTCGAGGGCGTACTGCGCCACCTGGTGCGGCGCCAGCTCGGCGGCGGCCGCCTCCACCACGCCGGCGAAGCGGCCGATCACGCGCGCCAGCCGCACCTCCAGCTCGCCCAGGGCGGCGAAGTCGGCGGCCCCCCTGGCCGCCGCCAGGTCGAGGCCCTCGGCGCGCGCGGCGCGCAGGATGCTGCAGGCGCGGGCGTGGGCGTACTGCACGTAAGGCGCCGAGTCGCCGGCGAGCGACAGCGCCTGCTCCCAGCGGAAGTCGATGATCTTGCGCGCCTCGTTCTTGAGCATGCCGAAGCGCAGCGCGCCGATGCCGACCTGGCGCGCCACCTCGTCGATGCTCGCGAGGCTCGGGTTCTTCTCCTCCACCACGGCGCGCGCGCGGCGCACGGCCTCCTCGGTGACCTCGTCGATCGACAGGGTGATGCCCTTGCGGCCGCTCATGGCCTGGCCCTCGAGCGTCACCACCTCGTAGGCCAGGTGGTGGGAGTTGTCGTAGGCCCGGCGCCCCTCCTCGGTGCCCGACAGCGCCAGGGCGGTGCGCACGATGGTCTGCGGGTGGCTCTGGCGCACGTCGATGACGTTGATGATCTCCTCGGCGTGCGCGAAGCGGCGGCCGTCGGGGTGCAGCTCGCCGTGCGGGCTCGAGGTGTAGAGCGGCTTGCCGCTCGGCTGCTGCGAGAAGCGTTCGAACGCCAGCCCCTCGAAGATGCCCGCCTTCCAGAACTGGTAGCCGATGTCCTTGGCGACGTACATGGCCGCGCCGCCCGAGCGCACCAGCACCACCTGCGGCTCCTCGAGGCCAGGCAGGAACTCCGACACGTCCATCACCAGCGCGCCGGCGTACTTGCCCTCGGTGGGGCGCGACACGTAGGGGCTGCGCTCCATCACCTCGAGGCCGCGCTCCAGCAGGCCGCCGGAGACGATGTCGGACTCCCACACCAGCAGGTCGTAGTCCACGCCCAGCGCGTGGTAGGTCTCGAGCTGGGCGCGCAGCACGCGCTCGACCTCGCCGCGCAGCTCGCCGCGCTCGAGGCGGTGCATGACCTCGTTGACGCCGCGCTCGATGGCGTCGGCGTCCTTCTCCTTGGCCTGGCTCAGGCGCACGTACAGCTCGCCGAGCCAGTGGTCGTACTTGCGCGCGCCCGGCGCGTTCTCGTCGTAGCGCGCCTGGAAGTAGGTCACGGCGAAGAGGCTCTCGGCCGCCTGGCGCCCGGTGTCGTCGATGTAGTTCTGGACCTCCACCTCGTGGCCCACGGCGCTCAGGATGCGGGCCGTGGCGTCGCCGAGCACGATGTTGCGCAGGTGCCCCACGTGCGCTTCCTTGTTGGGGTTGACGCTGGTGTGCTCCACGACCACCTTGCGGCGCTCGGCGCTGGGGCGGCTCGGCTTGAGGGCCACGCCGGCCACGAAGGCGCCGGGGTCGACCCGGAAGTTGATGTACGGGCCCACGGCCTCGGCCGCCTCGATACCGGCGGGCAGCTCGAGGGCGGCAACGATGCGGGCGGCGATCTCGGCCGGGTTCAGGCGCAGCTGGCGGGCGAGGGTGAACGCCACCGGCGTGCCGAAGTCGCCGGGCTTGCCCTCCGGGACCTCCTGGACGATCACCTGGGCGTCCTGCGCTCCGAGGGTGGTTACGGCCGCCGTCACGGCCTCCTGCAATGCCTGAACGACGCTCCTCATGACCGCGCACGCTACCACAACAGGCGACGCCGTCCGGGCGCTCCGGTCGGGTAGAATTCCGGCTACCCGCGCCGGCGGCAGGTCCGCGCCGGGGCGGCGAGGGGCGCCCGGCCGCCGTCGGTGGCCCAGGGTTCCCCCTGAGCGATGATTTAACAGTAAACTTGAGCAATGTACGCTCAAGTCTCGCCCCGGCCGCAGGCCGACCCGGCCCGCCGCCCGCACCGGCGCCACCAGCGGCGCGACCCGACCGCTCCACGCGACCGAGCCGCCCACCCGTCCGCCCCCTACCCGCCTCGTGAGAGGCCCAGGAGATGAGCATGGCAGACGCCGCAGCCACCCTCGACTTCAGCCGCCCGATCCCGGTCTGCCCGGTACGCGGCTCCGTGCTGTTCCCCACCATGGTCATGCCGATCGACGCCGGCCGGCCGGTCTCCATCCGCGCCATCAACGCCGCGCTCGACCGCGACCGCACCATCGTCATCGTCAGCCAGCGCGACCGCGACGTGGAGGAGCCGGGCATCGACGACCTCTACACGGTGGGCACCGCCTGCAACATCATGCGCATGAAGAAGAACCCCGACGGCACCATCCAGATGCTGGTGCGGGCGTTCGCGCGCGTGAACGTGACCGATTACACCCAGGAGGGCGGCCTCATCGAGGCCACCGTCACGCCCTTCGAGGTGCCGGAGGGCGACGCCGTCGAGCTCGAGGCCGCCTTCCGCGAGCTGCGCGACAAGTTCCGCGAGCTCATCGAGAGCGGCAGCCGCTCGATCCAGACCGAGGTCGCCCAGTTCGTGATGAACCTGGAGGACCCCGGGCAGTTCGCCGACTACGTCGCCTACCACCTCGACTTCCGCCTCGCCGACAAGCAGGCGGTGCTCGAGGCGCCCACCGTGGCCGCGCGCATCAAGCACGTGCTGCTGCTGATCGACACCGAGATCGAGCTGCAGGAGACCCAGCGCCGCCTGCAGCGCGAGGTCAAGGAGGAGATCGACCGCAACCAGCGCGAGTACTTCCTGCGCGAGCAGATCAAGGCGCTGCAGAAGGAGCTGTCGGGCGGCGACGACGACGAGGACGAGGTGGCCGCCTTCCAGGAGAAGCTCGAGGAGCTCGACCTGCCCGAGGCGGTCATGAAGGAGGCGCAGCGCGAGCTGAACCGCCTGGCGCGCATGCACCCCGACTCCGCCGAGGCCTCCGTCATCCGCACCTACCTGACCACCATCACCGAGCTGCCGTGGAACGAGCGCTCCGAGGACCGCCTCGACATCGCCATGGCCGAGGAGATCCTCGACGAGGACCACTACGGCCTCGAGAAGGTCAAGGACCGCGTGCTCGAGTACCTGGCCGTGCGCAAGCTCAAGAGCGAGCGCGTCGAGAAGGGCGAGCTCGAGCTCGGCGAGGTGAACCGCGGCCCCATCCTGCTGTTCGCGGGCCCGCCGGGCGTGGGCAAGACCAGCATCGCCAAGTCGATCGCCAAGGCGCTGGGGCGCGAGTACGTGCGCATCAGCCTCGGCGGCGCGCGCGACGAGTCCGACATCCGCGGCCACCGCCGCACCTACATCGGCTCGATGCCCGGCCGCATCATCCAGGGCATCCGCCAGGCCGGCACCAAGAACCCGGTGTTCCTGCTCGACGAGGTCGACAAGCTGGGCGTCTCCTACCAGGGCGACCCCTCCTCGGCGCTGCTCGAGGTGCTTGACCCGGCGCAGAACTCCACCTTCGTCGACCACTACCTGGGCGTGCCGTTCGACCTCTCCGAGGTGCTGTTCATCGCCACCGCCAACTACGTGCAGCAGATCCCCGAGGCGCTGCTCGACCGCATGGAGACCATCGAGTTCTCCAGCTACATCGAGCAGGAGAAGCTCGAGATCGCCAAGCGCTACCTGGTGCCGCGCCAGCTGCTCGAGAACGGCCTCACGGCCAAGCAGGCGAGCTTCACCGACGGCGCTCTGTCGCGCATCATCACCAGCTACACGCGCGAGGCGGGGGTGCGCAACCTCGAGCGCATCGTCGGCACGGTGGCCCGCAAGGCGGCGCGCTCCATCGCCGAGGGCGACGCCAAGCGCGTGCGCATCACCGAGCGCAGCCTCGAGAAGTACCTGGGCGCCGAGCGCTTCACCCCCGAGTCCGAGGCCGAGGACGACCTGGTGGGCGTGGCCACCGGCATGTACTACACGCCCGTCGGCGGCGACATCCTCTTCGTCGAGACCTCGGTCACGCCCGGCAAGGGCGGCCTCGTGCTCACCGGCCAGCTCGGCGACGTGATGAAGGAGTCGGCGCGCGCCGCGCTCACCTACGCCAAGAGCAACGCCGAGCGCTTCGGCATCGACATGGCGCAGATCGACGAGTCCGAGATCCACGTGCACGTGCCCGCCGGCGCCACCCCCAAGGAGGGCCCCAGCGCCGGTATCGCCCTGGCCACCTCGCTGGTCAGCGCCCTCACGCACGTGCCGGTGCGCAAGGACGTCGCCATGACCGGCGAGATCACCCTGCGCGGCCGCGTGCTGCCCATCGGCGGCCTCAAGGAGAAGATCCTGGGCGCCAAGCGCGCCGGCATCAAGCACATCGTCTACCCGGCCAAGAACGAGGCCGACATGAAGGACATCGCCTCGCACCTCACCAAGGGGCTGCAGATGCACCCGGTCGAGAGCCTCGACGACGTGCTGGACGTGGCCCTGGTGGGCGGGCTGGACGCTCTGGAGGCCGGCGCGGTCGCCCGCGGCGGGGGCGGCAAGAGCCCCAAGCGCCAGCGCCCCGCCAAGCCCGTCGACGGCGGCGTGCGCGCCTGAGCCCACGAGCCCGTAGCCTAAGAGCCCCCGCCCGGCGCGCAGCCGCGGCGGGGGCTCGCCGTTGGGCGGCCGCCCGGCCGCCCGGCCGCCGCCGCTCGCTGCGCCGCAGCGGCCGCGAGGTATCTTCGTGTCATGCAGAGCGCCGACACACCCATCACCCCGCTGATCGCCGGCAACTGGAAGATGAACCGCCTGCCGAGCGAGGCCCAGGCATGGCTGCGCGACCTGCTCGCGCGCCTCGAGGCGGACGCCGACCGCGGCTCGCGCAGCGAGCTCCTGCTGTGCGTGCCGTTCACGCACCTCGCCGGCATGAGCGAGCTGGCGTTCGGCACCCCGGTGGGAATCGGGGCGCAGGACGTGAGCCGCCACGAGGCGGGCGCCTACACCGGCGAGGTGTCGGCCCCGATGCTCGCCGACCTGGGGGTGCGCTACGTGATCGTGGGCCACTCCGAGCGCCGCGAGTACCACGCCGAGGACGACGCCACGGTCAACGCCAAGGCGCAGCGCGCCCTGGAGCACGGCCTCACCCCCATCGTGTGCGTCGGCGAGCGCCAGGCGGAGCGCGACGCCGGGCGCGCCGTGGAGGTGGTGCTGGGCCAGCTGGCGGGCGCGCTCGAGGGGCTGGAGCCGGGCAGCGCCGAGCGCCTGGTCGTCGCCTACGAGCCCGTCTGGGCCATCGGCACCGGCCGCACCGCCACCGCCGACGACGCGCAGGAGATGTGCGCCGCCGTCCGCGGCGCCCTGCGCGAGCGCTACCCGGCCTTCGGGGCGCGCCTGCGCGTGCTCTACGGCGGCAGCATGAAGCCGAGCAACGCCGCCGAGCTGCTCGCCAAGCCCGACGTGAACGGCGGCCTCATCGGCGGGGCCAGCCTCGAGATCGACGACCTGCTCGCCATCGAGCGAGCCACCGCCTAAGGACAGGAGAAACGCGAGAGACGTGAACCGACTGGACGAACTACGCCGCAGCATCGAGGCCGCGGGCGCCGACGCCCTCCTCGTCACCACCCCCGCCAACGTGCGCTTCCTCTCCGGCTTCGGCACCCCCGAGGACGCCGCGGTGCTCGTCACGCAGGACGAGGCGCTGCTCCTCACCGACAGCCGCTACACCGCGCAGGCGCAGGAGCAGTCGAAGCTGCCGTTCGAGATCGTGGCCGGCGCCCACGACGCGGTGGCCGCCAAGCTCGGCGGCCGCAAGCTCGCGGTCGAGGGCGACGCCACCACCCTCACGCAGTACCGCGCGCTGGCCGGCAAGCTCGGCTACGACCCCGTGGTCGTCGAGGGGGTGTTCACGCCCCTACGGCTGGTGAAGACCGAGGCCGAGATCGCCAAGCTGCGCGAGGCCGCGCGCGTCACCGACCTGGCGTACGAGGCCGCGCTGGCGGTCATGAAGCCCGGCGTCATGGAGGTGGAGGTGGCGCTGGAGCTGGAGCGCGCCATGCGCCTGAACGGCGCCGAGGGCAGCGCCTTCGACATCATCGTGGCCAGCGGCGTGCGTGGCGCCATGCCCCACGGGGTGGCGTCGCAGAAGCGCCTGGCGGCCGGCGAGCTGGTGACGCTCGACTTCGGCGCGGTGGTCGACGGCTACCACGCCGACATGACGCGCACCGTGGCGATCGGCGAGGTGGGCGCCGAGGAGCGCCGCCTGTTCGACGCGGTGCTGGAGGCGCAGCAGGCGGCGCTCGACGCCGTGGCGCCGGGCAGGAGCGGGCGCGAGGTCGACCAGGTGGCGCGCGACGTGCTGGGCGAGCACGGCCTCGCCGACGCCTTCACCCACAGCCTCGGCCACGGCACCGGCCTCGTGATCCACGAGGGGCCGCGCCTCAGCCACCGCAGCGACGACGTGCTGCAGCCCGGCATGGTCGTCACCGTGGAGCCCGGCGTCTACTTCCCGGGCTTCACCGGCCTGCGCATCGAGGACCTGGTGGTCGTCACCGAGGAGGGGCGCGAGGTCCTCTCGAAGAGCCCCAAGGCGTTCAGGAGCCTGTAGCCAGCTCGCGGGCCGCGGCCAGCGCCGCGGCCACCGCGCCCTCGTCGGGCGCCTCGCAGTAGACGCGCAGCAGCGGCTCCGTGCCGCTGGGGCGCACCAGCAGCCAGGCGTCGTCGGCCAGGTTCAGCTTCACGCCGTCGCGGCGCTCGACGCTCGTGACCGGCCGCCCGGCGTAGACGGCGCCGGGGTCGTCGAACGCTGCGAGCGCCCGCGCCTGCTGCGCCGGGTCGGCCAGCCGCAGGTCGAGGCGGTCGTAGGCGTGACGCCAGTCCGTCTCGCGCTCGAGCTCGGCGAAGCGCTCCCCGAGCCCCACCCCCTCCGCCGCGACGGCCTCCAGCAGCAGCAGGGCGTTGGCGATGCCGTCGCGCTCGGGCAGGTGGCCCTGCACCCCGATGCCGCCCGACTCCTCGCCGCCGATCAGCACGTCGCCCCTGAGCATCTCGTCGGCCACGTACTTGAAGCCCACCTTGGTCTCGACCACCGGCAGCCCGCGGCCGGCCGCCAGGCGCTCGACGATGCGGCTGACCGTGAAGGTCTTGACCACCGTGCCGCGCCGGCCGCTGCGCTCCAGGCGGTCGAGCAGCACGGCGAAGATCTGGTGCGAGCCGAAGAAGGCGCCGCCCGGCAGCACCACCCCCAGGCGGTCGCCGTCCCCGTCGGTGGCCACCGCGAACAGCGGCGGGCTCTCCACCTCGGTCATGCGGTCCATGGTGGCCTCGAGGTTGCGGGCGATCGGCTCGGGGTGGACGCCGTGGAACATGGGGTCGGGCTCGCCGCGCAGCTCCACCGCCGCGTCCGGCAGGCCCACGTGGCGGAAGAAGCCCGTCAGCCAGCCGGCCGCCGCGCCGCCCATGGCGTCGTGCAGCAGCGGCCCGCCGGCCCGCGCCAGCAGCCCCACGTCCACCAGCCCCGCCAGCGCGTCGTAGTAGTCGCGGCGCACGTCGAAGCGCTCGACGGCGTGGCGCCGCGGGTCGAAGGAGGCCACGTCGGCCGGCCGCACGCGCGCGACGAGCTCGGCCACGCCGCGGTAGGTGGCGTCGCTCGCCGAGCCGCCGTAGCTCCCCTTGAGCTTGAAGCCGTTGTACTCGGCCGGGTTGTGCGAGGCGGTGAGCATCACCCCGCCGTCGGCGCCGTAGCGCTTCACGGCGAACGACAGCGCTGGGGTGGGCAGGTAGTCGGCGCTCAGCGCGACCTCGAGGCCGTTGGCGGCCAGCACCTCGGCCGCGCGGCGCGCGAAGCGCGCCCCCAGGAAGCGCGTGTCGTGGCCCACCAGCACGCGGCGGCCGCCGGCAGCGAGCAGCTGCCGGGCGTACGCCTGCGCGGCGCGCCCCACGTTCTCGAAGGTGAAGCGCTCGGCCACGACGTCCCGCCAGCCGTCGGTGCCGAACACCAGTTCGTCGGTTCGCTCGGTCATCGGTTCCCGTTCCCGGCGCGGCGGCGGCGAGCCCGCCCCGTCGCGGCCGGCACCAGCCTAACCGCTCACCGCGTAGACTGGCGCCGTGAACCTGGTCATCAAGTACGGCGGCAACGCCATGAACGACGACGCCACGCGCCGCGCGGTGGCCGCCGCCCTCGGCGGGCTCGCCGGCGGCGAAGTGCCGCCGGTGGTGGTCCACGGCGGCGGGCCCTTCATCCAGGCGGCCCTCGACGCGGCCGGCCTCGAGCACCGCTTCGTGCGCGGCCTGCGCGTCACGACCCCCGAGAGCCTCGCGGTCATCGAGCAGGTGCTCACGGTGCTGGGCAAGAGCCTGGCGCAGGAGATCGGCGCCGCCGTCGGGCTCACCGGCCGCGACGCCGAGCTGCTGCGCGCCACCCCGCGGGAGCCCGACCTGGGGCGCGTGGGGCGCATGGCGCACGTGAACGTGCGCGCCCTCGCTGCGCTGCGCGCCGCCGGCCTGGTGCCGGTCGTCGGCTGCTTGGCGCTCGCCCCCGACGGCGGGCTGCTCAACGTCAACGCCGACGAGGTCGCCGGGGCGGTGGCGGGCGCGCTCGGCGAGGGGGTGGTGTTCCTCACCAACGTCCCGGGCGTGCTCGACGACCCCGCCGACCCAGGCAGCCTGCTCGCCGAGCTGACCCGCGACGAGGCGCTGGCGCGCATCGCCGACGGCCGCGTGGCGGGGGGCATGATCCCGAAGGTGGAGGCGGCGCTGGCGGCGCTCGACCAGGGGGCGCCGTTCGCGCTCATCGCCGACGGCCGCGACCCCGCGGGGGTGGCGCGCGCCCTGGCCGGCGGCGGCACGCGCGTCGTCGCCTGAGCCGCGCGCGTGAGGTTCCGCACCCTGGCCGTGACACTCCTGTAAGACGCCCGCTGGTACCTTCCGGCATCCGCAGACGAGACCCCGGCGCCGCGCGCGCCGCGAGCGTAAGGAGCGCAGGATGCACGAGAACCTGGCGATCGTCCCCACCAAGCTGCTCGTCCTCGAGGCCGCACGCCTGGAGCGCAAGCTCCTGCTGGGCACGTCCACGGCCATCGAGACCGAGCTCTACTGCCTGATCCAGGTGGAGCTCGGAGGGCGGCTGGCGCGCGAGATGGTGCTCGACCCCCGCGACTGAGGCGCCGGGGCGCGTGTGGAGGCGCGCCCCTCACGCGGGGGGTGCGCCCGGTGCCCCGAATGCCGTCTTTTTACGCTCGCGACGGCGCGCGACTTTGGTACATTTGACCGCGATGCCGCCCTCGTCCGTCACCCGCGCCCTGATCGGGCTCATCGTCGCGTCCCTCTGCGCGGGGGCGTTCGCACAGAACATCATCGTCCAACAAGGCGACTCGCTCTGGAGCCTGGCCCGCAAGCACGGCACCGACGTGGCCACGCTGCGCGAGCTGAACGGCCTGCAGAGCGACACGCTGCGGGTCGGCCAGACGCTGCGCCTACCGGGCGACGGCGACGCGGCGCCCGCGACCACCGTCACCGTGCGCCCCGGCGACACGCTCTTCGAGATCGCCCTGGCTCACGGCCTCACGGTCGAGGACCTCATCGCCTTCAACGACCTCGACGGCACCACCATCCACCCGGGCCAGGAGCTGCGCCTCGCCGCCGGCGACGCGGCGCCGGAGCCGCTGGTCGTCACCATCGGCTTCGGCGACTCGCTGTGGGTGCTGGCGCGGCGCTACGACTCGACCATCGACGCCATCGCCGCCGCCAACGGCATCGACCGCAGCGCCACGCTGCGCGTCGGCGACAGGCTGACCATCCCAGGCCGCTACGCCGCCAACGACCTCGACGTGGGCGGTCCGGCGCCGGTCGAGGTGGTCGTCGAGCGCGGCGACACCCTCTGGTCGATCGCGCAGCGCCACGGCAGCGACGTCTCGGCCCTCATGAGCGCCAACAACCTGACCTCGTCGCGGCTGCACGTGGGCCAGCGCCTGCGCATCGTGCCGGGCGAGGAGGTGCGCGCCACGCGCGCCGCCGAGCCCACCCCGCTGCATGCCCACCACCACGACGCCCCCATGGTGTGGCCGTTGAGCGGCCTCATCACCTCGCGCTACGGCTACCGCCAGCTGCGCGTCAGCGGCTCGAACTTCCACACCGGCCTCGACATCGACGGCGACACCGGCGACCCCATCGTGGCGGCCGTCGGCGGCACCGTGACCTTCTCCGGCTGGCGCGGGGGTTACGGCTACCTGGTCGTCGTGACGCAGGACAACGTCGACTACTACTACGCGCACGCCTCCGAGCTGCTGGTGCAGGAGGGCGACACGGTGGTGGCCGGCCAGCTGATCGCGCGCGTCGGCAACACGGGCAACTCGACCGGCTCCCACCTGCACTTCGAGGTGCGCGTGGACGGCCAGCCCGTCGACCCGCTGCCGATCCTCGAGTCGACCGCGGTCCGCTGAGCCGCAGCCGCAGGGCGGGAGCCTCCCTTGCTACGCCTCGTCGTCATCGGCGACATCCACGTCCAGGCCGGTAAGCTCTGGCGCATGCTCCGCGAGGCGGGGCTCGCCGACGAGCAGAACCGCCCCACCGACGCCCTGCGCGACGGCAGCACACGCCTGGTGCTGCTCGGCGACCTGGTGCACCCCAAGAGCCGCGAGCGCTACGCCGACCTCGTCAACGTGCGCCGCTACGACGAGTACAACCCGCGCCACCTCGAGCGCGCCGAGCAGGCGCAGGAGCGCTTCCTCAGGGAGGTCAAGGGCTTCGCCGACCGCGTGCCCGACGGCAACATGACCATCCTCATGGGCAACCACGACTACAACGCCGTCACCCCCGACCAGGGCCCGCTGCGCACCGACGACGTGTCGCACCTCGAGTGGAAGCCCGGCTACGGCAACGAGCTCGACCCCGCGCTGCGCGACTGGATCCTCACCTGGCCCTTCGAGCTGGCGGTCGAGGGGCTGCACCTGGCGCACGTGGGGCCGCTGCCCGAGCACAACACCTTCGACCAGGCGTTCTACCTCGAGAACCGCCGCCGCTGGCTGCAAGAGGACCGCGACTTCATCGAGGGCACCCCCTACCGCCTGGGCGTGTACGGGCACACGCCGGTGCGCGGCGGCGTCAACGTGGCGTCGCAGGGGCGCGCGCTGCTCCTCGACACCAACGGTCACCTGGACGAGTACGCCTGGCTGGAGGTCGAGATCCGCGACGACAGCTACCGGCTGAAGCTGCACGGGAACTTCTTCGACGAGATCATGCCGCGTGAGGCGGAGGGGTGAGGGCTGGCCTCAAGGCCCTTCCCGTTCGGGCCCGCGTCTCGGGTGGCTCTTCCGTGATGGTGGGTGGTGCGGGTGGGGTGCTGCCCTGAACGCATCACTTGGATGTGAACCGGGCCGCACCCCACCCGCACCACGCGCACACCGCTAAGAGACGGATGCCCGAACGGCAAGATCAGCGCTCGACGCGCGTGTCGTACGTGGGCGTCAGCATCACCCACGTGCGGTAGGGCGCCAGGTCGACCAGCTCGCCGTCCGCCGTGCGGAAGCGGATGCCGTCGCCGTCGCTCACCAGCCAGCTGCCGCGCACCGCGCGCCCGCGCAGGTAGAGGGTAGCGTCGCCGCCGTCGAGCGGGATGTACAGGCGCCCCGCGGTGTCGCCGGGCTGCAGGCGGGCGGTGATCTCGCCCACCAGCACCGCGTCCATCAGCACGATCTGGCCGTCGGGGTGGTTGGCGGGCTCGCCGTCGCGCACCCAGCGGTAGGCGCCCAGGGCGCTGTCGTAGCGGAAGCCCGAGCCGTAAGCGCCGCTGTAGCGCACCTGCACCTCGCTGACCGTGCGCGCGCCGTCGCCGGGGGCGAACACGGTGCCGGTCACGATGCGTCCGTCGCCCGGCAGCATGCGCGCCACGGCGCTCCGCAGGTCGGTGCCGAGGCTGTAGAGGTTGTAGGGCGCCGAGCGCTCGCCGGCGCGCGCGAAGAGCTGGCCGCTGCTGTAGGCGTTGAGCGTCGGCACGCTGGAGGCGCCGATGGCGATCATGGCGCCCGGCGAGCCGCCGTCGTGGACCAGCACCGCGGAGCTGCGCTCGGCGAGCTGCACGAAGTAGTCGCGCGCGCTGCGCACCGGGCCCACGCGCTCGGGGTCGGTGCGGTCGTAGATGGTCATCAGGCGCGTGAGGCCGCCCTCGACCGGCATCTCGACGATCATGCTGGCCTCGCGCAGCCCGTGCTGCGGGTAGCCCCCCACGTTGTCGAGCAGCACCGCCAGCGGCTGCTCGCGGCGCGTCGAGAAGGGCGGGCGCGAGGGCTGCGGCGGCGCGCCGGTGCCCTCCCCCACCCCGTCGGGGCCGGCGGCGCGGCCGCGGCCCGCCGCGGTGGCGAGCGGGTCGAGGGGGCCGGTCTGGCCGGCGGTGGCGGCGTTGCCGCCGGGCTGGCGCGGCGAGATGGTGGTGGCCTCGACGTCGGTGGCGCCGGTGGCGCGGCCGTCGTCGGTCGGCGCGCCGGCCTGGGCCGCGGGCGCCAGCACCTCGGCGCGCAGCGTGGGGAGGGGCACGTCGCGCACCTGCGCCACCTGCGCCTGCGGGGTGACGGCCACGTCGCGGCGGCTGCCCACCAGGGCGCTGACCGCCGGCGGCGCCAGCGGGGTGTGGCCCGACACCGCGGCCTGGACGCCGCTGGAGCTCAGGTCGACGGCGCCGGCCACCTGGGCCTGCACCCCGGGCGCCTCGAGCTGGCGCGCCGGGGCCACCGAGGCCGTGGCGTTGGGCGCCGCCAGGCCGGTGGCCTGCGCCACGGCGGCGCTCGCCTGCGGCACCTCCAGCGGCCGGCTCTCGGCCACGGCGGCGCTGGGCTGCGGCGCGCTGAGCTCGCGCGCCTCGCTGACGTTGGCGCTCGGCTGCATGGCGACGGCGCGGGCCTCGCTCACCTCCGCGCGCGCCTGCGGGCGCGGGATGGAGATGGGGTCGGCCAGCGGGCGCGGGTCGAGCGCCACCGGGTCGATCTCGGGCAGGGTGGTGGCGGGCACCTCGGCCAGGGGCAGCGGCTCCTCGAGCGGCGCGGCCTCCGCCACCTGCGGCTGCGGCAGCGGCGGGGCGGGCACCTCGGCGGCCTCGGCCGGCTCGGGCGGCGCCGCGGCGGCCTCGGCGGGCGGCGCGGCGGGGGCGGGCGGCTGCGCCGTGACCTGCGCCTCCTCGGGCGCGGTGGTGGCCTGCTCGGGGGCGGCCAGCTCGCGCGGGTCGCCGATCTCGGTGCTGGCCACCTGCGGCTCGGGCGCCGGCAGCGCCGGCTCCTCCGCGGTGGGCGCCTGCACGCTCTCCTCGGCGTGCGCCGGCGTGCCCACGTCGATGACGATGTAGGCCGGCAACGGCTCGGGGCGGGGCACGAGGCTGGCGACGAGCAGCAGCAGGAAGACGAGCAGGTGCAGCACCACCGACAGCGCCATGGCGCGACGCTTGTCGGGGTCGTTCCAGAAGGCGGCGAGCGCGCCACTACGCGCGTTGCGGTTCACGACGTCCTCCTGCACCCGTCCAGCCTCAGCCACCCGTGGCGATCACGATGCGTTGCGCGCCGCCCTGCGTGAGCAGGTCCATGATGCGCACCGCGGTGCCGTGGGGCACGTCGCGGTCGGCGCGCAGCACCACCGTGGTCTGGCCGGTGGCGTCGAGCTCCTGCCGCAGCAGCAGCGCGAGCTGCGCCTCCGACACCTGCGCGCCGCCGAAGAAGACGGCGCCCTCCTTGTTCACGGTCACGGTGGGCAGGTTCGACGGCTCCGCCACGGTGGTCTGGGTGTCGGGCAGCTCCACCGGCAGCCCCGACTCCAGGGTGATGAAGGTGGTCGAGACCATGAAGAAGATGATCAGCAGGAACACCACGTCGACCATCGGGGTGAGGTCCAGCCCCGGGGTGGCGGCGAGGCGCTTGCGGGCTCGGCTGACGCGCATGCCGGCTCAGCCCTGGGGCAGCGGCCGGGCGTCGACCCGCGGGCCGCCGCGTTCGGCGCGCGCCTCGGCGGCCGCGCCCTC
>Ga0123332_1003495_pt1 | contig 14283 bp, 8 predicted proteins | sample BioC12SIPDNA_4_FD_89958 | JGI IMG/M metagenome (GOLD analysis project Ga0123332, IMG submission 89958) | Anaerobic biogas reactor microbial communites from Washington, USA - Biogas_R2_A C12 SIP DNA | ecosystem: Engineered > Bioreactor > Anaerobic > Unclassified | place: Washington, USA...
CCACGCCCTTTTACCCTCTTCTGCGATACAACTGGGTTGTGTCGCAAACGGTTTTCTCCCACCTGTACCGAACCACCCCGCCCGCCGCCCCGGCACAAGCTCACGGTACAGCGCAGCGATTTGAACCGCCAAGACGCCAAGAACGCCAAGAGATGTAACCGCGAATGGACGCCAATTAACGCGAAAATGGCAGGGGTAGCCGCAGTGATGGAGTGTGGAGCCTTGCAGTTGTGGGCTTGCAGCCCTACCCTGCGGCTTTCGCTTGAGCTCCGTCCGCACGCGGCCCCCTATCAGCCAGACGCCCGGTATTTCAGCTATACGGCTTATTCGATCACCCCGCGCGGCGCACTACGTGCGCAAGCGGTTTGAGTGCGCGGCCCCGGACGCGCTTTCTACCGCGGGACCTGGCCCGCGCAGATGAGGAAGCAGGCAAGGTGCCACGAACGCCAAGGGGTATTTGTGATTTTAGATTTGTGATTTGTGATTGGTTGTGCTCCGCTCGTCCTCGTCCTCGTCCTCGTCCTCGGCAAGTCCGCTGTCGTCGAATGTAGTCGAGCTTCTGGAAAGCCCCTGCTGAAGCGCGCCAGCACAGGTGGGGCGAAGCCGTCCCGGCTAGCCGCGCGCAGGGCACCGCAATTAACGCCACGCCCGCAGCCACGGGAGACGAGCGTCTGCTCGTCCGCAAGAGGAGGCACCTGCTAAAGCACATGCATCAGCGCATGAAAGGGCGACGCAGCCCTAGGACTGCCGGCGAATTGGGTAAACGCGGGCTGAAAGCCCGACCTGTCACCCGCTCCTATGCAACTGGTTTCTTCAAGTGGCCAGGCCGTTTTCCGCCTACGATTAGCAAAACCCCAACAACAGTAAGCAATATCGACTTGAGCAGCCCCGACGGCTCAAAAGTCATCACGCCCACCCCTAATGATTTGTCAACAATCGGCGTTGAACGGTCTCCCACTGCTACAACAGCCAGATTATGGTGCGCATATTTCCACAGCACCCCATATTCAACCCTTAAATTTACCACGTTCTCGCCAACAATAAGGGGTTTATCAGGGCTTATGACGGATGGTTTTGGCAACCATGCCACAATAAAGAGCAGCGAGGCTAGAGTTAGTCGTAAAATGGATGCGATTGTCACCATGCAAACCCCACTATAGCACTGGTTCCGGCTTTGTGATGGAACACATTGCCCATGTGCCCAGTTTGCCCGGACGGATGCACGATGTCAAGCATGGGGGAACGTTCTCTCCAGCGTTCCGGCATCCCGTTCACTTCAGATGCGCTATGGAGCCCGCGGTCTCCGCGGTGTACTGATGCGGCGCATGAATAGCGAACGGTACCGCCGGGGACGGCGGGCTCCAGCGTTCCGGCCTCTCCGTTCGCCCAGTCCCCATCCGTACCGTCAGCCCCCGGTCGCCGCGCCAGGCCAAGCTCACGGTACAGCAAACCGAAGGGTAGGGCGAGCCGTCCCTGTCATGCCGCTACGCGGCGTGACCGGCGAGCCGCCAACCGCATGATGTGAGTTTAAGAGAGGGTTTAAGTGGGTGCTTCGCGCTCACACTTTGTCCATGCACCTTGTCTCCACGCTTTGTCGGCTACGCTTCGTCTCCACACTTTGTCCCTACGCTTTGTCGAAAGCGAAAGATGGGGCGGGTGGCTTAAGACCAGCGCGATTCCCCTTGGCGACCTTGGCGTCCTGTCGGTGCAATCTCTTCCGGGGACGAGGACGCGGACACTCCATTTACCCTCCGCTCCCTTTCCCTTGTATCCTCATCGATCATACGACTTGGTCCGTATGATCCCCTCCCCTGTCGCTAGCCGCCCCCCCCCTCTGCGCCCCCTCTGCGCTTGACGCCGGCATTGATGTGACACATAATGTATACCATGAAAACCGTCACCATTCGACAAGTGCGCCACGACCTCGGCTCCGTGCTGGCTTGGGTTGCTGCGGGCGAGGAGATCACGGTGCTCAACCGCAAGCGCCCCGTGGCACGCATCCTGCCGCCCCGCCCGCAACCTCCGGCCAAGGTCAGGATGCCCGATTTCGCTGCGCGTGCGAAGGCGATCTTCGGGGAGAAGACGACAAGCTTCACCGATATCGTGCTGGAAGAACGGGAGCAGGGCAGGTGGTAATCTACGCCGACACGAGCTTCCTGGTCTCGCTGTATGGCCGCGATACTAACAGCGCTCGCGCTCAGACGCTTGTCATGGAGTTCGAAACCCCGCTGATCTACACGCCGTTTCAACGCCATGAGGCTCGTAACGCCGTTCGGTTGGCGTGTTTCCGCAGAGAGATTACGGCGCCTGAATGCCAGGCTGTCCTTGCTGCCATCGAGATGGACAAGCGTTCAGGTGTGTTAGCGGAGACCCCTGTTGCATGGGCGGAGGTGTACGACGTTGCCGAGGAGCTAAGTGCGGCTCACACTGAAACCCTCGGAACACGTGCCGCAGATATCCTGCATGTTGCTACCGCCGCCGCGCTCGGCGCCACGCTCTTTCTTTCCTTCGACACGCGGCAGAAGGCTCTGGCCGCCGCAGCCGGCTTGCGGGTCATGCCTTAGCCTGAAAATTACTGCGCGGCAAAGAAAGTTGCCGCGGCAGACGTATAAGCCATGAAAGGTTCCTCGATCCCGGGAGCGGAAATGGTTGATAACCCAGCGCAGGACAAGTCTCCACGCGTGAGGCGCAATGAACGGCTTGAAGCCGTCGTGGCCGCCTTTGAGACGCCTTTGCTGCGCTATGCCGCCCGGCTGCTGCGGAACACCGTCATGGCCCAGGATGTAGTACAGAACGCCTTTATCAAGCTCTTCCGGCAGTGGCCGGAGGGCATGCAGGCCGATGCGCGCCTCAAGGCCTGGCTCTACCGCGTCACGCACAACGAGGCCGTCGATCTGATCCGCGCCGAGGAGCGCCGCCGCCGTCACCACGACCTCCGGGCCGCCGATGCCGCCATCGGCTGCCCCGACGGCGTCCACTGCGACCCGCAGCCCGACGAGCGCGTCGCCCTCGTCATGCGCTCCCTCGACACGCTCAGCCTGCCCGAGCGCCAGGTGATCCTTTTACGCCTGCAGGAGGGGCTGAGCTATGCGGAGATTGCCGACGTGACCGGCCGCTCCAGCGGCTATGTCGGCACCCTGCTGCACCAGGCCGTCAGGAAACTCGCCGCCACCATCCAAAAACAGGAGGGCGTATGAAGCACTGCGCCTATGAAGACCGCCTGACCTCCTGGCTGCTGGGCGACCTCCCGCCGGCCGAGGCCGAGACCATCCGCCGCCACGTGGCGGAGTGCGGCGCCTGCCGCGCTCTGGCAGGCGAGCTCGAACCGGTCGTCGCCGCCCTGCGGCAGGGGCTGTCGGAGGAACCCGCCAAACCGCTGCGGCTCTACCCGTCCAGGCGCCGCCAGGTACTCGCGACACCCTACCAGAGCCGCTTCCGCCGCTGGTGGCGCGGAACCCACCCCATGCTCCGCCTGGCGGCCTCGCTGGCACTGGTGGTGGGCTTTGCCTGGATGGCGCTTATGCCCGCCTTCTCCTATCGCGCCAAACGCGCGGCAAGAGCCCCCATGTATTATCCTTACGCTGATTCTGTGGAATGTCTGGAGGAGGTCGCCGAACTCGAAGAGGTGGCGCCCCCCGCTGTCGATGCTATGCGCCAGCCGGAAGTTCCGGCCTTCACACCCGATTTCTCCCTCTCTCCCCGGCCGCCACCCGAGCCGCTAAGTCCCAAACCGCAGGCATTTGAGACTGTCATGCAGATCAAATCACCGCTCATCATGCATGGCTGGGCCGACGGCGCTAGTGGAGGGGCAGAGAGCAGAGAGACTGGTGCGTCGGCGGGGCGCAAAGACACCTCGTACACAGACGACGACATAGTCGTGGAAGTCTGCCTTGATGAAGGCGTAACTAGAGCCGATGCCCCTCGCAAGCCGGCCGCGCCTGCCCCCGCGCCTGAAATGGCTGCCGCCCCTGGGCCGCGGATGCCGGTGCGTTCCCGTCGGCTTGAACCCGCGCCCGAAAGCGCCGTGGCTGCTGCTCCGCCACAACCGCCGCTACCCCCGGCCCCCCGCGCAATGGCAAGCCCCAAACCGCAGGCTCGTGATACTGCCATGCAAGTCAAATCGCCGGTCATCCTGCGCAACATCTACGGCACACCTCGCAGGGCGAAAATAAGGGGAATGATGGTAGCGGCAGGGGGTGCATCGGAGACGAGCAAAGACACTGCGTCCAAAGACGATGACATAGCCGTGGAAGTCATCCTTTCGGAGCAGACGGATTCCCCGGCCGCCGTCGGCCATGCTAGCGGGCAGGTTGTGGCTGGCGGTACGCGCCAGGCCGTGCCGCCGACAGAGCCGGCGGCTGACGCCGAGGAGCGTGAGGAAACCGGATTGCTGCCCGAGGAACAAACCATCCAGCGAATGAAGGCTAAGGATGAAGCGCCGCCCGCCGCGCGTGTCCCCGCCGCGCACCACCCCTTCGTCGAGACGCGTGCCAATCCCTTCTCGACCTTCGCCATAGATGTTGATACCGCCTCTTATACCCGCACGCGCCAGTCGCTCGAGAACCGCGCGCTGCCCGATCCCGAGGCGGTCCGCACCGAGGAGATCGTCAACGCCTTCGACTATGGCGACCGCGCTCCCGATACCGCCGTCTTCCGCGTCTATGTCGAGGGCGCGCCCGCCCCCTTCGGCGCCGGGCTCGAACTCGTGCGTATCGGGGTCAAGGGACGCCGCCTCGGCCGCGAGGAGCAGCGCCCGGCCATGCTGACCTTCCTCGTCGACGCCTCGGGCTCGATGGCCCAGCCCGACCGCATCGGCCTCGCGCGCGGGGCGCTGGCGCTGCTGCTGGAGCAGCTCGCCCCGCACGACCGCCTGCAACTGATCGCCTTCGATGACCACGCGCGCCTGCTGCTCGATGCGACGCCGGCCACCGAGCGTGCCGCCATCCTTGCCGCCTTCGACCGTCTGCAGTGCCGCGGCTCGACCAATCTGGAGGAGGGCATGCGCATGGCCTACGCGCAGGCCGCGCGCGCCTTCGTCCCCGGCGGCGAGAACCGCGTCATCCTGATCTCCGACGGCGTGGCCAACCTCGGCACCGACTCCGCCGCCGATATTCTCGCGCGGATCGACGCCTACCGCCGCCAGGGGATCACCTGCACCGTCTATGGCGTCGGACGCGGCGCCTACAACGACCGCATGCTGGAGGAACTGGCCAACCGCGGCGATGGCTCCTACCGTTTCCTCGACTCGCCCGCCGAGGTGCGGCGCGCCTTCGTGGACGATCTGGCCGCCACGCTCAATACCATCGCCATGGATGTCAAGATCCAGGTGGAATGGTCGCCCGCGTCCGTGAGCCGCTACCGCCAGCTTGGCTACGAGAACCGCGCCCTCACGAAGGAGCAGTTCCGCGATGATACAGTGGATGCCGGCGAGGTCGGCTCGGGGCAGTCGGTCACCGCGCTCTACGAGTTCGAGCGCGTCGAGCCGGCACCGCGCGATCAGCCGCTGGGGTGGGTGCGGGTGCGCTACCGCCGGGTTGATACGCAGGCCATCGAGGAGATCGAGCGTCCGATCCTGCCGCGCGATTTCGTACCGCGCATCGAGGCCGCGCGGCCCGGGCTGCGGCTGGCGGCCTGCGCCGCCGAATTTGCCGAATTGCTGCGCCGCAGTCCCCATGCCGCCGGCAGCCGCTTCGCCGATGTATCACGTCTGCTGCGCCCGGTGGCTCTGGAGATGAAACTCGATACACGAGTGGCGGAATTGGTGAGATTAGTGGAATTGGCGGGGGCTATTAGTGATTAAGGTCTTTTTAATCAGGAACTCATGAACTCAGGAAGGATGCTTATGGAAGAGGATCGGCTCGAAATGCCGGACAAGGAGATCACGGCGGAGATCATAGCGGCAGCCATTGCTGTTCATAAAGCTCTGGGGCCGGGCTTCCTGGAATCGATTTGCGAAGAGGCGCTTTGTATCCAGTTGACCTCTCAGAACATCCCGTTTGAAAGACAAAAGGTTGTCCATCTGACTTATCGTGGATTTCCCATTGGGGAACATCGTCTCGATTTGCTGGTCGATACTCGCGTGGTCGTGGAGCTCAAGGCGATCAAGGCTTTCGAGCCCATACATTTTTCCATAGTCCGTTCCTATATGAATGCCGTCAATGTCGATTCCGGACTTCTACTCAACTTTGCCGCCATGCCGCTCACCGTCAAGCGGGTTGGCCGGGAGATAGCAAAACAAATTTCATGAGTTCTTGAGTTCCTGATTAATCAAGGCTACGTAGACAGGAGTCGCCAATGAAAACATGTAGAACGCATATAAGTCTGCTGTTCCTGCTTTTTGCGCACGTTGCGTTGTTAGCGGCGGTAGTGCCGCGGAGTTTTGACCTGAAAGGCAGGATTGATGGCGAGAATATCCGCTTCGAGCTGGAGATCGGTTATGCCGATCTGGCGCGGGGCGAGAGTCTCGAGGTGCTGCGTGGCGAGGTCGCCCTGACCGAGGCCAGGTTGCCGCGGCATACCGAGCTGCGCCGTGACGGGGATGCCTTCCGCATCGTGCGCACCGGCGGCTGGCGCGCGGGCGAGGGCCGCGTGCGCCTCGCCTTCGCCGTGCGTACCGTGGCCGACGGCGACTGGCGCCAGGCGCAGTTCCGCGTGCCCGTGCTGCCGGTACGCTCCGTCGCCGTCACGGCCGACCGCCCTGGTCTCGAGATCCGCTTCCCCGGCGGACGCGGTCTGCAGCGGCAGCCGGACGCGGACGGGCGCGATACCGTAACGGTACACCTCGACACAAATCCCCTCTTCGAGGTCTTCTGGAAGCCGGAAATCCGCCGCGTGGCCTCCGAACTGGTCGCCACGTGCGACATCAACACGATTGTCACGGCCAGTCCCGGCATGCTGCGGTTCGACTCGATCTACGCCTACAGCATCGCGCAGGGTCAGATGAGCGAGCTGAGCCTCACCCTGCCGGACGTCAATATCCTGCGGGTTACCGGTGCCGACATCCAGGACTGGCGGATCGACCGTACCGAATCCGCCGCACCGCGCCTGCGCATCACGCTGGGGCGTCCGCAGCGCGGGGAGTACCGCCTGCAGGTCGAGTACGACCGTGCCCTGCCGGCCTTTCCCTGCACGCTCGGGCTGCCGGTGCTCGCGCCGCAGGGCGTGATCCGCGCCGGCGGGCAGTTGCTGCTCGGGACGGACAGCGCCGTCAAGCTGCAGGTTGCGGCGGCGAGCGGCATCACGCAGATCGACCAGGCTGCCTTCGCGCAACCGGCACCGCTGCGCGATGGCTATGCGCGCACGCTACCCACCCGCAGCGTCTTCACCTACCAGTACGCCGCGCTGCCCTACGCGCTGACGCTGGGCGCGGATCACGTTGTCCCCGCGCTGAGCGGCGAGATCGACCTGCTGGTCAACGTTGCCGAGGGACGGCTGGCGCTCGACGCCGCCATCCGGCTCGACGTGCGCGACGCGCCGGTGCGCGAGGTGAAGCTCGTGGCGGATGCCGATCCGCGCTGGACGCTGATCGGCGTGACCGGCAAGCCGGTTATCGAGAGCGATGTGGATGTCCGGGCGGAGGGTGGCCGGCGCGAGATCCTCGTTCCGTTCCGTCAGCCGGTCGAGGGCCAGACGCTGCTGAACCTGCGCATGGAGCTGCCGCTGGGGCTGGCGCGCGACGCCTTCACTGTACCCTCGGTGTCGCTGCCCGGGGCGCGCACGCAGCGCGGCTGCATCGTGGCGGCGGCCGAGCGCGGTATCCGCCTCGTGCCGCGCGCCGCCGAGAACCTGCGCGATGTGCATACCGGCTCGACCCCCTTCCGCGCCGAGGGGGCGCAGCTCGCCTACCGCTTCCGCGAGCCGGGCTGGAAGCTCGATCTGGGGCTCGAATGGGCGCAATCGGCCATCCATACCGAGATTTTCCATCTGCTCTCGCTCGGCGCGGGTGTGGTCTATGTCTCGGCGGCGGTCAACTGCCACATCAGCGGCGCGCCGGTGCAGACGCTCGCCTTCCGCGTTCCGGACGCGGGCGCGAGCCTGGAGATCGTCGGCGCGGGGATCGACAACTGGTCGCGCAGCAACGACCTCTGCCGCGTGCAGCTTGCCAGCCGCACCATGGGCCACACCACCCTGCTGATCACCTACGACCAGCCGCTCGGCTACGACGGCGCGGAGCTGCGGATCGGGGGGATCGAGGCGGTCGGTACCGCCAGCGAGATGGGCTTCATGGCCGTGGCCTCCGGTGCCGGCCTGCGCCTCGAGGAGACCGCTCCCCTGCCGCCCGGCCTGATCCGCATCCCGCGCGACGAGCTGCCGGCCGGCTACGCCGCCACCGTCACCGCCCCCCTGCTGGCCGTCTACAAGTACACGCGCCGTCCGCATGCCGCCACGCTGCGGGTCACGACCCTCGAGACCCAGCGGCCGATTGATCAGGTTGTTGACTACTTCGCGCTCTCCTCGCGCATCGGGCGCGACGGCGAGTCGGTCACACGCGCCACCTGCCACGTCAAGAACGCCTCGCGCCAGTACCTCGAGGCGCGCCTGCCCGCCGGCGCCAAGCTCTGGAGCGTGCGCCAGGGACTGGAGGCCAACGCGCGCGACCTGCCCGCCCAGCAGGACGGCGAGCGCCTGCTGATTCCGGTGGCGCGGCTGCGTGATCCCAACCAGGCCGTGCCGATCGAGATTGTCTATGCGCAGCCCGCCCCGGCGGTGCGGCAGCGTCCGCTGCGCGTCGGGCTCACGGCGCCGCAACTGAGCGACACCCCCGCCACCTTCACCCGCTGGGAGGTGACGGCCGACGACAACCGCGCCATCGGTGCCGCGGGCGGCAATCTGACGCCGGAGGCCGGAACGGCCGGACGCTGGCCGTGGGCCTCGCCCTGCGCTCGCCGCGCGCGTACCGTCAGCTTCTACCGTACCGCCAACCTCGCCGACGAGGAGAGTCTCCGCGTGACGGTCGAACTGCTGCCAAGCTGGATGGCCGGCGGCTCGCCGCGGCGGATGGTGGTCGCGGGCGCGGCGGGGCTGGCGGCCCTGCTGATCGGTCTCGTGCTGCGCCGCCGCTTCTGGCTTGCGCTGGCGCTGACCCTGCTGGCGCTGGCGGCGGCCCAGACGCAACCCGGGCTCATTGGTGTGGTCATAGCCGGTACCGTCGGCACGGCGGTAGCCCTGATCGCGGCCATTGCGCGCGGTATCGCCCGCCTAAATAACCGGTCGCCACGTGAACGGCGGGAGCGCAAGGGCAAGACATCCCGCGTACCGCCGCCCCCCCTCGTGCCCGAACCGGAACCGGACGCCGCCCCCGCAGACGACGCCGCGCCCGGCGACACCTCAACCGAAGGCTCGATTTCGCCGCTCTTCCTCATCCTGCTTGCCGCGCTGGCGTCGCTGCTGCTGGCGGGGTTCGGTACGCTCAAGGCGGAGACGGAGGCGGCTCCCCGTACCGAGGCACCGGCAGCGGTCGCGCCGGACGGGCCGCAAGTCCGGCCCGCGCTCCCCGCGGCCGTTGCGCTGCCGCCCGCGCTGGCCGCCGACCGGCTGGAGGTGGAAATCGAGGCGCCACCGGCCACGCCGGAGGCCGAGCCGGTGGCGGAGGTGCGCTGGACGCTGGTCTTCCGTGCCGATGCGCCCGGCAGGCGGCTGCTGCTGCCGCCCGGCAGCGTCGTGGCCGGCTTCCGTGCCGATGCCGCGCGCCTGCGGCTGGTATCGCACAGGAGCGGGGTGCAGCTCGACATCCTCAAGGCCGGCGAGCACCGCCTTGAAATCACGACCCGCGAGCAGGTCTGGGAGCGCGACGGCGGACGGAGGCTGCTGCTGCCCTGGCCGTCGAACCTGATCAACCGCCTCGCGCTGACGATTCCCACCACCGACATGGAGGTGGAGATTCCTTCTGCCGCGAGCCTCGATCTGGAGAGCGCCGACGGCGCGACACGCGTGGAGGCGACCCTGACGGCCACCGACTGGGTTGAGATAGCCTGGAAACCGCGCGCGCGCGATACGCGGATGGAGACCGCCGTGGTCTATGCCGATGTGGCCAGCCTCGCGCGCCTGCGCCCCGGGGTCATCGAGATGCAGTCGCTCGTAAGCTTCACGATCGTGCAGGGCGAGACGCGCGAGTTCGCGTTGACCGCGCCCGCCGGCATGACCGTGACCGCGGTGGCGGGGCCGTTGCTGGCCACCTGGCGCTTCGATCCCGCCGACCGGAGCCTGGGGATGACACTGTCGCGTCCGGCGAGCGGCACACTGACGCTGACCGTGATACTCCAGTCGCCCTGCGGCGGTCTGCCGTATGACGGCACGCTCGGCGTGCCCGCGGCCATCGGCGTCGGGCGCCAGCGCGGACGCATCGCCCTCGCGGCGCCCGAGGACATCCTGGCGCGGATCGGCGATGTGCAGGGAGTGTCGCCCATAGATACCGACGACTTCAGCCTGGCGGCCTTCGCGGCCGAGCGCGCGTCGTCCGTCACCACGCTGCGCCGCGCCTTCCGCTACGACGACCCCGCCGCCGTGCGGATCGCCCTGCACGCCGAGGAGGTGCAGCCGGAAATCCGCGTCAGCGAGGCCAGCCTCTTCAGCATCGGCGACGAGCGCACGATCCTGAGCGGCACGCTGGAGGTGAGCGTGGCCAAGGCGGGACTCTTCGCCCTGCATCTCGATCTGCCCGAGGGCTACGAGATCGAGTCGCTGACCGGGCGCGACGTGAGCCACTGGGACGACTCGCGGCGCGGCGGGCAGCAGGGGGTGGAGGTGTTCCTGACGCGCCGCGTACAGGACACGACCTCGCTCAACCTCGTGCTATCGCAACAGCAGCGCGGGGTGCCGCCGCAGATCACTGTGCCGAGGGTGCAGGTGCGGGGGGCGCTGCGCCATTCGGGACGGATCTCCGTCGCGGCCGAGCGCGGCGTCAAGCTGGTGACCGGGCAGATCGAGGGTGCCGTGGCGCGCCGGCCCGGCGACGAGACGCGCGCCCCCGCCGGAGCGCTGCATTTCGACCTGCTCCGGCCGGGCTGGCAGATCGGGCTGCAAACCGAGGTGCTGGCGCCGGTGCTCAAGCCCGAGGTGCTGCACTGCGTCGATCTGGCCGAGGGGATGCTGCTGCACCGCATCCATGCGCGCTACCGGATCGAGAATGCCGGGGTCAAGGTCTTCCGCGTGCGCGTCCCCGTCGCCGAGGCGCCGGTGACGGTGAGCGGCCGCGGCATCGCCCGCGTGCGGCCGCTGGACGATGTGCCGGCCGCCGTCTCGAACGGCACTGGGCGCATCTGGGAGATCGAGCTGCACGGCAAGGTCGAGGACAGCTTCAGCCTGGTCTGTCAGTACCAGGAGCCCTACGATCCGGCCGGCGGCGGGGTGGTCATCCGCCCGTTCGAGCCGCTGGATACGGCGCGCCAGTCGGGCTTTCTGGTGATTACCGGCGGCGGCCGCGTGCAGGTGGAGCCGCGCGGCGAGCCGGCAGGGTTGAAGCCCGAGGATGCCCGCGCGTTGCCGGACAGCTTCGGTGCCGGCGACCTCTCCGGCGCCCTGCGCTGCTACCGCGTGCTGCGTCCCGACTACCGTTTGGAGCTTTCGGTGGTGCGCCATGCCGCGGCGGCGGTACTGCCGGCACAGGTCAGGCAGGTGCGCCTGGTGACCGTGCTCTCCGGCAGCGGGCGGCTGCTGACGCAGGCGACGATCACGCTGCAGCCGGGCAGCCTGCGCCATCTGCGCGTGATCCTGCCGGGCCCGTCCAACCGGCTCTGGTCGGCGCTGGTCAACGGCGGCGAGGCGCCTGTGGCGCGCGAGAAGGGAGCCGGCGGCGAGACGCTCAGCATCGCGCTCGAGGGTGTCGCGCGCGAGGAGCCGGCGCACGTCACGCTGGTCTATGCCGATGCCCTGCCGGAGGCGGGGCTGGACGGATGCCGCGAGCTGCAGGCGCTGCGTCTGCCCGACCTGCCGCTGCGCGATATCCAGTGGCGCCTCTTCGTGCCGGCGGAGTACCGCTGGCGGCTGCGCGGCGGCGACCTCGATCTTGTGGACAGCGACATGCTGCGCTCCTTCGGCAAATCGGCCTACGAGACGGCGGTACAGCAGGCGCAGGCGGCCAGCCTGACGGCGGCCCGCGGCAACCTGCAGTCGCTCGATACCCTGCTCAAGGCCGGCCGACAGCTCGATGCGCGCCACGCGCTGCAGCAGGCGGTCAACCTCTCGCAGGGCGAGCAGGCGCTCAACGAGGACGCCCGCGTCCAGTTCCGCAACGTGGTGCGCCAGCAGGTCAAGATGGGACTGGTCAACCGCCGCCAGGCGCTGCGCGCCGAGAAGAACATCTACGACGAGGGCGCGCCGCAGGCGCAGGTCGGCTGGAACAACGGCAACTTCGACGAGCGCTACGTGCGGCAGGTCGAGGAACAGCTTGATGCCGCCGACCGCGACAACCTCGAGCGCGTGGCCGACAAGATGGTCGAGCAGCAGGTGCAGGCGGCCTCGGCGGCGACGGCGATCCGCATCGCCATGCCCGAGCATGGCCGCGAGATCTGCCTGAGCCGCGCCCTGCTCAACACTGGCGGCGGTACGCTGCGGGTGGTCTTCGAGGCGCAGCGGCGTCCGGCATGGATGCGGCTGCTGGGCTACTGGCCGCTGCTGCTGGTGTTTGCGGGCGCGGGGATAGTGCTGCGCCTGGCGCTCGGCTCCGCCCGCCGCGGGCGGCGGCGGTAGGGCAGTGGCAGTAGGCAGTGGCAGTAGGCAGTGGCGGCTGGTAGACGCGGCGTCCCCGCCGCGTGATGGGATGTCGGGGCTCTAATGCGGCATGGCGGTGGGTATGTGGCGCCAGCCACCGGCAGTACCGGCAGGCACGGCAGTACCGGCAGTACCGGCAGTACCGGGGGCAGGCGAGGACGAGGCGAAAATCCACGCATCAGCTCCTCTTCCGCTTTCGACAAAGCGTAGGGACAAAGTGTCGAGACGAAGCGTAGCCGACAAAGCGTGGAGACAAGGTGTAAGTGCGAAGCGCACACTCCAAACCCTTTCTTAAACTCACTCTTAATCGGCACGCTTAAGCCACCCGCTTACTCTTTCGCGTTCGACGAAGGCGACAAAGTTACCGACAAAGCTCGCGACAAAGTTGACAAAAGCCCTGAAGGGGTATTCGGCGGGTTGAGATTGGGCATGGGACATGCTACACTATGGATGAACTCCATTCACCGGGTATTTAGTGATTGGCCGGTGGAGGCGGAGCAGAGATACGGAGAGCGACCATGGCGGACTGGCGGAAAGAACTTAGCGGTATTTTAGAGAGACGCACGCGCGCAAGCCGTGCCGAGCAGGAGAATGCCCTCTTCGATGAATTCCTGCAGAATGTGGCCGGCCCCGCGCTGAATGAACTCGCCACCGAGCTCGAACGGCACGGGCGCGATGCCCAGATCCGGACATTGCCCGCCGCCATGCAGCTTGTGGTGCGCTACGGGGATGTCGAGGAGATCGCCTTCCGCATCCTCAAGCGCTCCGTGCCCAACGGACTGGTGCCCTACGCCGAGGTGCGCCTGCGCAAGGGACTGCGCCTCGTCAAGACCGAGAGCGTCCTGCGCGATACGCCCACCCTCACCCTGCTCGAGGAGATCAATTCCGGGGACGTCATCAACTGCTTCCTCAAGCACTACCGCATGGTGCTCGACTCCGAGCAGGCCTAGCCGCCCCGGTGGGGCGGCTGGAACAGGCGAGAGACACGATTTTCAGGATTTTCCGGAGCTGCTCCGTTTTTTTGACAGGATTTCAGGATGTGCAGGATTTACAGGATTTTTTTGGATGGCCGCTACGCGGCGGGATTTAGCTAAGGATTTCGCGGATTGGGATGGGGTGTTTCAGACCTGTATTGCCGCTGCCCTGCAGGGCGGCGGCAGTGGCAGTAGGCAGTGGCAGTTGGAATGGGTCAGAGATACACCTTGTCTCCACTCCCTTCTGTCCCCCTTCGTCTCATTCGTCCCATTTGTCCCATCATTGTCGAACGTGAAGGATTAAGCGGGTGGAGTAAGTGTGCCGATTAAGAGTGAGTTTAAGAAAGGGTTTAGAGCGGGTGCTTCGCACTTACACCTTGTCCCCACGCTTTGTCCCCACGCTTTGTCGGATACGCTTCGTCCCCACACTTTGTCCCTACACCTTGTCGAAGGCGGGAGGGCAAGCGGCAGAGCTGCCTTAGTCCAGGAGCCAGCCCGCATTTGAGCTTCCCATGAGCGATACCATCAACCTCAAGCAACTGCCTTCCGGCGCGCTATACCAGGCGCTGGCACCGCTGGGCGTCACTCCCTCGATGGCGCG
>Ga0123332_1003501_pt1 | contig 14272 bp, 9 predicted proteins | sample BioC12SIPDNA_4_FD_89958 | JGI IMG/M metagenome (GOLD analysis project Ga0123332, IMG submission 89958) | Anaerobic biogas reactor microbial communites from Washington, USA - Biogas_R2_A C12 SIP DNA | ecosystem: Engineered > Bioreactor > Anaerobic > Unclassified | place: Washington, USA...
GCTCCAGGCCTGTCCGCACAGTCTGTGCCTTGCCGTGCGCGGTAAGGATCACGACCGGGATATGCTGCGTGCACGGATCTGCTTTGAGGCGACGGTACATCTCAATGCCATCCATCACCGGCATCTGGATGTCAAGCACGATGACGTCCGGGTTGTGCCTGGCGGCCAACAAGAGACCGGCAGGGCCATCTCCGGCCAGGAATACCTGCAGTCCTTTCTCCTCCAGCAGGCGCTGCAGGGCCAGCGCTTGCACAGGACTATCCTCGACGACCAACACGCGATGCCCTGAAGCGCTCCGAAGGCTTTCACCCGGCTGCGACTGCGAACTCTGTCGGCGATCTGCTTCCATCTATCCTGATCTCCTGTCTCGTGCGTGGATAGAAAGGGTCAAATGAGCTGCCTAATCGTATCGAGCAGGTTGTTCTGATCAAAGCGGCTCTTGACAATGTAGGCATCAGCGCCCACTTCGATCCCCCGCGACTTGTCCTCCACCGAATCCAGCGACGTCACCAGAATAACCGGAATCCCTGCCGTCCGTGGATCGCCCTTGATGTGAGCCGTGAGGTCAAACCCATCCAGCCTAGGCATCGCGATATCCGAGATGATCAGATCAGGGAGGCCATCTGCGGCGATGGCCCGCAGGGCCTCTTGACCGTCGGTTGCGAGCTGAACCGAATAGCCGGCCGCCTCCAGGATGTTCTTCTCCAACGTACGCGTCGTGATGGAGTCATCCACGATCAGAATGCGGGGCGCGGTAGGATTCGGGACAACGCCGTGAACAGGCACAGCCTGCACGACAGACCGGTGCTCTGCTCTCGTTGCGAGCTTCATCAGATCCGCAACGTGAAGGATGAGCACCACCTCGCCACTTCCCATAATCGTCGCACCAGCAATCCCACCGACGCGTGCCAGTTGCTTGCCCAAGCCCTTCATCACGACCTCCTGCTCTCCCACAAGGTCGTCGACGGCGAACGCGATGCGGCGTTCGGCAGCAGCTAGGACCACGACGGGAATACGCCCCTCTTTTGCGGCAGCGTTCGGCAAATCCAGCACGTCATTGAGGCGTACGAGCGGAATTGGACGCCCATCAAAGAGGACGGTGTCTTGCCCTCCCAGTGGCGTGATCTGTTCGGCTCCAACACGGAGGATACGTTCAATGGCGCTCAATGGGATGGCGAAGACCTGATTGGCGGTACGCACCAAAAGGCCGCGCGAGCTCGTGAGCGTGAGCGGCAGCGTGAGCCGGAAAGCCGAGCCGCCGGCAGGCTGCCACTCCACGTCGATACGTCCACCGAGGGCCTCGACATTGCGGCGGACCACGTCCAGGCCAACCCCTCGCCCCGATGTGTCGGTGATGATCGGGCTTGTGCTGAACCCGCTGTAGAAAATGAGTTCGGCCAGTTCAGCCTCACTCAACCCCTGAACGTCCTCACTGGCTCCCTTCCGTCGGGCCGCCACGCGGCGGATGGCCGTGATGTCGAGGCCGGCCCCGTCGTAGGAGACCGTAACGACTACGTCCTTGCCAAGCTGCTGGGCGCTCAGGGAAACGGTGCCGCGACGGGCCTTTCCGGCCGCCTCGCGCGTCTCCGGTGGCTCGATCCCATGGTCGATGGCGTTGCGCAGCAGGTGCACCAGCGGATCCTTGATCTGCTCGAGGACGCGCTTGTCGAGTTCTACCTCGCCGCCCGCGGTCTCGAGCGTGGCCTCTTTCCCGGCGGCCTGAGCAAGGTCGCGGACCATGCGGCCGAACGTGGCCGTGATCGTGTTGAGCGGCAGCATCCGCACACGCTTGATCTCCTCTTCGAGGGCATCAATGACCAGTGACGTCTGCATCACGTCGTTGCTGTAGTCGCGCGAGAGCACTCCAACCACGGTCGCAAGCTCTCGCAGACGCTCCTGGCCTGCGTCGATGTACGTCATCATCCGGTGCAGGTCACGATCAGGCCTGGATGCTTCCTCGCCCACGATCCCTTGGCGCTGCTTCCGTGCCAGGCGGTTGTAGGCACTGCGAGCCGAAAGCCATTCCTTCTGCCATTCCGCCACATAGTCCAGCAGGTTGCGCATTTGCGTTGCGCGCTGCTCAATGCGGATCTTGGTGATCAGAAGCTCGCTCAGCTGCGTCATGAGCGCATCGAGTTTGCCCACACTCACGCGTATCGTCTCGTCGGCCGCAGAAACACCGGTGCTCGTAGGCGTTTCCGGGATGGGAGGAGTTGCAGAGTTCTGTGGCGCATGAGCAGCGTTTGGGTTCAGCGGTAAGGCATCGCCGCGTGCCTCACGAAACGGCTGGAGCTCCGCCAGCGCATGCAGGGCTTTCGTCGGGGGCGTGAGTTCGCCGGCCTCGTAGGCCACCTGCACTGCCTGGATTGCATCCAACGCATGATAGCAGGCGGTGAACAGCCCTGGGCTCCGGGCGACAGCGTCTGTCTGCATGGCGGCGAGCACATCCTCAAGTCCGTGCGCCAGTTGCTCTACCGCAGTCACGCCAATGGCACGCGCAGCTCCCTTGAGACTATGGGCAGCCCGGAAGATGTCCTCAAGCGTGGCGCTGCTATCCTTGGCATCGACACGGTGCTGCTCCAGCCCAAGGAGGCCATCGGTCATAGTCTGGACATGCTCCGCAAGCTCCGCCCGGAAACTGCTGATGAGTTGTTCGCGGATCTCAGCACTCAAGGACATAGGGCCTCCATCCTACATCCATCCACCTTGAAACGGATTGGACCTACGATATCGGCGCCGGCTAGATGTTGTACTGGCCTACGATCTCATTGAGCCGGCGGGCCAGATCATTGAGCTCCTGTGCAGAGCGCTCGGCCTGGCGGGTGCTGGCCAGGCTCTGCACGGTTGCCTGATTGATGTTACGCATTGCCAGCGCCACCTGCTCGACTCCGCTCACCTGCTGCCGTCCCCCAGCCACCATCTGCGTTGCCGCCTGCGCCGACGTCTCGATCACCTCGCTCAACGCCTCGATCGCCGCTCGCGCCTCCGCTGCTTTCGCCACGCCCGCGTCGACCTGCTTCGTCCCCTCCTCCGTCGCCATGACCGTTGCGTTCGTCGCTTTCTGGATTTCTCCCAGAATTGCCCTCACCTGCGCCGTCGCTGCCTTTGACTGCTCCGCCAGGTTTCGCACTTCCACCGCCACCACCGCGAAGCCTTTCCCGTGCTCCCCGGCCCGCGCTGCTTCCACCGATGCGTTGAGCGCTAGGATGTTCGACTGCGACGCGATGTCGTTCACTGTCGCGATGATCTCCCCAATCTGCTGCGTCTGTTCCGACAGCGCCAGGATGTTTTCTGCAATCCCCTCCACCCGTTCCTTGATCTGTCCCATGCTCCCAATCGTCTCACCCACCGCCCGTCGTCCCGATCGCGCGACCTCGACCGTCCGTTGCGCCCCACCAGCCACCTCCTGCGCCCGCGCCGAAACTTGCTCGGCGATCGTCCGTACCTCCTCCACCGTCGTGGTCGTCTGCGAGATTGCTGCAGACTGCTCACTTGCCGCACTTGCCTGCTGCGTCGTCGTCGCCAGAATCTCCGTTGACGCTGCGCTCAACGCCGTCGCCGCGTCTCGAATCTCCACGATCATCCCCTGAAGGCTCCCCGTTGTCGCGTTCAGTCTATGACCGAGCGCGGTCAAGGGGTCATCCACGCCCACCTTGTGTTCTTCCAGCGCCAGCCGTGCCGTCAGGTCACCGTGCCCAACGGCAGTCATATACGCATCGTAGCGCCGCACGACCTCCCGGAGTTGAGCGTTGCGCTGCTCAAGAGAACTCTGGATGTGTGCGAGCTCGCGGTTGCTCTCGACGAGTTGGCGCTCGTTGGCCCGTGCCCGCGCAAGGCCGGTGGTAAGGTGCCATATCCCTGTGTAGAGAAGAACGGCGATGACAAGCAGCAGCACTTCCTGCGAGATCAACGTCTGGACGACCGTCCTGCTGCTGAACGGGGTCACAATGGTTCCATTCATCTCGCCAACCGCCTGTATGGCGATCGCGGTCAAGCTTAGCGCCGTTGCCGCGCCGAGCCCACCAGGGCCTAGCAGCAGCCCAGACATCACGATAGCCAACGGGAACAGCAGCATCGCTTCATCGCGAAGGCCTTCGCCACGCCTGACCAGATACACCGCAACAGTCACAGCAACCAGGGGCAACAGCAACCGCGGCGCAGCCAGGTGTCCCTTCCACGTCAACCACAGCAAGGCGGCACACACGATGCTGGTAACGCCCGTGATCACGCCGGTACCCTGCCACCCGAGGGCGAAGTTGGCAATCGTCAGAGCCGTTAGGGCCACCAGTGCGGTAATCAATACCACATAGAGCACCCCCTTGACGTAGCCTCTTTCCTCATCCGTTACCCTGCCCAGCTTAGAAAGGTTCTCGAAAACCATGGTCGTCGCCCTCGCTTATCTGCAATGTTAGGCCAGAGATTTCACCCAAGCTCGTCATAGACGATCAGCCGCCCGTCTCCCAACAACGCCAGCAAATCCAGGATCACCAGTGAGCGTCCGGACGCATCGTGGTGAAGCTGCTGCCCGCTAGCAATGCCCCGCACGTATTCCGAACGAACGCCCCGTACCGAGCCAGATGCTTCATCGATGCGACTGGCCGGCACAATCTCAATCGGCAGCACTTCATCAACAAGCAGTGCGGTCTCCATCGCCGGCGTCTCTACCACGACCAGGTAACCCGTCGTCGTGCGCCGCCCGGGGCCGCCGGCACGCGGTGGTGGCTTGCGTTGCTTCACCGGCGCCTGGGCGCCCGTGACTGTGTGCCTACTCGCGTGCGCGACCTGCGACGTCTCCGATACCGGAGCCGCATCCGCAAGCGCCACACCAAGGTAGCGGCCCAGATCCAGGACGGAGTAGATGCGGCCTCTGAGGTTGGCCACGCCCGCCACCCATGGGGGAACTCTGGGCACTCGCGTGATCTCACTCGCTGCTACCGGCCGGATATCGGTGATGCACTGCGCGTCGACGCCGTAGACCTCTCGTCCCAAGCGTAGGGGCACTATCTGCAACCGCTCGCCTGCCTCCTCTACCTCGGGCACCTCCGCCAATTGCTCTGCCCGGCGCGCCCAAATCCGCTTGATCGTCTCGGCCGACATCTCCTCCTCGATCTCCCAAGCCGCGCTGGCCACGACGATCGCCTGTCGGATCTCGCTCCAGTCTGCGTCATCCCAGCCCGAGGGAGTCTGCCGCTTAGGGTTCTCCATGGATGTCGTAGCCTCCTCCGATCTCACCTTCGCAGGATATCCTCATCGTGCCCGTCTCCGCGCCGCGTGTACGCCGATCTCGCGCAGGGCCCGTTGTGCTATCTGCCTGACGAGAGCAACGGGTCAACTTCGGCCCTCCACTGCTGTTGCTGTCGCATCACGGTCTCGCGCAGCCGCCCCACCGTGATGCCGCCGGACCCCGGGATGGTCTCGTGGTCGATACCTCGCTCGAGCAACCGCAGAGCATTGTCCAGCGACTTGAGCGCTTGTGGCATCGATCCCGCCGCGTGGTAGAGATCCGCCAGACCGTAATGACCCAGTACGTAGTCGTGGTCGATGTAAACCACTTTCCTCAAGGCCTCAATCGCCGCTTCTACTTCACCCTGGTGCTGCATCACCAAAGCAAGTGTGTAGTACGCATCCAGCCGCAGGTTATCCACCGCGACGGCTCGCCGGCACCAACTCTCCGCGTCGCTCCACCGTCCTGCGTTCGCGCACACCTGACCGAGTAAGGCGTAGGCGTCGGCTCGCGATGGGTCACGGGTCACCAGCTCCAGGAGGACAGTGCGCGCCTCTTCGGAATGGCCGTAGTCAATGAGCTCCCTCGCATGCTCGAACGCATCGCCATCACAACGGACTGCTGCCACAGGCCCCCCACCGTCATCTCCCAATCGATCTCGGCCATCAGGTGCATATGTATCCTTATGCGCCCCGGACGGCGCACAGAAACACTCGGCATTACCGCTCGACAGAGTGCGAGATCCCGCAGACAGGAAAGAAGAACTGGCCTTCCCCCCGAAGGCGTCCGAATCTCCAGGCAGGGTCGTGGGTTGCGCGATCCGTTGATAGAGAACCGTATTGGGGAAAATATGGGCCTGGAACTTCTGGTAGGTAAACGGTGATGGCTCAGAGTGCCCCACTGCGAGCCACCCTCCCTCCAACAGCGCCTCATAGAACCGCTCGACCACGCGATGCGTCACCGCCTCGCGGAAGTAGATCGTCACATTCCGGCATAGAATCAGGTCCATCAGCATTGTGTTGGACTCGTATGCCGGGTAGATGGACTCTGCCAGATTGAGCCGGGCGAAGGTCACCATGCTGCGCACCTCTGGCAGTAGCTCATAGCGCGCGCCGCAAGCCCGGAAGTAGCGTAGACGCATATCCTTGGCACGATCTTCGCGAAAGGCCCAGTCGCCATACACCCCCTGGCGCGCGCGAGCCAGAGCCTCTGTGTTGATGTCAGTGCCCAGGATTGTGATGGCCCAGTCGTCTACATCTGGGAGCAGCTCGCGGAGACATAGTGCGATTGAGAACGCCTCCTCCCCGGTAGCACAGCCCGCGCTCCAGATACGTAGGGTTCGCAGAGGGCGTTTGCGCTCGATCAGCTGCGGCAGAACGTGGTCGTAGAGCGCATCGAACTGGGCAGCGTCGCGGAAGAAATGGGTCTCATTGACGGTGACGGCGTTGATAAGCCGATCCAACTCGATCTTGCCTGCGACCGGATCTAGCAGCAGACGATAGTAGTCATCGAGGTCAGTGCAGGTGGAGGCCGCGAACGCCTGGCGTACACCGGCTTCCAACTCCAACCGCCGGCTCTCCGGGAAACTCAATCCTGAATGCTCCTCCACCAGATAGCTGAACCGCTCGTACTGCTCCCTTCCCAAGTCCAGGAGTCCACCCCCAGGACGTGCTTCCTTGGCAGCCTCAGGTGGCTTACGTGCATCTCGTGCGGCGCACGCCGGCGGCGAGGCAGTGTTCACGTGGTCACCTCCCCGGATCCCTCGCCATCTTCCAGATCGATGGTCGGGCGCCTGCTAGCCGCGCGCCTTCTGCGTACCAGCTTGTCGACCGTCCACCTGTTGTGCTTTTGGACGCCCTCATCATCAGTCAACTCGGTCAGGGTCTGATTGCCGGCTTGGGACGTTCTTGACGGCTTGTGGCTCCCGCCCGGCGGGGACAGGAGCCCCGAGCCAGCTTGGCTAAGCACTGCCTCGTCATCGCCTCCGGAGGGGGAAAGCCACGCCGCATCGAACGAAGAGTCAAGGACCGAAAACGCAGCCAGCGTCTCTGCAAGTCCTGCGCGCCGCGTCGTGAAGAGACGCTCAAGATCCAACAGTAGCATCGTGCGGCTTGAGTCCCGAACCACCCCTTCCAGCAAGGGCAACTCTCCTAATCCCTCCGGCAGCATGTCCACAGGATCGGTAACCTGGCCCTCATCGACACTGATGACATCGACCACCTGATCGACAACCAGGCCCACCATTCGCCCTCGGATCCAAACCAGAACGATCGGTGTGTGCAAGAGCAGCTTCGTTGCTGCGTACCCCAGCCCAAGGCCCAAGTTCACCACCGGTACCATCATCCCCCTCACGTTGATGATGCCCTCCAGATGGGTGTTGACCTGAGGGACTGGTGTGATCGTCACCATCTCGATAATCTGCTCGATAGGCTCGATGGGCAGGGCATACAACTGCTGATTGACCTCACAGACCATCAAGTGGCGTGCTGCACGGGTTCGCCCAGCTTGGGATGTGCTGGCGTTACTGAGGTGCGGAATCTCGCGATTAGCTTTCCTGTGCTGGCGTTCCTGATTCGCTGCGTTCACGGTCCATCTCCTCCCTCAGGGCCGGCGCCAACCACACAGACCGAATAGCCTATTACCCTGAGTCTATTCTAACGATATTCTACCCTCGGACAGTTTGAATATCGTTAGGAATCGTTGGGAACAGCCAACGCTGAATGGGGGACAGGTCTAGAACTGCGCGGCAAAGGGGAATGCCGCAGCGGAAGATGACCTCCAAGCAATGACCAGAAACTGAGCAGAGGTCTGACTATGGGAGGAGCCGGTAGCCGACGCCTCGTTCGGTGAAGATATGGCGAGGATTGGCGGGGTCGGGTTCCAGCGCCTGGCGCAGCTGGTAGATCCGCCAACGTGCAAGGGTTCGCGCCTCGGGGCGGCTCACCTCGTACCCCTGTGACTGCATCACCAGTGCCTCACACGAAACAGGAACGGGCGCATGGCGCAACAGAGTCACCAGATAGTCGAATGCTGAGGCCGGGAGAGTGACCAGCCGGCCGTCTACGAGCACGTGACGTGCGTGCAGGTCGACTGTGTAGGCGCCGCGCTGGAGGAAGCGCGAGGAAGACGTCGGTGGGATCGCCGCCAGCAGATCGGCGGGCGTCGCAGGCAGCGCCTGCCGGACCGTCTCGGCCGCCGCTGATTCGCCGTCAAGCTGCTGCAACTCGTCAAGCAGACTCTGAATCTGGTCGACGATCTCGCGCCTCCGGGCCGATTGTCGCTGTTCCGCGAGGATTGCCTTGACGCGTGCGAGAATGACCGGTGGGTCGACGGGCTTGAGCAGGTAATCGCGTGCGCCCAGACGAACGGCTTCGACAGCAGATTCCACCGTCGCGTGAGCTGTCAGGATCAAGACCGGCATGTCGGGGTAGAGCTGGCGAATCTCGCCCAGCAACCTGGTGCCGTCCATGTCCGGCATACGGAGATCGAGGAAAACGAGATCGAAGGGGCCCGCGGCCAGGCTGCTTAAGGCGTCCCGCGGATGCCCGACATCCGTCACGGAGTATCCTGCCGCCTGAAGGCACGCGCTTAGGGTCAAACGCAGGTTGGCTTCATCATCGACTACGAGTATCGTGTGTGTGGGCATCGTCTCAGTCCCCCTCGTCGATCATGCTTCGCGGGATGAACCGCTATGCCGGACCCGGTTGGCTACGTTTCGCAGCCGGCAGCCACACGATGAAGGTGGCGCCCTCCCCTGACTGACTCTCGAAGTCGATCCTACCCCCGTGACGCTGCACAATGTCATAGCAAATCGGCAGCCCCAAGCCTATGCCGCTCTGCTTCGTGGTGAAAAACGGATCGAAGAGATAGGGGGCGTCCTCAGGATCGACTCCGGGGCCGGAATCGCGGAACGCGACTCCGAATTGACGCCCGTCTTCAGAGAGCTGCACGTCCACACGCAAGGTGCCACCACCATCCCTCATCGCATCGCATGCATTCAGGCACAGGTTGATGAAAACCTGCTTGAGCTGATCGGGCAGCCCATTGACCACCCTGGGCGCTGCAGGCGTGAACTGCCAAGCGACGTCGTTCTCCACAAGATGAGGTCCAACGAGGGCGTGGACCTGACTGAGGATCTCGGCGAGATCGACAGACTGGATCTGATCTGCCATGCCGGGCCGGTAGACATCCCGGAGCTGGTCCACCAGTCGCGTCACCCGCTGTGCCTCTTCGATCGCAATCCCGACAAAACGGCGCGCGGAAGAGTCCGGCGCAACATCACCCTGAATCAGGAAGAGCGAGTTACGGATGGTCTGCAAAGGATTGTTGAGTTCGTGGGCCACCGACGCCACCATGCGCCCTACCACGCTCAGCTTGCCAGCCTGAATCAGTTGCGCGCGGGCTTTCTGTTCTTGCTGCAATGCAGCTTCCAAATGCCGGTAAAGCCGGGCGTTGCGAATCGCCGTTGCTGCGGCGTGAGCCACAACCTCCAGCACCTCACGGTCGTGCTCGTCGAAGGCTCCGCGGGTCTTGTTCACCGCGCGGATGGCCCCCTCGGCAACGCCCTGGTACATCAGCGGCACAACGAGCAACGAGCGCTCGGCCATGCCGGTCAAATCGCTGACGTGACGGGTGCAGCCAGGCATGAGCACCCCTGTGGCCGCCGGCTGACCCTCAGACATCCCGGCGACTCTCTGAATATCGGGCACAATCGCCGGCCGTCCGGACTGGGTAACAGCCCCCACTATCCCCGTCGACAGGGGAATGCGGGCGCCCACCTGCGCCAGTGTCGCGGGCCGGGCCGCGGCCATCTGCAGCTCCTCCCCTTCTTCGTCGAGGGTCGGGACACGCAGAAAGATCGTCGCCCCCTCCACTTGCAGTAGGTCCTCGACCTCCTTGAGCACGAGCTGCAGCACGGTCTCGGTGTCCAGGGTTGACACGATGGCCTGTCCGGCACGGTTGAGTGCCGCCAGCTGCATCGCCCGGTATTCCAGGTCGCGGTTGAGTTCTCTGATCCTTAACTCGGCCTCCTGGCGTCGGATCAGCTCCTGCTCCACGGCAGCGAACAGTCGAGCGTTCTCGATAGCGATGGCCGCGTGTAGGGCGATGCCCTCAATGAACCTGAGGTCGCGCTCATCGAAGCTGCCGCATTCCTCGCTGATCGCCTCGATGGCGCCCCGGGGGACCCCTTTGTACATCAGGGGGACAGCCAAGAGCGAGCGTGTCTGCATGCCGGTGATGGCATCGACGCCACCAAAGAAACGCGGATCCTGGGTCGCGTCGGCCACGGACACCGAACGGCCCTCCTTGACGACCCAGCCAACGACGCCCTGCCCCAATCCAATCCGCGTCCCGCGGAGCCGCTCCGAATAGGGACCGGCAGCCGCGACCCACACGAGCTCATCGCCCTCCTGAAGGACGACAGAGGCATTCGCCGCCCCCAGCGAATCACGAACCTGAGCGATCACGATGTGCAGAACGGACTCCAGATCAAGCGTGGAGGTCAGGATCTGGCCCACCCGGCTGAGCACGCCCAGCTCCCTGGCGCGTCGATCCAGGTCACGGCTCAGGCGCTCGATCTCCTCTCCAGGCTGCCACGCATCGGGCTCCTGCGCAGGCAGCAGAGCGTCAGTGGACGGCGTTCGGAGTTCCGAAGACATGCGCAATGCCCCCCTGTCTCGCCTATACGACGTCAGTCTAGGTGTTCGGCGAGCCGACTACAGATCAAGCACCCGCGTCCGATACTGCAGCGCCTCTGCCAGATGGTGCATCTGGATCACCTCAGCACCCTCCAGATCCGCGATCGTGCGACTGACCTTCAAAACACGATGGTACGCTCGCGCACTCAGGTGCATCTGCCGCATAGCAGAGCGCATCAGAGACTCAGCGTCATGCGGCAGCGCGCAGTGCTCCCGGATTTCGGCTGGCCCCATGTCAGCATTGCAGACTAGCGGTTGCTGGCGGTCAGATCCGTCGCCGGCATAACGGCGCGTCTGTCGCACACGCGCTGCTTCCACGCGCGCACGGATAGATGATGAAGCCTCCGAACGGGTAGCCTTCGCGAGCTTCTCATAGTCCACACGCGGCACCTCGATGTTGATGTCGATGCGGTCCAGCAGCGGGCCTGAGATGCGTTTGCGATACCGCTCGATGGCGCCCACCGAACACGTGCAGGCACGCTCCGCGTCACCGAAGTAACCGCACGGACAGGGATTGAGTGCTGCTACCAGAGTGAAGTTAGCGGGGAAGGTCAGGCTGCCCTGAGCGCGACTGATGGTAACAACCTTGTCCTCCATCGGCTGGCGCATCACCTCAAGGACGTGACGGTTGAACTCCGGCATCTCGTCGAGAAAGAGCACACCCCGGTGCGCCAGGCTGATCTCACCGGGGCGGGGCCACTGCCCGCCCCCCACGAGCCCAGCGTGGCTGATCGTGTGATGGGGTGACCGGAAGGGACGCTGTTGGATAAGGGGCGTGTCGGCGGGCAGCATGTCCGCGACGCTATAGATACGCGTGACCTCAAGCGCCTCCTCGAGCGTCAAGTTCGGCATGATGCCGGGCATCGCACGAGCCATCAGGGTCTTTCCCGCGCCAGGCGGCCCTACGAGAAGCAGATTATGCCCCCCGGCGGCCGCAACCTCGAACGCACGCTTGGCGTGCTCCTGCCCCTGAATCTCGGCGAAGTCAGTCGCCACCGTCACCGTCTGCGCGCTGAACCCAAGCCCTGGCTCCAGCGGGGCAATCGGCGCCCTCCCTTGCAGATGCGCCACCAGCTCCGCCAACGATGCCACGGGATAGACCTCCAGGCCCGGGATGAGCGCTGCCTCCGGAGCATCGACTGCTGGGACATAGAGCACCCGCGTGCCGTCGCGTCGCGCCAGATCCGCTACCGGCAGAACGCCTCGAACGTGGCGTAAGGCCCCATCCAGCGAGAGCTCGCCCACCATCAACGCACCATCCAGCGCCGAAGGCGGGATCTGGCCAACGGCCGCCATAACGCCCATGGCAATAGGCAGATCGTAAGCTGGCCCTTCCTTGCGCAGATCAGCAGGCGCCAGGTTGATCGTGATACGCTGATCGTAAGGAAAACCGTAGCCGCTATTGCGAATCGCCGCCCGCATGCGCTCGCTGCTTTCACGCACCGCAGCGTCCGGCAACCCCACTAACGTCAGCGAGGCCATCCCACGCCCCACATCGACCTCGACATCGACAGGCTCTGCCTCAAGGCCCAAGACCGCGGCACTGTGGATCTTTGCAAGCATAGTGGCCTACTCCTCCAGATTGGGCGATTCAGCGACCAGCGTAACGGTCCCGCAATGGGGCAACCATCACTCGAAGGATGCAAACACGACTCAGTCCTGGCGTAGGCCAGGCGTGAGCACCGATGCGAAACGGGCCGGCGGCCCCAGCAGGAGCCGTTCTCCCGTCTATGCCTGTGCCGTCAACTCCCCCCGCAACTGCCGGAACTCCTGCTCCAGCCGGACCAGCCTGGGGCGGGCCCTGGTATCGCCTTGCTGCAGGCGGTGCCAGGCAAAAGCTGCCTTCGTCACCTTCTGGTGGTAACGCTGGATCTTCCACCAGCGCTGCACGTCGCCGCGGAACAGCAGATCGAGCCGCGCCAGTCGTCGCTGGAACGTGGATTTCAGCACATTAAGCTCGTCTGGGGACAGGGTGTTGACCTGTACCAAGGCCTGGCCATAGGCAATGATACGCCGGCGTTCCAGGAAGAACGTCCCGAACGCTACGCCTATGAGCGCGAGGACGCCGGACCAGTCCACCAGAACAGCGGCAAGCAGCGCCAAGCCTCCGGCGTAGCTCGCGACGGTCGCCAGCGCATTGTGCAGCGCATGAGTCGCTACGGCAGCGGCAAGCCCCGCAACGGGCAAGGCCACCTTGAGCAGACCATGCCTGACCTCCAAGGCGAGAGCCACCCCCAGACCGGTGAACCCGGTGTACATCGCGTGATTCAGCCCAAAGACCCCCGCCCGCAAGAACGCCAGACCTATGACGCTGCCAAGGCCACCCCCAGAGTAGGCCCCAAACAGATAGAAGATGTTCTCCACGGCCGCGAATCCGAAGCCCACCATACCACCGTAGATGAGACCGTCGAGGGGACTATCGATCTGATGTCGCAGAAGCAACAGGAGCAACAGCAGCGCCACAGCCTTGATCCCCTCCTCGGTGAGCGGTGCAACGACCGACGCCCCCAGGAGTTCATATGTCAACTGGCTAGAGTCCTGAACGGAAGTGAGTGGCACATCGAGCACAAGCTGCATGATGAGCGCCAGCACGACTGAAGGCAGAGCTCCCCAGATGAAAGCCAACGTCAGCAGGCCCAGCGGCTCCTTCTCGTACCGGTCGAGCCACCAGAGAATCGCGGCATAGATCAGCATCGGGACGAAGCTGAGGACCAAGATCGCGAGGGCACCGCCGATCATTCCGGTTCTTCCTCCAGGGATCCTGCCGTCAGTGACGCGAAGAGAGCGACCGCAACAGAGACAGTCCGCCGCAGGTCAACGCCGCAGCACCGGCGAGCGCGCCAAGGCCCTGAGCCAACGTTTTGGCCTCGACTGTAGGCAATACCGCGCCCTCTAGGCCGGCATCCGCGCCATAGCGCTCGAAGAGCTGCCCCCAGGGCGTCTGGAGCGCGGCCTCGACCCGTTTCCGGCCAACCACCGGATACCAGTAGACGTTATGGTAGAAGTTGCTGGCAAAGTACGACCACGGCACAATAGGACTGCGCAGCAACAGCGCCTCAAAGGGCTTTAGCATGCCGTGGTAGATCATCTTCTGCCCCTGGCTGGCAAAGGTGTCTTCCTGCACGAAGTCCCAACGTTCCGCAGAGGCGTCCACATCGCCCACGAACTCGATTTCGCGCGGATCAGCAACGCCTAGTCCGAGCTCGTGCGCGATCCTGAGGAATGGAATGGTCAAAGGATCAAAGCCCTGAAGCAGCGCCGAGGCCGCATCGATGGCGACCTGATCCGCCGAAGCCAGCAAGACGTTCTTCTCGTGCCAGTGCATCGCCCGCGGGCCGGGACCATCGCC
>Ga0123332_1003510_pt1 | contig 14259 bp, 8 predicted proteins | sample BioC12SIPDNA_4_FD_89958 | JGI IMG/M metagenome (GOLD analysis project Ga0123332, IMG submission 89958) | Anaerobic biogas reactor microbial communites from Washington, USA - Biogas_R2_A C12 SIP DNA | ecosystem: Engineered > Bioreactor > Anaerobic > Unclassified | place: Washington, USA...
GTGCTGCTTGGCCTGATCAGTCTTTATTACCTGCGCCGCCTAATTATGGCCCGCCGCGGACGCGGTCGCTCGACCTATACCATTGAACGCGAAGTGGCAGCGCATAAAGAGTGGCAAGCCTTAGTTGGGATCGGGGTCGTGCTGGCAGTGGCAGCTGTGATCGTTTCGATCAAGATGTTTGTGCTGCCCGAGATCGATATCACCAAACTCAGCGAACCGACCCCCACTCTCACGCTACCGCCTGCTACCAAGGTGTTTGCAACCCTCACCGGCTCGCCGCCGGCGGCTTCCGAGACGGACTCTGGCACGCCAAGCGCTGAGGGCACCCCCTCACAAACGGCTACGCCGTCACAGAACGACACCACCGCCCCAGATATGATGGATCCGCAGCCGGCTGAAGTTCCCGAGCCAACCATGGAACCTCAGCCGACAGCTGCGCCCATCGCCAGCTCGGCTCAGGTGGGCGTGGCGATCCTATCGCCGGGATATGATGCCACCATCAGCGGGTCTACTATCATCTATGGGATAGCTACCCATCCACAGTTCCAGTTCTACAAGCTCGAGTATTCCGCCGGTGACCAGCCCGAAAACTGGAATGTGTTTGGCAGTCTGCACTATCAGCAGGTGGATGGCGGCACACTCGATTCGCTCAACACCACCGCCCTGCCTAACGGCGTGGTGTGGTTGCGCCTGACGGTCGTAGACCAGGAAGGCAACTACCCCGAACCTGCTTTGGTACGAGTCAACATCCAGAACTAGGCGTCCAACGCGCCAGAGGCGGCCAGTATGCACTCAGCCAACCTCGATGGTGTCCCCGAGGCAGCCGACCTGATCCTCGATAAAGGCCACGTGCTCTGCATGGATGCCCTTTGGACGAGCTATCCGCAGGGAGCGGTGGCGATCCGCGGCGAAGAAATCGTCGCGGTTGGCCCACGCAAGGACGTGCTGGCACACTACAGCACCGCCCAGCGCATCGATTGCAGCGGATGCGCTGTCATCCCCGGGCTGGTTAACGCCCACACCCATCTGCCGATGAGCCTGCTGCGCGGCTTGGCTGATGATCTGCGCCTGGATGTCTGGCTGCACGGCTATATCCTGCCCGTCGAACAGCACTTTGTGGACCCCGATTTCTGCTACCTGGGTACCCAGTTGGCGTGCGCCGAGTTGATCCGCGGCGGGGTGACCTGTTTTGCCGACATGTACTACTTCGAGCACGACGTGGCGCGCGCCGCCGCCGAGGCCGGCATGCGCGGAGTGTGTGCCGAGACGATTATGAAGTTCCCCACCCCCGACGCGCCCGACTATGAGACCAGCCTGCGCTATGTGGCTGATCTGGTGGATCACTGGCAGGGGCATGAGCTGATCGTGCCGGCGATCGCGCCGCACTCGCTGTACATGTGCACTGAGACGATCCTGAACGAGATCCAGCAGCTGGCGGTGGCAAAGCATTCCCCGATCCTGATTCACATCTCAGAGACCGAAGATGAAGTGCAGAACTGGGTGGCTGGCACTGGAAGTCGTCCGTTGGTGTGGCTGCATGATCACGGCTTGTTGGAGGTCCCTTCAAGTGCAGCACATTGTGTGCATGTTTCGGAAGAAGAGATACGTATCATGCGCCAACACCAGGTTGGCGTGGCACATAACCCCACCAGCAACCTAAAGCTGGCCAGCGGTATTGCGCCTGTGGCGAACTTTCTGCGGCAGGATATCGCTGTGGGCATCGGCACCGATGGCGCGGCCAGCAATAATGACCTCGACATGTTCGAAGAGCTGCGCCTGGCGGCGCTCTTGCCCAAAGCGCTGGGCAGCGACCCAACCGCCGTGCCGGCGCGCATCGCGCTGGCGATGGCCACTAGCATGGGCGCGCGCAGCCTGCATCTGGATAGCGCGATCGGGTCGCTGGAGGTCGGCAAGCGCGCCGATGTGGCGGTAGTGCGCATGCAGGAGCTGCATCAGCTGCCGCATTACGAGACCACCGACCAAAATAGCTATTCCAGGCTGGTGTATGCCTCCAAAAGCCAGGATGTGCGCGATGTGGTGATCAACGGCCAACTGGTGCTGCGCGATGGCAAGCTGCTGACGATCGACCAAAAGGCTGTGCTGAGCGAGATCAACGCGGTGGCTTCTGACGTGACGCGCTTTTTCATCGAACGTGAAACCAACGTCTTTGGCAAGCTGGTAGCCATCGGTGGTCAGCTCGAACTGCACGAGACCTATGAGGTGCAAGCCAAAGGGGTTATCAAATCGCACGACGATTTCCTCCGCCGCTTGGAGGATTCTGGCCTGGAGGTACTCCTGAACACCTCGCGCGACCAGTACGATGTCTACTTTTTCTTTGCGGATGCCAGGCAGGGACGCCTGCGCTACCGCGAAGACAATGTGCTGCGCGACGATGGCAGCATCGAGCCGATCTATACCCTGACCCTGGTGGGCCTGGTGGCGGAAGCCGAATACGAGCACAGCGTGATCCTTTCGCGCTCACGCTTTACCGCCAACGCCGACCGCAGCCTGCGCTTTTACCGCGAGTATTTCAAGCCTGAGGCGATACGCGAGATCGCCAAGCATCGCGAACGCTACCACATCCGTTACCAGGGCACCGAGTTTGCTGTGAATATCGATACCATTACGCAGCCTGCCCAGGATGCCGCCTTCCTTGAGATCAAGAGCCGTACCTGGTCGCAGCAGGATGCAGTGCGCAAGGCCGCCCAGATCGGCGAGATGCTGGCCATATTGGGCGCACACCCCGACGATATGCGCACGGATGGTTACATCGACCTTTTGCACGACTAGTCTGCCAACAAGGCATGTTTGCCGGGTAGGGCGAACGCGCTATAATAGCCGTTACAGGTGTTGACGGAGACGAGTGGTTCAACCGCTGCGCAAAGCGAGCCTGGGATGGTGTGAGCCAGGCGCTGTCATGTTGGACGAAAATCCCTTCCGAGCCGGCCGCCCAGACCGAGTAAGCGTGCACGGGATTGTTCCCGTTATCATAACAAGCCTCTGAACAGTATAGTTCGCAGGCAGAGTGGGCAGATCGCCAATCGGGGTGGTACCACGGGAGGCAGCTCTCGTCCTCACAGGACGGGAGTTTTTTATATGGAGGCCAACTATGTCGTTTCGTCCAGTTCCGAGCAGTGTCGATTTCGTGGCGCAAGAACATGAGATCCTCGACTTTTGGCGCGAGCAGAACTCTTTTGAAAAATCGCGCGCGCTGCGCCGTGGCTGCGAGCACTGGTCGTTCATTGATGGCCCCATTACCGCCAACAACCCCATGGGCGTGCACCACGGCTGGGGACGTACCTACAAGGACCTCTACAACCGCTACTGGACCATGCGACGCCGCGAGCTGCGCTATCAAAACGGTTTTGATTGCCAGGGGCTATGGGTCGAGGTCGAGGTCGAAAAAGACCTGGCTTTTACTTCCAAGCGGGATATTGAGACTTATGGTATGGCGGATTTCGTCAGCAAGTGCAAGCAACGCGTCCTTAAATATGCCGCCTTTCAGACGGAGCAATCAGTGCGGCTGGGCTACTGGATGGACTGGAACGATCCCGACACGCTGCGCATGCTGGCCGAAAAGCTGGACGAGGATCCGCAGCAACAGCTGACGCTGCAGGGCCTCGAGGGTCCTGTTACCGATAACGTCGAGGCTCTCATCGGCCGCCTGGGCATGCCCGAGCTTGGCGGCAGCTACTTTACTTTTTCGACCGAAAACAACTATATGATCTGGACATTCCTCAAAAAGTGCTGGGAGCGCGGCTGGCTGTATCGCGGGGCCGACTCGATGCCGTGGTGTCCGCGCTGCTCCACGGGCATCAGCCAGCATGAGATCGTCACTGATGGGTACCAGACGGTGACGCACAACTCGGTCATCGTGCGCTTCCGCCTGCGTGGGCGTCCTAATGAGTCGCTGCTGGTGTGGACCACCACCCCTTGGACGCTATCGAGCAATGTGGCGGCTGCGGTGGGCGCCGGGTTGACGTACGCACGGGTACAACAGGGCGACGAGATCTATTATCTATCCAAGGGCACCATGCACCTCCTGCAGGGCGATTATACCCTTTTGGGCGAGCTCAGCGGCGCCGAAATGGAGGGCTGGACCTACGACGGGCCCTATGACGAGTTGGAGGCTGTCAACCAGCCCGGCGGACACGTGCACATCAAAGAGTTGCAGCACACTACCGATCTCACCAGCCGCGGGGCGCACCGCGTGGTGCTGTGGGATTTAGTCGGCGAAGAAGAGGGTACCGGCATTGTACACATCGCCCCGGGGTGCGGTGCCGAAGACTATCAGCTTGGCAGAGAGCTCAAGCTGCCCCTGCTAGCCCCGCTCGATGACGAGGGTTACTTTGTCGAGGGCTTTGGCTGGCTTTCGGACATGCACGTTTCTGAGGTTGACGAGCCGATCTTTCACAACCTCGAGGCTAAAGGCCTGCTCTACCAGATCCTGCCCTATACCCACCGCTATCCTGTGTGTTGGCGCTGCAAGACCGAGCTGGTCTTTCGCCTGGTCGACGAGTGGTTTATCAGTATGGACGAGCTGCGTCACGACATGATGCGGGTTACCCAGCAGATCCGCTGGATCCCCTCGTTTGGCCTGGATCGCGAGCTTGACTGGCTGCGCAACATGCACGACTGGATGATCAGTAAAAAGCGCTTCTGGGGCCTGGCACTGCCCTTTTGGGTATGCGATACCTGCCACGCTTATGAGGTGATCGGCGACGACCACGAGCTCGAGCAGCGCGCCGTGGCCGGCTGGGAGACCTTTAAGGGGCATACCCCGCATCGGCCTTATATCGACGCCGTCAAGCTGCGCTGCAAATGCGGCGGCGAGATGAGCCGCGTGGCGGATGTGGGCAACCCCTGGTTGGATGCCGGCATCGTCAGCTTTAGCACGCTGCAATACCGCCAGAATCCGAGCTACTGGGAAGAATGGTTCCCGGCTAACTGGATCAGCGAGTCGTTCCCCGGGCAGTTCCGCAACTGGTTCTATAGCCTGCTCGCGATGGGCACCGTCATCGAGAACCGTCCGCCCTTCCTGGAATGCTTTAGCTATGCCACGCTGCTGGCCGAAGATGGCCAGCCGATGCACAAAAGCGCCGGCAACTCGATCGAGTTCAACGAGGCAGCCGACCGCATGGGCGTGGACGTGATGCGCTGGATGTATTGCTGCCAGAATCCCGAACAGAACCTGCTCTTTGGCTATGGCCACGCCGACGAAACGCGGCGCCGCTTTATCATCCCGCTGTGGAACATCTATAGCTTTTTCGTAACTTATGCCCTGCTGGATGGCTGGCAACCCGACCTGACCACCTTTGACCCAGCCCAACCGCAAGGCCAGCGCCCGTCAAGCGAAAACCTGCTGGATCGCTGGCTGCTGGAACGTCAAGATCAGGTGCTCGCGCAGGTGACCGACTATCTGACCAACTCGGAGGCCGAAAAGGCTACCGCTGTGCTCGAGGCGTTTGTCGACGACCTCTCGAACTGGTATATCCGCCGCAGCCGGCGCCGCTTCTGGAAGAGCGAGCATGACGGCGACAAGCAATCTGCCTATAGCGTGCTCTACTATGTGCTGGTGCGGCTGATCGAGATGCTGGCGCCATTCATACCCTTTATCACTGAGACGATCTACCAGAATCTGGTGCGCACAGTCTGCCCGAAGGCTTATGAAAGCGTACACCACTGCGACTGGCCCGAGGCCGAACCTTTGGAGGATTCCAGCCTGCTGGATGAGATGAGCCTGGCACGCAGTGCCGCCAGTCTCGGTTTGGGGGCACGTGCCAGCGTCAACATCAAGGTGCGCCAGCCGCTCGCCAAGGCGTTGATTTTCTCGGACGCGCGCACCCTGATACGCCCCGAGCTGGCCGAGTTGGTGGCTGATGAACTCAACGTCAAGGTGATCGAGTTTGTCACCGACGAAACCGAGCTGGTACGCTACCAGCTCAAGCCCGAGAACCGCTCGCTGGGCCCCAAGTTTGGGGCGTTGTTCCCTAAAGTGCGCGCGGCGCTGGCGCAAGCGGATGCTCTGGCGGTAGTGCGCGAGCTGCGCACCAACGGCAGCACTACCCTGATAGTCGAGGGCCAGCCGGTCGAGCTGGCGGCTTCCGAGGTGCTGGTGGATTCGCAGCCCATCGCGGGGCTGGCGATCAGCTCCGAGCAGGGTGTAACGGTGGCGGTGGATGCTACCATCACGCCAGAACTGCGCAACGAGGGCATCACGCGTGACCTGGTGCGCGTCGTTCAGACAATGCGCAAGGATGCCGGCTACCAGCTGGATCAGCGCATCCTGGTGGGGGTGCTGGGCGCCTCAGACGAAGTGATCTCTGCTCTAGAGCACAATATGGCGTATTTTAAACAGGAAACGCTGGCCGACGAGGTGCGCTTTGAGGATGATGGCAGTGCGTGGGACGCAAATGCCGAGACCGCAGCCGTCGAAACAAGCCTGCTCTTGGCAATCCGTCGCAGCCAGAGATAAGGAACGCTCATGTCTTCCGAAGTGCTCGGAATGATCTTTGCGCTCTTGCAGAGCATATGTTGGGCAGCTACCAGCATAATGTTACGCATCCTCTCGCGGTACCTGGATGCCTACATGGTCAATGCGCTGCGTGCTGCAGCGGGCTGGGTTGTGGTGCTGCTGATCACCCTGCTCACCGGTGGCTTTGCCGACTGGCACATGCTCACCTGGCAGCGCATGCTCCTGCTGGTGGTGCCCGGCGTGCTGGGCGGCGTCTTTGGAGATGCCGTCTATGTTACTGCTTTGAAAAAGATCGGCATCAACCGAGCTTTTCCGATCTCTAACACCTATCCATTTTTTACTGTGCTGCTGAGTACCCTGATGCTGCATGAACGCATTACCTGGTTGATGATCCTGGGGATGCTGCTGGTGTTGGTAGGGGTGTATCTGTTGGCTAGGCCGCGCGGCAAGGTGGTGGGTGAACCCGATGTGCTGACGCGCCCCGAGCTGGTCAAGGGTATCCTGCTGGCGTTGGGCGCTGCCATCATCTGGGGCAGCACAGCCGTCATGCTCACCTTTGGAGTGCAAGGCATCAATTCGGCGCTGGCCAACACGGTGCGCATTCCGCTGGTGGCAGGCATCGGTATGGCCATAGCCTGGCGGCGAGGCGGCTTTGAGCAGGCGCGCACGATGTCGCGCGACTCGTGGCTGATGGTGATCCTGGCCGGCATCCTCGGCTGGGGAGCAGGAAGCTGGTTCTTTACCAACGCACTGCAACTCGCCGGAGCCAGCCGCACTACCATCCTGGGGGCTGCGGCGCCGCTATTTGCCGTGCCGATGAGCATCGTATTTCTGCACGAACGTCCCAGCCGCCAGACACTGATGGGCACCTTTCTGACGGTACTGGGAATTGCATTGGTCGTATGAGTTTTTAAAAAATTCCGGTTTGTTTGAAAACATCTTTCAGGTTCCCTATATAGCCAGGCAGCCGGTTCGCTGGTGCGTATCTAGTGCCTGTAACGGCTAGTGTCAAATGTTAACAAACATCCTCTAAATTGGGGCTTGTCATTGCCAGAGGGTGATGCTAGAATGGCTCTACTCGTTCGGTATGGCGAGTGATAACAAGAGAGCCTCAGCACCTGGGTTCGCACTCGTCGGCCAACAACAGTTTGTCAGATCCCGAAATCTTTACCATACGGGCTTGGCCGTAAAACTTGCCCGCAAGGTTAGCGTTTTCCTGTACTTTGCTTCCGGCAAGCTGCATGTGTTCGACTCGTTTGGTCAGGACAGGAGTAGGTGAATGAACGTGCGCCAACTTTGGCAGACAGCACTCGGGCGGTTGCAAGTGCAGCTGGCCAGGCCCGTCTATGATACCTGGCTCAGCTCGTCGGTGGGGATCTCGTACGAAGACGGGGTGCTGGTAGTCGGAGTGCAGACCGCCTATGTCAAGGATTGGCTCGAGAACCGCCTGTATGGCGCCATCCAAAAGGCAGTGTCCGATATTGCCCAGCGCACCTGTGTGATCCGCTTTATCGTCTCGCGCAATAACCACACCGTCGAGATGGTCGAGTTGTTGGAAGGTCAGGAACCTTTGTCCGAAGCAGAAGTGTCCGCAGATACCAACCAGGTCAACCAGCGCTATACCTTTGATACCTTTATTGTGGGGCAATCCAACCGGCTGGCGCACGCCGGCAGCTTGGCAGTCGCCGAGAACCCGGGCGTATCTTACAACCCCTTGTTCATTTATGGCGGGGCAGGTCTGGGTAAGACCCATCTCTTGCATGCCATCGGCAATACCATCCGCGCGCAAAACAAACGCGTGGTTTATGTCTCGGCCGAGACCTTTACCAATGAGCTGGTTAATGCCATCCGCACCTATACTACCGAGGAATTTCGCGCCAAATATCGCACCATGGATGCCCTGCTTTTGGATGATGTCCAGTTCATCATCAGCAAGGAACGCACCCAGGAAGAGTTCTTTCACACCTTTAACGACCTCTACCAGGAAAACCGCCAGATCGTCCTCACCAGCGACCGCGCGCCCAAGGCCTTTGACGGGCTTGAAGAGCGTCTGCGCTCGCGCTTTGAGTGGGGGCTCTCGGTGGATATCCAGCCGCCCGACCTGGAGACGCGCATGGCGATTTTGGGCGCTAAAGCCGCCACGCGGGAAGTGGATGTTCCGGATGGTGTGATCGAATACATCGCCCAGCAGGTGCCCAGCAATGTGCGTGAGCTCGAAGGAGCCCTTACACGCGTGATCGCGCTGGCGCACCTGATGGATTACCCCGTCAATATTCCAACCGCCGAGCAGGCCCTCAAGGATATGTCGGCTCCCAAGACGCGCGTCTCGATGGAAGAGCTCATCATGATCGTCAGCCAGTACTATCGCTTCAGCGTCGACGATCTTCTGGGGCCGCGCCGTACCCAGCAACTGGCTTTGGCCCGTCAGCTGGCCATGTATCTGGCCCGCCAGATGACCGACCTGTCACTGCCCCAGATCGGCATGGCGCTTGGAGGTCGCGACCATACGACCGTGATGTATGGCTGCGACAAGGTCGCCAAGCGTTTTGAGAGCGACGAAACCTTCCGGCGGCAGGTGCTCGAGATCAAAGACCGCCTCTCTGAGTCCGTCGGGACTGACGAGCTGCTGTCGGGCTGAGCATGGCTGACAGCGAAAGGAAGCGGCGGTGAACACAATCGGCGATGCCAAACATGACCTGTTGACCCCCTGCCTGTGCCTGGATCGCAAGGTGCTGCAAGGCAACATCCAGCGCATGGCCGATTTTCTGGCCCCCGGCAAGGTGCGCATCCGTCCGCACAGCAAAACCCACAAGTGCCCTGCCATCGCGCATATGCAGCTTGAGGCTGGTGCGATCGGCATTACCTGTGCCAAGCTCTCCGAGGCGCAAGTCATGGTGGAGGCCGGCATCCGTGACATCCTGATCGCCAACCAGATTGTTGACCCCAGCAAGCTGCGTCAGCTGGCCGGCCTGGCACGTTATACCCAGGTGATGGTGGCGGTTGAAACGGCCGCCAACGCCAGCGCCCTCTCCGAGGCGGCAGTGGCTGCCGGCAGCACCATCCGCGTGCTGATCGAGGTCGAGGTGGGTATGGGGCGCTGCGGGGTGGCACCAGAGGATACTCTAGCCTTGGCACGCCACATCCTTGTGCTGCCCGGGTTGGCGTTTGAGGGCTTGATGGGTTATGAAGGCCACGCCGTGATGCTGCCCGAAAAAGGCGAGCGTACAAGAGTGGCGGGCGAAGCTATGGCGCGGCTGGTCGGCACGCGCGATATGCTGGAGGCGGCCGGCATTGGGGTTGGAATCGTCTCGGGAGGCGGGTCGGGCACCTATGACGTGACGGGTGTCTATCCGGGGCTGACGGAGATCCAGGCGGGATCGTATGCCACCATGGACGCCAAATACCGCTCGGTAGGGCTCGAGTTTGGCTATGCCCTGACGCTGCTGGCACAGGTGCTGAGCGTACACGGCGATGTAGCGATTACCGATGCCGGGCTCAAGTCGCTCAGCAGCGAGTTTGGCATGCCCACGGTGCTCGCTCCTCAGGGCTGGGAGTTAGAACGCCTGGCTGAGGAACACGGCTTTCTGCGGCGGCAGGGCGGCGAGGCACTTGCCGTGGGTGACAAGGTTGAGCTGGTGCCCTCACATGGCTGCACCGCCATCAACCTGCACGAGCATTACGCCGTCACCGAGGACGACCGCCTCATCGGCTACTGGCCGATCGCAGCGCGCGGCTGCATTCAGTAGCCTAGTCTACATAAAATGCAAAGATCGCGCTGGATGGGCCGCCCCAAGTTGCCCCGATCGTCACGCGTACTCCCGCCACCGGTTGATCCACTATAAAACGCACCAGGCGCTGGCTGTTTTCCGTTATTTTCGCGATTGTTTGCCACATCCCGTCTCGCAGTACCTCGCAGCGCAGCTCGCGGATCAGCCTCTCGGGCAGGGCGCTCAGCTGGTCGTCGGCCTGCAAGTTGCTCATGGCGGTGTTTGCGTCCAGGGCGCTATCCAGCACCAGGCTGACCTGATGCAGCGCCACAGGATTGTCGAACTCGTAGGCAACCCAATCACCAGACGCACATCGCCAGCCATGGTGATCTTGGCCGATTGGGCGGTTCCAGCCGTCACGCAGCGGTGCGGGGTCGCCCTGTGAGGCGCTCAGTCGGGCAGTGGTGGTGAGCACGCTGAACTGCTGCGGGATGCCGGGTAGGTAGCAGTCGTCGGCCAGCAGGGATTGCTGCAGGGCTTCCATCTGGCTACCTACTGCGGCGGGTGTGATCCCCTCGGCACATGCCAGCGCGGCAGCCGTACCGGCCGCCTGGCCCATCACACAGGCGGTGCCCATCACACGCGTCGAGCTCATGGCGATGTGGCTGCAGCTGGCGTCACGTCCGGCAAACATCAGGTTGGGGATATCGCGATGCACCAGCGTGCGGTAGGGAATGCCATACGGCGAGGGTGCCTGATGCCAGTGGGTGGCCGGCAAACCCAGCCTGGCGGCGTGAAAGCCTGCCGGGTGGTGATCGTCCATTGTCCAGCCGCCATAAGCGACGGTATCTTCAAAGCGGCCGCCGGCCTCAATATCGCCCTGTGTGAGCATATAGAGGCCCTCGTAGCGGATGCTCTCACGCTTGCCGGGCAGGAACTGTACCCAGTCGAGCGCCCAGTTAGCAGCCGATGCGCGCTCAGGGCAGCGGTTCTTGATGTGATCCCACACCCCGTAGACGATCTTTAATAGCTCATGACGGCACCATTCGGTGTCGTGGATGGAATGCTGCTCGCCGCCCAGCTCGATCCACCAGTAACCCATCGATTGCCAGGTGTGTCCGCTAGCACCAAAGGGAAGCTCGTCGCAGTGTTCATAGGTGTTAGCCCACGCGAGCGGAGCAAAGGGCATTGGCTGCGGATGCTCACGGGCTTGGAACATGCAGGTCATGCCCATGGTGCGCGCATCGGCCTGGGCGGGTGCCAGCGTCTCGCCAAACTCGCTGGCGGCTTCGCGCCCCATACGGCAGGTCGCGCCAGTCAGGGGCGCCAGGATGGCGTCGCCAGAGCAATCGATAAAGATGCGCGCCTCGATTGTAAACAGCGTTTGGGTGGTGAGCTGCCAGGCCGTTACTGAGCGAATGCTGGCGCCATCCATCTCGGCCGCCTGAACCGTGGTGTTGAGGTAGAGCGAGAGGTTGGGCTCAGCCAGCACCTTTTGGTAGAGCAGGGTCTCCCATACCGAATAACTGCGCTGCGTGTTGCACTGCAGGTTTTCGAGGCGCAGCTCCTCGAGGATGCCCGTCTCGCGCAGGTTGGGGAGGGCATTGTGACGATCGGCACCGCAGATGTGCATGCGCACTTCGCCGGACGAGTTGCCGCCCAGGACGGGGCGGTCTTGCACGAGGGTGACCCGCGCACCATGGCGCGCGGCTGCCAGCGCGGCGCACAGACCGGCTGGTCCGCCGCCAATCACACAGATATCGCTCTGCAGCGCTTGACGGCGTAATTGCATACAAACTCCCAAAATCAGGCGGAGGGGGTGGGATTCGAACCCACGATAGGGCAAGCCCTATAACGGTTTTCGAGACCGCCCCGTTCAGCCACTGCGGTACCCCTCCGGATTTGCTAAAGCGGCCCGCGTACGGGTCACTTGTCGCGCAGGTTGGTAAAGAACCGATCCATAACCGCCTGTACCTCATCGGCCAGGACACCGCTGTAGACCTGCAGCCGGTGGTTGAGCCACGGCGAGCGCACCAGGTCGTATACCGAACCGGCCGCTCCGGCTTTGGCATCCCGCAGGGCGAACACCAGGCAGCTCACCCGCGCGTTCACCAGCGCCCCCGCGCACATGGCGCAGGGTTCTAACGTACAGTAGAGCGTCGCGCCCGTCAACCGCCAGGCGCCTACAGTTGCCCCTGCCTGGCGCAGGGCAAGAATCTCGGCGTGAGCGGTCGGGTCGTGAGTCGCCTCGCGCAGGTTGTGGCCGCGCCCGATGATCTGCCCATCTACTACCACCACCGCGCCCACCGGGACCTCACCACTATCCAGAGCCAGCTCGGCTTCTTCCAGGGCGGTGCGCATCCACGCTGTGTGGTTCATCTGGGGCGGCATTATAGCACATTCGCGCCGAGGGCTCAACTTGAATCATGCTGCGCTTGGCATACACTCGGGGATGAGGTGAATATGAGCGTAGAGATATCCAGGCTGCGCGCGATCGCCGCCGGCGGCGATGCGATCGGCGAGGTGGGCGGCAAGACCGCCTTTGTCCCGCTGGGAATCCCCGGCGAGCTGGTGAGGCTGCAGGTGAGCCGCGAATACCCGCGCTATGTGGCTGCCGAACTGACCGAGATCCTGGAGCCCTCGCCCGACCGCGTGGCGGCGCCGTGCCCCTATTTCGGGCGCTGCGGGGGCTGCCAGTGGCAGCATATCCGCTATGCGCGCCAGCTCGAACTCAAGCGCCAGATCGTAGCGGATGCCATGGCACGCATCGGTAAGCTCCCGAATGCAGAGGTGCTGCCGGTGCTGGGTATGAATGAACCATGGGGATGCCGCAACAACGTACAGTTCGAGGTGCTGCCCAGCGGGATGTTGGCTTTCAAAGCGTTTCACAGTCATGCGGCGGTCGAAATCGATCGCTGCCTGATCACCCAGCCCGTCCTGAACGAACTGGCGGTTGTCCTCCGTCCGCTGCCGGAGGGAATCCAACGCGCGGTGCTGCGCTGCGGGGTGAATTCGGGTGAACGGCTGATCCTGCTGGAAGGCTACCGCCCTCCCAAGTCGGTAGCCGCCGATGTGGAATGCGTCTATCGGAATCCCAAGGGCGCCTTGCAAGCGCTCTCGGGCAAGGGCGTGCTGCATGAGCAGCTGGGCGGGCGCCGTTGGCAAGTGAGCGCCGGATCATTTTTCCAGGTCAACACCGCCCAGGCCGAGGTGCTGCTGGCCGAGGTGCGCAAGCGCCTGCCCGAGGGCGGCGACTTGCTGGTGGATGCCTACTGCGGGGTGGGGACCTTTGCGCTCTCGCTGGCCGAACGCTTTGAGCGCGTAGTGGGAATTGAGTCGGCGCCCTCGGCGATCGAAGATGCCATGGTGAACGGCGCAGGTGATCCGCACGTCCGTTTCAGACGCGGCACTACAGAGTCCGAGCTGTCTGGTGCACTCGAGCCGGGCTGCACGATGATTTGCGATCCGCCGCGTGCCGGCTGTGGCCCTGCCGTGCTGCGAGCAATGGCAGAGGCAGAGGTTGGCATGATCGTGTATGTCTCGTGCGACCCGGCCACTCTGGCCCGCGACCTGGCGACGCTGGCATCTCTGGGTTATGCGGTGGGAGCGCTGCAGCCAGTCGACATGTTCCCGCAGACCGCGCACATAGAATGCGTGGTTGCGCTCTCCAGAAACAGGATATAATACTATAAAGATATCGTTATATTAAAATAACATAAAGAGGTTATGATGAAAAAGCGCTGGCTGGTCTATGCTCTGGCCGGGTTCTTTTTTGGTATCTTTGATTTTTATTACCAGATCCTTGTACAAAAACACTTACCAGCCATTGGTTTACTGGGATACATAAAAGTACTGTTGATCCTGGGGGTCTTTATCATTCCGTTAGTGCCAGCGGTTCGTTACGAGAGTAAAACTTCTGGATCGCGGCTACAAGCTGGTTTGGCGGGTAGCCTGATATGGTTGGCTGCCATCGTAGCCTATTACCTGACGAATGCCGTACAATTGGCCTTTATCGGCTTTGCGGGCATGCCAGAGCTGCACATCTCGCAACGCGCCGAGCCATATTTCTGGGAGAAC
>Ga0123332_1003513_pt1 | contig 14251 bp, 8 predicted proteins | sample BioC12SIPDNA_4_FD_89958 | JGI IMG/M metagenome (GOLD analysis project Ga0123332, IMG submission 89958) | Anaerobic biogas reactor microbial communites from Washington, USA - Biogas_R2_A C12 SIP DNA | ecosystem: Engineered > Bioreactor > Anaerobic > Unclassified | place: Washington, USA...
CACCAGATACAGCAGCAACGGCAAGGGACACAGGGTCCTGCCCGGAGCTGACAGCTGTCGAGTCAACGTGCTCCCCCGCGCCGGGGCTCTGGTGGCAAGGTCCTCAACAGGCATCAGACGCCGCTCCGTTTGTCAGACTGGACGCCGCCCCGCTCGACACGCGGCGCCTGTGCCGAGCACCAGAACAGGTACCGCTCAGCCGTCCGACGCCTCTCTCGTATCATAGCAGAAAGCGTCTGGGCTGCCGCAAAAATTGGCGGCAAACCGGCCCGCCAACGCCAACGGGCCGACGTCTGGACGCCGGCCCGCATGGTGACTCTTTTCAGGTAAGAGCGAAGCTGCCTTACAGCAGTCCCTCTTTCTTGGCCATGTACTTCATCAGGTCCACCACCCGGTACGAGTAACCCATCTCGTTGTCGTACCAGCTGATGAGCTTGAAGAAGCGGCTGTTGAGCTCGATGCCGGCCGTCGCGTCGTAAATGCTCGACAGCGGGCAGCCGATGAAATCGCTGCTGACCACCGGGTCCTCAGTGTAGCCCAGGATGCCCTTCATCGTCGTCTCGGACGCCTTCTTCATCGCGGCATTGATCGCCGCCATCGACGTCTCCTTGGTCGTCCGCACGGTCAGGTCCACCGCCGATACGTCCACGGTGGGAATGCGGAACGCCATGCCGGTTAGCTTGCCCTTCACTTCCGGCAGGCAGAGACTGACAGCCTTCGCCGCACCGGTCGACGCCGGGATCGCATTCTGGCACGCTCCGCGGCCGCCTCGGAAGTCCTTCTTGCTCGGACCGTCCACCGTCGGCTGCGTCGCCGTCATGGCGTGGATCGTGGTCATCAGGCCTTCGTCGATCCCGAAGTTGTCCAGCAGCACCTTGACGATCGGAGCCAGGCAGTTGGTCGTGCAGCTGGCGTTCGACACGATCGTGTCGGTCGCCGGATCGTACTTCGACTCGTTGACCCCCATCACAAACGTCGGGATCTCCGGGTCCTTGGCCGGAGCGCTGATGACGACCCGCTTGGCGCCCGCCGCCAGGTGCTTCTTCGCACCTTCCATCGCCGTGAACAACCCCGTCGACTCGACCACATACTGAGCGCCCAGCTTGCCCCACGGCAACTCCGCCGGGTCCTTGACCGATACGCAGGGGATCTTGCGGCCGTTGATCACGATCGCATCCGCCGTCGACGAGATGTCAGCGTTCGCCCGGCCGTGCGTGGAATCGTACTTCAGCAGGTACGCCAGATTCTCCGCCGGCACCAGATCGTTAATCCCTACAAACTCGATGTCCTTGTCCAGCATCGATGCCCGCAGAACCAGACGACCAATCCGACCGAACCCGTTGATGCCGACTTTCAGCGCCATTGTTTCGCTCCTAGCTGTTATTGAGGTTACCCCGCTACTGGCGGGGAGAATTGGCCTGCTAAGCCTCCTCAGCTTAACGACCGAGTCGGCCGTTGAGGAAGCCCCCCTCCGTCAATCAATCGACCAGCTGAAATACACGGGAAACAAAGTCCCGCAGTCCGTCGCGCTGGGCAGTGAACCGCAGCGAGCCGAGCAGACCCTGTTGGCCTGGGTACGCGATCGCCCGATCCCCGATCGGCAGGTCCCGGCTGATCCCGTCTTCGGTGTACGGGCCACCAATTCATCGCCCAACAGGCCGCTGGTGTTGCGCTGCACATCGATATACCGCACCCACTGCGGGTGCTTCACTGTGTCCATTGCGTGATGGTCTGGCGCTCGATCACCGGCCACCAGCGTACGATTTTGTCGGCCAGCCGCTGCACGATCTCGGGGTGTGCTGCGGCCACGTTGCGTTCCTCGTGCGGATCGAGCAGCAGGTCGTACAGCTGCGGGCGGCGCTCCGTGCGCGGATGCGTGCTGGCGTAACGCCCCAGGGTCCCGTCGTAGGTCAGGATGAGTTTCCAGCGCCCTTCGATGGCCCAGCGGTAGAGCAACGTCGCTTCCGGCTTGTCGAGATCGAGGATGTCGTGCGCGAACCCCTCGCCGAAAATCGTGTTCCGTTCCAGCGGCCGGCCGTCGCGCACCAGCGGCAGCAGGTCCAGTCCGGGGAGGTTCTCCGGGATCGGGGCCCCGGCGGCGCTGAGCATGGTCGGGACCAGATCGACGCTGCTGACCAGCTCGTTGCGCAGCCCTGGCTGGATGACCCCCGGCCAACTCAACAGGATGGGCTGCCGCACGCCTCCTTCGTTGGGCGACTGTTTGGACCGCAACGCGTAGTTGGGCGAATCGGGGTCCTGGATCCAGCCGTTGTCGCCGACGTAGACGAACAGGGTGTTGTCGGTCAGCCCTTGCTGGTCGACGAAGCTGACGAGCTGGCCGCACGTCTCGTCGAACCACTCGCACATCGCATAGTAGCGCGCGACGTGGATCGAGTCGACTTTCTGCCGGTATTTGGCCAGCAGCCGCTCGGGGGGATTATGCGGCGCGTGGGGCAGGAACGGCGCGTACCAGACGAAGAAGGGTCGCTGCTGCTCGACGGCCTGGGTGATGAATTCGCACACCGGCTGCAGCCCTTCGCGGCCGATCTTGAGTCCCTCGTCGCCATGCCGCCCGCCCGGCGCAGGGAAGCCCCGCGTCATGCCGTGCGTGAAGCCGCCGCGCTGGTACGATCCTTCCCACCATTTGCCCGACTGGTGGCTCAAATAGCCCCGCGCCGCCAACAGCTTCGGCGCCGTGGGCCAGTCATCCAGGTGGCTGATCAGACGCTCACGCAGTTCGGCATACTGCGCCGACGACGGGGCCGCCAGCGTAGGGGATGGGTCGTTGCCCGTGATCCGGTGCTGGTGGGCGTACAGACCGGTGACCAGCGTGGCCAGCGACGGGCGGCATAACGCGGTCGGCACATACCCGCGCCGGAACACGGCGCTGCGCGCGGCGAGCCGGTCCAGGTGGGGCGTCTCGATCACCGGATGCCCCATGAATCCGTAGTCGGTCCAGGCCTGGTCATCCGCAATGATGAACACGATATTCGGCAGCCGCTCCTCGGCCGGCCGGCACGGTCGCAGCGCGCCGAGACAGCACAGCGCCAGCAGTGGCAGAACCAGGCGGTAAGACATCGGTATGCCCTCATGTCAGACGGTGCGTTACCGGGGCCAGTGTGCCCCTCACCGCGCCAACTCGCTGATCACCTGCTCGTAGAACCTGATGCACTCCTGCATCTCGGCCATGTTGTCCTCGAAGTCGTAGGAGTACTCCAGATCGAACTGCGTCGGCCTGATATTGAGCCGCACCAGCTCCTGCATGAGCTGGGCGAAGTCGGCCTGGCCTGTTCCCCAGGGGACATCGTGCGCGCCGGGCGATCGCTCGTTCACATCGTGGGCCTGGATCGTGATTACGCGGTCGCCCAGTATACGGAGACCCTCGATCGGATCGATCCCGGAGCGGATCCAGTAGCCGGTGTCCGGGCAGGCTCCGATACGCTTGCTGCGCCCCTGGCAGACCTCCAGCACCCCTTCGGGGCGCCAGTACACGGGGGACTGGTCGGGGCCGTGATTGTGGATGGCCAGCCGGATGTCGTATTCGTCGCAGCAACGCTCGATCACGTCGAGCGCCTCGGGGGGCGGCTCGGAGATGAACGTCTCGATGCCCATCTTGCGGCCGAACTCGAACACTTTTCGGCAGCCCGCTTCATCGCCGGGGATCGTGGCATAGAAACAGACCGGCATCTGCACGCCAGCCGCATCCATCTGCAGCCGGATCTGTGTCAGTTGCTCGTCAGTCAAGCTGCAGTCGAAATTCTGCGGGATATCCGCGCTCACCTTCTGGAAGCTCAGCCCGCACACGTACGACAACCCGAGCTGCCGCGTCTTCTCCACACCCTCGAGCAGGGTGAACGGATGCAGGCCCCACATGGCGACCCCCAGACGCCAGCCGAGCTGCTCCTGGGCGCGCACGGCGGGCGTCAACCGGTTGCTGGGCGTGGTGGGACCGTCGAGGTCGCCCAGCACGAACTGGATGGCCCCGAGATAGAATTCCAGGATCCGGGTGTCCAGAAAATCCTGGGGGCTGTGCCCGATGGTGCAGTATACGACCCGTCCGCGGCCGTAGCTGCGGGTCCAGGCGAGCGCGTAATCGTCGTCGGCCCGCATGTGCGCCGCCGCAGGCAACTCGGACCGGGCGTTGTCGATGCTCAACAGCACCCGCACGCGATCGCGCGAGTAGGGATCGCCCACGCGGAAGAACTCGCCCACATGCGTGAAACTCTCTCCACCAAAGGGCCGATTGAGCGGATGGTCCGGGTCGTCCAGCCGGATCACGATACGCTCGTCCTGCGCCAGGTGCGCGGCGCCGCGCCCGCCAAGCATGTGGCCGAACTCCGGCCACGTCTCCCGCGCCCCGTCGGCGAAATCGGTGAAGGCGACAGTCGTGCCGTGGATGCCCAGCAGACCGCCACCCGCCAGGACGAACTCCAGCAGGTTCTGCCGGAGCACCGGATCGGTAAACAGATTGCCGACCGTGTTGTTCAGGCAGACTGCGTCGAACTGGTCGAGATGCGCCTTCTGGAACACGGCCGGGTCATCGGAGACCTCGGTGGTGAACGCGCCGGTCTGAGCCCCCATGCGCGTGAAGGCGTGGTTGGCGTAGGGGATAGAGCCGTGGCCGCCGTAGGCCACATTCCGGTCGAATATCAGCAGCTTGCGGGGGGCCCGCGGTGCCGCCGGCGCCCGGGCCGGCAACGCCGCCTCCACCTGCTGCTTCGCCTCATCCGAAAGCACGCGGCGCGGACTCTGCGCGGCGGCCGGCGCGATATCCGACAGCGCGAAACACGCGGCGAAGACGAGCGATGTCTTGACGAGTGTGTTCATGAAATCTGCTCCTGGTTAGCTCATCACGTTAGCCCACTACGTTAGCCCATCACAGTCGACCGCGCATTCGCCCCCCCGACAGCTGCCATCGCGCCAGCGCCTGAGGCATCTGGCAACCTCCGCTTCTCACGGCGCACTACACGCTCCACGGCTCCCGGCTGGCACGCGCGCGCAGCAGATTCGCTTCGGTGTCGTTCTGGAACTCCTCGCGGACCGGATCCCACGCCAGATCGCGGCCGGTCCACAGCGCGATGCAGCCCAGGTGCGCCAGGATCGTCGAACAGGCTCCGATTGCCACGTCGGCGCGCGGGCGGCGGCGCGTCCGGATGCAGGCGAGCCAGTCGCGATGGTTCTCCTCGACGGAATGCGACTTGGGAACTTCCCGGTCGAGCAGGTTGCGGGGATAGCAGTTGAGCACCCCGAACCGCTCGACATGGATCCACCCTTCCGTGCCGACAAACAGCACGCCGAAGTTCTTGATCGGGGTCTGCGGGTCCCAGCCGGACGGGATCTCATGCGCGCCCGGCTGCAGGACCGTCGAGCAGACGATGCGGGTGCCATCCGCGTAGGTGAACGTGAGGGACGGTGCGCCGTCGACCCCGGGGGGCGTGATCCGGACCGGGCCCTGGCCGTCCTTGCGCAGCCCTTCGTGGGCCGAGTCCAGGTTGTGGACCAGGCCGGAGGTCATGTCGCCTGCCCCAAAGGCGCGGTTGCGGCACCACGGCACCACGTGCTGCGGTTTCCCCGTGTGATGGTACGCGTAGTTGTACGGATGCCACGGGCACGGCCCCAGCCACATCTCCCAGTCCAGCCCCTCCGGTACCGGCTCGGCCGGCAGGTTCTCGTATTGGCTCACGCCGCTAGTCGACACGTAGGCCAGCTTCACTTCGCCGATCCGGCCGGCATGCACCATCTGCATGGCCAGGCGGTACTCGGGCGAATTGCGTTGCTGCAGCCCGGTCTGGAACACCCGGTTGTGCCGCCGCACCGTCTCGACCATCGTGCGCGCCTGGCGGATCGTCAGCGAGACCGGCTTTTCACAATAGATGTCCTTGCCCGCCCGGGCGGCCAGGACGCTGATCGCCGGATGCCAGCGTTCGCCGGTGGTCACGATCACCGCGTCGATGTCGTCGCGGGCGAGCAACTCGCGGAAGTCGCTGTAGGCGCGGAAGCCGTGCGCCGTGCCGCTGGCCCGCCGCTCGGCATAGGCCTGTTCCAGCACGCCCGTGGACTCGTCACGGCGCCAAGGGTCAACGTCGCTCAACGCCAGCAACTCGACGTCCGGGTACCGGGTGAAGAGCCGAAAGTGCCCCCGGCCCATCATCCCCACGCCGATCGAGCCGACGGTGATCCGATTGCTGGGCGCCGTCGCGCCGTCGAGACCCAGCACCGATCCGGGAACCACCAGCGGCACGGCCCAGGATCCGGCCACGGCCGCGGTGCGTTTGAGCAGGGCACGCCGCGAGAGACGCGAACGGGGTGAAGCTGTCATGTCCAGGAACTCCTCGGGAGACTGTTGTCAGTGCTGGTTTGTCAGTGCTGGTATCATTGCTGGGGCTGTTGCCGCGCTTCGATATCGCGCAGCACTTTGGGAATCTGCTGGCGCGTCGCGTCGTCCTCCGTCAGCGGCAGGATCTGTTCGAGTGCCGCACGCGCCTGGTCCGGATGGGATTGACTGAGTCCTTTGGCCAGCGTGAAGATGGCGGGCACCGCCGCCTGCCGCAGCGCCGAGTCAGCCAGGTATCCCTGCAGCCGAGTCAGCGCGTCGGGAACGCGGACCGCCGCCAGCCGAGCCACGAACAGCTCCCGATCTTCCTGGCGGGTTGCCAGGTCCATCGCGCTGCAGAGCAATTCGTAAGTGGTCTGCGGGGGCCGATCGCTGGGGAGCGTGATGACGCGCGCGTACGCCCGCAGCGCCCAGACGCGATGCGCGTCGTCGGCATCGTGCCGGGCGATTTCCAGCAGTTCCTCGGCCACGGTGTCGTCGGGCCAATTCGACAGGGCCCGGTAACCGGCGTCGCGCACCGACTGGTCAGCGCTCCGCATCGCGGCATGGACTGCCTCCAGCGCCTCGGGCCCGCCCAGCCGCGCCAGGGTGGGCAGCAGGGCGCACTTTCCGGCGGCGTCAGCCCGTTCCAGCGCCGCCCGCAGCGCGGCGGTGCGCGCGGCCGGATCGGCGATTTGCTGGCAGGCCATCCATACAGCACGGTCCGCCGCGTCCCGCTCCTCGCCCGGCGCTGTCTGGCTCAGCAGCGCCACCAGCTTCTCGACGTCGGCCGGCCCGGCCATGGTCTCCAGCGCCAGCAGCGCGGCCAGACGTGTTGCGGGGTCCGTCGCCGCGGCTGCCTCCAGAAACGCCGGCACGAACACAGGCGAACGGCGGGCGAACGCACAGCGGATCAGCAGCGGCCGCTCGGCGACTTCCGGCGTCAGCAGCGCCAGGAGCGCCTGATCGGTCCCCGCGGCAGACATCAGCCGCAGCGTCTCGCAGGCCGCGTCCCGGACTGGTATCGACTCGGCCGTCGCGGCCAGCGCTGTCAGGGTTGCCACATCTTCGGCTGTGCCTGCGGCGACGAGCGCTTCGAGCGCCGCCAGCTGCACCGCCGCGTCGGCGTCCTGCAGCGCCTGCAGTGCCGCGGCACGGACCTGCGGTGCGCCGCGGCCGGTCAGGCTGGCCAGCGCCGCGATCTTGCCGGCCGGGGGCAGGCCGGGCATCGCCGCCACCAGCGCGCCGAGTTCTTCCTGGTCTGGCAGTTGCCGCACACAGTCCGCAGCCACCGCTTGCCGCCACGGTTCATCCGCCGCCAGGCCGGCGACGATCAGATCGACCGCCTCGCCCGGTTTGGCGACGATCAGCCCGTGCAACGCCGCGGCGCGGGTCGCCGGCGCATCGGACGCTGCCAGCGCTTCGCAGATCGCCACCGCCGCAGCGTGTTGCCCCTGGGCGCACAACGATTCCACCGCCGCGAGCTGGGCATCGAGCACGGCACCGCGCAAGGTTTCCGGGGGCTCGGCGGCGAACTTCTGCAGCGCCTCGGCCGCCGGCACTGTGCCGATGCGTCCCAACGCGACCACCGCCGCCTCCTGCAGCTCGACACTGTCCTGCGCCAACAAGGCCGCAATGGGCACGGCGGCGTCCGCGTCCGCCAGACGGCCCAGCGAAATCACCACGCCCACCTGCGCTCGCCCCTGAGTCTGGCCCAGCATCTCACGCAACGCCGCGGCCGAGGCCGGGCTGCGCAACCCTTCGAGCGCATAGCGCGCCATGTGCGCCAGCCGGGCGTGGGGCAGCAGCGCGGCCAGCGCAGGCACGCAGCTGTCCGACCCGACGATCGCCAGTTGCCGGCAGGCGTAGTCCTTGGCCATGTCCGTCGCGTCCCCCTGCAGCACGTTCACCAGACGCGCCTCCAGGTCCGCACGCGCCGCCGCATCCTCGCGGGCCGCGTCGACGGCCACCTCGATCGGCTGAAACGGCTGCAGGCTCTGCCCCGCTTCCAGCTGCCACAGCGCCTGAAAGGCCGCGTCCAGGGCGGGACCGTCCACGGCGGCCGGCACGCTGGTCACCGCCAGGGCGGCGATCAACCAGGCGCCCAGCCAGGTCACGGCGGACGGTCCAGGCCGGTGCCTGGAGGTCGAGAAGAGGGCCATGACACGCACCGGGCCGCGATCGGTCGATGCGGGTGCAGCTGTCGAATCGTGAGCACGAGACATGTCAGTTGCTTCCGCGAAAGGTGTGTGGTTCAAGTACAAGGGTAAAACGCGGAGTGGCGTGAACGCTGTTCAGTACGAACCTAACCGATCCGAATGCACGCGTCAATCAAGCGCGGGCGGTGCCGGGGGGCCGCGAACCGACCCACGCTCGATGCTCGATTGCCGGTGCTCGATTGCCGGTACTCGATTGCCGGTGCTCGACTGGTCGACCGTGCTTTTCGCTTTTCATTCGCGCTGGAGCAGGTCAGAATATGCGCGCAGGAATCATGTTCGCGAGGTGGCATCGATGTGACACACATGTGTCATTGCGTGCCGGGTGTCACTCCCCCTGGCGCCACGCACCGCACGCATCCTGCTGGTCCAGCGTCAGCCCTCCCGCCCCGAATCCACTCACCGCCGTGCCTTCACCGGCCGCGGCGAGAGTGGTCCGGCGCGCGGGCTGTCAGTTGCCGTCGACCGCGGTGTCGGCGGCCGGCGGCTCCTTAAGCGGGGTCAGGAACCAGCCATCGATCCAGTTTTCGATCGGTCTGACGGTGGGAATCTCCTCCCCGGTGATGGCGTGGATGGCCCAGGCGGCAGCATATCCGGTCGGCGACTGTATGCCGTTGCGCAGGACCGCGGTCCGCAATCCGTCGACCGTTTCCGTGGCCCGCATGCGTCCCAGGGCGACCGCCGCCATGCGACGCACCTCCGTATCTTCCGGCGGTTCCTTCCGCAACATAGACGTCTCGAAGTCGTCGTCCAGTACCCGCTCCAACAGCTTCTGCGCCAGTTCACTGTCAGACGTCTCGGCGTGCAGGTGGCCGAGAGCCCAGATGGAGGCGGCGCGCGTATTCGTGTGCAGGACTGACTGCTTGGGGATGTACTTGCGCAGCACTGGATCGGCCGGCGCGTGCCGCAACCGACCGAGGGCCTGGGCCAGGTGGCTGAGCTGTGTGTAGGTGCCGTTCCGCTGTTTCCCGCCGGCCAGACACCGCTCCGTCTTGGTCTGAAACACCTCGCAGATCCGTGCGGCGGTGGCGGGCACTTCGAGCCGGCACAGGCCCCAGGCCGCCGTCGTCATGACCTCCGCCCGCTCCGCGTCCAACAGGACCAGCAGCCGGTCGACGATCGACTTGTCGTCCAGCGTCACCAGCAACAGGATCGCCTGTTCCTGAGCGCGCCAGCCTTCGGCGTCCAGCAGCGCGCGTCCCTGGGTGATGACGGCGTCGTGCAGCGCCGCGTCCTGTGCCAGCTGAACCAGGGAGTCGCACACGTGTATGCGTAGCGCGGGATCGAGGTCGTCCAGCAACGGCGCCAGGCGGGCGATCGTTTCCGAGGACGGCTGGGCGATCAGCGTCGCGGCCCCCCAGCGGCGGACATTCACATCGGGGGACTTCACTGTCTGGTCGATCAGCGGCATGACCAGCTGCGGATCCTGATGGTAGAGCGCTTCGAGGGCCACGGCTTGCACGGAGGGCTGCGGGTCGGCCGCCAGTTCGGTCAGCCGGGCGACGGCGTCCGGGCTGCGATGGCCCGCCAGCATCCGGGCGGCGATCAGTCGCCGCACCAACGCCTCGGGCGACTGGTCCTGGCTCAGCACACGTGCCGGCTCTTCCAGTCCGGACTGCTGCAGCTTGCCCAGTGCGGCGGCGGCCTCCAATCGCACGCCGGTCGGCGTGTGCCGGTCCTCGGCGAGGGCGAGCAGCCGGGGCAGCGCCGCGGTATCGCCGAGGGCTGCCAGGCCGCGGATGGCCAGCACGTGCATGCGGTGCAGCGTGACGTCGCGCGCCACACGTGCGCGCCAGACGTCGCGCATGGCGGCGTGCTGCCACCGCCCCAACGCGGGCTCGACCAGCTCCGCCAGATCCAGGTCCCCTTCGTCCAGCGCGGCGCAGAGCAGCGGCGCGGCCTGGCGCGCATCGAGGGCGACGAGCGCCTGCACGACCGCCAGCCGAACCAGCCGTTCCTGCTCCGGCCGCTGCAACTCGCGCATGAGCGGTTCGATCGCCGCGTCCAGGCCGGTCAGCCCCTCCTGCTGGGCGCGCACAATGGCCTCCGCGGCCCGGCGCTTCAGGTCCCGCTCCGGACGCTCCAACGCCTGCAGCCACAACGCCAGCAGCCCCGGCGGAAAACCTGTCTCAAACGCCGGCTTGGGCAGCTGCGGGTCGTGATACATGATCCATTCGGGCTCGACCGCGCAGAGGCGGGGCGCCACGAGCATCACAGCGGCACCGAGCAACACCGCCGGGCCCAGGCGCCAGGCGGCCGCCAGACACCGGCGTTCAAGGCTTCGAGTCAGGTAACACATGAGACGGACTACTCACGCAATGCGGTGTTCACAGGGGACGGGTCAGCCGCCAGGTCTGCACCAGCAGGACCACGGCGCACACGAGGCACAGGCCGCCCATCCACCACCAGTTGGCAGGCACCAGATTGAACGTCGTGAACCCGGGGGTCTCGATAATCGTCAGCGCGGCGGCCATTGGATTGATCTTCAGGATCGACTCGATCGTGGCGTGCCCGAAGGTTGTGCCCCGGCCGAACCAGAACAGCATGGTCCCGAAACAGACGGTACCCAGCAGGCCGTAGGCGATGGTGGTGGCCGTCGCGGCCCGCCGGCACAGGCTGCTCACCGCCGCCGACAACAGGGTGGCGAACAGGATCATCCATCCCAGACAGATCAGCACCTGCGAAACCTGCCAGCGCAGCGGTGGATAGATCCAGATCATCACGAGATACCCGGGCAGCGTGGCGAACAGGACCAGGACCAGCGTAAGCAGGACACTCGCCAGCTTGCCGTACAGGATCGACGCGGCCGACAACGGTGTCATCAGCAGCAGATTCCACCCACCACTCTCCCGCTCCGCACTGATCAGATTGGCTGCCAGACTCGGCGTGATGACCGTGATCAACGCGACCTGGAACACCACCATCATCCCGGCAATCATCCCCACACCCCATTCGATCGTGCCGGTGGTCGCGGCATACGTCAGCAGCACCGATGCCAGCGCGGCCAGGGATACCAGCCGGAGCAGCCAGTGCGTGCGGCCGAACCGCCGCGTGCGAAACTCCTTGACCATCACCGGATTCATATACCAGCGAATGTTCGTCTTGCGGCGATGCGGGTCGACCAGGAACACCATGCGCCGCAGCGTCCGCGCGCCCAGCGACCGGTCGTTCGTCACGATGCCTTGCGGCCGCGGACGGTCCAGCAGGTAGGTGCTGAGCTGCATGATGGTCAAGCCGGCAAAAACCACGGAGGAACCGGCGGTGAACAGCAGGAAGCGGGTCATGGTCGGGAAGCTGGCGGCTGCCGAGAAGGAGCCCACGTCGCCGTGCCCCGCCACTTCCATCATGGTGGGAACAGGAGACACGCACCGCAGCGACTCGGCCAGCCGGGGCAGCAGGCCGGGCTTGCCTTGCAGGAAGAAGTGCGGACCGAGCGCGACCACCGCCAGGCCCAACACCAGCGCGTAGGTGATGCGCAGCGCCGCGTCGGTCGAGTTCGCCATGCTGCTGACCATCAACGCCAGCGTGGTGTACTGCAGCAACACCAGCAACAGAATGACGTACAGCGGGAGGAGCTGTGACCGGATCGAGATGCCCCCCATGGCGTACGCCGCCAGCGCAGCCGGCACGCTCATGGCCAGTATCAGCATCACGAAGCAGAGCATGCCCGTCGCCTTGCCCCAGAAGACGGACCAGGGGGACAGGGGAGAGCAGAGCAGCAAGGTCAGCGTGCCCTGCCGCTTCTCGCGCACGATGGAGGTCGCCGGGAAGGCCGGCACGAGGAGCAGCAGGACCGCCAGCAGACCGTACGCGAACAGCCGAAACACCTCCTGGGCCTGCACCCCGGATAGCTCGACCGTCGCATCACCAGGCCAGCGGCCGATGACCAGCAGCACAAACACGACGGCGGCCCCCAGGAGCAGGACGAAAGCGCGCTTGGTCCGCATCGTGCCGATGAGTTCGCGTTGAATGATCGGATGCGCCATGCTCACACTGCCTCACTGGGAATCGCGGTCGTGTGACTTGCGGGTGACGGACAGAAAGGCGTCCTCCAGATCCGACTGGACTTCGCGGAACTGCGTCACATCAATGCGAGCGGCCACCAGCTCGGCCAGGAGCGTTCCCAGCTCCCGCTCCGGCCGGGTTGTGCGGAACCGCACGACGGCCTCGGACGGTGACGGGGCGAGTTCCGCGTCGGGCTCGATGTGCGCCCGGATGACCTCGGCCGCCTGGTCCACCCGCGTGCTTTCCGCGAGCAGCACTTCGACGGTCCGCTGCTTGCTGACGCTCCGCATGATCTCTGCGAGCGTACCGAACGCTTCGAGCCGCCCTTGGTTGAGGATCGCCACGCGGTCACAGATGCGGGCCAGCTCCGGGAGGATGTGGCTCGTGACCAGCAACGTCTTCCCGAGCTCGGCGAGCCGCAGGAGGATCTGCCGCATCTCGATCCGAGCCTCCGGGTCCAGGCCGTTGGCCGGTTCGTCCAGGATCAGCACGCTCGGATCGTGCAGCAGGGTGCGGGCGATCCCGATGCGCTGCTTCATGCCGTGACTGAGACTCTCGACGAAGCGGTCTCGCATGTACGTCGAGCCTGTGGTTTCCAGAACCTCGTCGATCCGCTGGACGCGTTTCGACCGGGAGATGCCGAACGCCGCGCCGAAGAAATCCAGGTACTCCCACACACGCATGTTGTCGTAGGAGCCGAACACGTCGGGCATGTAGCCCACGAGCCGCTTGATTGTTTTCGGCTGACGCACGCAATCACAGCCGGCGATGCGCGCCGACCCGCTGGTCGGACGGGTCAGTCCCACCAGGATCTTGATGGCGGTCGTCTTGCCGGCCCCATTGGGGCCGATCAGTCCGAGGATCTGGCCGCGATCGAGCGTCAGCGAGAGGTCCTGGAGGGCAGTCAAGTCCCCGTAAACCTTCGTCAAGTTGTTGACGACCAGGACAGCCGAGTCGTTTTGCATGTCACTCTCCCTGCACCGTGCCGGCAATCTCCACCTGGAGTGAATCGATCTTCCACGTCACCGTATCGGTCGGGTCCCGGGGCCGGGCCGATTCGTCCTGGCCGACCCGAATGGCCAGCCGCAAGCCGCCCGTGTCATCCAGCTGCAGCAACTCCGGGCGGTCCACCTCGCAGGAGTACGCGCCCATGGGGTGCGACAGACGCAAGACGGTTTCCGGCTCGTCCCCGGCAAACGCCAGGACTTCGAGCGACCGCGACGGCGCCCGGCAGGCGAGCTTGATCGTGGCGCGGCGGACCTGCATCGGCAACACCTCGCGCGGCAGCTGGAACCGCAACAACTCGGTCACCCTGAGCTTGCTCTCCACCCAGGTACGCATCACGTTGGAGTAAGCCACTGGCGGGTTGCCTGCGGCGTCCACCTCAGCGTGATATGGCACGAATGGTGCCGGGATCCTCACCTCGGCGCCCGCCGGCGAAGGCTCCAGACGCAGCCGGATGGACAGCAGCGTGGAACCGTGCTGCACGGGCTGCGGCAAGATGAAGCCCGTATCGAGCGCTGCGGTCCAGCCGAACAGGAACGGGACGAACGGCGCGTCAAAGTCGGGCGGCACCGCAAAGAGCTGGTCATAGACCAGCTTGCGCCGGCGCTGGCGATCACTCAGAAACGTTGTACCAAGGTACTCCCCGCGCGCCAGCACGTCGTCCGGTCCCGCCTGGAACGATCCGTCCGCGTGCATCGTGGTCACCACCGCG
>Ga0123332_1003515_pt1 | contig 14248 bp, 11 predicted proteins | sample BioC12SIPDNA_4_FD_89958 | JGI IMG/M metagenome (GOLD analysis project Ga0123332, IMG submission 89958) | Anaerobic biogas reactor microbial communites from Washington, USA - Biogas_R2_A C12 SIP DNA | ecosystem: Engineered > Bioreactor > Anaerobic > Unclassified | place: Washington, USA...
GTCGTCGATATCTCTTCTGTTCGCGACAGGTAGTGGACTTCGCAGAACTCGCGAAGAAAGTCGAACTTCCCCTCCCAATCGCTTCCCATCACAAACACTTGTGCTCCGTACCTCCGAATATCGTCGACCTTCTGTTCCCACGTGTTTTCCGGAAACACCTCGTCCACGTACCTGATCGCCTCCAGCACCGCCTTGCGGTTCTCGTAGTTGAGTAGCGACGACTTGTGCTTGCCGCGGTTGAACTCGTCCGAGGACAGACCCACCACCAGTCGATCCCCCAGCGCACGCGCCCGGCGCAGGAGGTTGATGTGGCCGATGTGGAGGATGTCAAACGTTCCGTAGGTGATGACGGTCTTCATTGGCTCTCCATGTTGCCGACCGGTGGCATGCCGAGTCCTTCGACGTCGCTCAGCTGCTTGACCCGCTCGACCACCCGGGCCGCGTTGCGATCGTCCAGGTGATCGAAGAACAGGCGCCGTTTCCATTCCAGCTCCGCCGCGCGCATCGCATCCAGGGGGCGGAACAACGCCTCCAGGGCGGCGACCAGCTGCTCGAAATTCCGGCAGACCGGACCCGGGAACACGTCGCCCAGGTCGTAGAAGGCGCCCCGCTCCACCCCGACGTAACGGTCAAGGTCGTAGGCGAAGCTGACCGCCGGCTTCCCGGTCAGCATATAGTCGATGAAGCAGCTGGAGTAGTCCGTGACGAGCGCGGACGATGCGCGGTACAGCATCTCCACGTTCGGGAAGCGCTCGTCCGACAGGTCCAGCGGCTCCAGGTCAGACAGCTGGCTGGAGTAGGTCCGCGCCTCGTCTGCCATGTGCTCGCGCACGCCAAGCACCGCGCCGTGTCGCTCCAGCCAGTCGCCCAGGAACTCCTTCTGCTCGGCGGTGAAGACGTAGTAGGCGTCTTCCTGCTCATTGCGGAAGGTAGGCATGTAAAGCACCAGCCGGCGCCCGGCCAGCATCTGCTCCAGGGCGGCGAGCTCGGCACGCATGTCCGCCGGAAGGCGCCGGGCGTCGCGCAGGATGAAATCGTTGCGCGGCAGTCCGGTGTTCCAGACCTCGTTGATCGACAGCGGATAGAACGCCGACGCCATCGCCAGGGTGTCAACCTTCGACGAGCTGATCACCGCCCGGCAGCGGGCGTGCTGCTCCGCGATCAGGTCCAGCCGGTCCTGCATGTCCTCCGATGCATAGCCGATCCGCTTGAACGGAATTCCATGCCAGAGGTTGATGATGTTGTGGAGATCGCCAGCCACCGGGTACACCAGGTTCCGGGTCGGGCTGTGCTTGATGAAGATGTTGCCCGCGCGCATCAGCCGGTGCTGGCCCAGGGGGCTTTCCAGCGGCACGACCTCGACGTTGGCCCCCTTCACCTCCACCGGCCGGCCCCGGGTGAGCACGATCTTGCGGATGCGCGGGTCGTCGCGCACTTCCTCGAACACCGCCCGCTCGTTGCCCGAAAACACGCCGCTGAACGCGCACACCGGAAACGCCCACCAGTTCTCGTACTTGGGCGCGCGTCGGTCGGCCGCCATGAACTCCTCGTCCTCCAGCAGTTCCTCGGGCGGCGGCGGATCCTCGAGCACGCGCGCGGTGCCCACGTGCAGGTTTTCGTGCAGGCGGGCGGGATCGACCACGCGCTCGAGATTGCGTTTGACCGGGCCGAGGTCGGCGTCGGGAATCTTCTGCGCGATCCGCTCGGCCCAGCGGTACAGTCCGGGGACGCCGTAGTGGTTCTCCGACAGCAGGTAGCGCTTGAGCAGCGGGAAACCTTCGTCCAGCAGCCGGAAGTACCAGTTGGTGTAGACCGGGTGGAAGGGATACAGCGCGCCGATGAAGGTATCGAACGCGTGGCCACGCGCGATCAGGTGCCGGGTCAGGCCGATCTCGTACTTCAGGATCAGGTTGCGCTTGGAGGCCTGTGGCGCGATGCCGTCGATCAACCTGCGGAACGCGGCGTCCTCCAGCACCGGTCTCCGGTAGGCGACGAAATAGGAGCCGACGAGGAAGTCGTAGGTGTACTCGCGCTCGAAGCTCTCGAGCATGCCGGCGCGCACGGTGTCCATCGGGATCGGCATGCGGAAGCGGTTGGAGGCCTTGCAGCGCGTCTCGGCGATTCCCTTCGTCGCCTGCAGGCCCCACCAGTCGCACGGCCTGGCGTCCATGCGCGCGAATACGTCGTCCAGGCCGCGCAGCAGGTAGCAGCTGTCGTTGACGAACAGCAGTTCGTCGTAGCCACCGATGGCGTCCCATCCGATCCTGGCCACGAGCTCGGAATACGACCCGAAATCGTACTTGCCGTGGCGCTCGGCCCAGGCGCCCTTGACGTAGGGCGCCAGGCGCTCGAGCTGCCCCGGCTGCATCTCGCCGTCGGCCATGTAGTAGACGTCGGCGAAGCGCGCCAGTTCCCGCACGTAGGCGACCACGTAATCGTCCACCAGTCCGTCGCGGTCGTATCCGGCGAACAGGCACAGGCGCCGCACCGGCCGATCGGCCGGATGACGGTGGCCGGTGCCCGGCAGTTGCGCCACCGCGCGCGGCGGCCGCGGCTGGTGCCCGAGCGCCAGCCCCTCGGCCACGAAGTGCGACAGCGGGTTGATGCGCTCGGACGCCGGATCGAGATAGCTGGCCCAGTACCACCAGACGTCGAATTCGCGGCTGGGGTTGCGAAGCTCCTTCCAGCCCATCTCCACGAAGTGGTACAGCGGGTTGACGCCGTCGCGGGCAACGTCGGGGTTGTTGCGCAGGTAATAGCGGGTATCGAACCACTCCGAAGGATTGCGCCCCTCGGCTGCGCCATGGGCCAGGTAGTGTTCCAGCGGGTCCTGGCCGCCTGCCGCCACGTCGGGGTGGCATGCGAGGTAGAACGCGTCGTCGAACAGCCCCGCGTTGCGGATGGCCTCGACGACCGGGTCGCGCACCGGCCGTACTTCGAGCCCGCGTGCGCGGCCCTCGGTCAGGTAGTGCACGAGCGGGTTGACCTGTCCGCCGGCGCCGGCCAGGTGCGTCTGCAGGTACCAGTCGACGTCGAACTCGCGCGAAGGATGGCGCGATTCCTTCCAGCCCTGGGCGCAGAAATGCAGCAACGGGTTGATGCCCGCCTCGGCGACGTCGGGGTTCCGGTCGAGGTACCAGCCCGTGTCGAAGTAGTCGCAGGGCCGCCGGCCCTCCCTGGCGCCGCTGGTCGCGTAGTGCAGCACCGGATCGATCCCGGCCGCAGCCACGTCCGGGTAGCGCCGCAGGTATCCCTCGCGGTCGAAGATGCCCAGCCGCTCGATGGCGGCCACGTCCGGATGCCGGGCGACCCCGGGGCGGCGCCGGAACCAGGCGGCCGGGTTCATCGCGACGCTCCCCCGCCAAGCGCATGGGTGGGCACGCCCGAGACCAGCACGTGGCTCTTGCCGGCGACCACCTGGAAGTGGCGGTCGAGTTCGGCGGTGCTGGCGATCCCCGGCTCGTCGACCAGCAGCCGGTAACCGACCAGCGCGTGCGGCAGGCCCAGGTGGCGCTGGACGTCGGGTCGCAGCTGGCGCTCGAAGGCCTCGATCCGCAACGTCCGCCTGCCGATGCGCACCGAGAAGACGCGCGGCAGCGCGCCGGCCTCGTCGATCGCCCAGCCGCGGATGGACAGTCGGCCATCCTCCATCCCGATCTCGTCGACGTGTCCGGCCACCGGCCCCCGGTACGGAGGCGGCGCCGCCCCCTCGCCCGCCGCCAGCGACAGGTAGAACGCCTCGGCCTGCTCCGCGACCCGGGCGGCGGGCATCGGCGCGGGCCCCGAACGCTGCCAGTCCAGGTGCACCGGCAGGTAACCGCGGGCCCGCAGCAACTGGGCGATCTTCCCGTGGTGCTCGGCCGGCACGTAGGCATCGATGGCGACGTCCTCGCCTTCGTGTCCCTCGAGCCACAGCGCGACCAGGTCCCCGGCCATGTCCTGCTCGAACAGTCGCCGCACCACCGCATCGATGCGGTAGGGCGAATAGTGCGCGTCGAGCAGCGACTTCAGCGCGGCGCCGGCAGGCGCCTTGCCCTTCGCCGCCAGGCTCAGCGCCTGGTCGCCCGACACCACCGCCACGCCCGCCTTCGGGAACAGGCCCGAGGCCAGGCTGCTCTTGCCATAGCCCGGCGGCTGCATGAGCAGGTACGCCACCGGCCGCCGCCGGCTGACGTGGACCACGTGGCGCGGCACCGGATCGCCGGCCTGGACGACGCTGGGGCCCATCCACTTCCACGCGTATCCGGCCAGCACCTGCCGCAGCATCGGCATGCTCGGGAACAGGCGATGGTCGATGCCGCGCTTGACCCGGCGCCACTCGGCCTTGCGCGAGGACACGATGCCCAGTTCGAGCACCAGCACGCCGTCGTCGGTCAGGCGCTCGACCAGCGCCTGGATCAGCGCGGGCTGGTCGTCGGCATAGTGCAGCGCGGACGCGAGCAGGATCACGTCGAAGCGTTCGTCCGGGAGGCGGCTCCAGTCCTGTTCGCGGAACTCGCAGCCCGGGAAGCGCTTGCGCGCGCGCTCCACGAACGCCGCCGACTGGTCGATGCCGAGCACCCGCCCAGCGCCCTGGAAATGGGCGAAGCCGCAGAAGAAGCCCTCGTTGCAGCCCACGTCCAGGAACGCCTTGCCCGCCAGTTCCGGAAGGTGCAGCGCCTTGAGCTTGTCGAGGGTGAGCGAGTCGCCCACCGCGTCCGGGAAGGTCTGGTACTGGGCCATGTGGAGATCAGTCGGGAGCTCGCATTGTAGGTGGCCGCTCCGGCGGCGGACGCCCGGCCGGGGCCTCGAGGGCGGCCTGGACCGGCGCCGCGATGCGCAACACGCCATGGGCCTGTTCCTCGCCGTGGCCGCCGAGCACGCGGATGGCGCCGAGGTCGGCCGGCGCGCCAGCGCCCGGCAGCTCGACTTCGGCCAGGAAGCCGCAGGTGCCGTCGGCCAGGCCGAAGTGCCGCATCACGTCGCGGCGCAGGATGCGCTCGCGGACCCGCGCGGCGAAGCGCTGCCCCTGCCATTCCACGACCAGCGCGGTGGGCAGGCCGCCGTGGCCGTCGACCATCCACCCCTTCAGCAGGAACCGGCCCCGGGCCTCGGCCCGGAGTTCCTCGACCGCGCCGAAGACGTGCGCCGATTCCTCGCCGGCCGGCTCGTCCAGTTCCACCTCCTCTCCCCGGCGCAGGCGCGCCATCAGGTCGTGGTAGCACTGGAGCGCGTCGCCGATGTCGCCCGCGTGGATCAGCCGGCCGCGTTCGAGCACGATGCCCTTGTTGCAGATGTCGCGCAGCAGGCCGACGCTGTGGCTGGCCAGGACCACGATCCGGCTGCCGTCGACGCGGCTGCGCATGCGTTCCTTCGCCCGCGCCATGAAGTTGGCGTCGCCGGTGCCGAGCCACTCGTCCATCAGGATGATGTCGTGCTGCACCGAGGTGGAGATCGCGAAGCCCAGGCGCAGCCGCTGGCCCGAGGACAGCGTGCGCAGGCGATGGTTCACCTTCTCGCGCAGGCCCGCGAATTCCAGGATCGAATCCATTTCCTGGCGCAGGAACGAGGAATGCAGGCCCATCGCCACGCCACGCAGGAACACGTTCTCGCGCACCGTGGCCTCGCCGTTGAAGCCCAGCGACATGTTCAGCAGCGCCTGGCAGCTGCCCTGCACGTCGAGGCGGCCGCTGGTGGGCTGGTAGACCCGGTTGAGCACCCGCAGCAGGGTGCTCTTGCCCGCGCCGTTGCGCCCGAGGATCGCCAGCCGGTCGCCATCGGCGACGTCCAGGCTGATCCGGTCCAGCAGCCGCACCACGCTGCGCCTGGGCGGCGCGAACGCCGCGCCGAGGTACATGCCCAGCCAACCGCCCCGCGTCGTCTCCCTCTGCAGGAAGATCGGCACGTCCAGGGTCAGTCCGCGCGCTCGGATGTGGGCGGTCATCGGGTCAGATCCAGAGCGGGACGAAGCGCGCGTAGCGCCGGTACAGCACCGTCGCCACCACCAGGCCGACCACCGTCATCACGCCGACGTACCAGTAGCTCATCGCCTCGACCTCGGTGCCGAGGATCGGCGACCGGAACAGCGCCACCAGGTGGTAGAACGGGTTGAGCCGCATGAACTGCCCGCGCAGGCTCTCCGGCGGCGCCATTTCCGGGTACCAGATGATCGGCGTGAGCAGGAAGATGAACACCGAGACGTTGGAGATCAGCTGCGCGAAGTCCGGGAAACGCGCGCCCACCAGCGAGAACACCACGCCCACCCACAGCACGTTGACCAGGATCAGCAGGGTGGTCGGCACCGCGAGCAGCAGGCCCGGGACCTCGATGCCCGGGTGGATCACCAGCGCGACGACCGTCACCGGCACGAACATCAGCACGTCGAACAGCGCCTTGGCCAGCGACTCCAGCAGGTAGTCGGTCAGCCGCATGTGGCCGTCCATGATGAAGGCACGGCTGGCGTTGAACACGCTGGCGCTGCCGATCACCGCCGACATCAGCGTGCGGAACACGACCGCGCCCAGCGCCACGTAGGCCGCGAACTCGACCATCGTGCGCCCGTGCAGGCTGGCGAAGAACGAACCGAGGCCGAACACGTAGACCAGCGACGGCATCAGCAGCCAGACCGGGCCAAGGTAGGAACGGCGGGCGCGGACCAGGATGTCGAGCCAGCTCGTGAGCAGCCAGAACTCGGGGTTGCGCAGGCTGGCGGCCAGCTCCCGCCACAGCCGGCCGGGCGCCGGTGGTGCGATGTGGCCCGGGGCGTCCGCCTGGACCTGCATGGCGCCGCTCACGACAACGCGGACGCCAGGTCGGCGCGCAGGTCCTCCAGCGCCTCCACGCCGACGCTCAGGCGCACCAGCTCCGGGCCGATGCCAAGCCGAGCGCGGGTGGCCTCGGGGATCGAGGCATGGGTCATCACCGCCGGATGGTTGACCAGGCTCTCCACGCCGCCGAGCGACTCGGCCAGGGTGAACAGCCGGGTGCGTTCGCACAATCGCTTCGCGGCCTCGAAGCCGCCCTTGAGCCGCACCGAGACGATGCCGCCGAAGCCGTCCATCTGCCGCCGCGCCAGTGCGTGCTGCGGGTGCGAGGGCAGGCCGGGATAGATCACCTCCGCCACCGCGGCGTGCGCCTGCAGCCATTCGGCCAGCGCCTGGGCGTTGGCGCAGTGCGCCTGCATCCGCAGGTGCAGGGTCTTGAGCCCGCGCAGGGCGAGGAAGCTGTCGAACGGCCCCTGCACCGCGCCGCAGGAGTTCTGCAGGAACGCCATGCGCTCGGCGAGGTCGGTGTCCCCGCCCACCACCACGATCCCGCCGACCATGTCGGAGTGGCCGTTGAGGTACTTGGTGGCCGAGTGCATCACCATGTCGGCGCCGAGCGCGAGCGGGCGCTGCAGCATCGGCGAGGCGAAGGTGTTGTCGACCACGACGAGGGCGCCGCGGCGGTGGGCGATCTCCGCGACCGCGGCGATGTCGACGATCTTGAGCAGCGGGTTGGTCGGGGTCTCGACCCAGACCAGCTTCGTCTTCGGCGTGAACGCGGCCTCGAACGCCGCCAGGTCGGTCATGTCGACGAAGCCGAAGTCCAACCCCGCGCTGCGCCGGCGCACGCGTTCGAACAGGCGGTAGCTGCCGCCGTAGAGGTCGTCCATCGCCAGCACATGGTCGCCGCTGTCGAGCAGCTCCAGGATCGTGGCGGTGGCGGCCAGGCCCGAGGCGAAGGCGAAGCCGCGGCTGCCGCCCTCCACGCCCGCGACGCCGCGCTCCCAGGCGAAGCGCGTGGGGTTGTGGGTGCGCGAATACTCGAAGCCCTGGTGCACGCCCGGACTGGACTGGGCGTAGGTGCTGGTGGCGTAGATCGGCGGCATCACGGCGCCGGTCGACGGATCGTGCGCCTGGCCGGCGTGGATCGCCCTGGTCCCGAGCCGCCAAGCCGCCGAGTCGACCGCCTCGCGGGGGTCCGTCATGTTGCTGGATCCATAGGATTCGGGGCCCCGGATTCTAGCATCGCGGCGATCGGGAGCCGGTGCACGTGGGCGGGGATGTTCATGGTGGCGACGGTGCGCAGTGCCCCCACCCCGGCCTCCCCCGCGGACGGGGGACGCAAGGCGCGTGCCGGACTCCCTCTCGGATCCGCGCGGGGGCCCGGGCGGGCGCCCGTGCCTAGTGGACCCGCCGGCGCAGCCAGTTGAGCAGGTCGATGCGCGTGATCAGGCCGAGGAACTTCTCGCCGTCCACCACGATCGCCACGTGGCCGCGATCGAACACCGGCAGCAGCGCCTCGACCGGCGACTTCACGTCGAGGATGTCGAGCTTGCTGACCATTGCAGTTGAAACCGGATCGCGGAAGCGGTTCTCGTCGCCGTACACGTGCAGCAGCACGTCCGACTCGTCGAGGATGCCGATGATGCGGTCGCCCTCCATCACCGGCAGCTGCGAGATCTCGTACAGCTTCATCCGCTGGTAGGCGGTCATCAGCAGGTCGCCGGGCGCGAGCACCACGGTGTCGCGCTCGGAGTACGGGCGCAGGATCAGGTCGCGCAGGTCGCCGTGCTGCTCGCGCTCGATGAAGCCGTTGTCGAGCATCCAGTAATCGTTGTAGAGCTTGCTCAGGTACTTGTTGCCGGTGTCGCAGACGAACACCAGGACCTTCTTCGGCGTGGTCTGCTCGCGGCACCAGCGCAGGGCCGCGGCCAGCAGCGTGCCGGTGGAGGAGCCACCGAGGATGCCCTCCTTGCGCAGCAGCTCGCGCGCGGCCAGGAAGCTCTCGCGGTCGTCGATCGAATAGGCCGTGCGCACGCGGCTGAAGTCGGCCACGGACGGCGGGCTGGAGCCTTCGCCGATGCCCTCCACCAGCCAGCTGCCGGTGGCCTTGCCCAGTTCGCCGGTCCGCACCAGCCCGGCCAGCACCGACCCGGCGGGGTCGGCCAGGATCAGCTCCACGTGCGGCGCATGCCTGGCGAAGCAGTTGGCCAGGCCGGTGATGGTGCCGCCGCTGCCCACGCCGGCCACCACCGCGTCCACGCCGCCGACCTCGGCCATCTGGCGCAGGATCTCCGGGCCGGTGCCGTGCTCGTGCGCGGCCGGGTTGTCGGGATTGCCGAACTGGTTGATGTGGTAGGCGCCAGGGGTGCGCGCGGCGATGCTCGCGGCCAGGTCCTGGTAGTGCTCGGGATGGCCCTTGGGCACGTCGGAGCGGGTCAGCACCACTTCGGCGCCCATGGCCTTGAGGTTGAAGATCTTCTCCCGGCTCATCTTGTCCGGGATCACCAGCACCAGGCGGTAGCCCTTCTGCTGGGCCACCAGGGCCAGCGCGATGCCGGTGTTGCCGGCGGTGCCCTCGACCAGGGTGTCGCCCGGACGGATGTCGCCGCGGGCCTCGGCCGCCTCGATCATCCGCAGCCCGATGCGGTCCTTGATCGAACCGCCGGGGTTCTGGCTTTCGAGTTTGAGGTAGAGCTCGCACACGCCGGTGTCCAGGCGCTGCGCGCGCACGATCGGCGTCTCGGCGATGAGCTCGAGCACGGAGGAATGGATCGTCATGCGTGGAATGGGCCAGCGAAGGTGCGTGGATTATGGCACCGGCCCGCGCGCCGGCGGTGCGACGGCGCGAATGGCGCACGGGCGGCGGCGACCGACGAGGAGGCCGCCGCCGCCCGTGACCCGGTAAGCGGCTTCAGTGGCGAAGGGTGGCGTAGAGCTGGGTCAGGCGGTCCTTGGCGGCGAGCTTCTCGCGCTTCATCCGCGCCAGCGTGGTGTCGTCGATCGGCAGCACGCCCAGTTCGGCGTCGAGGACCTTCTTGTCCAGTTCCTTGTGGCGCTGGTAGAGCTGTTTGAACTCGGGGTTGCCCTTGATCAGCCGGTCGAGTTCGGCCTGCGGTTGCCCTTCAAACATGGAATTCCTCCTGCGCAAATGCGAACGCCCCGGCCTTCGGGGCACGGGGCGTTGGCTGGGGTTGGCAGACCGGCGGGCACGCACGAACCGTCCTGCGCGCGCCCTCGCCGGCGGCGACTGTGCCGGCGGCGGGGGGATGGAGCTGGACGGGGTCGGTCATGGCGTCGGGTCTGGCTGTCTCCGGTCGGCGAGGGGGTCGCGTGCCGCCCGGATGATTCGACCCTACTCCACCCGCAGGGGGCCGGCAAGGACCCTGGCGGCCGCCGCCGGCGGGCGGTGGTCACGGTTCGGGAACCTGCCCCGCCGGCCGTTCAGGCGCGAGCGGCGGGAAGCCGCCCGGAATCGCGCAAGTCGTTGATTTAACAAATGATTGACACCACGGCCCGGCGTCCCCAAACGCGACCTGGAGCGAACCGCGGCCAGCGCCAGCCGGCCTGCCGCCGGTGCAACGCCGCCGGGATCGGCCGGGCAGACCGATGGTTTGCCGGCAGCCCGGGGGCGCGCCGCTCAGCGCGGCTCGGGCGTGTCCCCGGCTTCCAGGCTGCGCAGCAGTTCCTCTTCCTGGCGCTTGAGCTCCTCGGCGCGCTGGCGCGCGGCACGCAGCCGCGCGGCCTCGCGGGCGGACACGCCCTCGAGCACCGATTCGGCCTCCTGCCGCGCCATCGACTCGGCCTCGGCGGCCTCGCGCAGACGCGCGGCCTCCTCGGCCTGGATCTGGGCCTGGATCCGCAGCCGCTCGGCCTCCTGCCGGGCACGGGCGGCCTCACGGCGGCTGGCTTCGAGCAGCAGCTCGGCGCGTTCGCGCTCGAGCCGGTCGAGCTCACGCCGGGCCAGTTCGGTGCGGGTGGCGATCTCGGCGGTCTCCACCCGCCATTGCGCCACCTGCAGCGCGCCCTCGCGCTGGCGCGCGCGGGCCGCGGCCAGGGTCTCCACCGCCTGCCGCGCCTGCAGGCGTTCGAGCGGAGCGACGCCCGCGGCCAGCGGGTCGGCGTCCAGCGCCACCAGGCGCTGCTGGAGCGCGGCCACGCCGCCGGGGACATCGGCCGCGCGCACCTGCGGCAGCGCGAGGGCGAGCAGGAAGCAGGCGACCAGGGCACGCACGGTCATCGCGCGTCCTCCATCTGCAGGCTGCGGCGCAGCCGCGTGATCTCGGCCTGGCGCTGTTCGAGTTCGGACAGGGTGGCGGCCTCGCGGCTGCGCGCATGGGCCAGGTCCGCCAGGGCCGCGGCACGCCGGGCGAGGTCCCCGGCCTCGGCTTCGCGCCGCTCGGAGAGCGCGGCCTGGGCCATCGCCAGCAGCCGCTGCGCACGCGCCAGCTCCTCGCCGGCGTAATGCTCGGCGTCGGCGTCGGAGGCGCGCGCCACCGCCTGCTGGGCGGCGTTGATGTCGCCGGTGGGCGGCGGCGTCGAGGCGCAGGACGTGAGCGCGAGCACGCATCCGCAGGCCAGCGCCTGCAGGGTGCCGCGGAATTGTGCGAAGCTTGACGCCATAGGGGGGCCGTGGCATTTACCGGTGCTCGGCCATTGTCGGCAGCCTACGCCGGATGCGCAACGGTCCGGGCGGCTCATTGGGGATTGGTACATGGACATCGGCTATTTCCTGAAGCTGATGACGGAAAAGAACGCGTCGGACATGTTCCTGACCACCGGCGCACCGGTCTACATCAAGGTCGAGGGCAAGCTCTATCCCCTGGGCAACACCGGTCTTCCGCCCGGCATGGTGAAGAAGATCGCGTATTCGCTGATGGACGAGGGCCAGGTGCCGCAGTTCGAGCGCGACCTCGAACTGAACATGGCGATCTCCATGCCCGACTCCGGCCGTTTCCGCGTCAACGTGTTCAAGCAGCGCGGCGAAGTGGGCATGGTGATCCGCGCGATCCGCAGCACCATCCCCACCATCGAGGAACTGCAGCTGCCGCAGGTGCTCAAGGACATCATCATGGCCCCGCGCGGGCTGGTGCTGATCGTCGGCTCCACCGGCTCGGGCAAGTCGACCTCGCTGGCCTCGATGATCGACTACCGCAACAGCACCACCTCCGGCCACATCCTCACCATCGAGGATCCGATCGAATACCTGCACAAGCACAAGAAGTCGATCGTCAACCAGCGCGAGGTCGGGCTCGACACCCACGCCTTCCACAACGCGCTCAAGAACGCGATGCGCGAGGCGCCGGACGTCATCCTGATCGGCGAGATCCTCGACGCGACCACGATGGAGGCCGCGATCGCCTTCGCCGAGACCGGCCACCTGTGCCTGGCCACCCTGCACTCGAACAACGCCGACCAGACCATCGAGCGCATCCTCAACTTCTTCCCCGAGGCCGCGCACAAGAACGTGCTGATGAACCTCGCGCTCAACCTGCGCGCAGTGGTCTCGCAGCGCCTGGTGGTGGGCGTGGACGGCCGCCGCCTGCCGGCCACCGAGGTGCTGATCAACACGCCGATGATTCGCGACCTGCTGCGCCGCGGCCAGGTGCACGAGATCAAGCAGGCGATGGAGGAGTCGCTGGAGGAAGGCATCGAGAGCTTCGACCAGTGCCTGTACCGGCTGTACAAGGAAGGCCGGATCGATCGCGAGACCGCGCTGCGCGCGGCCGACTCGCGCGAGGGGCTGGACCTGAAGTTCCGCCTGTCCGAAGGCGCCCAGGGCGAACACGATCCCTACGCGGACGTGTTCGGCCCCTCGCACTGACGGGCGCTGCGCGCGAGGCTCAGTTCGATGGCGGCGCGTCCGGCTGGCGGTCGGGCGCGGCGTCGCGGAACGCGGGCAGTTCCAGGCAGGCCCGTTCGATCGACGCGATCGTGGGCCAGCGCGAAAGGTCCATTCCGAACCGGCGCGCGTTGTAGGCCTGCGGCACCAGGCAGCAGTCGGCGATCGTGGGCACGTGCCCGTCGCAGAAGGTGCCGGTGGCCGGGTGGTCGCGCAGCAGCGCCTCCAGGGCATTGAAGCCCTCGCCGATCCAGTGCCGGATCCACACGTCACGCTCGGGCTGCGGCACGTTCCATTCCTGCTCGAGGAAGCGCATCACCCGCAGGTTGTTGAGCGGGTGGATGTCGGCGGCGACCAGCTGCGCCAGCGAGCGCACCCGCTGGCGCTCGCGCGCGGTGATCGGCAGCAGCGGCGGATCGGGCCAGACCTCGTCGATGTACTCAAGGATCGCCAGCGACTGGCGGAACAGGCGCTGGCCGTGCTGCAGCACCGGCACCAGCTTCTGCGGGTTGGTGGCGGCGAAGCCGGGGGCGAGTTGCTCGCCACCGTCGCGCAGCAGGTGCACCGGCACCGTCTCGTAGGCCAGGCCCTTGAGGTTGAGGCCGATGCGCACGCGGTAGGCCGCGCTCGATCGCCAGTACGAGTACAGCCGCAATTCTTCGTTCACTCCGGCTCCCCCTGGCCAGTGTCCCCGCCCTGCGCGGGCGCCTGCGCATCGCCCGGCGCGCACGCGACCGGCACCTTCCGGTCCTGCCTGCCGCCGCCTGCTGCTCCCATCCCTGTCCTCCGGCCGGCGCGCCCCTCCCGGCGCTCCGGCCCGGGACCCCAGGCGAAGGAACGCCCTCCATCGCGCCGGCCGGCCAGCGCGTCAGGCGGGCTGGCGTTCGATGCGCTGTTCGATCGCGCCGAAGATGCTGCGGCCGTCGCGATCGAACATCTCGATCCGGACCCGGTCGCCGAACGACAGGAACGGGGTGACCGGCTCGCCCCGCTCCAGCGCTTCCACGGTCCGGCGCTCGGCCAGGCAGGAGGCGCCGGTGGCGGTGTCCTGGTTGGCGATGGTACCCGAACCGACCAGGGTCCCGGCCGAAAGCGGGCGGGTGCGGGCGGCGTGGGCCACCAGCCGGGCGAAGTCGAACTGCATGTCCACGCCCGCCTCCGGGGCGCCGAACCATTCGTCGTTGATGTGGGTGACCAGCGGCAGGTGCACCTTGTTGTCCCGCCAGGCCTCGCCCAGCTCGTCGGGGGTGACGAACACCGGGCCCAGCGCCGACCGCGGCTTGGACTGCAGGAAGCCGAAGCCCTTGGCCAGCTCGCCCGGGATCAGGTTGCGCAGGGAGACGTCGTTGACCAGGCCGATCAGCTGGATGTGGCCGGCGGCCTGCTCCGGCGACACCGCCATTGGCACGTCGTCGGTCACCACCACGATCTCGGCTTCCAGGTCGATGCCGTACGCATCGTCGACCACCTTGACCGGATCGCGCGGGCCCAGGAACCCGGCACTCGTGGCCTGGTACATCAACGGGTCGGTATAGAAGCTCTCCGGCACCTCGGCGCCGCGCGCCCGGCGTACCCGCGCCACGTGCGGCAGGTAGGCGCTGCCGTCGAGGAACTCGTAGGCGCGCGGCAGCGGCGCGGCCAGGACCTGCACGTCGAGGTCGAA
>Ga0123332_1003517_pt1 | contig 14244 bp, 9 predicted proteins | sample BioC12SIPDNA_4_FD_89958 | JGI IMG/M metagenome (GOLD analysis project Ga0123332, IMG submission 89958) | Anaerobic biogas reactor microbial communites from Washington, USA - Biogas_R2_A C12 SIP DNA | ecosystem: Engineered > Bioreactor > Anaerobic > Unclassified | place: Washington, USA...
ACATCGAAGACCTCCTGCGGCGCGACCCCATCCACACCGATACGGCTGCCGTCCAGGAGCTGGTCCGTGACCGCCGCATTCTCATCACCGGCGGCGGCGGCTCCATCGGCAGCGAGCTTTGCCGCCAGCTCCTGCGACAGGGCCCGGCCGAGCTGATCCTGCTGGGTCACGGCGAAAACTCTATCTTCGAAATCCAGCAGGAGCTGCAGGAACACGGCAAGAAAGGTCACATCCCCATCACCGCCGTCGTCGCCGATATCCGTTTTGCCGAGCGGGTGGAGGAGATTGTCCGCACCCACCGGCCCGACATCATCTTCCACGCGGCGGCCCACAAACACGTCCCGCTCATGGAAGCCAACCCGGCGGAAGCGGTCACCAACAACGTCCTGGGCACGCTCTACCTGCTACGGGCGGCCAAAAGGCTGGGCGTCGAGCATTTTGTGATGATCTCCACCGACAAGGCCGTCAACCCGACCAGCGTGATGGGCGTAACCAAGCGCATCGCCGAGCTGCTGGTCCACCAGACGGCCCGCGAGACCGGCCGGCCCTACGTCACGGTCCGTTTCGGCAACGTCCTCGGCAGCCGGGGCAGCGTCGTCTTCACCTTCCGCAAGCAAATCGCCAGCGGCGGGCCGGTCACGGTGACCCACCCCGATATCGAGCGCTTCTTCATGACCATTCCCGAGGCGGTGCAGCTCGTCCTGCAGGCCGCCGTACTCGGCAAGGGGGGCGAGGTCTTTATCCTCGACATGGGTGAGCCGGTGAAGATTGTCGATCTGGCGCGGGATCTCATCGAGCTTTCTGGCCTCCGCGTCGGGCAGGATGTGGAGATCGTCTTTTCGGGGCTGCGCCCGGGCGAGAAGCTCTACGAAGAGCTTTTCGTCAAGGGTGAGACCAATCGCCGCACGGCGCACCAGAAAATCTTCACAGCCGAAAACGCGGGCAGCTTTGTACCGCCCAATCTGTACGAGCTGGTCAACCAGCTTGGCGAAGCGGCGATGCGCAACGATCGCGCCGCCATCTCGCGCCATCTGCAGGCCATCGTGCCGGGTTATCAGCCGTCGCAGGTCGAGCCCGATCTGGCTGCCCCTGTTGAGCCGGCCGAAAAGAGCGTTGGCGGGCGGCGCTGGGTCGCCAATAGCGCCGACTGATAGACCGCTGCTGCCGTGAGTACGCGCCGGGAACAGCATCTGTCGCCGCCGCCACAGGCACTACCGACCGGCGAAACAACTCTCGCCATCCGCCCCTTGCTCCGCTCGCTGGCCTACCCTGACGACGCCGCGCCGCCACTCGCCAACGGACAGATCCCGGCGCTCGCCGCCTGGCTCTTCGCCCACGGGCTGGGCCCGCTGGCCTATCGCCGCTACCAGAAAGAGTCCCCTGCCCTGGCTGCGGCGCTCGCCGGTGACTACTACTCCGCGCTCGCCGAACAGACCGTACGCAGCCGCACCCTGGAGCAGGTTGAGGAAGCGCTGCAGGAGGCGGGCATTCCCTATGCGCTGCTCAAGGGCGCGGCATTGAGCCGTTCGGCCTACCGGCACGCCGTGGAGCGCGTGATGAGCGATGTGGATTTCTGGATCCAGGCGCCGCACATGGGCCGGGCCTGGGAGCTGCTGCGCGAGCGCGGCTATCGTCTCGCCGGCAAAGAGAGCCGCCCGCTTGCCCTGCAACAGCTCGCCCAGGGCGAAATCCAGTTTGCCAGCGCCGACAGCGTGCTCGTCGAGCTGCACTGGTCGCCATTCGCCGGCTGGTGGCTGCAGCGGACCGCCGCCATCGACGGCGCGGCGCTCTGGTCCCGGCTGGAGCCGCTGGACGGGCGTGGCGCCTGCCAGCTCTCTGCTGAAGATACGGTGCTGCATCTGGCCGTCCATCTGGGCGTCAACCACCAGTTTGCCCTCTACCCGCTCCGCAGCCTCGTCGATATCGCCCGCACTGCGCAGACCCGCCCGGTCGATTGGGAAGAGGTTGCCAGGCGCGCCCGCGACTACCGCGTGGCAACCGTCACCTGGTGCACGCTGGATCTGCTGCAGACCCTCATTGGCGTAGACGGTGCGGACCGCGCCCTGGCGGCGCTCCGGCCGGGCGCCTTGCGCTGCCGTTTGCTCGCGCGCATGGTCAATGCCGAACGGGTAGCCGCCCTGCACGACCGGCGCAGCGGCCGGCTGCGCTACCTGTTGCTCCTCCTGCTAGTCGACCGGCCCCGCGACATAGCCCGCCTCATCTTCCGCACGCTCTGGCCGGAGGCGGAATGGCTCGCCGCCCGCTATGGGGGCCGGACGAGCCGCTGGCGCCACCTCTGGAACGTCGTCCGCTACGGACAGATATAGGGATCTCGCGTGAACCGTCGCCGTCGCCTCTTCATCGTCGCCGAAATCGTACTTGCCGGGTTGCTCCTGCCGGTCGCCGTCTTCCCGTCCCCCGTGCGCATCGCGGCGCTGCTACTCCTGCCCCTGCTCTGGCTGCTGCGGCGGGCCGCCGGCTATCCTCTGCTGCCGGTCACGCCCCTCAACAGCCCGCTGTTGCTCCTGCTACTGATGGTCCTGGTCACTGTGCTGATCACGCCTGACCTGGAATGGAGCCTGCCCAAAGTGGCCGGCATCGTCTATGGCTCGCAACTTTACCTGGCCACGGTCAGCGTGGTGCGTGCGGACCGCCGGCTCTTCTGGCCTGCGCTGGCGCTCTTGCTCCTGGCCGGCGCGGGCATCGGCGCGGTGGGCCTGCTCGGCATGCAGGCGACGTCGAAGCTGCCGTTTATCCAGCCCCTGGTCAATCGCCTGCCGGCGCAGCGTCTGGCGAACGGCGAGCTAATCAGCCCCAACGAGATAGCGGGCGTCCTGCTGTGGATGGCCCCTCTGGCGGTCGCTCTGACCTTCGCCGGTCTGCGCTACAGGCAGCGCCGCCTGCTGCCTGCCTGGCTTTCGCCACTGCTCGTCCTGCTCTCCCTGTTTCTTGCCGCCGTGCTCCTCCTCAGCCAGTCACGGAGTGGGCTGCTCGGCTTTGGCGCCGGGCTCTTTTTCCTGCTGGCGGCCTTTGCCGGCCGTTACCGGCGCCCGCTGCTGGCCCTGCTCGGCGTCCTGCTCCTGGCCGGCCTGATCGCCTACGCCGCCGCCCCGGACAGCTTTGCGCTGCTCTTCCAGGGCAGCGCCGTGCTGGATAGCGCCGGGAGCGCAGTGAACTCGCTCGAAGGGCGTCGCGAGATCTGGTCGCGCGCCCGCTACGTGATCGAAGATTTCCCCTTTACCGGCGTGGGCCTCAACAACTTCCGCCGCGTCGTCCCCCTCCTCTATCCGCTCTTCCTCATTTCGCCGGCCGTGGACATCTCTCATGCCCATAACCACCTCCTGAACACGGCGGCCGAGCTGGGCATTCCCGGCCTCATCGCCTACGTGGGGCTGTGGATCGGCGCTGCCGTCCTGCTCTGGCGTAGCTGGCAGCGCGCGGACGGCCCTCTGCTGCAGGCCGTCGCCGCCGGTATCGCCGCCTCCCTGCTGGCCTATTTCGTCTACGGTCTGTTCGACGCCGTGGCCCTCGGCGCCCGACCGGGCTTCCTCTTCTGGCTGCTGCTGGGGCTGGCGGCTGCCCTGCCCCGACCGGCCGCGCCGCAGTATGAGTAGTCCCTAACGCACTTAGCGACTGCCCGGCGCATCTGCTAAACTTTTCCCCACGTTCCAACCGAGGAGGGTCCCGTGGCTCGTTTTTCCTACCCGCTTGTCGTCCTGTTCGCGCTTTGTCTGATGTTCGTCCTGCTCGTCGCGGCGCCGGCAGCTGCCCAGCGTCCTCCGGCCGGGCCGGAAGAAGCAGCTGGGGTGCAAGTACTGGAAAGCGGCAACGATGGGCTCCTACTTTCGCTACACGTCCCAACCTACGCCGTGGACACGGCCGGCGTGCTCAGCGCTCCGGGGCTGGCGGGCCGCACGGCCGAACCCGGCGCCCCCGCCCTGCCCTATTACAGCACGCTGATTGCCCTGCCCCCTGAGGCCACTGCTTCGATCACGATACAGACGCAAGATGACGCCAGCAGCCGCCTGCCCCGCTCGCTCGCTGCCGCCCCGCGCCCGGCTCTGGACCCCCGCGACGCGCCCGGCGGGATCATGGAGCTGGAGGAGATGCCCCGCGAGCTGGAAGCGCTGACCTCGCCCGACCCCGCCCTCTACGCGCGCGACGAGCTGTTCCCGGAAAGCGTCTACCGTCTTTCCGAGCCAATGTACTTCCGCGATTTGCGCGTGGTCCGGCTGGATCTCTATCCGCTGCGGGTCAACCCGGCCCGCAACCTGCTGGAGCATAGCCGGCAGATCGACGTCAGCGTGCGCTTCGAGGGAGCGAGCTTCGCCAACCTACACCCCGCGCCCACGGCCGGCGACCGTTTTGTTGCGGCGCTGGCCGGCGAGCTGCTCAACCCGGAGCAGGCCGCCGTCTGGCGCAGCCTGCCCGATGCACCTTCCGCGCCCACAGCGGGCCTGCCCGTTGGCCGGGATAGCTATCGCATCGTCGTCCAGGAAGACGGCATCTACGAGATTACGCGCGACCAGCTCAGTGCTGCCGGTATGAACGTGAACAGCGTCAATCCCAACACGCTGGAGATGATGTACCGCGGCGAGCCGGTCGCCTACCAGTGGGTCGGCAACAACAACAACAGCTTTGAGGCGGACGAGAAGATCCGCTTCTACGGCTGGGCCTTTGACGGGCCGCGCAGCGAAGACCAGTACATCACCGAGAACGTCTTCTGGCTCTGGGCCGGCGGAACGCCGATCCGGATAGGCACGCTGCCGGCCGGCTCGGGCGTCTCGACGCCGCCGAACTTCCGCGACGAGATCACCCACGCGCCCCGGCGTCAGTATGAGGGCACGTGGCTGGACGAAGACGACTGGGCCAACTTCCCCAACGAGCCCGATTCCTGGTACTGGGAATACATTGACTTCAACAGCCCGCCAGGCACCGTCCACGATGTAACACGGTCGATTGACCTGCCTCACCCGGCGTCGAGCGGTACAGCAACTCTCACCGTCGAGCTGCTATCTAATGTCACTTTCGCCGGCCCGTACAGCGACGTGAGGGTCAGTATGGGCCCGCACCAAATCGAGACGACCTGGCTGAGTCCGAGCAACGACAACATGGAGCTGGAGCTGCCTGCTTCGGCCCTGGTTGACGGCGCGAACAATGTCCGGCTTACCTTTTCCAATAATCGCGCCATTCGCACCACCTTCTATCTCAACCGCTTCACGGTGGCCTACCCGCGCCTGTTCATTGCCGACGATAACCAGCTCATTTTCCACGGCCCGAGCGGGAACCAGACCTATGCGATTTCCGGCTACACACAGAACACGCCGCTGATCTGGGAGATCGGCGACCGCCTGCGCCCGCGCGCGGTCCCATCGGAGGACATTCAGGTAAGCGGCAGTTACGCCTTTACGTTTGACGGCGCCGCGAGTGCGAGCACCTATATTGCCGTCGCCTCGCCCGCCATTAAGGAGCCGGCTATAACCCGCTATGATGCGCCTTCGCTGGATCCGGCCGGCGGCGCCGACTGGCTGGCGATCAGCTACCCGGACTTCATCGCGCCCCTGCAGCCACTGGCGGCGCACCGGGCCGATCCCCGGTTCGGCGGGCTGGACACGGCGATTGTCTCCGTCGAAGACGTGATCAACCAGTATGGCTACGGCCTGCCTCTACCGGACGCTATTCGCGATTATCTGGCGCACGCCCTGCACAACTGGCAGCGCAAGCCGCACTACGTATTGCTCGTCGGGGACGCCACGCTGAACCCCCATCATGCCACGTGCGACGGCCAGAATCCCGCCTATCGCATTTGTAACTACTGGTCAGACGATCAGCAGATTAACTACGTGCCCACTCACCTGCCCTTTAAGGACCGCTTCCAGGGTCAGATTGCCAGCGACTATCCCAACGTCCTGCTCGCCGGCAACGATTTCCTGCCCGATATGGCTATCGGCAGGCTCGCCGTGCAAAGCGCGACACAGGTCCAGAACATCGTCGCCAAGATCGTCGCCTTTGAGACGGCCCACCTGTCGCCAGGCGCCGTCGAGAACAGCCTCGTCTTCCTATCTGACAATACCGACGGCGGCGGCAACTTCTGCGCGGACAACGCCGCCGTCGCGGCACAACTGCCTTTTGGTTTCATGGTCACGCAGATCTGCCAGGCAGACAGCACGCAGGCGGCTGTCCAGGCGGCGCGCAACGCTCTCGCCGCAGCCGTCAACCCCCCGCGCGGCGCCGCCATCCTCAGCTATCGCGGTCATGGCAGCGTCTTCAACTGGGGTGACAATCTGGTCAACGTGAACGAGTCGTATGACTGGCTCTGGGCAAACAACGAGCCGCTGGTCATCCTGAGCATGGACTGCCTAGACGGCAATTTCAGCTTCCCGGCGATGACGTCCCTCAGCGAGACCTTTCTGGCGCTGGGTTCCCGCGGCAGCGTGGCCCACTGGTCCAGCACCGGCCTTGGCTACACTTTCGAACATTTCCGGCTGCAGTCGGACTTCTTCAAGGCCATCTACTCCGAGGGCATTGTGCCTATCGGGGACGCTATCAACTACGCCAAGGTGCAGTACGCCGGCACTCCCCTTCACAAATCAGAGCTGTGGTCGTTTACGCTGCAGGGCGACCCGGCGATGAAACTGGGGCGTCTCGACGTCAGCTCCGACTATCTATTCCTGCCATTCGTCAATCGGTAGGGGTAGCAGTTGGATCGCGCCTGCCATTCTGGCAGGCAGCATCCTTGCCCGCCCATTGGCAGGCTGGAAGCCCGCGATCCGGGGGTTGGCCGGTAAAGAAATCGCCCTACGGGCCCTGCTGTTCGTAGGCGATGACGCTTTGCAGCGTTTCCTGCAGGCTCAGGCGCGGCTGCCAGCCGAGCAGCGCGCGCACCCGCGAGGTATCCGGCACGCGCCGCTGCATATCCTCGAATCCCGGCGCGTAGGCCTCGGCATAGGGGATTGTCACAATCGGCGACCGGCTGCCGGTCAGCTCCCGCACCAGCTCCGCCAGGGCCATGATCGTCGTCTCTTCCTCGCTGCCCACGTTGTAGACCCGGCCGGGCGCCGCCGGCTCGGTGCTGAGGCCGATCAGCGCCGCGACCACGTCGCTCACGGCGCAGAAACAGCGGCTCTGCTGCCCGTCGCCATAGACCGTGATCGGCTCCCCCGCCAGCGCCTGCCCCACAAAGCGAGGGATGACCATGCCGTAGCGCCCCGTCTGCCGTGGCCCTACCGTGTTGAAAAGGCGGACCGGCACGACTTCCAACCCGTATTCGTCGCGGTAGGCCAGCGCCAGGAACTCGTCCACCATCTTGCTCGCCGCATACGACCAGCGGCTCTTGCTGCTTGGGCCCAGGAGCACGTCGTCGTCCTCCGAAAACGGGATGCGGCTGCCCTTGCCGTACACCTCAGAGGTGCTGGCGATGAGCACGCGGCTTCGGTAGCGCAGCGCCGCCTTCAGCACCGCCTCTGTGCCCATCACGTTCGTCTCGATGGTATGGACAGGCTGCTGCACGATGAGCTGCACGCCCACCGCCGCCGCGAGATGCACGATGACGTCGGCCTGTGAGGCCAGCCGGTCGAGCACGATCGCGTCGCGGATGCTGGCGCGGGCGAAGTGGAAGCGCGGGTTGCCGGCATGGTGGGCGACGTTGGCGTAACGCCCCGTCGAGAGGTCGTCGATGACCAGCACGCGCTGGCCCGCCGCGAGCAGGGCGTCGCTCAGGTGGGAACCGATGAAGCCGGCCCCGCCCGTGATCAGATAGGTCAGGCTCTCAGCCATGCGCGGTGGCGCTTTCCTCTTCCGTAGCGGCGACGATGCCCGCCCGCCAGCTTGGGGGCATGTTCTTCAGCACCTCCACGTTGCCGAACGGGGCGCTCTGCCGCGCGCCGACCGTGCGCGCCCACTCTGCCATACGCCTGATGCCCGTCTCCAGCGCCACCGGCTCGCCCTGCCCGAAGACACGCCGCGCTTTGCTGTGGTCGGCGTAGGCGTGCAGCACCTCGTTGCGCGCCGGCAGGTATTCGATCTCCGGCTCCACGCCAAAGGCCTGCGCCGTCACTTCGGCCAGCTCGTTGACGCTGTACGGCGTGTCCGCGCCGATGTTGAACACCTCGTTGAACGCCTCCGGCACCTCCACGCAGCGGGCGATGGGCGGGGCCACGTCGTCGATGTAGCTGAAGGCGCGCGTCTGCGTGCCGTCACCGAAGATGGTCATCGGCTTGCCCTGCATGATCTGGTTCATGAAGATGCCGATCACGTTGCGGTAGCGGTCGCCGATGTTCTGGTTTTCGCCGTAGACGTTGTGCGGACGGAAGATGACGCTGTTCAGACCGAACATCTCGTGCGCAGCGCGCAGGTCCATCTCCACCGCATACTTGGCGATCCCGTAAGGGTCCTCCGGCTGCGGCACCGTCTCCTCGTCCATGGGTAGCTGCGCCGCGCCGTAAACGGCAATGCTGCTGGTGAAGACAAAACAGCGCACGTCGTGTTTCACCGACTCGTTGATCAGATTGACGCTGCCGATCAGATTATTGCGATAATTAAAGCGGCGGATGAAATGGGAGAGCCCTTCTGCGGCATAGGCCGCCAGGTGGTAGACATAATCAAACTGATGCTCGGCGAACAGGGACGTGACCAGCGCCTCGTCCGTCACCGAACCTTCGACGAACTTCGCCCCAGCCGGCACCTGATCGCGGAATCCCCCGCTGAGATCGTCGAGCACGACAACCTCGTGCCCCATCTCCAGACAGTGGCGCGCTACGTGCGAGCCAATAAAACCGGCACCACCAGTCACAAGCGATTTCATAGAACCTCCCTGGAGCCGGTAGCCTTTCGCTCTTAGCCATTAGCCATTAGCTAACGGCTAACGGCTAATGGCTAGCGGCCAATAGCTGTCTCACATTCTCCGCAATATCGCCGCCAAAGACGGCGCTGCCGGCTACGAGGACCGTTGCCCCGGCCACGAGCACCTCGCGCGCGTTATGGGCCTTGATGCCCCCGTCTACCTCCAGCCAAGCTGGCGAGCCGATGGCGTCCAGCATCTCGCGCACCGCCGCCACCCGCTGCAGGCTGCGGGGGATGAACGCCTGCCCGCCAAAGCCCGGATTCACCGACATGATCAGCACCAGCTCGACGTCCGGCAATATCGGAGCCAGGCTCTCCAGCGGCGTCGCCGGGTTCAGCGTCACGCCCGCCTTTTTGCCCAGCTCGTGGATCATCTGCACGGTGCGGTGCAGGTGCGGGCAGGTCTCCACGTGCACCGTGATGATGTCCGCTCCGGCCTCGGCGAAGTCCGCCAGATACCGCTCGGGATTCTCGATCATCAGGTGCACGTCGAGCAGCGTGCCGGAGACCGCATCGGCCAGCGGGCGCAGCGCCCGGACAGCCAGCGGCCCCATAGTGATGTTGGGTACAAAATGGCCGTCCATCACGTCCACGTGCAGCCAGCCCGCGCCGGCCTCCAACGCCGCCCGCGCCTGTGCCTCCAGGTTGGCGAAGTCCGCAGAGAGGACCGACGCCGCCAGGATAGGCTCAGCCACGCGCCGTCTCCAGCTGCCGCAGCACGGCCGCGACCACGTTTTCGGATGTGAGGCCCAGATGCTTGTAGATTTCCTTGTAGGGCGCCGAGTGACCGAATCGGTCGAGCGCAATAATGGCGCCCTCGCGGCCCACGTAGCGCTCCCAGCCCAACGGCGACGCCGCCTCTATGGCGACCCGCACCCGTACCCGGGGCAGCAGCACTTCCTCCCGATAAGCCTCGGGCTGTTCGTCGAACAGCTCCCAGCAGGGAATGGAGACGACGCGCGCCGCCACACCCTTCTCCGCCAGGCTCTGTTGCGCCTCCAGGGCGATGTGCACCTCGGAGCCGGTGGCAAAGATGACTGCTTCCGGCTCGGCCTCCGGGTCGCTGATCACATATGCGCCGCGCAGCGCGCCCGCCGCCGGGGCGTAGCGGCTGCGATCCAGCGTCGGCACGTTCTGGCGGGAGAGAGCCAGCGCCGTCGGGCCCTTGGTGCGCTCCAGCGCCACCTTCCAGGCGTAGCTGGTCTCGTTGGCGTCGGCCGGCCGGAAGACGTAGAGATTGGGGATCGCCCGCAGGCCGGGTAGCTGCTCGATGGGCTGGTGGGTGGGGCCGTCCTCACCCAGCCCGATGCTGTCGTGGGTAAAGACAAAAATCGTTGGCGCAAACATCAGCGCGGCGATACGCACCGTCGGACGCATGTAGTCGGAAAAGATGAGGAAAGTGCCGCCGTAGGGCCGGATACCCCTGTGCAGCGACATACCGTTCATGATTGCCCCCATCCCGTGCTCGCGGATGCCGTAGTGAATGTAGCGCCCCCGGAAGTCGTCGCGTCTCAGCTCCTGGATGCCGGCCTGTTTGGTCTTGTTGGAGGGCGTCAGGTCGGCCGAGCCGCCGACCAGCCAGGGGATGACCGGCAGGATGGCGTCCAGCACCTTACCCGACGCCGCGCGGGTCGCCATACCCTTCTCGCTCGGCTCGAACACCGGCAGCGCATCCTCCCAGCCCGGCGGCAGCTCGTTGTTGACGGCCGCCGTCAGCGTCGCCGCCAGCTCCGGATAGGCCTCGCGGTAGCGCGCAAAAAGCGCCTCCCAGGCCGCCTGCTGCTGCGGGCCGGCTTCCGGTCGCATGTAGTCGTACACTTCTTCCGGCACGTAGAACGGCTCGGTCGCCGGCCAGCCCAGGTTCTCTTTGGTGCGCAGGATTTCCTCTTCGCCCAGCGGCTCGCCGTGAGCCGCGGCGGTGTCCTGCTTCCCCGGGCTGCCGAAGCCGATGTGCGTGCGCGTGATGATCAGCGAGGGGCGCTCCTGCTCAGCCTGGGCTGCCAATATCGCCTCGTGGATTGCCTCCACGTCGTGCCCGTCGATGCGCTGTGTGTGCCAGTGGTAGGCGCGGAAGCGCTGCTCGACGTCGTCGCTCCAGGCCAGATCCGTCGAGCCGTCGATGGTAATCTTGTTGTCGTCGTAGAAGACGATCAGCTTGCCCAGCCCAAGGTGCCCGGCAATCGAGGCCACCTCATGGCTGACCCCTTCCATCAGGTCGCCGTCGCTGGCGATGCAATAGGTATAGTGGTCGATCAGCTCAAAATCGGGCCGGTTGAAGTGGGTCGCCAGCCAGCGCTCGGCGATAGCCAGGCCCACGGCGTTGCCGATGCCCTGGCCCAGCGGGCCGGTCGTCGTCTCCACACCCTCGGTCTTGAAGTTCTCCGGGTGGCCGGGCGTGTGACTGCCCCACTGGCGGAACTGCCGGATCTCCTCCAGCGGCAGGTCATAACCCGTCAGGTGCATCAGGCTGTAGAGCAGCATGGAGGCGTGCCCTGCAGAGAGGATGAAGCGGTCGCGGTTGAACCAGTGGGGATTGGCGGGATTGTGGCGCAGGAAATCGCGCCAGAGCACGATGCCCAGATCGGCCAGCCCCATCGGCGTGCCCGGATGGCCGGAGTTGGCTTTCTGCACGGCGTCCATCGACAGCGTGCGTATCGTATTTGCCGCCAGCTCGTGACGCGAATAATGGCTGAAATCGGTCATAAAAGCCTCCTATCGTCAGTTGTCAGTGGTCAGAAGTTGGGGCTTCCGACCTCCAACTTCCGACTGCCTGCTGTCAACTGTCTTCTATCTCGGTCCCATCCGTAGCGCGCCGTCCAGGCGGATGATCTCGCCGTTCAGCATCGGGTTTTCGACGATGTGCTGGACCAGCAGCGCGTACTCGTCCGGATCGCCCAGCCGCGACGGGAAGGGAACCTGTTCTCCCAGCGACTGGCGCGCTTTTTCCGGCAGGCCGGCCAGCATCGGCGTGTCAAAAATGCCCGGGGCGATGGTCATCACGCGGATGCCGTAGCGGGCCAGCTCACGGGCTACGGGCAGCGTCATCGCCGCTACCCCGCCCTTGCTCGCGCTGTAGGCAGCCTGCCCGATCTGCCCTTCGATGGCGGCGACAGAAGCGGTGTTGACGATCACGCCGCGCTCGCCGGCCGCGTTCGGCTCGTTTTCGGTCATCGCGGCTGCCGCCAGACGAATGACGTTGAAGGTCCCGATCAGGTTCACCTGGATAACGCGGCTGAAAGCGCCCAGGTCGTGCGGCCCCTCCCGGCCCAGCACTTTCATCGCAATGGCGATGCCGGCGCAGTTGATCGCGCCGCGCAGCGGGCCGGTGTTCTGGGCCAAGGCTACCAGTTGCTCAACGCTCGTCGGATCGGTGACGTCCGTCTGGTGGAAACGGCCCCGATCGCCGAGGCTGTCGGCAATGGCGCTCCCTGCTTCCTCGTTAATGTCGCCAATCACCACCATGGCGCCCTGGCCGGCGAGGCGGCGCGCCGTCGCCGCTCCCAACCCGCTGCCGCCGCCGGCGACGATGAATGCATTGCCCTGGATCTCCATTTTCTGCTCCTCAATGAAAACGTTGGTGCGCTGCTGACAACATGGCACAAGGATACAAGAAACAGGTTGGATTGGAAAAAGCGCTGTCAGGTGACGAGCTGGATCAGACCCCAGCGCCCGGATACCGTCCAGTTCGGGTCGCGCGCCTGGGCTGCGGCGATGCGGGCCGGCGGAATGCCCGCGCCTACGTGCGATTTCAGCGTCCGCAACAGCAGCAGCGGCGCCGGGAAATAGGCCAGCACCAGCGGCAGCGGGCTGCTGAAAGCCCAGTGCCGGTCGCCCAGCAGCCGCCGGAAGTTGGCGTCGCCCTTGCCAATGACGAGATCCGCTTCCGCCAGGGTCGCCCGCAGGTCGGGCGGCATCTGCCAGCCCGGCAGGGGCGACGTCCAGAAGCGGTGCGGGCGCAGAAGCACCTGCCCGCTCTGTAGATAGCCGCGCAGCCGCTCGCCCAGCATCCGCGTGGCCTCGTCGTCGCTTCCGGCCAGCGTCGTGACCGTCTCGCGCACGTCGCGGGCCAGCGCATCGCTGACAAAGAGCGGATAGTTCTTCACATGCAGCCAGATCTCCTGCGCGCTGCCGCTCGAAAGCAGGACATCCACGAGGATGAGGTCAGAAACCAGCTCCAGACCCGCGTTATCCATCAGAAAATCAACCCGCCGGCTGCCGGGCCGCAGGAAATCAACCGCCGCCTCGGTGTCGTCAACCAGCAGGAACGACGATAGCTCCGCGCCGCCCGGGTCGGGCTGCTCGTCCGCCCCGCCGGGCCACATGCTCAGGTCGCCCTGGTTGCCCCAGAGGGCGAGCGCCAGCCAGGGACGGAGGCCCTGCGGCCAGCCGCCCTCGCGCATCTCCGCCAGCCGGCGCGCTTGCCGCTGCACCTCGTCCCTGTGGGCCGTCAGGCTCTCCGCTTTTTGCGGCCCAAACGGATCCCGGTCGTCCTCGGCCTGGCGTCCGAAGTAGCTGGTCGCCTCCAGCACGCGGCGGTAAAAGTACGTCTCGGCAAAAAACCAGGGCACCTCCAGCCAGTTCTGGTCCAGATAGGGGGAGACGTACAGGACCCATTCCTCGGTGTCGGGCGCAGCGGCGTCGCACAGCAGGCGGATCGGCGCGTCGGGGATGTCGGCGATCAGCGCTTCCAGCCGCGCCGCTACCGGGGGCGGGTAGTCGTTGGTCTCCAGCACCCGGCGAGCAATGCGCGGCAGTCGCTCGACGATGGACCTGTAGGTAAAGGTATGGCGTTCCAGACCGCGCAGGGGCGGCGGGATGGGCAGTGCGGGCCGCGATGAAGATGCCATGTCGTCACTTACCACTCTGTCAGCTTCCAGATTTCAGGTTCCCAGACGGCTCCCTGCTTGCCAATATCGCTGTAGATGGCTACCGACTGTTTCAGATGGGCCATCGACCGCTCTTTCTGCCCGGTGGCGTGCAATAGGTCGGCCAGGTTGCTGTGTATCGCCGCCTCACGGTGGCGGTCGCCCTGCGCCTGGCAGAGGGCCAGCGCCTCCTCCAGCAGCGCCAGCGCGCGCTCTGGCTCTCCTACCGAGAGAGCCAGATTATTGAGCGCGGCTACCTGCGCGCCCGGCTCGCCTTCGGCGCGGGCCAGCGCCAGGCTCTGCTCCAGATGGTAAATCGCCTGCTGGCGCTCCCCGGCGTGGCGGGCGACGATGCCGCAGATATTGTGCGCCTGGGCCAGCGCCTGCTTGTCGGCAGCCTGCTCGGCCAGCCGCAGCGCCTCCGCCGCCAGGGGATGCGCCTCCTCGTGCCGCCCGGCCGAGTGCGCCGTGCGGCTGCGGTCGGCGTAGACGTGGGCCCGGAAGCCAGGCTCGTCTCCCGCCTCCAGCGCGGCCCGGT
>Ga0123332_1003528_pt1 | contig 14220 bp, 12 predicted proteins | sample BioC12SIPDNA_4_FD_89958 | JGI IMG/M metagenome (GOLD analysis project Ga0123332, IMG submission 89958) | Anaerobic biogas reactor microbial communites from Washington, USA - Biogas_R2_A C12 SIP DNA | ecosystem: Engineered > Bioreactor > Anaerobic > Unclassified | place: Washington, USA...
GCGCATAATCTCCCTTACCGAGTCCCAAAAGCCTTCAGGAACTACCGCGTTGATGCCGGTATCTCCCAGTATGGTGAATTTCCTGGATTCGGTAGCCAGGTATATCAACACCGAATTTCTTTCACGGGTTTTGTACATCTTCAACTGGTTAAACACAAATACAGCCCTGTCAAGCGATGAAGACGGGCAATAACTTTCCACGTGAAGTCTGATCTCACCGGAGGTTCTGAGCTCGGCATCTGTAATGGCGGCGACTATTCTTTTTTTATCCTGTGTCGTAAAAAATTTTGACATTCCTTAATCTGCTAGGGGATTATCATTTACCTTCCTCACACATCTGACAGATGCATATACGGCGGATTTGTCTGCAGTTGCACAGGAAAACCTGTTCACTGCATAGTGGATCAGCCGGTAATAACCCTGATTGCCGTCGGCTGTTGAAGACCACCAAAAGGATGTCTGCCCATTTCCGGAAAAACTTTCTCCCCCAAGCACGGCATACCCGGCAGGAAGTGCGTTCCATCCTGTAGTATTTGTTTTTTCATTGTCAGGATGGTATTTCCAGAGCTTTTGGCCATTCACTTTTGCGTCGACCGAGAACACTTCTCCCAGCCCGTCCCACGGATCAAGGAATCCCATTGCCGTTCCCTGAACGGAAGAGGCAAGATGGGCCCAGTCGTCTGCCGTAGGGATCGTCCAGCCGGGAGGACAGACACCTTGCGGACCTGCTCCGGCACCTTCAGAGGAATGAGGCGGATGTGCGGGTGCATCTTCTCCAGATACGGCCTGATTCCATGTATAGAGCCCTCCCATCATGTTGCCGAGGGCAGGCGTGTTGGAATAAGTTATGCCGGCTCCGCTGAAGTTCAGATTCTGTACAAACCATTCCAGGTCGCCGTATCGCTTGTAATAATAAACCCTGCCGTCCCTGGGATCGGCAATGGAATCGGGAGTGGCTTGAAAGCCTTCAATCATGACGGAAAAGATCCTGTGAATAACAGTGGTCGTTCTGGATGTAACACTTTTGGCATATCCTTCTGCTGCTGCGGTCAGCGAAAGGGTAAACGAACCCAGGCTGTCCGGGACCGTGATCTGCACGGAATTTGCCACAACAGAATCGGGAATGAAATGAGCGCCCTGGAAGGTGTATGTCACCGAGTCTGGCCGGGGACTTGTTATCCCCGAAGCTTCCAGAAGGAACGTTTCTCCGGGATATGAATACCGGGGAAGATCAAAAGTCAGGGTACCCGACATATAAAGGGTTTCCGGGTCTTCTTTTTTACATCCCTGCATCAGGACCAGGAATGCCACGAAAAAGAAAAAAGGGGATATTGAGCTTTTCCTTACCATATCAATTATAATCTGCAAATGTAGGTAAAAATTTGTAGCTTTGTGTTTATGATGAATAAAGCATTTTCATTTGTCATCGTGTGCCTTATGGCATTTGCCACTGCCGGCTGCAATACCGGTAATGATTTCATCCGGCTTGAGGGGAGTGCCCTGGGAACCACCTATGCCATTACATTAAAAACCCCGCCCGGAGCGCCATCAGGTTTCAGGGCACTTGCCGAACAAACCGTTACTGCCGTTCTGCAAAACATCAACAATTCTCTTTCCATATACAACAATCATTCCTTAATAAGCAGGATCAACAGAAATCTTACACAGGAAACTGACAGCCTGTTCAGGATTGTATTTGAGAAGGCTGTCGAAATCTCTGACCTTACAGACGGAGCATTCGATATATCTGCTGCTCCGCTCTTTGACCTCTGGGGTTTCGGATTTGAACGAAAAGACAATGTCAGGACGGAACATATTGATGAGCTGCTACCATACACCGGAATGGACAAATTCCGCCTGGTAGGAACATTGATGTTCAAGGAAGACCCTCGCGGCAGCCTGAGCATGAACGCGATCGCAAAAGGATTTGCCTGTGATCTGATGGCACGGGAATTCACTTTACTGGGCGTCACAGATATGCTCGTGGAAATTGGCGGAGAGATCGTATGCAAAGGTCTGAACCCCGGGAAAGAACCCTGGCGCATCGGTGTTGACAGTCCGGTTGACGGGAATGTCCATCCCGGAGAGCACATAGAGGTCGTCATACGGCTTACAGACAAGAGTCTTGCCACATCGGGCAATTACAGAAATTATTATATACGGGACGGAGAAAAATACGCGCATATAATCGATCCCCGCTCAGGGTATCCTGTAAACCATAATTTACTGAGTGCCACAGTCATAGCAGACGATTGCATGACTGCTGACGCTTTTGCGACTGCCTTCATGGTAATGGGACTGGAGGCCAGTAAATCGTATCTGCAGGATCATCCCGGGCTGGGTGCTTTTCTGATATACGATGAAAAAGGGAAATTCAGCACTTTTGCTACAGATAATATCATAACCGATTTATGAAACGTATCGTATTGCTTACCATTTGCCTGGCAGGATACTTGGCCGTGTTGACCGGTTGCAGCCCGGCCGGAAAATACAGGACCGTCAACGGTGTAGTAATGGGTTATTCCTTTAAGATCGTATACCAGGCACCTTCATACGTACCCTGGACGTTTGAGTCTGATATCAGAAGAGCCGCGCGCAGATGCACGCAGGAAGTAGACAGGTCTCTGTCTCTTTACCACAGGAACTCCATTATAAACAATATCAATAACAACAAAGACCTTAAAACCGACACCATTTTCGAAACCGTCTTACTGAAGGCCAAAGAAGTTTCGGAGCTGACAGGTGCTTTCCTCAACACAACGACCGGTCCCTTACAGGATCTGTGGGGGTACAACATGAGCAATTATCAGCATGTTTCTGCTGAGGAAATCGCCAAAGTACTGGATTATACGGGGCTGTGGAGGGTCCACCTGAAAGAAGGATTCGTAGAAAAGGAAGATCCTCGTATACGGTTGAACCTTAATGCGCTGGGCATCGGCTATGCTGCTGACTACCTTGCTGATATGCTTGAAAGGAATCAGGTTGTCAATTACATGATCGAGGTCGGAAAAGTGGTAAAATGCAAAGGTGTTAACCCGGCAGGCACACCCTGGCGGATCCAGGCAGACCAGGCTTCGAACGATGTGATCTACCTTACCGACAAAGCCATGTCCATTTATGGAAGTCTGTTTAACTTCCGGGTCAGGGAAGGCAAGATCTTCAACAACCTGTTCAATGCAAAGACCGGCTACCCTATTGAAGATCCCTTACTCAGCACACTCATCGTTTCAGGAAATTGTCTGGACGCTGCCGCATACAGTGTGTCTTTTTATTCCATGGGGCTTGAACAAAGCATTTCCTTCCTTGAATCCCACAGTGACATTCAGGCCATCCTGTTTTATTATCAGGACGACCAGATAAAAACCCATGCAACAACCAACATAACTCCTCGCAATGAAATCCAATATTTCCCGTAGAACGTTCCTCAGGCGAAGTGCGCTGCTGGGCTCCGGCCTGGTTGCGGCTGCAGGCGGCCTTTCAGCTGCCGGTTCAAATTTCAGGGTTTCACAACCCTTTGAAACGATCATTGCCAATGGCCTGATCTACACAGGGGACGGAAAGCCTCCGTTTCGGGGAGATGTGGGTATTAAAAATGGAAAGATAGCTGCTTTGGGCCGTCTTGGAGACTATGCAGATCGTATGGTTGATGCAGCGGGAATGGCCGTAAGCCCGGGGTTTGTGGACATACATACACACACAGACACCAACCTGTTCCAATGTCCGGAAGGTGACAGCCGTATTTTCCAGGGTATCACTACCGATGCCGGCGGCAATTGTGGCGGATCTCCTTTTCCTGACGGTCCGTTTGAGAGTGCTGCGTTATTTCTGGAAGCACTGAGAAAGCAGAAGACCGGGATCAATTATTGTACCTTTACCGGCCAGGGATCTATCCGTTCGGCGGTCATAGGAGACTGGAATGCCCCTGCCGCCGCTGCACATACCCGGGCGATGAAGGATCTGCTGGAAAGACAAATGGACGAAGGGAGCATTGGCCTGTCATGTGGTCTTGAATATGCTCCCGGGGCATATGCCTCCAATGAGGAACTTGTGGAGCTGCTGCAAGTCGTGGCCAGACACGACGGGTTGTTTGCCATTCATATGCGGAATGAGGATGACCGGGTGGAAGAAGCCATTTCGGAAGCCATATCCATGGCCAGAGAAGCCGGGGTCAGACTCCAGATATCTCATCTGAAAGCTCAGAATTACAACAACTGGCATAAAGGACCGGCCATGCTACGTCTGATAGAGAATGCAAGCAAAGAAGGTCTGGACATAGCTTTTGACAGATATCCCTACATTGCATTTTCAACCGGTCTGACAAGTTTCATCCCCCTGACAGGCAGACAAGGTTCGGTGGAAGATGTTCTGGCCAGACTCCGGGACAGAAAAACGGCCGAAGAATTCGGGGCCTATGCCCGATCCCGCTTCGAACGTCTGGGAGGCTCCCGGAACGTGGTCATTTCGGCCTGCACTTTACCTGCAAACAAAGAAACCTACATGGGCAAAAACCTGGAGGAATGTGCACGCATATCGGGTAAAACCGAATGGGAATTCGTCAGGGATCTGCTTGTTGAAGAACGGCTGAAACCCGATATTGTTGCCTTTGCCATGACAGAAGACAATGTCCGGACATTCCTGTCCCATCCCCTGGGCATGCCGGCCTCTGACGGAAGTGTTTATTCACCTCGCGGACCGTTATCCGCCACCATTCCCCATCCCCGCTCCTACGGGACATTCCCGCGTTTTCTGGGCAAATACTGCAGACAGGACAAGATCATGGATTTTGCGGCAGCAATCAGAAAAATGACCTCGCTACCGGCTTCCAGGCTGAAATTAAAGGAACGTGGGATGCTGGTCCCGGGGTATTATGCCGATGTGGTGGTTCTTGATCCGGCATCTGTTATTGACACCGCCACATTTGAGAACCCCCACAGCTTCCCGCAGGGGATCGCCCATGTCTGGGTAAACGGAAAACACACCATAAAGAACGGGACCCATACGGGGGCACTGGCAGGCATGGTGCTCTAAAGTTTTACGTAGATCACATGTCCTTCCACAGAAGGATACCCCATGCGTCTGAGTGCTGTCACATATGTTTCCATTTGCCGGTTGTGTGACCGGTCGGGATTCCCGAATTTGTAATCCAGCACCACAACCTTGCCCTCCTTTTCCATGACCCTGTCTGGACGGATTTTCCCGCCGGGACCCAGGATCGAAGCTTCGTTCCTTACTACCCATGAGCCGTCAAACCATTGGTTGACAGGAGGTTCAGACAAGGTTTTTTCAATGGCCCTGGCATAGTCTGCTATCGTTTCATTGTTGCCGGAAAGTGCTCCCTCCAGTACCAGGTCTTCCAGGGCTACAGCCACATCTTCCTTTTTTTCGATGCGTGAAAGCAGCTTGTGCAATACGATACCCCATTGTCTTAACGAATCGTCGGGGGAATAATCAAACGCTTCATCCCTGTAGGAGATCTTCAGCTCATTACTAAAATCAGCCGAGGGATATTCTTCCATTCTGTATCCGGGGGATAATGCGGGCTCACTTGCGGGAACGGGAAGCTGTCGTCCGTAACTCCATGTTTCATCCGTGGGACTTTCGCCGGAGGCCAGTGCTGTACGGACATGGTAAGAGATTTCACCCCGGGAAGCGTTTTTCCCAAAGGGAAGAAAAAGGTACAACTCGTCCCTGGGCCGGGTTACGGCTACGTATAGCAAATTGAGCGAATCAAGTACCCTTTGGGCATATTCCAGATAATAATCCCGTGAAAATAAAGTATGCTTCAAACGGTCATTATACTGTACGGGGACCTGTTTCAGCCGGTTGAAAGGAGCTGCGTCCGTACCTGTCCAGATGATCTGGCTCCCGGAACGGGAATCCAGAGGCCAGTTGCAAAAAGGAACGATCACCACGGGAGCCTCCAGTCCCTTGGCCTTGTGTATTGTCAGCAAACGGATTGCGTTCAGCGGTGGATCTGATGTCAGCATTTTTTGCTTTCCCCTGTCATCCCACCATTTCAGAAATGCATACACCCCTCCGCTGTCCCTGGATGCAAATTGCAGAATGGTATCATGAAGGTCCTGTAAATAAGGCAAAGCCCTGACACACCTTGTCCATTCCATTTTTTGAACTATGGCTTCAAAAGCGTCTGCCAAAGGCAAGAACCGGAGCCGGTTCAGAAAATCCCTGTCGTTGACGACGCCTGCCCTGCCATACTCCTGGGAAAGCCTGACAACTGTTTCGGCAACACAAGAATTTTCGGGAAAATGACATAATTTAAGCAGGGAAACGGCAAGAGAGACGTACGGCGATGAGGCCAGGTACAGGGAATCCTCTGAAACCACATCGGGGCAATACATCCCGTCTGTCTGATGCTCCCTTCTGTATTTGAAAAAATAATGCGAAACAGTACGGGCATTTTCCTTCGAACGTACCAGGATCAAAATGTCGGAGGGCTTAAAACCTCTCTCCTGCAGTTCAACCAAAAGGTCTTTCAGGGCCCGGAGAGATTTTCCGGCAGCATCTGAATGCATGTCGGGGAAAAACGTATTTACACGAACGTACCCCCCCGTTTGTTCGAATGGCTTTTCAGCGACTTTCTCTTTGTGAGCGGAATAGGCTGTCTGTAAAAGGTCCTCAAGATAATTCCGGTCTTGCGGATTATCGTATTCCTGTATCTTATCCCGGATCTCATCCTTTAGGGATCCCAGAACATTATCGATCAGCAAGTTGACAAAAGACACAATTTCAGGACGGCTTCTCCGGTTAGTGTCCAGGGTAAAAAATTCCACACCCAGATTTAACAATACAGGATCATTGGCGATCTGTTCACCCAGGATCCTCCAGTCACTGTTCCTCCACCTGTAGATGGACTGTTTCACATCCCCCACGATCAGGGAATGGGCTCCCTGGGCAAGTCCGTTCAACAGCAACGGATACATATTTCGCCACTGGAGAACAGATGTATCCTGGAACTCATCCAGCAGAAAAGACTCATAACCGGAACCGGTTTTCTCGTAGACGAACGGGGTGTTCCCGTCTCCGGTCAACCGGCTTAACAGATAGGTTGAATCACCAATGTCAAGGGTGTTGTTCTCTTCCTGTATTTCCCTCATGGTAGTGATCACATCTGCCAGAAGGCCCATCAGCGGCAATTGTTCCATAACCGATACGGCCGTGGCATATTCACGGAAACAGGCCTTGTAAAGATCCAGTATCCGGTGCAACACGGGCATCAATACCGCCTGCATACTTTCCAGGCCCGGAGGGGAATTCTTGTTGAACCAAAGGCTTTCCTTGCCCTGGGCTGCCTCCGTTACCCGCTTTTGGGGAATGTAATCGTCCGGAATCGTTTTCCTTGCCGAGATTTTTTCAAAATAACGGGCAAAAGAGCTTGCCCTGTTCGGAAAATCCACCGGTGAAAAACCCTGCATATCCATCAACCGGAGCGCCTCCCGGCCCAGGGCATGCATCCGGGTCTCGAATTCCTTGGTGATGCGCCTGATCTCTTTCATGAACTCCCTGAGAAAGACCCTGTCTGATATCTTTTCCGCAAATGCCTCTCCCAACGTCCTGAACGATTCACTGCCTGCCTGATAACCCACCTGTTTCAATATCCGGTTCACATCCCAGCGATCGGCCCTGGAAACTTTTTCGGTGATCAACTCTTTGATCCATTCCTGCAAGGATGCGTCTGTAGGGACTTTTTCAATGATACGGCCTGCTGTTCTGTCCAACAGCAAATCCGTATCGGTATCGACCGAATAACCGGTCCCCAGCCCCGTTTCAAGGACGAAAGACCTTAAGACTCTCTGAAAAAAAGAATCCAGTGTTGATACGGAGAATCGGGAATAATTATGTAGCAACTCCTTGTGAACCAGGCGGGCGCGATCAACCAACCTGTCAAAGGAAAGACCGGTTTCCGCGCACAGGTCCGTCCCCATGGATGATGGTATTCCCTGAGCCAGCGACTCCAGGGTGTCGAGGATCCTCGCCTTCATCTCTGCGGTTGCCTTGTTGGTAAAGGTGACTGCCAGTATTCTGAAAAAAGCGTGCGGATCATGGTACAGGGGACCTCCCATCAAAAAAGACAGGTAAGTCAAGGTCAGCCGGTATGTTTTACCCGTGCCGGCAGAAGCTTTATATACCTTAAGAGCCATCAGCGGATCCTCCAAGAAGAAACGCGTGGATAAACCCGTTCAGGTCTCCGTCCAGGACAGCTTGGGTATCGGTCATTTCGTAACCGGTACGGTGATCCTTGACCATTTTGTAGGGATGCAATGTATAAGAACGTATCTGGGAACCCCATTCAATCCTTTTCTTCTGTCCTTCAAGCAGCTTTTCCTTTTCCCGTCTTTTTTCAAGCTCCATTTCATACAAATGCGATTTCAGAATACGCAGGGCATTCTGACGGTTGTCCAGCTGACTTCTGGTTTCTGTATTCTCTACCGTAATCCCTGTAGGGATGTGGCGGACACGGACACCCGTTTCCACTTTGTTGACGTTCTGGCCCCCCGCCCCTCCGGAACGGTACGTATCCCACTCCAGATCTGAAGGACTGATATCTATCTCGATGGTATCGTCCACGGCAGGATAGACAAATACCGAGGAAAACGTGGTTTGCCGTTTGCCCTGTGTATTGAACGGGGAGATCCGCACCAGGCGGTGCACTCCGTTTTCGGCTTTCAGATAACCGTAGGCGTAATTGCCTTCGAATTCCAGAATGCAGGACTTGATGCCGGCTTCCTCTCCTTCCAGGATATCATGCACCCTGACTTTGTATCCGTTCCTTTCTCCCCAGCGGGTATACATCCGCATGAGCATGGCGGACCAATCGTTGCTTTCTGTTCCTCCGGCACCGGAATTGATCTTCAACAGTGCCCCCATATCATCCCCTTCGCCGCTGAGCATGCTCTTGAGTTCCTCCTGTTCGATCCAATCCAGGACTTTTTCAGTCTGGCGGTCCAGTTCCTCCTGGGAAGCCTCCAACTCGGCAAGTACCTGCAAATCCTCCAGACCTTCGCGAATGCGGTAATAGGCATCCAGTGACGATTTCAGCGCGGATTGCTTTTTCAGGACGGCTTCCGCCTCTTTGGGATTGTTCCAGAAATCCGGTTTTTGGGAACGTTCAGTGAGTGACTGCCATTCTTTTTCACGGGTTTCTACCTCAAAGAAACCTCCTCAACCGTTGTCCGCGTTGCAACAGGTTTTTATAATTATCTACCGTATAAATCATAACACTGCAAATTTAAGCTTTTAATTCCTTTCTGCGAAGCTTCCAGTCCGGAAGTTCTCTTTCCAGCAGGGCATAAAATCCTTTGCCGTGATCCGGGTGGATCAGGTGGCACAATTCATGGACGATTACATAGTCAATACATGGATCTGTTTTAAAATACAGCTTCAGATTGAGGGTTATCCTTCCGGTTGCCGAAGAACAGCTTCCCCAGCGTGTGTTCATGATGCGGACTGTCCATTTCTTAGGTTCAACGCCGTACTTTTTCCGGAAGTGTTCCACCCGGGGAGCGGCTATGTCCAGAAATTTAACCGATGCTTCTTTCCGCAGCAAGGCCAGTTCTGCTTTATCCGACGGAAGAACCGGTTCTTTGGCAATGGCCTTTTGCCTGGCTTCGATCCAGGCTGCTTTGGAAGAAACCATACGGATCACTTCACGTGTACTGAGCCAGAAAGGGGCCCTCACGTGAACGGTTCCGTCCTTTTTGACGGTAATTCCTACTGATCTTCGTGTACTTTTAGATAAAGTAAATACGATGCTCCCTGCTTTCCAGATGCCCATAAGCAAAAAAAGCTGTCTTCGTACGAGACAGCCTTGTTATTTAGGTACTGATCAGTAATTATTAGCGAAAAACTTAAGCTAGGCCTCCGCCAGATGTAATTACAAAAGTAAAGATGCCCTGGAAAATATCCCAGATGTGGTTCAGAACAACAAAGAGGTCATTTGCCCATTCTCCGGCACCTCCAAAAAGTAAATTCCAGATTTCGCCTAAAAGATCGTAAATCGGCTGCAATGTGATGTCTAAAATTGTCATAACAATATTATTTTAGTTTAGTAATTAAATGGCTTAATTTCTAAAGCACAAATATAACAAGAATTTCAATTATGCAAAAAATATTTGATTAGTTTTCATTTTTTTAATGTATCCAAAACCCTTAGTACCTGCCAGTAATTATAACCTTTATTTATGCCGTACCGGACCAGCCTGGCACGTAGCTTAACAGGGTCCGTTTCCTTAATGGTTTTGTCTTTCTTGTTAAGGGCATCCTCTAAATTGGCCATAAGCATCTCGTCATCTAACTGAAACATAGTACTTTCAATGATTTCTTCCGGGATCCCTTTCATTTTAAGCATACCCGAAATCTTCCTCGGCCCCCACCCCTGCAACCGGCTTTTATCGTGTACATAAGCCTTGGCATAACGGACTTCATCAAGGAATCCATCCTCTTCAAGAGCCTGTAAAATATTATTAATATCTTCAGAAGATATATTTTTCTTTTCCAGTTTCATGCGGATATCAGCCCGGCATTTCTCACCACGGCTGCACAAAGCCTGCATCTTTCCCAAATATCTTTTGAATTCTTCCTGATCCATCACTCCTCTTTTTTCTTTACACTCAACATGCCGCACGCCGCCAGGATGTCCTGTCCCCGGGAAGCCCTCACGGTCGTTAACAAACCGGCTTTGCTCAAACGTGCCTGGAAAACATTCACGGCCGATTCTTTTGAAGGTTGCATGGAAAAACCGGGAATGGGATGAAACCGTATCAGGTTTACGCGACAATCCATACCCCGCAACAATTGCAGCAAAGCTGTTGCATGCCGTTGCGTGTCGTTCCAACCGTCAAACAGAATGTATTCAAAGCTCAGCCTTCGCTGACCGCTGAAATCATATTCTCTCAGCTTCCTGATAATACTGCTTACCGGGTAAGCCTTTTGCACCGGCATGATTTGTTCACGTTCGGCATCAAAAGGATTGTGCAGACTAACAGCCAGGTGCGCTTGCGTTTTTTCCATAAAAGCCTCTATTACAGGCAGGATACCCGATGTGGAAACCGTAATACGCCGCGGACTCCAGGCAAATCCCCAGGAAGAAGTGAAAATTTCCAGGGATCGTAATACTTCCGTCCAGTTGTCCAGTGGCTCTCCCATACCCATATATACCACGTTGGTTAACCGATCGGTCTCGTCAATATTCAAAAACTGACTGACAATCTCCCCGGCACTCAATTGCCCCTGGAAACCCATACGTGCAGTCATACAGAAAGCGCAGCCCAGACGGCATCCCGCCTGTGAAGACAAACACAGGGTAGCCCTGTCCTGTTCCGGTATCATCACGGCTTCTATTCCGGTATGGGAACCTGCTGCAGTAGGAAATAGGTATTTCTTAGTACCGTCTGCAGACTCCTGTATATCCGTCGGCAGCCACCCTCCCACCTGGTATTTTTCGGAAAGATTTTCCCTGGCCGCTTTGGGCAGGTTGGTCATATCCGCAATATCCCTTACTTTATTCTGATAGATCCATCGGGCTATCTGGGCGGCTGCAAAAGAAGGCATACCCAAGGAATCCGTAATCTGACGCAACTCTGCGGGATTTTTTCCAAGCAACCATTCTTTCATGCTTCAAAGATAGGGTATTTTGTCCGTGAATTTGTATATTTGTTGTCTAATCATTAATCAAAATATCATGGCAAAAGTAAGTGCAGAAGAAGTAAAAGGAGGAGCAGCCGTAAACCCGGAAAAATTTAAAGCGCTCCAGGCAACCCTGGACAAAATCGAAAAGGATTTCGGGAAAGGAACAATTATGAAACTGGGCGATCAGCCCAAGTGGGACGTATCGGTGATCCCTTCGGGATCCATCGGTTTGGATTATGCGCTGGGTATTGGAGGTTATCCCAGGGGTCGGGTAGTAGAAATATACGGACCCGAATCGAGCGGAAAGACGACTTTAGCCATTCACGCAATTGCCGAGGCCCAGAAACTGGGCGGAATTGCGGCTATCATTGATGCCGAACATGCCTTTGACCGCAATTATGCACAGCAGTTGGGCGTTAATGTGGACACCCTACTGATATCACAACCCGATAACGGGGAACAGGCCCTGGAAGTAGCAGATCATTTGATCCGGTCCGGAGCTATTGACATTGTAGTCATAGACTCTGTTGCCGCATTGACGCCCAAGGCTGAAATCGAAGGCGAAATGGGAGATTCCAAAATGGGACTCCAGGCCCGGCTCATGTCCCAGGCTCTGAGAAAATTAACGGCCAACATAAGCCGAACCAACACAACCTGTGTGTTTATCAACCAGTTAAGGGAAAAGATCGGAATCATGTTCGGAAATCCGGAAACGACTACCGGAGGAAACGCGCTAAAATTTTACGCTACCATACGTATTGACGTACGCCGTACCACACAGCTCAAAGACGGAGAAGATGCCACCGGCAATCACGTGCGTGTAAAAGTGGTAAAAAACAAAATGGCTCCGCCGTTTAAAAAAGCCGAGTTTGACATCATGTTCGGGGAAGGCATCTCTCTTACCGGAGAGATCATAGACCTGGGGGTTGAACTGAACATAATCAAAAAAAGCGGCTCGTGGTTCAGCTACGGGGAGACCAAGATCGGACAGGGACGCGACGCAGTAAGGCAAATGCTCAAAGACAATCCCGAGTTGAAAGAAGAGATCGAAGAAAAAGTGCGCAAGGCACTCAAGGACCAAAAACAAGGACTCTGATTACGCAGGCGTCATGGACAGATCGGCCAGCACAATGGCCGTAACAGCTTCCACGACAACCGGCACACGTAAAGCAAAACAGGCATCGTGACGACCGCGGCCACCTACCGTAGGTGTAGGTTTTACTGCAATCTGGAACGAAACCGGATCCCCGTTGGTTATGCCCCCGGCGATCCCTCCGATATGCGGATTCTGGGATCCGGTTAGCAATGACTCGTCAAAGCCCAGTCCAAACGTGATGCCTTTGATGCCGGGAATGGCAAAAACAGCATGAGACAATAAGGATTCCAGTGAATCAAAAAAAGGATTCCCTAATCCCGCCGGAACCCCGTTTACCTCACATGATATGACTGCGCCCAAAGAATCGCCTTTTTCTACGGAATTCCTGAGGATTGTGTTGACTTTTTCAGGTAAAGGACGGTCTTTGATTACGGGAATGCCCCCCACCTGTGAAAGGTATGCATGAATACCTAAGGACGGGTACTTGTTTCCCAGGATCTTTTTGGCAACGACGCCCGCTGCAACCAAAGGTAAGGTCAGACGGCCCGAAAAATGTCCGCTGCCACGCGGATCCTGAAATCCTTTGAATTTGACGTCCCCGGTATAATCAGCCGTTCCGGGCCTGAAAGGTATTTTTTTGGCAGCATCATTATCGTCAGACAGCAGGTAATCCTGCGAACGCGCATCCCTGTTCATAAAAGTTATGCATAACGGACTGCCTGATGTATAATTTCTATATACGCCGCTTTTAATCACAGGTTCATCCGTTTCCCTACGTTTAGTGGTTCCTGTGGCCCCGCTTTTACGTCGGGCTATGTCTTCCATGAAATCCGCTTCTGACAAGAGAATCCCGGGAGGAACACCATCCAGGAGCACCCCTACTTCCGGCCCGTGAGATTCCCCATACAAAGCTACCCTGAAATTGTTGCCGAACGCATTCATTCTAAAGGTTTTGTTACGTTTTCCAATTCCACCCAAAAATCCGGAAACGATTTTGAAACGGTATGCTTGCCTTCAATCTCAATAGGTTTTTCCGCACCCAGGGCAGCTATGGCCAGGGACATGGCTATCCGGTTGTCTCCCCGGGCAGAAATGGAAGCTCCCCCCGGCAACACACCGCCTTCTACTATCATATTGTTGCCTTCCAGCCTTATATTGGCACCCACTTTTGAATATTCCTCCAGTAAAGCGAGGGCTCTGTTTGATTCCTTGTGGAAAAGACGGTCTATACCGTTTATGCTTGTGGTTCCTTTACAATGTACAGCCAGCGCCACTAAGGGGGGAAACAGATCGGGGCATTTGCTCGCATCAAATTCAAATCCTTGTAAATTATCCGTTTTATATACTTTCAATTGACTTCCCGCACCCCATGCCCATGACCCGCCGGCCTTCCCGATGGCTTCCAGGATGGCCTTATCGGCCTGCAAACTGTTTTTCCACAGGGGGCCTATCCTAAGGTCTCCAAAGAGGGACGCACC
>Ga0123332_1003535_pt1 | contig 14210 bp, 10 predicted proteins | sample BioC12SIPDNA_4_FD_89958 | JGI IMG/M metagenome (GOLD analysis project Ga0123332, IMG submission 89958) | Anaerobic biogas reactor microbial communites from Washington, USA - Biogas_R2_A C12 SIP DNA | ecosystem: Engineered > Bioreactor > Anaerobic > Unclassified | place: Washington, USA...
CCACCGCCCGCAGCAGCTTCAAACCCTCCTCGCCAAGCCCCTGAAAACTGTACGGACTCGTCCGCGGCTTGTACGCCCCGCCCCGCAGCACGTGCGCCCCAGCCGCCTTCGACGCGCCCGCCGTTTCGCGCAGCCACTCCTCGTTCTCGATCGCGCACGGCCCCGCGATGATCGTCACCGTCCCTTCGCCGATCCGAATGTTGCCCACCCCAAAGACGCTGTCGTCCGGATGGAACTCCCGAGACGCCAGTTTGTACGGCTTAAGGATCGGAACCACCCGCTCGACCCCGGTGATCTCCTCGATCAGCGGGATATTCTCCACCCGCTCCTCCCCGATCGCTCCGATGATCGTCCGGAACCGCCCCTTCGAAATGTGCGGCGCCAGACCCAACTCGGCGATCCGAGCCACCACCGCCTCGACCACCCGGTCATCCGCCCCCGGTTTGAGAATGATAATCATCGTTCGCTACCTGTCACCAAAAGGATAGGTCTCTTTCTCCCGCCACCGTCTCAGATCAGCGGCTCCGGCGCCCGCGGAAACGACCCCAACACCAGCAACTGCAAGCAATGCTCCTTCGCCGCCCGGATCGCCGCCGACACGTTCGTGTCCTCCTGATGCCCTTCCGCGTCCACGAAGAAGTAGTACTCCCACGTCTGCTTCCGCGACGGCCGCGAGGTGATGCTCGTCAGATTCAGCCCGTACTGCCGGAAGACCTCCAGCACTCCCGCCAGCGCGCCCGGCTTGTCCGCGGTGATGAACATGATCGCCGTCTTGTCCCGGCCCGTCCGCTTCGCCGACTCCGGGCTGATCACGAAAAACCGCGTGCAGTTGTTCGGGTTGTCCTCGATGTTCTCGCAGACGATCTTCAGATCGTACAGCTCCGCCGCCAGGGCCGAACCGATCGCCGCCGCCTCCGGCTGCTTGGCCGCCAGTTCCGCCGCCCGCGAACTCGACGCCACCGGCATCGTCTGCACCTCGCGCATCTGCGTCGCCAGCCAGTTCCGGCACTGGGCGAACACCTCCGGCTTCGAATAGATGATCTTGACCTGCTCCATCGGGCAATTCGCCAGCAGATTGTGATGGATCGGCACGATCGTCTCCGCGCAGATCTTCACCTGCAGTTCCACGAACGCGTCCAGCGTGTCGATCACCGTCCCGCCCACCGAATTCTCCACCGGCACCACCCCCAGATCGCAGTGACGCCGCGACACCTCGATGAAAATGCTGCGAATGTCCGGAAACGGAACGTAATCGACGCTCACCCCGAACTTGCCCGTCGCCGCCAGGTGCGAATAGCTCCCCTCCGGGCCCAGATAGCCCACCTGGAGCGGCTTTTCCAGCAGCAGCGACCCGCTCATCATCTCCCGCCAGATCGCCACCAGCACCTTCGACGGCAGCGGCCCCTTGTTCAACGCCATGATCCGGTCCAGCACCGCCTTCTCGCGGTCCGGGGCGTAGTACGAGATCGAGCTGGTCCGCTTCAGCGCCCCCACCTCGACCACCACCTGCGCCCGGCGGTTCAGCAGTTCCACCAACTGCTCGTCCAATTCGTCGATCTGACGACGCAACGCCGCCAACCGGTCTTCAGATTCCGCCATCTACAACCCTTTAACAGGCAAAAAGTTAACCCTCATTATCGAGCCGCTCCCCCTTCCGGTCAAACCAAAACGCCCGTCCGGCACCCGCCATCAACAGTTTTATGTACATTTAACAACTTTAAATGTTTGCACAACCCCGTTTCAAGAACCACCCAATGAAAAATCTCGGAGATGAAAAATAACTTGTCCAAGCGGTTGAAAACCGTTCTTCCCGCTAAAATAATTGATTCAGCGGGACAAAGAATGCTATAATACCGTTAGATTTTTATTTTCAAGCAGTTTTATTTAGACTGCGCCGGTGGCCAGGAGCTCGACAGGGCTCACCGGTGGACGAAGTCTTCGATCGGCTGAGATCGGGCCGCAAAGAAACCGGCCCAACCCCCTGGCGGGGTCTCTTCCGGCGAAGCGGGTGGAGCCAAGCAAGTGGACACCTGGTACTTTGGCCTCCTTGTGGCCATACTGGGAATCAGCCTGTTCTTCTCGGCAGCGAACTTTGCACTCAAAGCATACTCGAGGATGAAACTCGAGGATCTGCTGACGCATCGGGGGAATGAGGACCATCTCGAAATCGTCCAGGAGGATATGCACAGGCTCCTCCTGACCTCAGCCGTCATCCGGACCTCGGCCAACCTGGCCCTCGTCCTGGCCATCGCCAACGGGCTGAGTCAGGGAGTCCTGCACCTGCCTATCCTTGTCTACGCCTTCCTGATCTCCATCGTCCTGCTCTCGGTCTTCTCCGTCGCGATTCCTTACGCTTGGGCTCGATACTCCGCCGAGCCGTTCCTCGCCGCCACCCTCCCGTTCCTGCGGGCTGTCAAGCTCGTCATGACCCCGCTGATCGCCTTCATGGACGCCATCGACCTGCTCGTCCGACGACTTGCCGGCGTCTCCATCGAACCCGAGGGCAACCACGCCGTCGAACAGGAAATCCTCGAAGCCGTCCACGAGGGCGAGGAAGAGGGCGTCGTCGACTCCCAGGAACGCCGCATGATCGAGTCCGTCATCGAAACCCGCTCGGTCACCGTCGGACAGGTCATGACCCCGCGCACCGAGATGGTCGCCGTCGCCGCCGACGCCTCCCTCGACCAGCTCAAGCTGACCATTCAGGAGCACGGCCACAGCCGACTGCCCGTCTACGAGGAAAGCCTCGACAACATCATCGGAATGCTCTACGTCAAGGACCTCCTCCAGTTCCTCGACACCGTCCCCAACGGCTTCTCCGTCCGCGACGTCATGCGCCCCTGCTACTTCGTCCCCGAAACCAAGCTCCTGCGCAGCCTCTTCTCCGAGTTCCGCCACAAAAAAATCCACGTCGCCATCGTCCTCGACGAGTACGGCGGGACACTCGGCCTGGTCACCTTTGAAGACCTGATCGAGGAGATCGTCGGCGATATTACCGACGAGTACGAACCGGCCGAACCGCCGCTGATCAAGGAACTGGACTCCAAGACCCTCCAGATCGACGCCCGCATGCGCACCGACGACCTCAACGACGAGTACGAACTGAACCTGCCCGAAAGCGAGGACTACGAGACGATCGGCGGCTTTATCTTCTCAAGCCTCGGCCGGATCCCCGTCCAGGGCGAGACCTTCCAGTACCAGAACCTGCTCTTTACCGTCCTCGACGCCAGCGAACGCAAAATCGGCCACGTCCGCCTGGAAATCCTCCCCGAAGAAGTGGTCCGCAACGAAGCGAACGGGGCGATCTAGCCGACCGCCGCGCCGCCGCACTGTTCCAACGCCGGCCGAGCGTGGCCGCTATTTGCCGCGCAGCATGTTCTTGAGCTGCTGATTCTCCCGACGCGTCGCCTCCAGGTCGAACAGCAGGTACTTCACGTGCAGCCGGAGGTGATCCACCCCTTCGTGAATCTTGGCGAACGTCGCCTTGAGCTGCTCGTGACGTTCCTGGGTCTCCCGGGCAAGCTCCATCAGGCGGGACCGCTGCGGCTCCGGCATCCCCTGGATCTGGCCGATCAACTGCTGAATCTTCTCCTGGATCCGGTCTTCTTTCTTCTCCATCGTTCTTCCGCTCCTTTTTCGCAATCCAGACCTCGTTGGCCGACCATCTCAACTGCAAAGACCGTACCGCGGACCCATAGCCCGCCAGCATATCGTACAACTCACGACTTGACAAGCCGTTACAGCGATCAACTCGCCGTCAACCTCCCGCCAGTACCTCTCTCCACGTCGCGGATGTGAAACCCATGTTTCACAGATGAAACGTCCAAACCTGGACCAGCGGCCAAATTAGTTCAACCGGCCCGCTGGCCCGCCGTATACTATCGCAACGACACACAGAAAAGGAGACCTTCGATGTCCCGAGCTCTCGCCACGCTTCTGCTCTCCCTGCTGATCGTTGGTGCGTCTGCCGCCCAGACCGCAACCGATCCCTTCGCCCCGCTCTCCAACCCTGCCGCCTGGACGCCCGACCGCGTCTGCCGCGTCACCGCCGAAGCCGGCGAACTGGTCTGGGACTTCGAAGCCGACAAGACCGTCTCCGGCGCCATCGCCATCCGCGCTGAGGGTCTCAGTTTGCCCAAACCGGAAATCCTCTCGTTCCAGGTCCTGACCCCGGACGTCGGCTACCTCCTGGTCACCATCGCCGATCGCGACGGTACCTGGGCCTCCTACCAATGCTTCGGCCTGCCCAACAAAACCTGGACCCCGATCGAAATCACCATCGCCGAGCCCTGGTTCTACTGGGCCGACGGCGCCGACGGCCAAATCGGCGATATCGACTCGATCATCCTGGGCATCGAACCGCGGGCTGGCGAGGTCCGCGGCAGCGGCCGCTATCAAATGCGACTCCGAGACTTCCGCTCCGGTCCCGCCGACAAGGTCGAACCGGCCCCCTCACCCTCTACACCGCCAACCCAGCCGGACTTCTCCAGCCAATACCAGAAGTTCCAGCAGCTCTACGCCCAGGCCGTCGAAGCCCTGACGGACATGGAAGCCACCCTGCAATCCGCCCAACCCACCGACCATCAACTGGTCACCCTCAACGTCGCCCGCGACGCCCTCGGCTGGTCCGCCCTCGACGCCGCCTACGCCAACGACCACGCCAACCAGAGCATCATGGACCAAGCCGTCCGCCAGGTCCAGTGGATCATCGACGCCGCAGAACGCACCACCGCTGAGACGGCTCAACCCTCAGCCGCAACCGGCCAAGCCGTCTCCGATCGTCCGGATGCGACCAACCTGACCGTCCGAAACGGCGACTACTACGCCGGCGATCGCCCGGTCATCCTGACCGGCATGCAAAGTCCCTGGAGCACCAACCTTCGCCCCTACGGCTACAACGCCATTAGCCGCCACGAGTTCTCCATACCCGAACAGATCACCGCCATCGCCGAAGAGGACCGCCAACAGGGCCTCGCCCTGGACTTCATGTCCGAGATCCACGTGCCGGGCGAGTGGTACGAGCAGCACCCGACCCTCGATCCCAACGGCTTCCGCCGCAAGCGCAACCCCTTCATGGCCGTCAACATCGATAGCGAAGCCCTCGACGCCCTGCGCGGACCCCTTTTGACCTCGCAGGCACAGGCATTGGCCAAACTCCCCCACATTGCCAGCCTCCAGATCGTCAACGAACTCTGGTACGCCGAAGGCCCCTACTACCAGGCCGCCGACTTCCAGCAGTACCTCCGACAGGCCTACGACAACGACATCGAAACCCTCAACCGCCTCTGGGACACAGACTTCGCCGACTTTGACGAGGTCCGCTACGTCCCGCGCACTCGCGCCGCCCGAGTCGACATGGGCCGCTACACCGCGTTCCGCGTCACTCGTCAAGTGGATTGGGAGGCCAAACAGATTCACCAGGTCGACCCGAACCGCGTCGTCCTTGTCAAGGTCCACGGCGGATACTGGAGCACCCTCGGCGCCGACTATATGGGGCTTGCAGCCGTCCTCTCCGGCAACGGCATGGACAACTATCCCGAACCCATCCTCGGCCGGCAGCGCCCGCTCGACCACGGCCACGAACGCCTCGACCCGCGGTTTGCCGCCGACTTCTGGACCCAGGCCGTCTGCATCGACACCTACTGCTCTCTCGCACCAAACAAGCCCATCATCGACGGCGAGTACCACATCGCCCCGTACGATGAGACCCAGACCCCGCCCCAGTTCGTCCGCGCCATGTTCTGGCAAGCCTCGCTTCACGGCCGCGACGCCGCCTACATGTGGATCGGTCAGCGCCGAGGAGCCCACCCGTGGATCTCCTACGACTCCGGCGATTTCCTCCTCCTGACCCAGCCGTGGATGCTCGAAGCCGCCGGCCGGACCGCCCTCGACCTCGAACGACTCGCTGAGCACGTCATCCCCTTCCATCACCGCAAAGCCGACGTCGCCCTTCTACGCTCCGGCTTGGGCTTCCTCGAATGGTACAAGCAGGCCTACTTCCAGGATTGCCCGTTCGACCTGATCCTGCCCGACGCCGTCGAAGGCGCCGACCTTGCCGGATACAAACTGCTCCTGATCCCGAATGGCGCCTGGGTCAGTCCCGAAGGCCTCGCGCGGATCGAAGAGTTCGTCAAACGGGGCGGCCACGTCGCCATGGCTGAGCGCAGCTTGGAGATGACCGAACGCGAACAGCCGCTCGACTCGACCGGACTCAGGAAGCTCACCGATCGCGTCGTGGTCGTCAAGACCGAGGCGTCACGCCCGATCATCGACCGGGTCATCGAGCGGGCGGACATCCGCCGGCCCATCCGCTGCCGGGCCAACAACGTCGAGTTCCGCCTCCTCGAAGACCGCCACATCGCCTACGCGATCAACTTCGACCGAAAACCTCAAAGGGTCGTCCTGGAAGGCGAAGCGGTGGGATCAAAAATAGTGGACCTGATCACCGGCCGAGAACTCGGCGCGGCGTTTGAACTGGCGCCCCTCGAAGTCGTGCTGCTTCAGATGCCCCAATAGCGGCCGACGGAGACGGAAAATCCGCCGTCCGGCTCAGTCGAACCAGTCGGTGATGTCGTCCAGCGTGTTGTCCGTGTCACGCTCGACGTACACGCCGCAGCTGTTCTTGTGGTACTCCAGCTTCTCCCAGAACGGCAGTTCGTCGTACTCCTCGGCGCTGATCGCCGGAGTCACGAAGCAGTCGGAATTGAGCAAGTTATTCAGACTCAGCGTCGCCTCACAGCCGGCGCCGGTGGTCAGGTAACCCACTAGAAATCCGGCCAACAGAACGGTCCATATGGCTTTTTTCACGGTCAGACCTCCTCGTATACGGGCCTTTACCGGGAATATCGGCGAGCCGCGAGGGTGGGTTTAGCTGTCCGCGTCGTCAAAAAGCCATCCCGTCTGCTCTCTCGGCGGTCGCCTGCTTGGGGGCTTCTCGTCCGATACCTTGGCCGCCGACCCGTCCGCCGCCTCTGACGCCGCGTCAGGCTCCGCTATCTCCTGCAGTTCCGGAAACGCATGGATCAACTGCGCCGGCACCGCCAGCCGCCGGTTCAGCAAAATCGCCTTAAGCTGCAGCGCGTTGGCCACCCCCTGACCGCAAAAATGGTTGTTCGTATAAACCAGCACCTGCCCCGCCTTGCCCGCCAGGTCCTCTATTCGGCCCGCCCATTCGCCCAACTCCTCCTTGTTGTAGAGGTAGTTGTACCGCTGATTGACGTCCGCCCCGTCCGAGAACCACTCCTTGGCGTTCCGCCCGTGAAGCCGAACGTACGCCACGTCCGCCGTCGCCACCGACGTCGGCGACAGACACCGATTCAGCGGCGGCTGGTCGATGTTGCAAAACGCCACCCCCTTGGCCCGGAGGCTCGAAAGAAACTCCTCATCCAGCCAGTTCCGCTGCCGAACCTCCACCGCCAGCGGCAGCGGCTTCAGCGCGTCGATCAACCGCTCCACGTAAACCAGATTGTCGCCGGTGAAACCAAACGACCACGGAAACTGCATCAGCACCGCCGCCAGCCTGCCCGCCTCGCGCAGCGGCCAGGCAAACTCCCGGAACTCCCGGACCAGCCCCTCAAACCGATCCGGATCGCGCTCATGGGTCAGCGACTGGTGCAGCTTGACGCTGAATGAGAATCCCGGCCGGTCAGCCGTACGGAGAATCCAGCTCTCGACCGTCTTGAGCGAAGGGATGCGATAGAACGAACTGTTGACCTCGAGCGTGTCGAACAGCGCCGCCAGGCACAGCATCCGGTCGAACCGGCTCGGCGCATTGGGCGGATACACGATCCCCCGCCAATCGTCATAGCTCCAACCGGAGGTGCCGATCCGGATCTGGCCCATGACCTCCCATCAACGCGCCGGAATCGCGATCACCTGACCCGCCTTCAGGTCCCTCGGATCGCTCCCGACGCGGGACTTGTTCAACGCCAGAATCTCACGCCACCGCGACCCGGAACCCAACAGCTCCAGAGAGATCGAATAGTAGCTGTCGCCTTCCTGCACCTTGTACTCGCGCGACCCGGCCGGCAGGTTGGCGATCCCCTCATACCGTCGCTCCGCCTGGCGCTGCGGAGGGATCACCAGCTTCTGTCCGACCCGCAGCCGCGACGGATCGCGAAGGTCCGGATTCGCCTGCGCGATCTGAACCCACAGGTCGCCGCGACCATAGTACTGCTCCGAAATCCCATACAGCGTCTCGCTGCTGCGGACCACGTGCACCTTCGCCACCCCGTTCGGTCCCGGCGGCGGCTGGCTCCCGTTCCGATCGTCCAGCGCGATCTCGATGCTCGCCGGCTGATTGGGCCGCACGCCCGCCGTCTGACCTCCAACCACGCCCAATCCCGGACGCGTCGTCGGAGCCGTGGCCGTCCGGAAATCCAGCGTGATGCTGGCCCGGTCCGGCGGCGGTGTCGGCTCAAGCCGGCCGCCCACCGGCGGCACCGACCCGCCGATCGTCTCCACCGTCTCCAGCGGAGTCGGACTCGGCGACTCCCCGCCAACGACTTCCTCGTCGACGGCGGCCGTCGCCTCGCCTTCGGTCTGGGCCGTCGGCGCCTCCTGCCCCAGCGGCTGGGCCGGCTCTTCGCCGGAACCGAAATAGAGCAACGCCCCGATGACCACCACCAGAAGAATGACAATGGCGATCTTGGCTTCCGTACGCATGATCGACCTCCCTGTGCGAACGGGACTACTCCTTCCTCGCGTATGCGGCCTCCGGCGCAGCCGTCGCGGTATCGTTCTCGGCCGCTCCGATACGTCCAAACCAGCCCAGCAACAGCGGCGACGCGATCGCGATCGACGAGTAGGTGCCCACGATCGTACCGATCACCATGACGTAGCTGAATCCCCGGACGCCCTCTCCGCCGAACACGTACATGATAACCATCACCAACAGCGTGGTCACCCCGGTCAGAACCGTCCGGCTCAGCGTCTGGTTGATCGAGTCGTTGATGATCCCCGCGTTGATCTCCTTGAGCTTCCCGCGGGTCTCCCGAATCCGGTCGAACACCACGATCGTGTCGTTCACCGAATACCCGATCACCGTCAAGAACGCCGCCACCAGCGCCAGGTTGATTTTGAACTCCAGCATGCCCGGAGCCCCGAACGCGTCCGCCGCGTAGTGGGCGATCATCACGAACGCCAGGCAGATCAGCACGTCGTGCGCCAGTGCGATCACCGCCGCCAGACCGTGCCGCGGAGTCCCGAACCGCACCCACAGGTACATGATGATCGCCGCGAACGACACGATCAACGCCAGAACCGCCGACGTCTTCGCCTGCGCCGCCACCTGCGCCCCAAACTGCGTCACCTTCTCCAACGCCGACGTCTGGCTCATCGCCTCCGTCACCAGGGTCAACTCGCTGGTCACCAGCTCCTGCATCCACAGGTCCTCGTCCTGGTCGTACGGGTACGCCGGATCCGACACCGCCACCGCCACGCTCTGATACCGAATCTCGTTCTCCGGCAGGTTCGCCACGTCCTGGCCGGGCGCCGGCTCAAGTCCGATCACCCGGAAATCGCGCCACTGCATCTTCTCGAAGTCCGGCTGCTGACGCATCGCCACCAGACGCGACGAAATGTCCTCCGTCGTTACCGCCGGATCGATCCCTTGAACCACGAACGTCACGCCGTCCCGATAGTCGCTCACGTCCCGGACGTACGCCGGGTCGTTCGTCCCGACCACCTCGCTCAGCCGGCGCGCCGTCACCGGGTAGTATTTGATGTTCGGATCGAACGCCAGCGACGGCTGAATCTCCAACTGCTCGCCCATGACGTCCACGATCGCGTCGATCACCAACTGCTGAGCCGTCGCCACCGTCACGATCTCGAACCGGTCGCCCGCCTCGCCCACGCTCTGGACCTGGGCGTCCGCAAGCTGCTGGCCCGTCCGGCGCGTCTCCGCCGCCACCGTCTCCTTGATGTACTTGGCAACCTGCTCCGGACCCATCTCCTTGCCCAGCTCGCCGCGAATGGCGAAGGCCACCGTCTCATTGGCCACCGTCCGCAGCGAACCCTTCTCGATCTGGGCGTCCATGAACGAGAGCAACGCCGCTTCCGCCCGCTCCGTCGATACGCCCTGCAAACTCAACCGGTACCGATTCGGCTGCTGCGGATCCGAAACCAGCTCCGCTCCCGCGATCGCCTCGGCCGAGGCGGCCAGCTCGCGGCCCGCCTCCTTGACCTCGCCGCGAACCTGCTCAAAACCCAGGCTGCCCGGCTCCTTCAACACCACCTGCACCGCCGTTCCGCCGCGGAACTCGATGTCGTACTTCTCCGGCCCGCGCAGCGGGAACAGCACCAGACCCAGCACGATCAACGTGCCGCTGGCCGCCCAGAAATACTTCTGCTTGCCCATCCAGTTGATCCGCGGCCGACGGAAAAACTGCAGCATCGGCATCGACTTGATCAGCCCTTTCTGAGCCAGCAGGTCGAAGATCACCCGCGTGACCACCAGTGAGGTGAACAGGCTGATCACCAGACCGAGACCCAGGGTCAACGCGAACCCCTTGATCTCCTCCGTGCCAATGTAATACAGCACCACGGAGGTGATCAACGTCGTGATGTTCGCGTCCAAAATCGGCGGAAGGGCCCGATCGTAGCCGTTCTTGATAATCAGCCGAATACTCTGGACCTTCGCGCTCTCCTCGCGGAAACGCTCGTAGATCAGCACGTTCGCGTCCACCGCCATGCCCAGCGTCAGAACCACGCCCGCGATCCCCGCCATCGTGAACGTCGCCTCCAGCGAGGCCATCGCCGCCAGCAGAAACAGCAGGTTCAGAATCAACGCCACGTCCGCGATCATCCCCGCCCACATGTAGTAGATCGCCATGAACGCCAGCACCGCGATCAGACCGAGCAACGCCGCCTGCAGCCCCGCCTTCCGGTTGTCGTCGCCCAGACTCGACCCGATACTGTGAACGCTGATCGGATTGTCCCTCAGCCGGGCCTCCAGCGACCCGGCGTTGAGGGTGTTCACCATGTACTCGATCTCCTCCTGGCTGAACTGCCCCTGGATAATGCCGCGGTTGCTGATCTGGGTCCGAATCACCGGGGCGCTGATCGCCTTCTCGTCCAGCACGATCAGCAGCGCATTGCCGATGTTCTGCCGCGTCAGATCCAGAAACAGGCTCGCCCCCACCTCGTTGAACTCGAACGCCACCGCCGGCATGCCCTGATCGTCGCGCGTCGGACGCGCGTCCGCCAGCTTCCAGTTCCCGCGGGAACGGTCCAGCACCTTGCCCGATCCCGTCCGATACGCCAGCACGTACTTCTTACCGCCGTACTCCCCGATCGTCCCGCCCTGAAACTCCTCCGGCTTCATGATCTCGTACCACGCGTACTCGTCCCCCTGACGGACCCGCGGTCCGTCCTCCTCAAGCCGCTTGATGTAGTCCGCGAACTGGTCCGGATTGCTCGCCGAAGGAGTCGCCAGAACGTGAAACTCCAGCACGCCCTGCCCCCGCAGCAGCCGCTGAAGGTCTTCCGGGTCTTCCAGCGAAGCCTTCACCTCCGACCACGACGCGTACGCCGCCACCGCCTCGTCGATCAACGCCGCCCGCTCCGGATACTGCTCCTTGAGCTCGTCGATCCGGGCCTGGCGGTCCGCCGCCATCTCCAGAATCGCTCCGAAACGCTCGATATCGATGTTCGTCTCGCGGACCCGCTCGACCTGCTCCTCATAGAGCTGCTCGAGCTCGTCCACCGTCACCTCGTCCTGGTTCTGCGCCCGCGCCTGCTGCCACGCATCGTACGCCTTCACCACCTCCGGAAGAATCTCCTCGCGCGCCGGCACACCGCGAACCAGGTTGTCCAGACTCGCCTGCCGCGCCTCGCCCTCGCGGGCCAGCGCCCGCTCCAGCTCCGAGACCCGCACGTTCGTCGCACGAAGCGCATCCACCTTCGACCGGAACGCCTCGCGACGCTCCTTTGTCTCCTTCGGCGCCAGCGGCATCTGAATCTCAAGCCGCGTATCGCCCACCGGACGCCAGACAAGGTTCCGAACCTGCTCCGGGTCTACACGCATCTTCAGCCGTTCCATCACACGGGTCGCCAACCCGTCGATCCGACTGGCCTCCAGACCCGTCGTGTCGATCTCGTACAGCAGGCTGTGCCCGCCCACCAGGTCGATGCCCCCCTTGAGCTGTTCGTTCAACGGCCAGATCGCATACGCCGCCCCGAGAATCAGCAGGATGATCAAACCCAGCTTCCAGTACAAACCCTTGTCTTGCATCAGCTTATTTCCTCAGAGAAAAACTCAGGATAATACTATGCCGCTGCGCCGGAATTGTCGCCGCTTGCAGGAAATATCGGCACTTCCACGACCCCGGAACGCATTTCCTTAAGCCTTGGACTCTTTTTCGCCCTCCGGAGCGCTCAAAACCTTCTGAATCGCACCGCGGCTGAACTTCATCCGCGTGTTCGTGTTGTCGTCCACCTTCAAGATCACCTCGTCCTCCCGGACCTCCATCACCGTCCCGATGATCCCGCCGATCGTCATCACCTTGTCGTGCTTCTTGAGTGCCGAGAGCATCTGCTCGCGATGCTTCTGCTCCTGCTTGCGAGGACGGAAAAGCACCAGCCAGAAAATGAAAAACACGATCGCGATATAGCCGATCAAAACGGGTAACTGACTTCCCGGCTCCTTGGGGGCCTCGCCCGCCTCCTGGGCCACCACCGCCAGCAATTCAACGTAACTCACGACCGACCTCCTTATCGCTTGGACTCCGAGAGACCCTCTTCCGCCGGTGCGTCATCCGGGCCCTGCCACAGCCGCAGGACCTCGTCCTGCAGCCTCATTAATTTATTCTCGCAGATCGCCCCACGGATTTCCCGCATGAAATTCTGGAAAAACGCGATGTTGTGAAGACTTAGCAGGATCGGACCCAACATCTCGTTCACCAGAAACAGATGCCGGATATAAGCCCTGCTGAAGTTACTGCAACATGCACACGAGCAGGCCGGATCCAGCGGTCCATAGTCCTGCTTATACTTCTCATTGCGAAGCCGCAGCGGCCCCACGCTGGTAAACGCATACGCGTTCCGCCCGTTACGGGTCGGCAGCACACAATCGAACATGTCGATCCCCGAGGCGATCGCCCGCATCAGGTCCACCGGACGCCCCACCCCCATCAAGTACCGCGGCCGGTCCGCCGGCAGCTTCGGAGCAAACTCCGAGACGATCCCGTACATTTGCTCCGGACTCTCTCCCACCGACAGTCCCCCCAGCGCGTACCCGGGAAACTCCATCTCCACCAGCCGATCCAGACACCCCTGCCGAAGCTCCGGAAACAGCGACCCTTGCACGATGCCGAACAAGGCCTGATCCTCGCGGCGGTGCGCGTCGCGGCACCGCTGCGCCCAGCGGACGGTCCGCTCGCACGCCAGTCTGGCCCGCTCACGGTCCACCGGCCACGGTGGACACTCGTCGAACGCCATGATGATGTCCGCCCCGAGCTGCTCCTGAATCCGCGTCGCCGTCTCCGGATCGAGCCGCAGCCGCCGACCGTCCACGTGCGACGCGAAATCCACCCCGTCCTCGTCAATCCGCGACAGCGAAGCCAACGAGAAAACCTGAAACCCCCCGCTGTCCGTCAGAATCGGACCCGACCAACCCATGAACCGATGCAGCCCACCCGCCTCGGCCACCACCTCGACTCCCGGCCGAACGAACAGGTGATACGTATTACTCAGCAGAATCTCCGTCCCCGTCCCCGCCACCTGGTCCGGCATCAACCCTTTGACCGCCGCCCGAGTCCCTACCGGCATGAACGCCGGCGTCTGAAACGACCCGTGCGGAGTGGTCACCACGCCCGTCCGGGCGCAACTGCCCGCGTCGCAATGTGATATCCTAAACTCCAGCATGATCCGACAAGCTCACCGGGTAAAGACCCATAAGTGTAGCTGACGGACCATCCGATTTCCAGCAGGAACACCGACGCGAAACCCTCAACCACCGCCCCAACTCTTCATTCTGGCTTCCTTCTTCTCTTACGGCGACCTGCTCTCCAACAGTTCAACCACCCGCTCCGGATCCGTGGTCGGCTCCTGGCACGCGTAGTTCACGCACACGTAGGCCGTGGCATGGTCGTCCAGTGTGGTCTGATTCTTGACGAACTCCGCGAACCGCGCGATCTCCGGTTCGTCCTCGCCGGCCGGCCGGTGAATCACCACCTTGTTCGGCACGAACTTCGAATGCACCGTCCGCAGCA
>Ga0123332_1003537_pt1 | contig 14207 bp, 13 predicted proteins | sample BioC12SIPDNA_4_FD_89958 | JGI IMG/M metagenome (GOLD analysis project Ga0123332, IMG submission 89958) | Anaerobic biogas reactor microbial communites from Washington, USA - Biogas_R2_A C12 SIP DNA | ecosystem: Engineered > Bioreactor > Anaerobic > Unclassified | place: Washington, USA...
CCACCTCGACGAGCGGGCCTACATCGTCCCGGGGCTCGGCGAAGCCGGCGACCGGATTTTCGGAACCAAGCACTGAAGAGCGCGTGAGCGAACCGGCCATGTCCGCACACCACGAACCGAGTCGCCCGCACGTCGCGCACTGGCCGCCCGGGCTGCCGCTGCACCTGACGCTGCCCGAAACGAACCTTTACTACAACGTCGAGGTATCGGCGGCGCGCTATCCGGACAAGCCCTTCATCGTCTACTACGACACGCCGGTCAGCTTCGCGCAGTTCCATCGCGAGGCGGAGGCGATCGCCGGATACCTGCAGCACGACTGCGGCGTCCGGGCAGGCGACCGGGTGCTGCTGTACATGCAGAACAGCCCGCAGTGGGCGCTGGCCTACTACGCGATCCTGCGTGCCAACGCCGTCGTCGTGCCGGTCAACCCGATGAACACGACCGACGAGCTGCGTCACTACGTCGCCGACAGCGGCGCGGCGGTCGCGTTCGTGGCGCAGGACCTCGTGCCGCAGATGCAGCCGCTGTGCGGCGAAGCGGGCAGCGACGTCCCGGGCAGCGACGCTCCGCGGCTGAGCCGGATGATCGTCGCGACTTACAGCGACTACCTGCTGCGGCCGCCCGAGCTGCCGGTACCGGCCTTCGTGTCGGCACCGCGGCAGCCATTGCCGGCAGGCGGGGGCGCGGTCGCCTGGGCCGACGTGCTTGCGGCCGGCCGCGCGCCCGGGCCGCTCGCCGCCGGCCCCGACGACCTCTGCGTGATGCCGTACACGTCGGGTACCACCGGCAAGCCGAAGGGCTGCATGCACACGCACCGCAGCGTCATGTGCACGGCGGTCGGCGGCATCCACTGGTTCGGCCGCACGCAGGACTCGGTCTCGCTGTCGGTGCTGCCTTTCTTTCACGTGACCGGGATGTCGGGCGGGCTCAACGGCCCGATGTTCGTCGGCGCGACGATCGTGCTGCTGTCGCGCTGGGACCGCGAGACCGCCGCTGCGGCGATCCAGCGCTACCGGATCACGACCTGGCAGTCGATCGCCACGATGGTCATCGATTTCCTCGCGAATCCGCGCCTGTCCGAATACGACCTGAGCAGCCTGACCGGCATGCGCGGCGGCGGGGCGGCGATGCCCGAGGCGCTGTGTCGAAAGCTGCGCGAGCTGCTCGGCCTCGACTACGTCGAGGGCTACGGGATGTCGGAGACGATGGCGGCCACGCACATCAACCCGCCACATCGCCCGAAAAGGCAGTGCCTCGGTATCCCGGTTTTCGACGTCGATGCGCGGATCGTCGATCCGGAGACGCTCGCCGAAGTCGCGCCGGGCGAATCGGGCGAGATCGTCGTTCACGGCCCGCAGGTCATGCAGGGCTACTGGCGCAATCCGGAGGCCACTGCCGAGGCCTTCATCGAACTCGACGGCAAGCGGTTCCTGCGCACCGGCGACCTGGCACGCGTCGACGAGGACGGTTATTTCTTCATGACCGACCGGCTCAAGCGGATGATCAACGCGTCGGGGTTCAAGGTCTGGCCGGCCGAGGTCGAGGCCCTGATGTACAAGCACCCGGCGATCCGCGAGGCCTGCGTGATCGGGGCACGCGATCCGCGCCGCGGCGAGACGGTCAAGGCGCTCGTCGTGCTCGAGGCGCACGCGGTCGGTTCGGTCAGCGAACAGGACATCGTCGACTGGTCGCACGAGCACATGGCGGCGTACAAGGTGCCGCGCATCGTCGAGTTCGTCGACAGCCTGCCCAAGTCGGGCAGCGGCAAGGTCATGTGGCGCGAACTGCAGGACCAGCAGAACGCACGCGACGCCGCTGCCGACACCGCCGAAGCTTCCTGAATGGAGATCACTGCATGAAGGTTTACGAAAGGCTCGCCGACCTCGAGGCGCTGCTCGGCCAGGAACTCGCCACCAGCGACTGGTTCCCGATCACGCAGGAACGCATCGACCGGTTCGCCGAAGCGACCGGCGACCATCAATGGATCCACGTCGATCCGGAACGCGCGGCCAAGGGGCCTTTCGGGGCGACGATCGCGCACGGCTTCCTGACGCTGTCGATGCTGCCGCTGTTCCTCGAATCGTCGATCGAGATTCGTGACCTGAAGATGGGGATCAACTACGGGCTGAACCGCGTCCGTTTCACCGCCCCGGTGCCGGTGGGCAGCGAACTGCGTGCGCGGATCAAGCTGGTCGGCTACGACCGGCTCGCCGACGGCGGCGTCCAGATGACGACCGAGGTCACGATCGAGCGCAAGGGCGGCGACAAACCCGTCTGCGTGGCCGAGACGATCGCGCGGCGCTACGCCTGAGACGTCGTCAAAAGAGGGTCGTACTCGAACGGGGGCCAGCCCGCCGGCCGTGCGGCTGGCGGGCGTCCGGCTGCGGTCCGATCGGCGCCGTCGACGAGGGAGCGTCGAACGGGCGCCGTCACCGTTGCCGGCTCAGTTGCTGCGGGGCCTTCTGCTGCGCGCCAGCCGCAGCGCCAGCAACCCGACGCCGAGGAGCGCCACGCTTGCGGGCGCCGGCACTTCGTTCACGCTGCCGACGACGACTCGGATCGCGCTGCGGGCGACTTCGCTACCGTTGCGCAGGGCGACCAGCGCGAAGCTGTATTCGCCGACCGCGTACGGATCGAAGGATCCGTAATTCGGCGACGTCGACGGCCAAAGCTCCAGCACGCTGAAATCCAGGTTCTGCGAGCCCTGGTTGCCACCGTAAATCAATCCGAACAAGTACGTGGGATCGAAGTGCCCCAGGGCCGCCTGATCGGTGTTCGCGGCCGGGTCGAAGTCGCCAAACCTTCGATGCTCGGCCGCCTTCAGGTATTCCAGCGGACTCACTCGCTGAAACGCTGCCTCAGCTCGGCGACCTGCTCGGGCGTCAGGCAACGGCAGCGGCGACCGTGCAGGTTCAGGTGCAGCCGCGCCGTCGCCTCGAGCTCCTCGATCGCGTCGGCCGCTGCCGACAGGCTGGTGCCGGCGACGACCGGGCCGTGGTTGGCCAACAGCAGTGCATGGTGGCGCCCTGCGAGCCTTCGCACGGCCTGCGCCAGCGCCATGTCCCCCGGCGCATGGTAGGGCACCAGCGGCAACGAGCCGATCCGCATCACGTAGTAGGCGGTCAGCGGCGGCAGCACGTCGTCGGGGTCCACGTCTTCGAGGACCGAGACGGCGGTCGACCAGGTCGAATGCAGATGCACGACGGCGGCGTTGCGCTGGCGCTCCTCGTACATCGCCAGATGCAGGAAGCTTTCCTTGGTCGGCGGATCGCCGTCGAGCAGGCGGCCCTGCACGTCGAGCCGCGACAGCCGCGCGGGATCGAGCTCGCCCAGGCTCGAGCCGGTCGGAGTCATCAGGTAGCCGCCCTCGGGCAGGCGCACGCTGAGGTTGCCGGTCGAGCCGTGCGTGAGGCCGCGAGCGAACATCGAACGCCCGAGCTCGCAGAGCCTTTCGCGCAGGCGGATTTCTTCGGGTGTCACTTTCGTTTCCGCTCCGATCGGCGACCAGGCTGCGCGCAGCGCGACGCGCTTGCCGTGAAGGCGCGATCGTCAGGCATCGAGTTGCGCGAGCGCCTTCGCGAAGAAGTCGGGTGCGCCGAAGTTGCCCGACTTCAGTGCGAGCGCGAGCGGGCGCTCGTCGACGGTCTCGGTCCACGGCACGCCGGGATCGATCTGGGGCCCGATGCGCAGCGCCGTCACGCCCAGCGCCTGGACGACGGCGCCCGAGGTTTCGCCGCCGGCGACGACGAATCGGCGCGTCCCTTCGTCGCGCAGGCGCCGGGCCACTTCGGCCAGCGCGCGCTCGACGAGTGCGCCGGCCTCGTCGCGCCCCAATTGCTGCTGGATCTTGCGGACTTCTTCGGGCGAGGCGCTGGCGTAGACGAGCGCAGTCTCGCCTCGCGTCTGCGCATCGCGCGCAAAGCGCGCGGCCTCGGCGGCAACCGGCTCGCCGCGCGCCAGTCGCAGCGGATCGATGCGCCAGGCCGGACGGCTCGCGCACCAGTGCGCGACCTGCCCGAGCGTGGCCTGCGAGCAGCTTCCCGACAGCACGACCGCCGGGCCGGGCACCTCGGGCAGTTGCGGCTCGGGCGCCTGGGCCGGCAGCAGCCCGGTTCGGCGGAAGTTCTGCGGCAGGCCGATCGCCAGGCCCGAGCCTGCCGTGACCAGCGGCAGCTCGGCGAAGGCCTCGCCCATCGTCATCAGGTCGGCGTCGCTGGTCGCATCGACGATCGCGATGCCGACGCCGTCGGCGCGCAGGCGCGCGATCGCGTCGCGCGTGGCGGCCACGCCGGCCGCCAGCGTGTCGTAGCGGAGCAAGCCGACCTTGCGCCGGCTTTGCGCCTGCAGCACACGAACCAGGTTCGCGTCGGTCATCGGCGTCAGCGGGTGGTGCTGCATGCCCGACTCGGACAGAAGCTGGTCGCCGACGAACAGGTGACCGCGGAAGATCGTTCGCGCGGCCGCCGGAAACGCCGGGCAGGCGATGCTGAAGTCGGTGCCCAGCGCATCCATCAACGCATCGGTGACCGGACCGATGTTGCCGCGCGCGGTCGAATCGAAAGTCGAGCAGTACTTGAAGTAGAACTGCCGGCAGCCGGCAGCGCGCAGCCGTTCCAGCGACGCCAGCGATTGTGCGACTGCGTCGCCCGGTTCGATCGTGCGCGACTTCAACGCGACGACGACGGCGTCGGCGTCGAAGGCCGGCACCCGGTCCGGGACGCCGATCGTCTGCACGGTGCGCATGCCGCCGCGCACCAGGTTGTTGGCGAGGTCGGTGGCGCCGGTGAAGTCGTCGGCGATGCAGCCCAGCAGCATGTTCAGCTCTCGTTGCGGCGTTCGCCGGGCAGTTCGATGCCGGTCAGCCGCTCGAACATCTTGATCACGGCCGAGTCGTCGTCGCCGCCGAAGCCGGCGGCGCTCGTCGCGATGAACATCTGCAGCGCCGACGAGGTCAGTGGCAACGGGAAGGTCAGCTTGCGCGCCGAATCGACGACGATGCCGAGATCCTTGACGAAGATGTTCACGGCCGACAACGGCGTGTAGTCGCCTGCCAGGATGTGCGGGACGCGGTTGCCGAACATCCAGCTGTTGCCGGCACTGTTCGAGATCACGTCGTACAGAGTCTGCGGGTCGATGCCGGCGCGAATCCCCAGCGCCATCGCTTCGGTCGCGGCGGCGATGTGCACGCCGGCCAGCAACTGATTGATCATCTTGAGCTTCGAGCCCATGCCCGGCGCGTCTCCCAGCCGGTAGACCTTGCCTGCGATCGCTTCGAGCACATCGCCCATCGCGTCGAAGAGTTCGGGGCGGCCGGACGCCATCACCGTCATCTCGCCGCTGGCTGCGCGCGCGGCGCCGCCCGACACCGGCGCATCGAGCATGCCGAAGCCGGCCGCGGCCAGCCGCTCGCCCAGTGCCTCGGCGTAGTGCGGCGCGACGGTGCTCGACGCCATGACGATGCCGCCGGGGCGCAGCGTGGCCGTGGCCCCCTGCTCGCCGAACAGCACCGCATCGGTCTGCTCGGCGTTGACCACCAGCACGATCAGAGCCTCGACCTGCGCCGCCAGCGCGGCCGGCGTCGCGTGCGCGCGGGCGCCGTCGGCGGCGATCGCGTCGCGCAGTTCGGCCCGCAGGTCGCAGGCGTGGACTTCGAAGCCGGCCCGCAGCAGCGAGCGTGCGACGCCCATGCCCATCGCGCCCAAACCGATGACGCCGATCCTCGAAACCTTCATCTGCAGCCTCCCGATCGTGATTGTCGTTGGCTCCCGTCGCACGACGCGACCCGCAGCGGATGCGTGCCGAGCGCGTGTTGCGAGCCGCTATCATCGCATCGTGCATCGAAGCCCGGGCCCCATCGGCGCCCCGAACGAAATCATGGCCGTCCTGCTTCTGACGAAACCGACGCCGCCCGCGGCGCTGGCGAAGGAAATTCGTGCGATCGACCCGTCGATCGTCTGCTTCGAGCGCCTCGACGATGCCGATCGGGGGCAGGTCGAGGCGATTCTCGCCTGGCGCCTGCGCGAAGGCCTGGCGCCCACGCTGCCGAAGCTGCGGCTGGTCTGCGCGAGCGCGGCCGGCGTCGAGAAGCTGCTGGCTCCCGACCTGCCCGAGCATGTGGCGATCGTTCGCACCGTCGATCCGCGCGTCAACGTCGGGCTGGCGCAATACGTCGCGCTGATGGCGCTGCGCCACGCGCGGGACCTGCCGCTGTACGAACGCCAGGCGCGCGAACGCGACTGGACGCGTCGACCCGTCGATGCGGCCGCACACCGGGTCGGCATTCTCGGAGTGGGCGAGACCGGCACGACGATCGCCGCGACGTTGACGGCGCTGGGCTTTTCGGTCCACGGCTGGAGCACGCGGCCTCGGCCGGAACTGCCGTTTCCGACGCGAGGCGCCGACGAGTTGCAGGCCTTCGTCGCCGACTCCGACATCCTGGTCTGCGCGTTGCCGCTGACGCCGGCGACCGAGGGGATCGTCGACGCGAAGCTGCTGTCGTGGCTTCCGCGCGGCGCCTACCTGATCAACGTCGCGCGCGGCGAGCATGTCGTCGAGCCGGACCTGATCGACGCGGTCCGCAGCGGTCGGCTCGCCGGCGCGGCGCTCGACGTGCAGCGCCGGGAGCCGCTGCCGCCCGACGATCCGCTGTGGGACGAGGAGCGGATCACGATCACGCCGCACATCGCCGGCCAGGCGAGCCTGGCCGTCGTGGCGAGCCAGTTCGTCGAGGCGTGGCGGGCGATGCGCAACGGCGATCCGATCCCGAGGCAGGTCGATCGGTCCAAGGGCTACTGAGCGAACGAGAGCGGCGATCGAAATGGCTGCGCTTCCCAGGATCCTGATCGTCTCCCTCGGCGGGACGATCACGATGACCGGCGCCGGCGCGGCCGGCATCGTGCCGACGCTGAATGCGGCCGATCTGGTCGCCTCGGTGCCGGGTATCGGAGCCATTGCCCGCCTCGAAGCGGTCTCGCCGATGCGCGTGGCGAGCGCGTCGCTGGCGATCGACGACCTGGTCGGGCTCGCGCGGATGCTCGAACGACGCCTGGCGACGGACATCGACGGTGCGGTCGTGATCCAGGGCACCGACACGATCGAAGAGACGGCCTGGCTGCTCGACCTGCTCGTCGGCGGCGACGGGCCGGTGGTCGTCACCGGCGCGATGCGCGGCGCCGAAGCGCCCGGCGCCGACGGCCCGGCGAACCTGCTGGCTTCGGCGATCGTCGCCGGCTCCGAACGGGCACGCGGGCTGGGCACGCTGGTCGTGCTGAACGACCAGGTGCATGCGGCGCGCTTCGTGCAGAAGTCGCATACGGCGCTGCCGTCGGCTTTCGCTTCGCCGCTGTCCGGGCCGCTCGGGCTGGTCGCCGAGGGACGAGTGCGCTTCCACGCGCGGCTGGCCCGAACCGCCAAGCTCGCGCTGCCGGATCCGCAGTCGCCGGCGGATCCTCGATCGACGGTGGATCCCCGGCCGCCGGCGAGTCCCGTGTCGACCGGCGCGCCGTCCGCGGCCGGTTCGAAATCGGTCACGCCAGCCGTCGCGCTGCTGCGCATCGCGCTGGGCGACGATGGCCGGGCGATCGGCGCCTTGCCCGGCCTCGGCTACCGGGGTGCGGTGGTCGAAGGCGCGGGCGCCGGCCACGTGCCCGAAGGTCTTGCGCCATTGCTCGGCGAACTGGCGGCCGCGATGCCCGTCGTGCTCGGCTCGCGGGTCGCGGCGGGGCCGGCATTCACGCGAACCTACGGATACCCGGGCTCCGAAATCGACCTGCTAGGCAGGGGCCTGCTCCCCGGTGGATCGCTGGGCGGACTCAAGTCGCGCATCCTGCTGATGCTGCTGCTGCGTGCCGGGCTCGAAGGGCAGGCGCTGGCGAAGCGTTTCGCCGAATGGGTCGATGCGGTCGAGTCGGCGGGCGCATGAGTCCGCCGGGATGCGTCAGTCCCCGTCGCCGTCGTCGGCCGTCGCGTAGCGCAGCAGTCGAGAGGGCATCGCCAGGCTGACGCCGAGCGCGAGGACCGCGACGACGATGCCGACGACGAAGGCGAGCTCGAAGCCCGAGCTCAGCGTTTCGGCGGCGACCTCGTGCAAGGGGCCGATCGGCTCACCGGGCACGATGCCCATCGTCGAACGCACGCGCGCGAACAGCATCGAGGTCAGGATCGCGATGCCGATCGCACCGCCCAGCGTCCGGAACAGCGCCCCGACCGCCGTCGCGATGCCGACCTGGCGGGGCGCAACGGCGGCCTGCAACTCGACGATCGACGCCGGCATCGTCAGCCCCATGCCGAATCCGAGCACGAGCATCACGAAGGCCGTCGCGAACAGCGAGTCGATCGCGACCAGGGCCAGCAGTATCGACCCGGCGATCGCGAGCAGCGCGCCGGCCACGATGATCGGGCGGCAGCGCTCGAGCCGGAGCACGAGCCGCCCCGAGGCATAGGCACCGGCCGGAACGCCGAGCGTCAGCGGCAGCATTCGCAGCGCAACGTCGTTCGCCCCGGCGCCGCCGAGCGCCTGCATCCAGATCGGCAGCAACACCGAGTGGCCGACCAGCAGGAAGAAGACCAGCACGTAGAGCACGCAGCACAGCAGCACGCGGCGGTTGACGAAGAGTTCGGGCGGCAGCATCGGCTCGGGCGCCACGCGCTCGCGCAGCGCGCAGCCGAACAGCGCCAAGGCACCGGTGCCGACCAGCCCCAGTGTCGAAGACGCGGTCCAGCCGTGGCCTTGCCCGATTCGTGTCAGCGCGATCAGGATGGCAGCCAGGCCGATTCCGAGCAGCAGCGCGCCGGCGTAGTCGATCGGACGCCGCTGGCCGGGCACGGGCAGCAGCGCCAGCGCGCGCCGCGAGATCAGGAAGGCCGACACCGCGATCGGCACGGTGAACCAGAAGATCGCGCGCCACGAGATGTACCAGCTCAGGTAGCCGCCGAGCACGGGGCCGGCGACGGCCGCGATCGCGAACATCCCGGCCAGGTAGCCCTGGTAGCGGCCGCGCTCGGGTCCGGGCGCGATGTCGGCGATCGTCGCCTGCGACAGCGCCAGCAATCCGCCGCCGCCGAGCCCCTGCAGCACGCGGAACGCGACCAGTTGCGGCATCGACTGCGCGAATGCGCAAAGGATCGATCCGCACAGGTAGACGGCGATCGCCACCGACAGCAGCCGGCGGCGTCCGTAGAGGTCCGACAGCTTGCCGTAGACCGGCGTGGCGATCGCAGAAGAAACCAGGTAGCCGGAGACGATCCAAGGCAGCAGGTCGAGTCCGCCGAGCTCGTCGGCGATCGAGACCAGTGCGACGGCGACGATCGTCTGGTCGATCGCCGCCAGGAAGATCGCCAGCAGCAGGCCGAGAACGACCCGGGTGACGTCTTCCTGGGAGAGTAGCGCTTGCGGCCCGGTCAGGAGTCGAGGCTCACGAGAATGCCTGGATGCCGGTCTGCGCGCGGCCGAGGATCAGCGCGTGGATGTCGTGCGTGCCCTCGTAGGTGTTGACGACCTCGAGGTTGACCAGGTGGCGGGCGACGCCGAATTCGTCGGAGATGCCGTTGCCGCCCATCATGTCGCGCGCCATCCGGGCGATGTCGAGCGCCTTGCCGCAGGAGTTGCGCTTGACGATCGACGTGGCCTCGACGGCGGCCGTGCCCTCGTCCTTCATCCGGCCCAGCCGCAGGCAGGCCTGCAGGCCCAGCGTGATCTCGGTCTGCATGTCGGCCAGCTTCTTCTGGATCAGCTGGTTCGCGGCCAGCGGCCGGCCGAACTGCTTGCGGTCGAGCACGTACTGGCGCGAGCGGTGCCAGCAGTCTTCGGCGGCGCCGAGCGCGCCCCAGGCGATCCCGTAGCGGGCGCTGTTCAGGCAGGTGAACGGACCCTTCAGGCCTTCGACGCCGGGCATCAACTGGTCTTCCGAGATCGCGACGGCGTCCATGACGACTTCGCCGGTGATCGAAGCGCGCAGGCCGACCTTGCCGTGGATCGCCGGCGCCGACAGGCCCTTCATGCCTTTTTCGAGGATGAAGCCCTTGATCCGGCCGTCGTATTCGCCGCCGACGCACTTGGCCCAGATGACGAAGACGTCGGCGATCGGCGAATTGCTGATCCACATCTTGCTGCCGGTCAGCTCGTAGCCGCCCTTGACCGCCTTGGCGCGGGTTTCCATGCTGCCCGGGTCGGAACCATGGTTCGGTTCGGTGAGGCCGAAGCAGCCGATCCATTCGCCGGTGGCCAGCTTGGGCAGGTATTTCTTCTTCTGCGCTTCGGTGCCGAACTCGAAGATCGGCACCATGACCAGCGAGCTTTGTACGCTCATCATCGACCGGTAGCCGGAGTCGACGCGCTCGACCTCGCGGGCGATCAGCCCGTAGCTGACGTAGTTCAGGCCGGGGCCGCCGAACTCCTCGGGAATCGTCGGACCGAGCAGGCCCAGCGAACCCATTTCGCGGAAGATCTCGACGTCGGTCTTCTCGTGCCGGAAGGCCTCGAGCACACGGGGCAGCAACTTGTCCTGGCAATAGGAAGCCGCGGCGTCGCGGATCATGCGCTCTTCTTCGGTCAGCTGCGCGTCGAGCAGCAGCGGGTCATCCCATTTGAAGGAGGCCTTGGCGCGAGCGGGGGAAGCGGGGGCGTTCATTCGTCGACTCCTCTAAGACAGGCTTCGATGGTACCGCTCGGTGCTCGCCCGGGACAAACGGTGAATTCTGGACAAGTTATGCAGTAGACTCAAAACTAACGACGGATCGACGGCGGCCCGAACGGGGTTGCGAGAGGAAAAGACCGTGCGCAGAAGGGTGCCGAGCACGCAGGCCTTGTTGTGTTTCGAGGCGGCCGCACGTCACGAGAGTTTCACGAAGGCTGCAGGCGAATTGTCGCTGACGCAGAGCGCCGTGCAGCGGCAGGTCGTCGGGCTCGAATTCTTTCTCGGCGTCAAGCTGTTCCGGCGCGCGCGCCACGGCATCGTGCTGACCGAGGCGGGGCTCGACTACAGCCGCCTCGTCGCGCGCCGGCTCGATGCCGTCGAACGCGACACGCTGACCGTGGCGGGCCGCGGGGAAGCGGCCGGCTCGCTCGATCTCGCGGTCGTGCCGACCTTCGCGACGCGCTGGCTGCTGCCGCGTCTGTCCGGCTTTCGTGCGCTGCAACCCGGGATCCACGTCAACCTCGAAACCCGCACGAGGCCCTTCCTGTTCGCGGACACGGACTTCGACGCGGCGCTCTACGCCGGCACCGCCGCCGACATCGCGAACTGGCCCGGCACGCAGGCGACCGAACTGCTCGCCGAGGAAGTCGTGCCGGTCTGCGCATCGTCGCTGATCGCGCCGCGCCGGCGGCTGTCGCCGGGCCAGGTGGCGGCACTGCCGCTGCTGCAGCAGTCGACGCGGCCTTACGCGTGGCGCCAATGGTTCGAGGCGCAGGGCGTCAGCGGCGTGCGCGATCTCGACGGACCGCGCTTCGACCTGTTCTCGATGCTCGCCGTGGCCGCGGCCGAAGGCATGGGCGTCGCGCTGATGCCGACGATGCTGATCGACGCCGAACTGGAGCGCGGCGAACTGGTGACCCCTTGCGATCGCCCGCTGCGCGGCGAGCGTGCGTATTACCTGGTGGTCCCCGAACGCAAGCTCGGCAATCCGGTGCTCGAACGCTTCAGGGATTGGCTCGTCTCGGTGACGCGACGCAGTTCGAATGCGTGAACGCATCGGCCCGGGGCGTGCAGCCGCCCGGGCCGATGAGCCGATTCAGAACCCGACCTGGTCGCCTCCCTTGAGCTGGAGCATCTGCCGGGCATCGGCCGGCGTCGCCACTTCCAGCGACAGCGCCTCGATCACCTGCCGGATCCGCCTCACCTGGTCGGCGTTCGATTTCGCCAGGTTCCCCGGGCCGTCCCAGAGCGAGTCCTCGAGTCCCACGCGCACGTTTCCGCCGATCGCCGCCGAGACCGTCGCGATCGGAATCTGCCCGCGGCCGGCACCGAGCACCGACCACAGGTAGTCGTCGCCGAACAGCCGGTCGGCCGTCCGCTTCATCTGCATGACGTCTTCGATATGGTTGCCGATGCCGCCGCGAATCCCGAATACCGACTGGATGAAGAACGGCGCCTTGATCAGCCCGCGATCGAAGAAATGCGCGGCCGTGTACAGGTGTCCGATGTCGTAGCACTCGATTTCGAAGCGCGTGCCGTTGTCGCTGCAGGATTCCAGGATGTAGGCGATGTCGCGGAAGGTATTGCGGAAGATCCGGTCGTCCGATTCGGCCAGATACGGCTTTTCCCAGTCGTGCTTGAACTCCTTGTAGCGGCCGAGCATCTCGTAGAGCCCGAAGTTCATCGAACCCATGTTCAGCGATGCGACCTCGGGCTTCAGCACCAGCGCCGGCTGCAGGCGCTCCTCGACCCCCATCGTCGGCGCGCCGCCGGTCGTCAGGTTGATCACGACGTCGGACGCCGCCTTGATCTTCGGCAGGAACGCGCGGAACAGCTCGGGATCCTGCGACGGGCGGCCGTCTTTCGGGTCGCGCGCGTGCAGGTGGACGATCGCGGCGCCGGCCTCGGCAGCGCCGATCGCCGCGTCGGCGATCTCGTCGGCCGTGACCGGCAGGTACGGCGACATCGAGGGCGTGTGGATCGCGCCGGTAACGGCGCAGGTGATGATGACTTTGCGGTTGCTGGCCATGGCAGGTGCCTCGGTGGGAAGGGTGGATCGGATTCAGGTTTCCGGCTGGCCGCGCTTGTGCGCGATCAGCGCCATCAGCCGCCGGTCGCGCCATGCGGAGCGCTGCTCGATCGATTCGAGCGGCAGCCGGCTGCGGCGTTCGGCGTCGAGCCGGGCGATCGTGTCGGGATCCCAGTCGAAGGCGACGGCGGTTTCGGCCACTTCGCGATAGGTGCCGCCGTAGCGCTGGGCGTAGTCGACCACGCCGCCCGGTGCGTTCAGGTCGATCGTCTCGAACGGACCCATGAACGACCAGCGCAGCGCGAGCCCGTCCTTCAGCACGCGGTCGATGTCCTCGGCGTCGGCGTAGCCGTCGCGATACAGCGCGAAGACCTCGCTGAGCACCGCGCTTTGCACGCGGTTGAGCAGGAAGCCGGTGATCTCCTTCTTCAGCGTGACCGGTGTCTGGCCGGCGCGTTCGTACAGCTCGCGGGCACGCGCCAGCGTGTCGACCGAAGTCCAGGGCGCGGGCGCCAGCTCGACCAGCGGCACCAGGTACGGCGGATTCGTCGGGTGCGCGACCAGGCAGCGTGCGCGGCCCGGCACGTGTTCGGTGAAGCTCGACGCCGGCAGCCACGAAGTCGAGCTGGCGAGCACCGCGTCGGCAGGCGCCAGCGCGTCGAGCTGCGTGAACAGCTCGCGCTTGACCTCGAGCTTCTCGGCGACGTTCTCCTGCACCAGCACCGCCTGGCCGACTGCGTCGGCCAGCGAGTCGGCGATCGAGATCCGCGCGAGTACGGTATCCGGCGACTCTTCGATCAGCGCGTAGTGCGCGAGATCGGCGAGCCGTTCGCCGATCGTCGCCAGGCAGTTCTCGAGCGCGGCGGGCAACTGGTCGTGCAGGCGCACGCGAAAGCCGCTGCGCGCGAAGACGATCGCCCAGGCGCGGCCGATCAGGCCTGCGCCGACGACCGCGACGGTTTCGCCACTGCCGCCGCCGGGCCGGCGCGTGTCGCCGCCCTGGGCGGCAGCGGAGCCGGATACGGTGTTCATCCGAGCACCTCCACGTTGCCGCAGACCGAAAGGCTCCGCCCGCTGATGTTCTGTCCGGCCGGCGAGCAGATGAACAGGATCTGGTTCGCGATGTCGTAGGGGCTGACCATCCGGCGCAGCGAGACCTTCGACAGCACCCGCTCGCGCATCTCCTCGTGATCGATGCCGTAGGCAGCCGCCTTCGCGGCGATCACGCGTTCCTGGCGATCGCCCGCGACGACGCCCGGCAGGATCGCGTTGACGCGGATGTTCGACGGGCCGAGCTCGATCGCCCAGCTCTCGGTCAGCCCGATCACGCCGTACTTCGACGCCGAATACGGCGTGCGCAGCGCGAAGCCGAGGCGACCGGCCACCGACGAGATGTTGACGATCGAACCGCCGCCGGCCGCCTTGATCAACGGCACCGCGGCGCGCGTGCACAGGAAGGTGCCGCTGAGGTTCACGGCGATCGTCTGGTTCCAGTCCTCGATCGCAGTGTCCTCGACCGGCGCGGTCGGCCCGGCGATGCCGGC
>Ga0123332_1003545_pt1 | contig 14183 bp, 9 predicted proteins | sample BioC12SIPDNA_4_FD_89958 | JGI IMG/M metagenome (GOLD analysis project Ga0123332, IMG submission 89958) | Anaerobic biogas reactor microbial communites from Washington, USA - Biogas_R2_A C12 SIP DNA | ecosystem: Engineered > Bioreactor > Anaerobic > Unclassified | place: Washington, USA...
GCACCGTGAACGTCGGCACTCCGAGACCCACCTGGACCACCTTGCCGCCGCGCTTGATCGCATTGATCGCCTTCTGCGTCGTGTCATAGCCCGCGTAGTCGACGATGAGGTCGAAGCCATCCGGGTTGTTGAGCGGGTCGTCGCCGGGCTTGATCGCCCACTCGTCGGCGTCCTTGACGCACGCCACCGCGCCCGCCTCGAGAGCGAGCGGCCAGACGTCTTCCTTTATCTCCGCGACGTGGACCTCGGCGCCCGCGAGCACCGCCGCTCGCGCGCCGATCTGGCCGAGCCCACCGAAGCCGATGACGCCGACCTTCATGCCCGCGGCCGCGCCGCCTTCCTTGATCATCGCGTGGTAGGACGTCATGCCAGCATCCGTCGCGAGTGCGGCGAGCGAGAGGTCGAGGCCCTCAGGCACGCGAGCGAGGTCGCGGTAGTCGGCCGCGAGCTTGTCCGCGAAGCCGCCGGGCGTGAACATCCCGAGCGGGGGCTGCACGCCCGAGGAGTTGACGCCGACGACGTCACCGACCGCGAACCCTTCGACCTCGGAGCCGAGCGCGGTGATGACCCCGGCGTTCTCGTGGCCCTGCGTCATGGGCACGAACGGCATCATCTGGTCGCCGATCTCCATGTACATGATGTCCGAGTGGCACAGTCCCGCGGCCTTCACGTCGATGATGACCTGCGTGGGCGAGGGCGTCGGGTCCTCGATCTCGTTGAGCTGGATGGGGGCGCCGTCGCCCATGTACTGCCAAGCCTTCATGACTCGCTCCTCTGCCGTCCGTGCGGGATCGTCGCTGTCGTCCTGACCCTAGTCACTTATTCGTTTAAGTGCTAGCGTCGCAACGATGCCGCCCACGCTCCGTCCCCCCGCCGCTCGACCTCGCCGCGTCACGATCCGCGACGTCGCGACGGCCGCGAGCGTCTCGACCGCGACGGTCAGCTACGTCCTGAACGACACCCCCGGGCAGACCATCACCGAGGCGACGCGACGCCGCGTGCGCGAGGCCGCCGTCGCGCTCGGGTACTCCCCCCACGGGGTCGCACGAGCGCTGCGTGAGGGCCAGTCCCGGATCGTGCTGCTCGCCGTCCCCTCGATGCGGGGCGGGCGTGGCCTAGAGAGCTTCGTGGCCGGCATGAGCGCCGAGCTCCGCACGCTCGACCACTCGCTGCTCGTCACGACCAGCGAGGACGGCCTGCCCCGCGAGGCGATCCAGGCGATCGCCCCTCGCGCCACTCTCCGCCTCGCGGACTTCCTTGCCGAGTCGGCGTGGCGCGGCCCCGTGCTCGGCGCCTTCGACGGGCGGCTCGCGGGCCTCGAGTTCCACACCCTCACGCAGCTGCGGCACCTTGCCGAGCGCGGGCACCGCGACATCGCCTTCGCCCTGCCCGACCACCCGGACCCGATCGCCGACCAGCGCGTCGCCCACGTCGAGGGCGCCGCCACCTCCCTCGGTCTCGGTCCCGTCCGGGTGCTCCGCCTCGAGATGGGCGAGGACGCGCACGCGCGCCGCGCAGCCGTCCGCGAGCTCGCCGAGGCGACGCCCGTCACCGCCGTCGCGACCTACAGCGACGACGTCGCGCTCGGCGTGCTCGGGGCGATGGCGGCCCTGAGGCTCCGGGCTCCAGACGACCTCGCCGTGATCGGCTTCGACGACGGCGAGGCGGGGCGCGTCTCCCAGCCCGCGCTCACGACCGTCCGGATCGACGCCGGAGGGTTCGGGCGCCGAGCCGCGCGCGTCGCGCTCGGCCTCGACCCCGGCGAGTGGGTCGAGTCCCCGTCCGAGGTCATCGTGCGCGCCACGACGTGAGTCCCAGCTCCGGCACGGAGGCGCAGCCGGTGGACGTATGGTCGTCGCGGCGGCCCCGGTGCGGGAGGATCCCCAGATGGGGATCGAGCGGACGAAGAAGCTGACGGCGGCGCTGGCACTGGGAGCACTCGCGCTCGTCGCGGGCTGCACGAGCACACCGGCCGAGGGCCCGACGTCGGCCCCACCTCCTGTGACCGGCGACGGCGGACGGCTGCCCTCCACCGAAGACGCCCCATACCGGGACGCGAGCGTGCCGACGGCGGAGCGCGTCGCGGACCTGCTCGCACGCATGGACGTGGTGGACAAGGTCGGCCAGATGACGCAGGCCGAGCGCGGCCAGGCGGGCCCCGGGCTCGTCAACGCGCTGCGCATCGGCTCGGTGCTCTCGGGCGGTGGCTCGGCGCCCGAGCCCAACACGCCCGAAGGCTGGGCGGACATGTACGACGAGTACCAGCAGGGCGCGCTCGCGACCCTCCTGGGCATCCCGATCATCTACGGGGTCGATGCGGTGCACGGGCACAACAACCTGCCCGGGGCTACCGTCTTCCCGCACAACATCGGCCTCGGGGCCACGCGCGACCCAGAGCTCGTCGAACGAGTCGCCCGCGCGACCGCTGTCGAGGTCGCCGCGACCGGACCCACGTGGACCTTCTCCCCATGCCTGTGCGTCGCACGTGACGACCGCTGGGGCCGCACCTACGAGTCGTTCTCGGAGGACCCTGAGGTCGTGTCCGCGATGGCGAGCGCCGTGACGGGGTACCAGGGCGAGCGGCTCGGTGCGAAGCGGGCCTCGGTGCTCGCGACCGCGAAGCACTTCGTGGGCGACGGCGGCACCGACGGCGGCGTCGACCAGGGCGACATGACGATCGACGAGGACGAGCTGCGCCGCATCCACCTGCCGCCCTTCGAGGCCGCGATCGAGCGCGGCGTCGGGTCGGTCATGGTGTCCTTCTCGAGCTGGCACGGCGAGAAGCTCCATGCGCACCGCTACCTGCTGACCGAGGTGCTCAAGGACGAGCTCGGCTTCGAAGGCTTCGTCGTGTCGGACTGGGCGGGGATCGACCAGATCGACGGCGAGCCCGGCTTCACCACCGAGGAGGTCGCCGCAGCCGCGAACGCGGGGATCGACATGTTCATGGTCCCCACCGAGGTCGAGCGCTTCGTGGCGCTGCTGACCGAGGCGGTCGAGTCGGGCGCGGTCCCCATCGAGCGGGTCGACGACGCGGTGCGCCGCATCCTGACCAAGAAGCTCGAGCTCGGCCTGTTCGAACGCCCCCTCGCGGACCGCGAGCTCGCGCGCCACATCGGTTCGCCCGAGCACCGCGCGCTCGCCCGCGAGGCCGTCGCTCGTTCCCTCGTGGTCCTCACCGACGACGGCGTCCTCCCCCTCACCGCCTCGACGCGCCTGCTCGTGACGGGTTCGCTCGCCGACGACGTGGGCGCGCAGTCGGGCGGCTGGACGCTCACGTGGCAGGGCGCGAGCGGGCCCGTGCCCGGGGGCACCTCGATCCTCGAAGGGCTCCGGGCCGCCGTCGGCGACGTGACGCACGAGCCCGGGCCTGGGCTTGGCGTGGTGCAGGCGGACGTCGCGGTCGCCGTCGTCGGCGAGCAGCCGTACGCGGAGTTCGAGGGGGACCGCCCGGACGGGGCAAGCCTGCCGCCCGAGGATCTCGCGGTCCTCGAGGCGCTGCGCCGCACCGGGGTGCCGACCGTCGTCGTGGTCGTCTCGGGCCGGCCCGTCGACCTGCACGGGGTCGAGGAGTGGGCGAGCGCGGTCGTCGCGGCGTGGCTGCCGGGCACGGAGGGCGCGGGGGTCGCGGACGTGCTCACGGGGGCCGTGCCACCGAGCGGGACGCTCCCGATGAGCTGGCCTCGCTCGGGCGACGTGGGCCCGGTCAACGTCGGGGACGGCCGCCCCGCGCTGTGGCCGTTCGGGGCAGGGTTGGTCGACTAGGGGACGAGCGCGACGTCGGTCCCGCTCGCGGTGATGAGGAAGCCGCCCTCGACCACCGTGACGTCGTCGAGCACCATGCGCTCGGGCAGTGCGTCGACCTCGACGCGGAAGTTCTCGAGCACGTCCACGAGCCCTGCGGGCAGCTCGCTCGCGGGGACTGCGATGCCGCCGACCTCGACCGAGTCGAGCCGCACGACGACGGCGCGCCCGTCCGCCTCGGGCGTGGCTCGCACCGTGAGCGGCATGCCGAGCACCTCGCTGCGCACGACGACGAACCCCTCGGAGAGCTCGAGCTCGGCGGGCAGCGCCTCGAGCGGGACGAGCCCGCGGAAGGTCACCTCACGCGTCGTGTGCGGCTCGGCGACGTCGACGTCGCGCAGCTCGACGACGACGTCCCGCAACGGCACGTCCCCGACGGTCGCCTCGGCCGCGCGCAGCTCGACCACGGCGATCGTCCCACCCGCGAGCTGGGGGAGGAACGTCACGCCCGGGATCGTCACCTCGGGCTGCTCGGCGAGGTCGAAGGTCTCGGCGGTCTGCTGCGCGATCCGATCCTCGGTCTGCCCGCGCACGACCACGTCGGCGGCCACGGCTCCCCCGGCGAGGAGCACGACCACGACGAGGAACCACACCACGCGACGCACCCGGACGAACCTACCTGGTGCCGGGCGCACCCGCCCCGGGTGAGAATGGCTCCCACGCACCGAGAGGGGGACCGTGCCTTCGAGACGACGCCACCGGCGCAAGTCGCTCGCCGCCGAGCCGGCGGCCCCTGCGGCGCGCCGGATCCAGTCGGCCTCGGACGCGCACGCCCTTGCCCGTGAGCTGCTCTCGGAGGATCGGGAGCGGCCCGTGGTCGTCGTGACGGTCCCGCGCGAGCGCGAGGACTCGCACATCGACGCGGACCGGGTCGCGCGTGAGGTCACCGGGCTCGCGGACGTCGTCGTGCTCGCGACCCAGGACGCGACGTGGGCGCTCTCGCGGCGCCTCCCGGACCGTTCGCAGGTGTACGGCGGGGCGGGCCGGGTGTACCCGGTCGGCACCGCGTGGACCGAAGCGCCGCACCTGGCGCCGCTCGCCTTCGCGTACTCCGCGGAGGACACCGAGCAGGCGACCCGCAAGCTCGTGTCCGACACGCTCGCGATCCTTGGCCGGGACCGCGAGGACGAGCCGCCCGCGACGAGCCAGCCGCTCGTGACGGGCACGGTCTCGCAGCTCGTCGCCCCGTCGCGCGCGCTCGTGACGCTCGACGACGGCGGCGTCGCCTCGGTCATGGCCGAGCTCACGGTCGCGGGGGTCACGATCGACGGGCTGCTCGCGGTCGGTCAGCGGGTGCGCGGGCGGCACGACGCGGACAACCGGCTGCTCGACCTGCGCGGCGAGCTCGTCGCGACCGAGGTCGCGCTCGCGGGGCTCACGCGTGGCGACGTGGTCCCGGTGCGCGTCGCGAGCGTCGGCGACGACGCGGTCAAGGTGCTCGTGCACCCTGCGCTCGCCCGCACCGTCCCGCGCGAACGGGTCACCTCGAACCCGATCGACTCCTTGCGCTCGCTGTTCTCCGAGGGGGAGGTCGTCGCGGCGCGGGTCGCGTGGATCGAGGACGGGCTGCCCCAGCTGCGTCTCGACGACGTCGACGACGACGACCCGGTCGTCCCCGCGCCCGCCCTCCTGCCGTGGGGGCCGCCGTGGCTCACGCTGCCCGAGCCTCCGGGCGAGCTCGCACCCGTGTCGAAGAACGGTGCGCCGCCCGCGAGCGAGCTCGAGGTCGCCGCGTCCGACGACGGCGCGCCGTCCGAGGAGCCGTCCGAGGAGGACGCCTCGACCGAGCGCACGCCGCGCGGGGCCGCGCGGACCCTGAGTCTTACGGTCGACGCGCTGCGGGCCCGGCTGCGCATCGAGAACGCCCGACTCCAGGCGAGCGAGCTCGAGCGGGACGAGGCGGTGCGCCGCGCACGGGAGATCGACCTCGAGCTGCAGGCGGCCCGCGAGGAGCTCCAGGCGATGCGCACGCGGCTGCGCAATCAGGGGCAGCAGCTCGCGAAGGAGCGCGAGGCGCGTGCCGCGGAGCGTCGTGCCCTGCGCTCGGGGCGCGGGGCCGAGGCCGGGACCGTGGGGCCGGCGTTCCTCGACCCCGAGGAGCAGTGGCGCCACGAGGTGTATCTCGCGTGGGTCGAGCGCATCCCGGCGAGCGACAAGGCGCGGCTGCCCCTGCCCGCGGGGTGGACGGTCGGGCCGGCCTTCCTCGACTCGCTCGAGGAGCTCGAGGGCGTGACGCGCGCGAAGGTCGCAGCGGTCGTGGTCGAGGTGCTCACAGGGCTCGCGAAGGAGCTCCCGGGCCGGGACCTGCACCGGCTGCGCGTCGCGGAGAGCGGGAGTGCGCCGTACGTCGTGCGCGAGGACGGTGCAGCGTGCTGGCGGGCCGCGCTCCAACGCGAGACGCCCAGTGCGCGCCGGTTGCACTACTGGGAGCTGCCGGGCGGGGCGATCGAGCTCTCACGCGTGGTCGCCCACGACGACACGACCCCCTGACCCCCCGGTCCCACACCCCCACCCGCCAACCCCGCACCCCCGCACCCCCGCATGAAGTCGGTACTTCGCCGTGGAATCGGCAGTGCGCACTGCCGATTCCACGGCGAACTGCCGAGTTCGCGGGGAGGGTGGGGCGAGGGGGTGGGCGCCAGGCGGTCCGGGGCAGGAGTGCGTCAGACGGCGCGGGGCGGGCACCCCTGGTGGTCGGTGCGCCCGGGCACGGGCGGGTGTCGGGTGGCACCGAGCGCGGGCGGGGCCAGGTGGCACCGAGCGCGGGCGGGTGTCGGGTGGCACCGAGCGCGAGCGGGGTCAGGTGGTGCCGAGCGCGGGCGGGTGCCAGAGTGGCGCGGAGCGAGCGGGGGGGTCAGGCGACGACGGTGAGGGTGCTCGGGCCGCGTGGGGTCGGACGGACCTCGATGCGTTCGGCGATCGCGTCCTTGAGCTCGGCGACGTGCGAGATGATGCCGACCACGCGCCCCTCGGCGTGCAGCGCGCCGAGCTGGGAGAGCACGGCCTCGAGCACGTGCGGGTCGAGCGTCCCGAAGCCCTCGTCGACGAAGAGCGTCCCGAGGTCCACCCCGCCGGCCTCGGCCGTGACGACCTGGGCGAGCGCGAGCGCGAGGCACAGCGAGACGTAGAAGGTCTCCCCGCCCGAGAGGGTGTGCGGGTCGCGCAGGGTGTCGATCGTGTTGTCGCGCACGCGCAGCGCGAGACCCTGGCGCAGCCCGCCGCCCGCCTCGCGCTGCTCGGAACGCTCGAGCGCATAGCGGCCGTCGCTCATCACGGCGAGGCGCTCGTTCGCGACCTCGACGACCTCCTCGAAACGCCGCAGCAGCACATAGGTCGCAAGCGTCAGGCGGCGCGGGTTGTCGGGGCCCGTGCCGAGCGCGAGGTCGGCCATGCGGATCACGGGCGCGGCCTCCTCGCGCACGCTCGCGGTCCGCTCGAGCAGCTCGAGCAGCTCGGCCTCGCAGCGCGCCCCGTCCTCGGCCCGCTTGCGCGCGACGGCCACCTCGGCCGCGGCCCCGCGGAGCACCCCCTCGGCCTCCTCGAGCGCGGCAGCGGCCGCCGAGGTCGCCTCGTCGAGCGAGGCGAGGTCGAGCCGGGTCGGGTCGAGCGCAGCGAGATCGAGCTGCTCGAGGTCGAGGTCCACGCCAGCACTCACGCCAAGCACCTCCGCGAAGGACTCGTGGGCGAGGTGCGCGACGAGCTCGCGGTCGGCGAGCCCCTCGGAGATGCGCGCGAGCTCTTCGCGGTAGGAGGCCACAGCATCCTCGAGGGCGCGCAGCTCGGGTGCGCTGAGCGCGGCCCCGCGTGCGGCCTCGGCGTCGGGGAAGCCGTGCTCGGCGAGGGCCGCCTCGAGCTCGGCGCGCCGCTCGGCGAGCTGGGTGCGAGCCTCGTCGAGCCGGTCGCGTGCGGCGAGCAGCGTCTCGGCCTGCGCGCAGTGCGACTCGAGGTGCTCGCGGCGCTCGTCGACCGACTCGAACTCCCCGCGCGCCTCCGCGAGCGTCGCGGCGTCCTTCGCGAGCTGCTTCTCGAGCGCGCGCACGCTCGCCCGATGACCCTCGATCTCCTTCGCGAGCTCACCGCGCCGCTCGGTGAGCGCAGCGTCCTGGGTCGCGGCGTCCTCGAGCTCGGCCGTGAGCCGGTCGCGCTCGGTGACTGCCGCCCGTGCCGCCTCGAGCGCAGCGCGGGCGCTGTCGACCGCAGCCTCGGCGTCCTCCTCGGTCGAGCCACCTGCCTCGGCGAGGTGCCCCGCGAGGACGGCTTCGAGCCGCGCGAGCTCGACCTTCGCCGCCGCGAGCGCCTCCTCGGCCGCGCGGCGGTCCTCCTCGGCGGCGTCGACCTGGCCCTCGTCGGCGTGGTCAGGCGTGAGCGTGGCGGGCTCGGGGTGATCGGCCGAGCCGCACACGGGGCACGGCTCACCGTCGGCCAGGCCACGCGCGAGCTCGCCCGCGATCCCCGCGACGCGCAGGGCGCGCAGGCGCGCCTCCTCCTCGATGCGCTTCGTGGCCTCGTCGGCGAGCCGGGCGACGTCGGACTGCGCCTGGACGATCTCGGCCCGCACCGCGACCACCGCACGCGCGGCGACGAGGCGCTGCTCGGCACGGTCGAGAGCGAGCTCGGCCTTGCCGAGTCCTTCCGCGATCGGTCGGACGGCGCCGAGCTGTTCGGCGAGGCGCGCACGCACCGCGGGGCGCGCGGCGATCTCGGCCTCGAGCGCGGCGAGGGACTCCTCGAGCCCCGCGAGCGCCGTGCGGGTGCTCGCGAGCTCGGCGGCGCGACGTTCGCTCTCGACCGCGAGGCGCACGGCTCCCTCGAGCGCACCGGCGTCCCGCTGGGCGGCATCTCGCGCAGCGACGAGCCCGGCCCGGTCGAGCCCGCGCAACGCGTCCTCGACCTCGAGCTCGGCAAGCGCGCGCACGGCGGCCTCCTCGGCCGCAAGCGCCTTCGTGAGGCCCGCGAGGGCCCCCGCGACGGCGGCCGCGCGGCGGGCAGCGTCGAGCCGGCGCACGCGGCCCTCCTGCTCCGGGGCCTCGGCGAGCAGGACGGCGCGCCGCTCGTGCAGCTCGAGCAGACGCCCCGCCGCCTCGCGCCGACTGCGGGCCGCAGCGGCCTCGACCCGGAGCGCCTCGGTGCGGGCGAGCTCTGTGGCGTGCTTCTGCTCCGCGTCCGCGACGGCGGCCTGCACGATCTCGAGCCGGGCCGCGACGAGCTCGGTGAGCCCCTCACCCTCGCGCGCCGCTGCGAGGAGAGCCTCCTCGACCGTGTCGTCCTCGAAGGGACCGAGCGCACCGCACAGCCCGCCCACCGCACGTTCGACGTCCTGCTGCGCCGCACCGAGGCGCGCGAGCGCGTCCTTCTTGCGGCTCGCAAGCTCCTCCTGGACGTGCTCATAGCTCTCGGTGCCGAACACGCGCTGGAGCACGAGGCGCCGCTCCTCGGGCTTGGCCTTGAGGAAGGTCGCGAACTCGCCCTGCGGGAGCACGATCGTCTGCACGAACTGCGCGCGCGTGAGCCCGACCGCCTGCTCGATCTCGGCACCGACCTCGTCGAGGCGTCCCGAGACGTGCTCACCCCCGTCGAGATCCTCAGGCGAGGTGAGCCGCCACAGCGACGCCGAGGCCTGAACCTTGGTCGTGCCCTCGCCGCGCTTCTTGGGCCGCTCCCACTCGGGCGAGCGGCGCACCCGGAACAGTCCTGCGGACGTCTCGAACACAAGGTCGACGAAGCTCTCCTGGCCGGGCCCGGCAAAGCCCGAGCGGATCCGGTCCTTGCTCGTACTCGCCCCCGCGACGTTGCCGTACAGGGCGTAGACGATCGCGTCGACGATCGTCGACTTGCCCGCGCCCGTGGGGCCCTCGAGGAGGAACAGCCCGCCCGCGCCGAGCGCGGCGAAGTCGATCTCGTGCTCGCCCGCGAAGGGGCCGATCCCCGCGAGCCGGAGGCGGTGGAGCTGCATCAGGCGCTCCTCTCGGCCGCGGCGACCGCCTCGACCGCGGCCTCGAGCACCGCGGCCTCGGCCTTGCTCGCGGCGCGGCCCGTGACGTGCTGCACGAAGTCCCCGACGACGTTCACGGGGTCGCTCGCGGCCGTGACGGCCACGAGCGTGCGTTCGCGCGCAGCCGCACCGACGGGCTGGTGGCGCGTCACGAGCAGGTGGGCGAAACGCTGCTCGAGGCGGGGCACGAGCTCGCTCGGGCGCACCGGGTCGGTCACCGTGACGCGCACCCACGAGTCGGCGTGCTCGTCGTAGCGCGCCGAGAGCAGCTCTGCGAGCGTGCCGGTGAGGTCCGCGAGCGGGCGCGGGACGGGAGCCGGGACGAGGTCGACGTGCGCCGCGCCGTCCTCGGCGGTCTGCGGTGCCGCGTCGTCGACGAGCGTGAGCGCACCCGCGGCCTCGGGGGTCGCGGGCCGCGCGCTCGCGCCGAGCGTCACGAGCGCGGTCGACTTGCGGTGGTTCACCTCGGAGAAGGAGTACGCGAGCGGCGAGCCCGAGTAGCGCGCGAGCGCGCCCGCGCCGCCGATGCGCTGCGGCCCGTGCAGGTGCCCGAGCGCGACGTAGTCGGCTCCTTCGAACACTCCCGCAGGCACCGAGTCGACCCCGCCCACGCGGATGTCGCGCTCGGACTCGCTCGGGAGCCCGCCCACGACGAAGGCGTGCGCCGCGACGACGACGTGCCCCCGCCCCCCGGCCGCCCGCCGCGCGGCGACGTCCGCCCGCACGCGGTCCATCGCCGCGCGCATGACGGCCTCGTGCGAGCGCGCGAGGTCCTGCTCGGGGTCCGTGGGGTCCGGGCTCAGCGTCCGACGCGTCGCGTCCGGGTCGAGGTAGGGCAGGGCGTAGACCCACGCCTCCTCGCCGTCCTCGCCCGGCACGACGACGGGCGCGCCGACGTCGGCGACCTTCGCCCGCACGTGCACCTCGGGGCGCATGACCGCGGCGCCGAAGCCGAGCCGCGTCGCGGAGTCGTGGTTGCCGGGCGTGAGGATCACGCGGGTCACCTCGGCGAGCCGCGCGAGGGTCTCCGAGAGCAGCTCGACGGCCCGCACGGGCGGCAGCGCCCGGTCGTAGACGTCCCCTGCGACGACGACGGCGTGCACCGACTCGGCCCGCGCGAGCTCGACGAGGTGGTCGAGGTACGCAGCCTGGTGGTCCAGGAGGTCGACACCGTGCAGGGTGCGCCCCAGGTGCCAGTCCGACGTGTGCAGGATCCTCACGCCGCGACCGTAACCCGCGCCCCCGACACCTCCTCGCGCGCCACACGGCGCGGACCCGGACCCGCCTCAGCCCTCGGGGTCGGTCACGTCGGCGACCTGGGCACCGAGCACGCGCACGAGGTCCGTCCCGTCGACGGTCGCCGCGACCCCGTGCGCCCCCGCCCCGATCGACACGGTGCGCCCCGCGACGCGCTCGTCGGCGACCACGGGCCACGCGGTGAGCGAGCCGAACGGGGTGATCGTGCCGCGCTCGTAGCCCGTGACCTCGAGCGCGACGTCGGCGTCGGGCATCGACAGGCGGCTCACGCCGAGCAGGGCGCGCAGCTTGGGCCACGAGATCGTGCGATCGCCCGGGACGAGCACGAGGAGGAAGTCTCCTTCGCCGCGCCGCACGACGATCGTCTTGACGATCCCCGCGGGTTCGACCCCGCGCGCGGCCGCGGCCTCGGCGAGCGAGCGCACGCGCCCGTGCCGCGTCACGGTGAAGGGGATGCCGCTCTCCTCGAGCGCGCGCAGCGCCCGCGCCTCGCCGTCGTCCATCCCGTCAGGCTACGGGCCGACGGCGGCCTCGCGCAGGTCTGCGAGGCAGTCCCCCGGACCGTCGAGGCGCACGAGCTCGCCGCACGCGAACACCTCGCCCCGCGCCGAGACCACCGCGGGCGTGGCGCCCGTGCGCTTGAGGTCCGCGAGGCGTTCGACGGCGCCGTCGAGCCCCTCGCCCATGCCGAGCCCCTCGGGCACCGTGCCGACGCCCCGCACGGTCGGCTCGTGGCTCGAGCCGGCCGGGACGAGCTCGCGCACCGAGACCGACCCGAGGGCGTCGTCGAGCGGGCCGCCCCCGAACGCGCCCATGCAGCCAGCCATGCCGAGCAGGAGCACGACCGTGAGCGCGGCCGGGACGACGTCGCGCACCCGCAGCGCTCGCGCGGTCGCGGCACCCCGGACGACTCCCCCTGACGTGCTGCTCATGTCCTGTCGATGTCGTGAGCGCCGCGCGTCTTGCAGCCCGGTCACGACTCGGCGAGCAGCCGCAGCGCGTCCTCGGCGATGCCGGCCATCGTCGAGGCGTGCGTCGGGCGGGTCTCGGACGCCGTCTGGAGCACGACGACGACGGCGCCCGCGGGGCCCTCGGCGTACCACGACCCACCCATCGTGCCGGGCGCGCTGCCTCCCTTGAAGGCGACGTGGTCCCAGCCCTCGGGGACGCTCGTGCCGGGGTTGGCGCTCAGGATCTCGCGCAGCGGCTCGCCCGCGGGGGTGTCCGAGCGCTCGGCGAGCGCGACGTGCGCGGCGCACAGGTCGGCCCCGCTCGCGAACCAGTCGACGTCCCACGCGAACGCGGGCTCGCTCGAGAGCCGGGCGAGGTCGACGTCGAGCGGGAGGGTCGCGAGCGTCTCGAGGATCGCGGCACGTCCCTCGGCGTCCGCGCCCTGCCAGCGTTCGCGCCAGTCCCGGCTCGAGCTCCAGCCCAGGATGAACAGCTCACGTGTGCTCACGAGGGGGATGTTGCGCTCGGGCTCGGCGTGCCCGAGGTCGGCGAAGGCTTGCTCGACCCGGTCCCGACCCACGGCGTCGATCAGCAGGTCGGTCGCGGTGTTGTCGCTGATCGAGATCATGAGCTCGGCGGCCTCGCGCACGCTCACGCGGGTCCCTGCGGGTTCGTCCTGGAGGCGACCGGTCGGCAGGGAGCGCAGTTCTTCGGTGACCTCGACCTCGTCGTCCCACGCGATCTCGCCGCGGGCGACCGCGTCGACGACGGCGGCGAGCACCCAGAGCTTGACCATCGAGCCGATCGGCAGGCTCGCCCCCGGCTCGGTGCCCGCGGGGAAGCCGTCGACCGGCTCGCAGCGCCCGTCCACGACGCGCGCGAGGAAGAGCGAGGTCGACCCCGCGAGTCCCTCGACCTCGCTCGCGAGGTCCTCGAGCGAGCCCGCGGTCTCACGGTCGGGGGCCGCGGGTCCGAAGAAGAGGGTCGAGATGCGCTCCTCGGCGTCGAGCGCAAGCTGCATCTCGAGCTCGCCCGCGCTCGCCTCGATCCGCACGACCACCCAGCCCGGTCCGTGCTGCACCGCGGTCGTGCGCCACGGCCCCTGGGCACGCAGCTGACCGAGGAGCGTCGCGAGGTCCTCGGCGGGGACCTCGTCGAGGAAGACCTCGGCGAACCGTGCGGTGACCTCGGCGGGGTCGACCTGCGCCCCGCGCTCGAGCTGCGCGAGCACCCACGTGGCCTGCTCGCCCGCGGCGTCCTCGGGCAGGACGACGTCGGCCTGGGAGGCCGAGCCCGAGGGCGTCGGGCTCGGCGTGGGGGCGGGGTCCGAGGTGCACGCCGAGAGCGCGAGCACGAGGGCGCTCGCGGCGAGCAGGGTGCGACGGGCGGGGAGCAGGGTGACCTCCGGACGCTCGGGGAACGGGTGCAGCGCGACAGCGAACCACAAAGCGGGCAGCAGCGCGAACCGGGAGATCGGGGAGAATGGACGGCTGTGACGAACGAGCCTGCGCCCTCGCGTCCGGGCCGCCGACGGCGGTCCGGGGCTGGTTCGCGCCCCGAGGCCCGCGCGCGCGGTCCGCGCCGGGGCGGCGGGCTCGAGGCGAGGCTCGCGCGGCTGACCGAGGCCCGACGCGCCGTCGTCGTCCCCCCGATCACCTATCCCGAGGAGCTGCCCGTCTCGGCGCGGCGTGCCGAGATCGCCGCTGCGGTCCGTGACCACCAGGTCGTGATCGTCGCGGGCGAGACGGGTTCGGGCAAGACGACCCAGCTGCCCAAGATCGCGCTCGAGCTCGGGCGGGGGCGCGCGGGGCAGATCGGCCACACCCAGCCGCGGCGCATCGCGGCGCGCACCGTGGCCGAGCGGATCAGCGAGGAGGTCACGGGCCGCACCGACGCGCTCGGCGAGATCGTCGGCTACCAGGTGCGCTTCACCGACACCTCGAGCGACGGCACGCTCGTCAAGGTCATGACGGACGGCATCCTGCTCGCCCAGATCCAGCGGGACCCGCAGCTGCTCGGCTACGACACGATCATCGTCGACGAGGCGCACGAGCGGTCCCTCAACATCGACTTCCTGCTCGGCTACCTCACGAACCTCCTGCCGCGCCGCCCGGACCTCAAGGTCATCATCACCTCGGCGACGATCGACTCCGAGCGCTTCGCCGAGCACTTCGCCGCC
>Ga0123332_1003547_pt1 | contig 14179 bp, 11 predicted proteins | sample BioC12SIPDNA_4_FD_89958 | JGI IMG/M metagenome (GOLD analysis project Ga0123332, IMG submission 89958) | Anaerobic biogas reactor microbial communites from Washington, USA - Biogas_R2_A C12 SIP DNA | ecosystem: Engineered > Bioreactor > Anaerobic > Unclassified | place: Washington, USA...
AGATCTTCGGCGACGACGAGTACCTCAAGAGCCTCATTGAGGACAAAAGCGACAAGGACCTCTGGCAGATGACGAGAGGTGGGCACGACCCGCGCAAGATCTACAGCGCCTTCCAGGCGGCCGTCGAGCACAAGGGCGCGCCGACGGTCATCCTCTTCAAGACCATCAAGGGGTACGGCATGGGAAGCGGCGAGGCCTCCATGGGGGCGCACAACGTCAAGAGCATGGACCGTGCGGCCCTCCTCGCCTTCCGCGATCTCTACCACGTCCCCCTCTCCGATGATGAGGTGGAGGCGCTGCCGTTCATCAAGCCGAAGAGTGACAGCCCAGAGGCACTGTTCCTGCGCCGCAGGCGCGACATCATGGGGCGTAGCCTCCCCTTCCGCAGCGAGACGGACGAGACGCTGCCCATCCCGGCCTTGGACGAATTTTCCGAGATGCTCGCCTCCACCGAGGCGCGCGAGATCTCGACGACGATGGCGTTCGTGCGGATGCTGACCAAGCTGGTCAAGGACAAGCAGATCGGGCATCGCATCGTCCCCATCGTCCCCGACGAGGCGCGCACCTTCGGCATGGAGGGGCTCTTCCGGCAGATCGGGATCTACGCCCCCCACGGCCAGCTCTACGAGCCGGCCGACAGCGAGGATTTGATGTGGTATCGCGAGATCGCCAGCGGCCAGATCCTTGAGGAGGGCATCACCGAGGCGGGGGCCACCGACTCCTGGATCGCTGCGGCGACCAGCTACGCCAACCACCACCTCACCATGGTCCCCTTCTACACCTTCTACTCGATGTTCGGCTTCCAGCGCGTCGGCGACCTCCTCTGGGCCGCAGGCGACAGCCGGGCCAAGGGCTTTTTGATGGGGGCGACGGCCGGACGCACCACGCTGCTCGGTGAGGGGTTGCAGCACGAGGACGGCCACGGCCTCTTGCTCGCATCCACCATCCCGACCATCCAGGCATACGACCCGACCTTCTCGTATGAGCTGGCCGTCATCGTCCAGGATGGGATGCGGCGGATGTATCAGGATAAGGAGGAGGTCTTCTACTACATCACCCTGATGAACGAGAACTACAGCCACCCACAGATGCCGGAGGGCGTCGAGGAGGGGATCCGAAAGGGCGCCTACCTCTACCGGAGGGGCAAGGGAAGCGGCGCCAAGGCGCAGCTGATGGGCAGCGGCACCATTTTGCGCGAGATCATCGCGGCGGCCGACCTCCTTGGTGAGGAGTTCGGCATCGAGAGCGATGTATGGAGCGTGCCGGGCATCAACGAGCTACACAAGGACGGCATCGCCGTCGAGCGGTACAACCTCACCCACACCGACAAGAAGACCCCCTACCTGACCGAGATCATGGCCAATCACAACGGGCCGGTGGTCATCGCCACCGACTACATCAGGGCGTACGCGGAGCAGATCAGGCGCCTCATCCCAAGTGACAGCATCACCATCCTGGGCACCGACGGCTTCGGGCGCAGCGACACGCGCCAGGCGCTGAGGCGCTTCTTCGAGGTGGACCGCCACTACATCGCCCTGGCCGCCCTCAGGGGCCTTGGGGAGCACAAGAAGGCGGAGCAGCTCATCGCGACGTACGCCATCGACATCGACAAGAGCAATCCGCTCTTGAGCTGAGGAGAGGAGCAGGACCATGGCAATCAAAGAGATCACCGTACCCCACCTCGGAGACTTCAGCGACATCCCGGTCATCGAAGTCTACATCAAGGAGGGCGACAGCATCGCCGTCGACGACTCCCTCATCGCGCTTGAGAGCGCCAAGGCGGTCACCGACATCCCCAGTCCGTACGCCGGCACCATCGTGAAGGTGCTCATCAAGGAGGGGGATCTCGTCAACGAAGGGACCGCGATCGCCGAGATCGAGGTGGCCGCGGCAGATGAGAAGTCGCCGGCCAAGAGCGAGATAAAGGCGGAGCCTCCGATCGAGGCCAAGGCGCAGGCGGCAGAGAAAGAAGCTGAACCGGTGGAGACAAAGGCAGCTCCCCCGCCAGCGCCGAAGGGGGAAGAGGCCCCGCTCTCCCTCCCGCCGCTCGGCGGCGCCTACCACGCCACCCCGGCGCTGCGCCGCTACGCGCGCGAGCTTGGCGTGGATCTCTCCCGGGTGACGGGAAGCGGGGCGCACGGGCGCATCCTCCATGAGGATGTCCAGCGCTTCGTCAAAGAGTCCCTGAAGGGTGGAGGGGTGGCTGCAAAACCGTTCGCCCTGGAGGACTTCTCCGCCTACGGGGCGATCGAGCGCATCCCGCTCAGCCGCATCCAGAAGTTCAGCGGCCCCCATTTGGTCGGTTCCTGGCAGGCCATCCCCCACGTCACCCAGTTCGATGAGGCCGACGTGACGGAGCTGGAGGCGTTCCGGCGATCGGTCAAGAGCGAGATCAAGCTTTCGATCCTTCCCTTCGTCATCAAGGCGCTCTCCTCTGCGCTCAAGGAGTTCCCCTCGCTCAACGCCTCCTTCGATGAGGCGACCGGAGAGATCATCCTCAAGCGCTACCACCATATCGGCGTCGCCGTCGATACCCCTGAAGGGTTGGTGGTGCCGGTGGTCAAAAATGTCGAAGGGAAGCGCATCACCGAGATCGCAGCCGAGTTGGCCTCCCTCAGCCAGCGGGCCCGCGATCGCAAGCTCACGACAGAGGACCTTGCCGGCGGCTCCTTCTCCGTCTCCTCGCTCGGCGGCATCGGGGGGACGTACTTCACCCCGATCATCAACCGCCCCGAGGTGGCGATCCTCGGCCTCTCGCGCATCAAGAAGCAACCGGTCTGGGATGGCGAGGCGTTCGCCGCGCGCGACATCCTCCCCCTCTCCCTCTCCTACGACCACCGGGTCATCGACGGGGCGACGGCGGTACGCTTCACCGGCCATCTCAGCGGCCTGCTCACCGACTTGAGGAGGGTACTGCTATGAAGACGATCGAACGCGACCTCGTGGTCTTGGGCGGCGGGCCCGGCGGCTATACCGCCGCCTTCCGCGCCGCCGACCTGGGGCGTAGCGTCACCCTGGTAGAGAAGGAGCCGGTCCTTGGCGGGGTCTGCCTCAACGTCGGCTGCATCCCGAGCAAAACGCTGCTCCACTACAGCGAGGTGATCGAGGAGACGAAGGAGATCGCCGATCTCGGCTTGCACTTCCCCCCACCTGCCATCGACCTGGAGAAAATCCGAGCCCACAAAGCGAAGGTCGTCAAAGGGCTCAATGACGGCATCGCCAGTCTGGCCAAGGCCCGCAAGGTCGAGGTCATCCAGGGCGTAGGAACACTCAAGGGCGCACACGAGCTCCTCATCGGCGATGATACGGCCATCCAGTTCAAAGACCTCATCATCGCCACCGGCAGCCGGCCGGCTCGGATCCCCTCCATCCCCTACGACGATGAGCGGGTGTGGGACTCCACCGACGCCCTCGCGCTCAACGAGGTGCCCAAACGCCTCGCCATCATCGGAGCCGGGATCATCGGCCTCGAGATGGCCTCGATCTACCACGCCCTGGGATCCGAGATCACCATCATCGAGATGCTCGACTCCATCATCCCGCCGGCGGACAAGGATCTCAAGGCGCCGCTTCTCAAGGCCATCAAGGGCAAGTACCAGATCCACCTCTCGACCAAGGTCGAGGAGGTGGCGGCAAGCGAGGGCGAGCTGACACTGAAACTGGACAATGGACACACGATCGCCGCCGATGCGCTGCTTGTCGCGGTGGGCAGAAAGCCCAACAGCGACTCGCTCAACCTTGAGAGCGCCGCGGTGGCGGTAGACCGAAGAGGCTTCATCATCGTCGATGAGCAGCTGCGAACCAGTGCCCAGCACATCTTTGCCATCGGGGATGTGACCGGGGATCCGATGCTCGCCCACCGCGCCTCCGCCCAGGCGAAGGTGGCAGCCGAGGCCGCCTGCCGAGAGAAGTCCGCCTTCTTACCGCTGGGCATCCCCTCGGTGGCCTACACCCGGCCGGAGATCGCCTGGGTGGGACTGACCGAAACTGAGGCGGGCGAGCGCGGCATCGAGTACACCAAGGGCACCTTCCCCTGGCAGGCCTCGAGCCGGGCGATGAGCGCACTGGCGGCCGTGGGGGTGACCAAGGCGCTCTTTGATAAGAAGACCGGGCGCCTCATCGGGGCGGGCATCTGCGGCAAGAACGCCGGCGAACTCATCGCCGAGGCGCTCCTTGCCCTGGAGATGGGGGCGGTGAGCGAGGACATCGCCCTCTCGATCCACGCCCACCCCACCCTCAGCGAAACCTTCGCCATCGCGGCGGAGCTGGCGCTTGGGCGGGCGACCGACATGCTCAACCGGTAAATTGCACCATCATCATTCGGTCCCCTTCACTCAGGTGAGGGGGACCGGTTGTCTCTCTGCTCTCTACACACAAAACCGGCCTCCCGAAGGAGACCTACACTCATACGCACATATGTGAATAGACGACGGTGATGTTTTTCACTCACCATGAAGCTGCCTACACCACATTGTTTCACACAAGGGCGCGCAGAGAGTGCATCGAGGGATAGTATAAGACCATCCCGGCCACGCGTGGCCGGGATAATCCAATTCTCGATGATGAAGCTGCGTTACGCCTGCTTCTTGGCCACAGGAGAGTCGGGCAGATAGGTGCCAGCCTCCTTGTGGAAGGCGATGGCCATCCGGTTCCAGCCGTTGATGGCCACCACCGCCCAGGTGAGGTCGACAAGCTGCTTCTCGGTGAAGTGGCGGCGCATCTCAGTATAGAGCTCGTCGCTCACCTGGTGGCTGCTGATGGTGGTCACCGCTTCGGTCCATGCCAAGACGGCGCGCTCCTTCTCACTGTAGTAGCCGGTCTCCCTCCAGGCATTGAGGCCGTAGATGCGCTGTTCGCTCTCCCCGCGTGCGCGGGCATCCTTGGTGTGCATGTCCAGACAGAACGCGCAGCCGTTGATCTGGCTCGCGCGGATCTTGACGAGCTCCAAGAGGTCGCGTGCAAGGCCGCTCTTGATGACGTATCCTTCCAGTTTGGCGAAGATCGAGACCGCCTCGGGTGCGCTCTCATCGTAGACAAGTCGCTGTTGCAGTGTATGCATGACAGTACCTCCTATCACGGCGAAGAGATCGTCCCTTCGCCTGATCGTTGTTGTGTGTTCCAACTCCTCGGCCCGTTGGGCCAAGGAGATGCCATGTGCATCGTAAAGATCATTGAGGAGCTCGGCGGTGGGAAGGGCGATGTGGGCCTGGGTGAAGAGCTCGTCGTCGACGATGCTTCCATCGACGGCGATGATGTCGATGTCGATGGTTCGGTCAGCAAACTTGTCCGCACTGCGGACCCTAGCGAGCCTTGTCTCCAGCGGGGCGAGGATGGTGTGCTTGAGCGCCATCGGATCGAGGTTCGTGTCGACCAGGAGCGCTGCATTGAGATAGGGAGGACCGGAGGAGCCCACCGCCTCACTCTCCCATACTGAAGAGATGGAAATGACCGAGAGATGCTCTTTGAGCAGTTCGATCGCCCGCGTGATGTGGTATGCCGCGTCGATGTTCGAGCCGAGCAGCAGGGAGACCGTACTCATGACGTCCTCTCGCGCTCGATCTCGACGCCGACCGAGCTTGAGAAGCGCAAGGCCCCCGGCTTCTCGACGCGGACGATTACCTTCTCCACCCCCTCCTCACAGAGGCAGATGGCGGCCAAATCCTCGGCCAAGGCCTCCACGGTGAAGCGCTCTGATCGCTCTGCGTGGGAAAGGAGGGCCTTGGCGATGGTGCGGTAGTTGGGAGAACCATCGAGGCTGTCGCTCTTGGCGGCCCTCGAGAGGTCACAAAAGAGGGTGATGTTCATCACGATCTCCTGCCGGACAGTCCGCTCCCATTCGTTGATGCCGATGATGCCGCGCCCCGTCAAATCCTTGATGATGATCTTGTCCATCCCTGTGCCTCCTAGAGCAGATGGCGGCCGCCGTCGAGGGTGAGTACCTCGCCGGTGATGTACGAAGGCCCCTCGAGCAGGAAGCGCACCGCCTCCCCCACCTCCTCGATCGCGGCCCAGCGCTTTGCGGGAACATCCTGTATGATGGCTTGCACGTCGCGTCCGTCTGAGGGGGGCAGCACCGCACCGAGGGCGAGGCCATTTACCTGGAAGAGGGGCGCCAAGTCGGCGGCGAGGTTGCGCGCGAGCGCCTCGAGGGCCGCCTTGCTCACCGCATACGGCAGGTGGTCGCGGTCGCTTCGCTCCGTGCGCCAGTCGAGCAGGTTGACGATCCGTCCGCTTGAAGAGTGGGTCGCGTAGGCTTGGCTGAGGAGGAAGGGGGCGGTGAGGTTCACCGCCAGGGAGCGCTGCCACGCCTCGAGCGTGGTGCCCCTCGTATCGAAGCGCTCAAAGATCGAGGCGTTGTTGACCAGAGCCCTGATCTTCCCCACCTCGAGGACGGCCTCTATGATCGATGCGGTTGTCTCGCTTTGGCTGAGGTCGCCTTGGATGAGCAGGGCGCACCTCCCCATCCTCTCGATCTCATTTTTCAAAGAGCGGGCTTCCTCTTGTGAGCGGTGGTAGTGGATGGCGATGTGATGGCCGTGTGCCGCGAGGTGGAGGGCGATGGCCCGCCCCACTCGTGTGGCAGCGCCGGTGATCAGGGTGTAGTCAACGTCGCTCATGCTCGTGTACCGCGCACTGGGTGAGGAATTCGGCCCTCAGGGACGAATCGTGGGCGTAGCTGCCGCGCCACACGGATGTGCGCGTCAGCGGCTCGCGTTCGCGTACGCCGCGCATCTCCATGCACATGTGGTGGGCCTCGATGTAGACGGCGATGCCGTCGGGGTGGATGCTCTCCTCCAAGAGATCGGCGATCTGGACCCCGATGCGCTCCTGCACCCCGAAGCGGCGGCTGAAGAGATTCACCAGGCGTGTGAGCTTGGAGAGGCCGATGATGTGGCTCTTGGCGATGTAGCCTACGTAGACATTCCCGTAGAAGGGCAGCACGTGGTGTTCGCACAGCGAATGGAAGGGGATCGGCCCCTGGATGATCTGGGAGAGCGGGCAGGAGGCCGGCACATGGCACTCCGCCTCGAAGATCTTGATGAGGTTGTCATCCCCGTCGTACCCTTCGGTCGCCTCAACGAGCGCCTTGATGAAGCGCTTGGGGGTGTCTACGGTTGATTCGCTCTCCCCGTCCATCCCCAGGGCGCTGAAGATCTCGCGGGCGTACCCTTCGAAGGTCTCCAGCTGCTCGGCGGTGATGTGTCGCTCTTTGAGAGCCAAGGCCTCTCTATATTCGCTGCTGATCGGTGTACTCATTGCGCTCCCCTTCCCGTCGCGTCAGAGAGCGCTGATGGTGACCGCCGGCAGAGGAGCCGAGTGCAGGCTCTCCAACACAACCTATATATGCTTATGTATTCACATATTCATATATAGTACGATTAGCAGAGAGGGTCAATGACCCCGCCTCGCGGTTTTGCGCGATGGTTCAGCTGTGCGGCAACGCATCCTCGAACGGGATGTGGCAGAAGACCTGGTGGCTCTCGCTAAAGGTGACCAGCGGGGGGTTGATCCTCGTGCAAATCGCCCCCACCTGACGGTGGCAGCGTCCGGCGAAGGGGCAGCCGCGTACTTTCTTGCCGGGGTTGGGGAGGTTGCCCTCCAGCGTGATCGGCTCTTTGCGCTGTCGGGGGTCGGTGTCCGGAATCGAGGAGATCAATGCCTCGGTGTACGGGTGGCGGGCCCGCTGCATCACCTCATCACGGCTGCCCCACTCACAGACGCGCCCGCCGTACATCACCAGGATCTGGTCGCTGATGTAGTTGATGACATGCAGGTCGTGGGAGATGAAGAGGTAGGAGACCTCGCTCTCCCGCTGCAGGTCGCCGAGCAGGTTGAGCACGGCCGCCTGCACCGAGACGTCGAGGGCGCTCGTCGGCTCATCACAGACGATGAGCCGGGGGGAGATGGAGAGGGCGCGGGCGATGGCGACCCGCTGCTGCTCGCCGCCGCTGAGCTGCGATGCGCGCATGGAGAGGTACTGCTGGCCGAGGTCGACCGTCTCCAAGAGCTCGATGATCTGCCTGCGGCGCTCGGTTTTGTCCTTGAGCGCCAAGAGCCGCTTCATCGGGCGAGCGATGATCTCTTCGACGGTATGGGAGGGGTTGAGGCTGTTGCCCGGGTTCTGGAAGATCAGCTGGATTTCGCTCAGCAGCTGCCTGGAGCGCTTGTTCCAGGGGCGCGCGATGTCCCTTCCGTCGAAGAGCATCTTGCCCGAGGAGGGGGTGAGGAGTCCCGAGACAAGGTGGGCGGTCGTCGATTTGCCGCACCCGGACTCGCCCACCACCCCGAGCACCGAGGCCGGGTCGAGGCAGAAGCTCACCCCGTTGACCGCATAGACCTTGCGGGTGCCGCCGTAGTGCTTGAAGACCCGGTTGAGGGTCAACAGGCTCTCGCCGCTGCTGTTCACCCCGGTCGCCTTTGCGCGCCGCCGGCGCGTGGGTTTGCCGTCGGGCACATCAGTTGCATAGGCGCGGTCGCAGGTCGCCCAATGCTGCTCGCCTACTTCCCGCTGTCCGTATGCGGCGATACACGTATCGTTGCGCTTCTCACAGCGCTCGGAAAAGGGGCAGCCGCCGCTGTTCGGAGCGCGCCTTTGTACATGCCCCTTGATGGTGTTGAGCGAGCGCGTCTTTTTGACCACCCCCATGCGGGGCATGCAGTTGATGAGGGCGCGGGTATAGGGGTGGAAGGGGTGGTTGAAGATCTCCTCCTTGCTGCCGATCTCGACGATCTGGCCGCTGTACATCACCGCGATGGTGTCGGCGACCGTGTTGATGACCCCCATGTCGTGGGAGATGTAGACGAGGCTGAGCTGCAGCGTCTTTCGCAGTTCGCCGAGCGAGGAGAGGATCACCGCCTCGGTGGTGACATCGAGGGCGGTGGTCGGCTCATCGAGGATCATCACATCGGGGCGACAGAGCAGGGCCATGGCGATGCAGATCCGCTGCTGGATGCCGCCGCTTATCTGGTGGGGATAGCGGCGCACCACCTGGGTTGAGCCGGCGATGTTGAGCAGGTCGAGCACCTCGAGCGAGGCCGCCCTCGCCTCCTCCCTCGTTGCCTTGCGGTGGATGATGCTGATCTCATCAAGCTGGTCCCCGATCTTCATCGACGGGTTGAGGCTGGTGTACGGGTCCTGGAAGACCATGGCGATGCGGTTGCCCCGGATCTTCTGCAGCGCATCGTCGCTCATCTGTAGGATGTTCTCCCCCTTGAAGGCGATGGAGCCGGTCACCTCGGCGTTGGGGGCGAGGTGGCCCATCATCGCATAGGCGAGCGTCGACTTGCCGCACCCCGACTCGCCGATGATGCCCACCGCCTCGTCGTAGCCGAGGGAGAGGGAGAGGTCGTCGACCGCGCTGAACGTGTGCTCAGAGTTCTTGAAGTTGATGGACAACCCATCGATGGTGAGGATCTTATTGTTCATGGATCAGTACCTTTGAAACGAAGTCGCTGATGATCGAGATGGCGATGACCAACGAGGCGATGGCGAGGGCCGGGTAGAGCACCGCCCACGGTGCCTGGGCGATGATTTCCTTGTTCTCGATGACCATCATGCCCCAGTCGGGGTTGGGCGGCTGCAGGCCGACGCCAAGGAAGCCGAGGGAGGCGACGGTCATGATCGAGTAGGCGAAGCGGGCGGTCGCCTCGACGATGATGGGGGCGGTGGTGTTGGGCAGGATCTCGACGAACATGATGTAGAGGTGGCTCTCGCCGCGGATGCGGGCCGCCATGACGTACTCCTTCTCCTTCTCCCCGAGCAGCACCGAACGTGCGACGCGGGCGGTCGCCGGCACGTACGCCACCGAGACGATGAGGGTGAGCGAGAGGATGGTCGAGCCGCCCAGGATCCCGAGCACCACCATCGCCAAGACCAGCGTCGGGATGGCCATGATGATGTCCATCGCCGCAAGAAAGATCCGATCGACCGCCTTGGAGAAATACCCGGCGCTGAACCCCACCAATACCCCGGCGATGGTGGAGAGCAGCGAGGTGAGGAGGGCGACAGCGAAGATCGACCGGCTGCCGTAGATGATCCGGCTCAGGATGTCGCGCCCCAGGCTGTCGGTGCCCAAGAGGTGGCCGGCCGTCCCCGGCGGCGCGAGGGAGTGCTCGCTGTCGATGGCCGTGTAGGTGAACGGCATCAAGAGCGGGCCGATGAGGGCGGCGACGAGCCAGAAGAGGAGGATCGCGAGGGCTAGATAAGCGAGCCGGTTCGCCTTCAACTGATGGAGCAGGTGCTTCACTGCTGCCCTCCTTGGTGACGGATCAGGGGATTGAGTGTCCCGTAGAGGATGTTGGTCAGCCGCGTGGAGAGCGTGTAGATGATGGTGATGAGCAGCACACACGCCTCGATGAGCGGCGTGTCGCGCGTCTTGACGGCGGTGAGCAGGAGCGATCCCACCCCGGGAAAGGCGAAGAGCGTCTCGACGACGACCAGGCCGCCGAAGAGCCACCCCATGTTCATCCCGATGACCGTGATGGTCGGCAGAAGCGCGTTGCGCAGCGCATGGTGCACGATGACATACATGCGCGGCAGCCCCTTGAGCATCGCGCTGCGGATGTAGGGGGAGTGCAGGACCGTGATCATCGAGGAGCGCTGCATCCGCGAGACGTAGCCGAACATCACGAAGGTGATGGAGAGCGCCGGCAGGATCAGGATCTCCAGGTTCGTCCAGAGCGTCCCGCCGATCGGGATGATCGAGACGATGGGGAGCCACTTGAGCTTGACGGCGAAGAGCATGATCAAGAGGACACCGCTGACGAACTCCGGCAACGCCATCGTGGCCAAGCCGAAGAAGGAGATCACCGAGTCGCTCAACTTCTTCTCCTTGACCGCCGCCAGCACCCCGAAGAAGATCGAGAGCGGGACGAAGAGGAGGAAGGCACAGAGCGCGAGGGTGAGCGAGTGGGCGACGCGGCGCCACAAGAGCGAGTTCACGCTCACCCCCTTCATGTAGACCGATTCGCCGAGGTCGCCTCGCAGCAGGCCGCCCATCCAGACGAAGTAGCGTCGCAGCGCCGGCTTATCCAACCCCCTGCTCTCGCGCAGCGCCGCCACCGCCTCCTCGGTGGCGCTCTGGCCGAGGATGATCTGGGCCACATCGCCGGGCATGAGCTCGACGAGCAGGAAGATGAGGGCCGACATCACGATGATGGTGGCCAGCAGGAAGAAGAGCTCCTTGGCGATGAAGATCCAGAGTCGTTTCATGATCGCTCCCGGTTCAATCGATGTCGGCGTACTTGTACTGTACGATCATGGTGAGCGGATGGCGGTAGTCGGTGATGCGTGAGCTCAGCGCCACGAGCTTGGGCACCTGGATGTTGACCAACGCCCCCTCTTGGTAGAAGCGCTGCTGCAGCTCGCGGTAGTAGCCGGTGCGTACCTGCTCATCGGCTTCGCCCGTGATGCGGTCGATCAACGAGTCGACCACCGGATCGGCGAGGTGCGCCTCGTTCCATGGCCCCTGGGAATGGAACGCGAGGGAGAGCAGGATCGACGGATCGATGCGCCCACCCCACCCCGTGATGGAGAAGCCGACCTTCAGCCAGTACTGGGAGAGGTAGACATCGCGGGTGAAGCCCTTGAGGTTGATCGAGAAGCCCGCCGGGGCGGCAAGCTCGGCGACCGTCTGGCTCAGCTCCTTGCCGTACGGGTGGTCGCTGGCGTAGTAGAGGTCGACGCTCACCCCATCGGGATACCCCGCCTCGGCCAGCAGGGAGCGCGCCTTGGCGATGTCGCGCTTCCTGAGCCCCTGATCAAAGAATTCGGGCAGGGAGTTGAGAATCGGGGTCTCGCTGTAATCAAAGCCATCCCCCACGGTCGTCTGGGCGACGCTGCGGGCAAGGATGTCCGGATCCATGGTGTACTTGAAGGCCAGGCGCACCCGGTTGTCGTCAAACGGCTTGCGGTCGACGGCCATAGCGATGAAGCGCTGCTCCTGATACGCCGCGATCACCGAGATGTCCGGATTGCCGGCCAGGCGTTGGGCGGCCACCGGACTGATGAGCGGGACCACATCGACTTGCCCCCCCTCCAGCATCGCGACCTTGGCATCCAGGTCGCTGATGAAGTAGATCTCCAACCGGTCGACCTTCGGCAGGGCCGGATCCCAGTAGTCGGGATTGCGCACCAAGAGGGCGTTCTCCTTGGGGACCATCTGCGAGAAGAGGAAGGGACCGGTGCCCATCGGCCTGCGCTCACCCAGGTTCGTGTAGTCGTAGTGCCGGGAGAGGATCGCCATGTTGTAATCGGTCATCTGCATGATGCAGGTCGGCCTGCGCTCCTTGAGGGTGACGACCACGGTGTGGTCGTCGACCACGTCGATCGCTTTGATCACCGAAAAATCGGCCTTCTTGAGGTGGCCGACGGCGCTGTCTTGGGTACGCTCGAGGGTGAACTTCACATCCCAGGCGTCAAAGGGCGTCCCATCATGGAAGCGTACCCCCTCCCTCAGGTGGAAGGTCCACACCGTCCCGTCATCGGTGGACCAGTCGGTGGCCAGCACCGGCTTGAGGCTGTTGTCCTGCGCGTCCACTTCCACCAGATACTCGTAGATCGAGGAGTTGAGGGTGAAGGCCTGCCCGTCCCAGACGCCGGGGGTGATGAGGCCGGGCACGTTCTCCGCCACGCGGATGGTCTTGAGCGCGCTCGCGCTCTCCGTCCTCCCTCCCGCTGCCAGCGGAACCGACACACAGAGCAAAGCGATGATCGATATCAAGAGAATCTTTTTCATGCTACACCTCCTTCGGTGGTTGCCGGTCTCCTCTCCTTGCTGCTGGAAACAGGGTGCGACTCCCACACAAAAAGAGGCTGAAAAACCGACAACTTCATTAAATTATAGAGTATGTCAGTTGTCAAGTGCAAGGGGAACTGTGGAGATTGAAAAATTCATCCACCCAAAATGTCTTGATGAAGACGATCGAAACGGTGGGTGGCGATGAAAAAGGCTGTCCTCGGATGGGGACAGCCTCATGGAAACTGCAGATCGAATTACTTCTTCATCGCCTCAATGAACCAAAGGTTCTTGCTGTAGAAGGCCACATGTTCCTCGAACATCGCCACCGTCTCAAAGTCGCCGGCCTCGTCTGCGCTGTTGCGGATCTCGGTGGCCAAGCTGCGCATGGCGGCCAGGTCTCCCTCGACCAGCTGAAGCGACTCGGCGGCACAGAAGTCCGTGGCGACCACCTCGTCGATGGTGGCGCGGGTGAGGTACTCCTTCATCGTGGAGAGCGGCGTCACGCCCTTGGCCTTCAAGAGCTCGGCCACACTGTCATAGTCTTCGAAGATCTGGTCGTAGAGCTCTTCGGTGAAGGTATGGATGCGCAGAAATTGGCTTCCGACGACGTTCCAGTGCACGTTGTGCAGCTTCACGAACAGGACGGCCAGATTGGCCAAATACGTCTGTACTGATGCGAGATGTTTCATTGTATTCCTCCATTGATAGGTGCTCTCTCAACAATACTCAAATTTGACCGTGTCGGAAAGAGCAGAAGAATCTCTCTCAGCCATGGTCAATCGGGAGCCTTGAAGTTGTAGATCACCTTGATTCTCTCCACCACCTCCACGGTGGGCCCGATGTGGGAGAGGAGACGGCCAAGCGGCTTGTAGGCCTCTGGGCTCTCATCGAGGGTGGCGCGGCTCACGCTGGTGGTGTGGATGCCCTTCATCATGCTGCGGTAGCCCTTGAGGTCGAGCACCCGCTTCGCCTCGCGCCGGCTCATCAGGCGCCCCGCCCCGTGGGGGGCCGACCAGTTCCACTCCCGGTTGCCCCGGCCGATACAGAGCAGCGAGCCGTCGCGCATGTTGAGCGGGATGATGAGCCGCTCTCCCGCCTGGGCGGAGACCGCGCCCTTGCGCAAGATCATGCAGTCCATGTCGATGTAGTTGTGGATGGTGGAGAAGCGGTCGACGGGCGTGAGGGAGAGGGCGTCGATGATCGTATCGGCGATGGCCTTGCGGTTCAGGTCGCCATAGCGCTGCATGAGACGCATGTCGGCGAGGTACTGCTCACACTCGGCGCCCTCGAGAGCGGCCAAGGGGTCGCGCCCCCCCTTGGCGGCGATTCTCTGGTAGTGGGTGGCCACCTGCAGGCCGATATGGCGGCTGCCGGAGTGGATGACCAGGTAGCGGCTGCCAGCTTCATCCGTGTTGAGCTCGATGAAGTGGTTGCCCCCG
>Ga0123332_1003551_pt1 | contig 14167 bp, 11 predicted proteins | sample BioC12SIPDNA_4_FD_89958 | JGI IMG/M metagenome (GOLD analysis project Ga0123332, IMG submission 89958) | Anaerobic biogas reactor microbial communites from Washington, USA - Biogas_R2_A C12 SIP DNA | ecosystem: Engineered > Bioreactor > Anaerobic > Unclassified | place: Washington, USA...
ATTGAGGGTGGTGTGTTTGCCGGCAGTTGAAACTGCGGCCTACGGGACGCGAAGCCGCTCTTCAGCGGCTTAAAGTGGTCGCCGAAGGGCGACCTGGCAACCGTAGTCGTAACTTCAGTTGCCGGGCGGAGAGCCGCTGACTCCGCCAGCGCTTTGTGCGCGTTGACACGTTCGGCGGCGCACGTTACAATGCACCGTGCATTGTTCGCTTCTGCTGCGGTGCAATCCGGTGACGCATGAGGCGCTCTCATGAATTACGTGCATCTTTCTCCCCATTTTCCGCCGAACTACTACCTGTTTTCCGTCCACCTGGCGCGCATGGGCGTGAACGTGCTGGGACTGGCCGACGAGTCGTACGATCTGCTGCGGCCGGAGCTGCGTGAATCGCTGACGGAGTACTACCGCATCAACGACCTGCACAACTACGATGAGCTGCTGCGGGCGTGTGGCTACTTCACCCATCGGTACGGCCGGCTCGATCGCCTCGACGCTCATTCGGAGTACTGGATGGAGACGGAGGCGCGGCTGCGCACCGATTTCAACATCCCGGGACCGCGCCTGGCCGACATCGCGGCCTACAAGCGAAAGTCGCTGATGAAGGCTGCGTATCGCCATGCGGGGGTCCCTGTGGCGCGCGGCGCGGTGTGCCAGACGCTGGATGAGGCGCTGGCCATCGTCGGGGAGACGGGCTACCCCCTCGTGGCCAAGCCCGACATCGGCGTGGGCGCGGCGAACACCTTCCGCATCGATGACCATGCCGGCCTGGAGCGTTTCTTCGCCACGAAGCCGCCGGTCGACTACATGCTCGAGGAATTCGTGTTCGGCAACATCACGACCTTCGACGGGCTGGCCGACCGGGACAGCACGCCGGTCTTCTTCGGCTCGCTGGGCTTCAGCCAGGGCATCATGGAGACGGTGAACGAGGACCGTCACGTCCACTTCTGGGCCGAGCGGGAGATTGCCCCGGATCTCGAGGAGGCAGGGCGTCGCATCCTGAAGGAGTTCAACGTGCGCGAGCGCTTCTTCCATTTCGAGTTCTTCCGCACGCCCGACGGCCGCCTCATCGCGCTGGAGGTGAATGTCCGGCCTCCCGGCGGGCTCGCGCTGGATGTCTACAACTTCGCGTACGACGTCGACCTGTACTGGGGCTGGGCCAACATGATCGTCAATAACCGCTTCATGGACGGCTACAGCCGTAAGTACTACTGCTGCTATGTGGGGCGGAAGTACAACAAGTCTTATCGCCACACGCACCAGGAGGTGCTGGACGCCTTCGGCTATTGCATCATCGACCACGAGCCGGTGACCCCGGCCTTTGCCCTCGCCATGAGCGACTACGCCTACATGGTTCGCACCCCGGAGCGGGATGAGATGTTCGCGGCCACGAAGTACATCCAGGAGCTGAGCGGATGAACGTCGAGTATCACAAGTGGTACAGCCCGAGCCTGGGCCACGACATGGAACTGAAGGTATTTGGGCATGCGGGCAAGCCGATCGTCGTCTTCCCGTGCCAGGGCGGGCGCTTCTACGAGTGGGAAGACTTCGGGATGATCGAGGCGTGCCGCGCATCGGTCGACGAGGGCCGCGTGCAGTTCTTCACCGTGGACAGCATCGACAACGAATCGTGGTGCAACTGGGGCGCGCACCCGGTGGACCGGGCGCGGCGTCACGATGACTACGACCGGTACATCGTGGACGAGGTGGCGCCGTTCATCCACGACCGCGGATGGGCGGGCAAGCTCATCACGACCGGCGCGAGCATGGGCGGGTATCATTCGGCGAACTTCTTCTTTCGCCATCCCGACGTCTTCGACACGGTCATCAGCCTCAGCGGCCTGCAGCAACTCAGGATGTTCGTCGGCGACACGCTGGAGGACGCCATCTTCTTCAACACGCCGCTCGCCTACCTGCCCGGGATGACCGATCCCTGGTACCTGGACCAGTACCGGCAGAGCAACATCATCATCTGCGTCGGATCCGGCCCCTGGGAAGAACCGATGGTGTCGGATGCCCTGACACTCAAGACGATCCTGGAGCTGAAGGGTATCCCGTGCTGGATCGACGTCTGGGGCCACGACGTCGCGCACGATTGGCCCTGGTGGCGCCGCCAGCTGCCGTACTTCCTGCATCACCTGGGGTTGTAGGCCGGTCAGTTTCACGTTGGGGGCACAGGAATCCGGGATACCAGCATCCTGAGCGGAGGCCGCCGCTGGCGGCGGACGCAGTCGAAGGACGCTCGTGATCAGGCCGCCCCTTCGACTGCGCTCCCTGCGGTCGCTCCGCTCAGGGTGCTCCACTCTTGTCCCCGGCCGGTCGGGCGCCGGGCACCTGGGTGGCGCCTTATACCTTCAGCACCGCACCTTCGCTGCCCGACGTCACCATCGCCGCGTAGCGCTTCAGCCAATGGCTCAACTCGCGCTGGGGCGCCTGCCACTCCGCCCTGCGCCTTGCCAGCTCCTCAGCCGGCAGGTCGACGCACAGCGAGCGACCGGGGATGTCGATCTCGATCACATCGCCGTCCCGGAGCAGGCCGATCGGCCCCCCGGTTGCGGCTTCGGGTGAGACGTGGCCGATGCACGCGCCGCGCGTGCCCCCGCTGAACCGGCCGTCGGTGATGAGCGCGACCGACGTTCCCAGCCCCATGCCCATGATGTTGGACGTGGGCGCGAGCATCTCCTGCATGCCCGGCCCGCCCTTCGGCCCCTCGTAGCGGATCACGACCACGTCGCCTGCCTTGACTTTGCCGGACAGGATGCCCGCGTTCGCCTCGTCGTGCGAGTCGAACACGACGGCCGGGCCGCGATGGCGCATCATCTCGGGCAGCACGCCTGCGGACTTGATCACCGCGCCGTCGGGCGCCAGGTTCCCGAAGAGGATCGCCAGCCCGCCGCGCTCGCTGTAGGGATTATCCAGCGGCCGGATGCACGCCTTGTCGAGGCTCTCCGCGCCCCGGACGTTCTCCAGCAGCGTCTTGCCGGTGACCGTCATCGCATCGGTATGCAGCGCGCCCGGCCGCTTCGACAGCTCCCACAGGATCGCGGACACGCCGCCTGCCCGATCCACATCCTCCAGGTGGTAGGCCGAGGAGGGCGAGACCTTGCAGATGTTGGGCACCCGCTCCGCCACTTCGTTCAGCCGCGCGAGCGGATACGCCACGCCCGCCTCGTGCGCCAGGGCCAGGGTGTGCAGCACGGTGTTGGTCGAGCCGCCCATGGCCATGTCGAGCGCGAAGGCGTTGTCGATCGACTCCGCAGTCACGATGTCGCGCGGCTTGAGGTCGAGGTCGATGAGCGTCATCACCTGCCGCGCGGCCGCGCGCGCCAGATCCTCCCGCCGCGGGTCCACGGCCAGGATCGTCCCGTTGCCCGGCAGCGCCATGCCGAGCGCCTCGCACAGGCAGTTCATCGAGTTGGCCGTGAACATGCCGGAGCACGAGCCGCACGTCGGGCACCCGAACTGCTCCAGGTCGTGCAGTTGCTCCGCGTCGATCTTGCCCGACTTGTACTCGCCGACCCCCTCGAACACCGAGATCAGGTCCACCACCTTGCCCGCAGGCGTGACGCCGGCCTTCATCGGGCCGCCGCTGACGAAGATCGTGGGGATGTTGAGCCGCATCGCGGCCATCAGCATGCCGGGCACGATCTTGTCGCAGTTGGGGATGCAGACCATGCCGTCGAACCAATGCGCGGCGACGACCGTCTCGACCGAATCCGCGATCAGTTCGCGGCTGGCCAGGGAGTACTTCATCCCCACGTGGCCCATCGCGATGCCGTCGTCCACGCCGATGGTGTGGAACATGAACGGCACGCCGCCCGCATCCCAGACCGCCTGGCGCACCACTTCGCCGAACGCGCCGAGGTGCACGTGCCCGGGAACGATGTCCGTGTACGAGTTGGCGATGGCGATGAACGGCTTGTCGAAGTCGGCCTCCTCGCGGATGACGCCGGTGGCGCGCAACAGCGAGCGGTGCGGCGCGCGCTCGAACCCCTTCTTGATCATGTCAGATCGCATAACATTCTCCGACCTTGATTTGCATGATTTGCCTGATTTACCTGATTTTCTCGCCGACGGCACTGCCCATCTCCGCGGTGGAGAGGCACTTGCCCTCGGGGGTCATGATATCATGGCAGCGATACCCGTCGGCCAGGACGGCTTCCACGCCCCGCTCGACCGCGTCCGCCTCCGCGCTCAGCCCCAGCGACCAGCGGAGGAGCATCGCGCAGCTGAGGATGGTCGCCAACGGGTTGGCGATGCCCTTGCCCGCGATGTCGGGCGCGCTGCCGTGGCTCGGCTCGTAGAGCCCGAGGCGCCTTCCCGTGCCCACCGCGGACTCCGCGAGCGACGCGGAGGGCAGCATGCCCATGCTCCCGGCCAGCATCGCCGCCTCGTCCGACAGGATGTCGCCGAAGGTGTTCTCCGTGGCGATGACGTCGTAGTGCGCGGGCGTGCGCACCAGGTACATGGCGCAGGCATCCACCAGGACGTCCTCCAGCGCCACGTCGGGATAGTCCGCGTGGACCTCGTGTGCCACAGTGCGCCAGAGGCGGGAGGACGCGAGGACGTTGGCCTTGTCGACCGAGGCGACCTTCCTGCGCCGGGTCCGCGCCAGGTCGAACGCGACGCGCATCAGGCGCGCGATCTCGCTCTCGGTGTATGCCATCGTGTCGACGGCGTGGCGGTGGGGCGCTTCGCCCGAGACGCCCTGCGGCTGGCCGAAGTACGCGCCGCCGGTTAGCTCGCGCACGATGACCATGTCGACGCCCTCGACGACTTCCCGCTTGAGCGTGGACGCGTCGACGAGCGCGGGATAGACCTTGACCGGCCGGACGTTGGCGAAGAGGCCCAGCCCGGCGCGGAGGGCCAGGAGCCCCTGCTCCGGCCGCACGAGGGCGCGCGGGTCGCTCCATTTGGGTCCGCCGACCGCGCCGAGCAGGACGGCATCGCTCGCCTGGCAGCTGGCCAGCGTCTCAGGGGGAAGGGCCGTGCCGGTGTGGTCGATGGCGATGCCGCCCATGAGGCAGTCGGTGAAATGGAACTCGTGGCCGAACCGCTCGGCCACGACGCGCAGGATCTTGACGCCCTCCGCGGCGACATCGGGGCCGATGCCGTCGCCGCCGAGGACGGTGATGTGTGCTTGCATGTGTCTCCTATCTCAGATTCAACGTCACAGATAACCCGAAACCTGCAACCTGCAACCGTGGGCCAGCTTTGCTGGCACACCCTTACTTGGGCAGCAGCGCGTATTCCATGCTGTCGACCAGCGCCTGCCACGAGGACTCGATGATGTTGGGCGAGCAGCCCACCGTGCTCCACGCGCTGTGGCCGTTGCGCGTGTCGATGATGACGCGGGTCGTCGCGCCCGTCGCGGACTCGCTATCCAGGATGCGCACCTTGTAGTCGGCCAGGTGCACTTCGGCGAGCCGCGGATAGTGCGGGATTAGCGCCTTCCGCAGCGCCTTGTCCAGCGCGTTGACCGGACCGTTGCCCTCCGCGACCGTGTGCATGATCTCGTCGCCCACCCGAACCTTGACATTGGCCTCCGCAAAGAGGCCCCGCCCCTGGCGGTGCTCGACCACGACCATGAAGTCGATGAGCTCGAAGGGCCGCCGGTAGCCGGGCTTCAGGCGGTGCAGCATCAGGGCCACCGACGCCTCCGCACCTTCGAAGTAGAAGCCGCGGCTCTCAAGTTCCTTGACCTGGCCCAGCACCTGCCTGACCTCATCCTTGCTGGCATCCACCCCGTACTCCTGCGCCTTGTAGACGAGGTTGCCCCTGCCGGAGAGCTCGCTCACCAGGACGCGGCGTTCGTTGCCCACCAGGGCAGGATCGATGTGCTGGTAGCTGTCTGCCACTTTCATCACGGCCGCCACGTGGATGCCGCCCTTGTGCGCGAATGCGCTCGCTCCGACGTACGGCTGCCGGGGATCGGCCGCGACGTTGGCCGCCTCGGCCGCGAAGCGCGACAGCTCCGACAACCGCCGGAGTTGTTCGTCTTCCAGGCAGCGCACCCCCAGCTTCAACCGGAGGTTGGGGATCACCGTGCAGAGGTCACAGTTGCCCACGCGCTCGCCGATGCCGTTGATCGTTCCCTGCACCTGCGTACAGCCCGCACGCACGGCCGCCAGCGCGTTGGCGACTGCAAGGCCGCTGTCGTCGTGGGTGTGGATCCCGAGCCCGGCCGGTGTTGCCGTGCGGCCGGCCAGGTGCGTGCGTGTGGCCGCGACGCACGCCTCGATCTCCCACGGCATCGTGCCGCCGTTGGTGTCGCAGAGCACCACGACCTCCGCGCCGGCCTCCTGGGCCGCGGCCACGCACGCGAGCGCGTACTCCGGGTTCGCCTTGTAGCCGTCGAAGAAGTGCTCTGCATCGTAGAAGACGCGGCGGCCGCGCGCCACGAGATAGCGTACGGTGTCCGCGATCATGGCCAGGTTCTCTTCGAGCGTCGTCTCCAGCACATGGTGGACGTGGAGATCCCAGCTCTTGCCCACCAGCGTCACGATGGGCGTCTGCGCATCGAGGAGCAGCGCCACCTGCGCGTCGGTCTCGCACGCCGCGCCCGCGCGGCGCGTGGCGCCGAACGCTGCGACCTGCGCCCCCTTGAGCGGCACGTCCGCGATGCGCCGGAAGAACTCGAGGTCCTTCGCGTTGGACCCCGGCCAGCCGCCCTCGATGTAGGACACGCCGATGGCGTCCAACCGCTGCGCGACCTTGAGCTTGTCCTCCAGCGAGAAGGAGATGCCCTCGCCCTGTGCGCCGTCGCGCAGCGTGGTGTCGTAGATTGAGACCGAGTGGTGCATGAGCATTAGCTCCTGTGGCCGGCCTCGTAGGCAGCGATGGCGTCCCGGTGTCCCAGCAGGTAGCCCAGCTCATCCACCCCCTGCAGCAGGCAGTTGGCCGCGAACGGATCGATGGGGAAGGTGACCGTCGTGCCGTCGGGCAGGCGCAGCGCCTGTGCCGCCAGGTCGACCGTCACCAGTGCGCCCGCGTCCGCGGCCAGCATGTCGAACAGCCGCCGGTGGACGGCCCCATCCACGACGATCGGGAGCAGGCCGTTCTTGAGCGCGTTGTTGCGGAAGATGTCGGCGAACGAAGTGCTGATGATGGCCTTGAAGCCGTAGTCGGTCAGGGCCCAGGGAGCGTGCTCGCGCGAGCTGCCGCACCCGAAGTTATCGCCGGCCAGCAGCACCGTGCGGCCGCGCATCTCGGACCGGTTGAGGATGAAGTCTGTCCTCGGCTGTCCATCCGCGTCGTAGCGCCAGTCGCAGAAGAGATGATCGCCCAGCCCGGCCCGGTCCGTGGTCTTCAGGAAGCGCGCGGGGATGATCTGGTCCGTGTCCACGTTCTCCGCAGGCAGCGGGACGACCTGGCTGGTGAATGTCTTGATCGGTTCCATGCTACACCATCGTCCTGGGGTCGGTGAGTGCGCCCATCACAGCGCTGGCCGCGGCAGTCAGGGGGCTGGCCAGGAAGGTCCGGCCGCCGGGTCCCTGCCGGCCTTCGAAGTTGCGGTTGCTGGTGCTGACCGATGCCTGTCCGGGCATGAGCTGGTCGCCGTTCATCGCGATGCACATGCTGCATCCCGGCTCCCGCCATTCACAGCCCGCCTCCCTGAAGATGACGTCGAGGTGCTCGGCCTCGGCCTGCGCCTTGATCTGCTGCGAGCCAGGGACTACCAGTACGCGCACCCCGGGGGCGACCTTGCGGCCCCCAAGCAGGCCCGCGGCCTGGCGCAGGTCCGTCAGGCGGCCGTTGGTGCAGCTACCGATGAAGACGACGTCAATCGGGTGTCCGGCCAGCGGCTGGCCGGGGCGCAGCCCCATGTAGGCCAGCGCCTTTTCGAGGCCGCGCTTCTGCGCGCCATCGGGCGCGGCCGCCGGGTCGGGAACGTGCCCCGAGATCGGGGCACCCATGCCCGGATTGGTGCCGTACGTGACCATCGGCTCCAGCACGTTCGCGTCCAGGACGATGCGCTGGTCGTACGCCGCACCGTCATCGGACGGCAGGTCGCGCCAGCGTGCCACCGCCGCTTCCCAATCCGCGCCCTGCGGCGCGTGCGGCCGGCCCGCGAGGTACTCGAACGTGACGTCGTCGGGCGCGACCAGGCCGGCGCGCGCGCCGCCCTCGATGCTCATGTTGCACACCGTCATGCGCTCTTCCATGGAGAGCGCCCGGATGGCCTCGCCGCCGTACTCGAAGACGTGGCCCGTGCCGCCGCCCACCCCGATGCGGCTGATCAGTGCGAGGATGATGTCCTTCGCGGAGACCCCCGGCTGCAGGCGGCCGTCGACGCGCACCTCGTAGCTCCTCGGCTTGTTCTGCAGCAGGCACTGGGTGGCCAGGACGTGGCCCACCTCGCTCGTGCCGATGCCGAAGGCCAGCGCGCCGAACGCCCCGTGCGTCGCGGTGTGGCTGTCGCCGCACACGATGGTCATGCCCGGTTGGGTCCAGCCCTGTTCCGGGCCGATGACGTGTACGATGCCCTGCTTGCCCGTAGCGGGCGTGTAGAGTGGGATACCGAACTCGCGGCAGTTCGTCTCCATCTGCGCGAGCTGCCGTGCGGCCTGTGCATCCGCGATCGGGATGGCGGGATCGTGCGTGGGAATGCTGTGATCGAGCGTGCCCACGGTCCGATCGGGCCGGCGGACTGGCAGGCCGCGCTCGCGCAGCGTCTGAAATGCCTGGGGCGAGGTCACTTCGTGGACCAGGTGCAGGTCGACGTAGAGCACCGCCGGGCTGCCCGGTTCCTGTATGACGACGTGATCGTCCCAGATCTTGTCCAAAAGAGTTCTCGGCATGATAGCTCCTGGTTCAATTAGCCCTTCATCACGGTCAGCATCTTGTTCAGCGCGCTGACGTAGGCCCGGGCGCTGGCGACGAGAATGTCGGTGTCCGCGCCGTGCCCGCTGTAGGTGCGTCCGCGTGGACCGCGGAGGAAGTCGCCGTTGCCTGCGCTGGCGGTGGAGGGTTCGATGCGGATCGTCACCTCGCCCACCGCGTCGATCCCCTCGGTCACCGCCTTGATGCTGAACTCGGTCAACACGTTGGGCACCTGGGTGATGCGGTTGATGGCCCGGTAGACCGCGTCCACCGGCCCCGAGCCGAGCGCCGCGTCCTCGCGGGTCATGCCGTCAGGCCCGCGCAGCGTCACGGTCGCGGTGGGGCGCAGGCCGCTGCCACAGGAGATCTGCACGTGCAGCAGGCGCCACAGCTCCTGCGGCTGGTAGACCTCGTCGTTGACGATCGCCTCGATGTCGGGGTCCGAGACGACCTTCTTCTTGTCGCACAGGTCCTTGAAGCGCCCGAAGACCTGGTTCAGTTGCTCGGGCGTGAGGTCGTAGCCCAACTCGGCAACCTTGGACTGAAACGCATGGCGGCCGCTGTGTTTGCCGAGCACGAGGCGGCTCTCGTTGATGCCGATCGTCTCCGGCTTCATGATCTCGTAGGTCAGGGGATTCTTCAGCATGCCGTCCTGGTGGATGCCCGCCTCGTGCGCGAACGCATTGGCGCCCACGATGGCCTTGTTGGGCTGCACGGGAATGCCGGTGTACGCGCTGACCAGCCGGCTGATGCGGGCAATCTGCGTGGTATCGATGCCGGTCCCGACGCCGAATACCGTGGGCCGGGTGTGCAGCGCCATGACGACCTCTTCCATGGACGTGTTGCCGGCGCGCTCGCCGATGCCATTCACGGTCACCTCGACCTGCCGCGCGCCGTTCTGCACCGCGGCCAGCGTGTTCGCCGTGGCCAGCCCCAGGTCGTTGTGGCAGTGGGCGGAGATGATGACGTCCTTCGCGCCGGGCACGTGCTCCCGGATGCCCGCGATCAGCGCGCCGAACTCCGCGGGCGTGGTGTAGCCGACCGTATCGGGTATGTTCAGCGTGCCCGCGCCGGCTTTGATGGCGACGTCCAACACCTGGTAGAGGAACTCCGGGTCGGAGCGGCCGGCATCCTCCGGCGAGAATTCCACGTCGGGACACAGACTGGCCGCGTACGCGACCATCTCGGCGACGCGACTGAGGCATTCCTCGCGGCTGATGCGCAGCTTATGCTGCAGATGGATATCGGAGGTGGCGAGGAAGGTGTGGATGCGCGGCTTGCGTGCGTGTTTGACCGCCTCCCACGCGCGCTCGATGTCCGGCCGAGCGGCCCGCGCCAGGCCCGCGATGATGGGCGCACCGTCTCCCGCGCCCACCTCCATCGCGACGCGGCGCACGGCTTCGAAGTCGCCGGGGGATGCGATCGGGAACCCTGCCTCGATGACGTCGACGCCCATGCGCGCCAGGTGCAGTGCGATCTCCAGCTTCTCGTCGATGTTGAGCGTTGCGCCGGGCGATTGTTCGCCGTCGCGCAGCGTTGTGTCGAAAATGCGAACCTTATCTGTCATGATGCCTTTCTCCGTGCAGGGCGGTCACGCAGGACCGCCCCTACGATTGCGTTCCGTCCGCAGGCGTCCTTCGACTCTGTTCCGCCCGCACCGCGTGCGGAACGCCGCTCAGGATGCCTGCTGTCGCCCACCTCTGAACCGCTCACCTTCAACCTGCAACCCTCAACCTGCAACCTTCAACCTGCAACCTTCAACCTGCAACCTTCAACCTGCAACCTTCAACCCGCAATCTTCAATCTTCAATCTTCAATCTTCAATCGTTACGCCCCGCCCTCGCCGGGCTTCACTTCCTTCGGGTTCAGCCAGGGCATCATGCGCCGCAGCTCGCGGCCGACCTGCTCCACCTGGCTGTCCATCTCTTCCGCGCGGACCCGGTTGAAGACCGGCCGGCCGGCCGCGTTCTCGTCCAGCCACTCCTCCGCGTACGCGCCGCCCTGGATCTCGGAGAGAAGCTTTTTCATCTCCGCGCGCGTCCGGTCGTCCACGATGCGCGGGCCCGAGCGGTAGTCGCCGTGCTCGGCCGTGTCGCTGACGGAGTAGCGCATGTAGGAGAGGCCGCCCTGGTAGATCAGGTCGACGATCAGCTTCATCTCGTGGATGCACTCGAAGTAGGCGATCTCTGGCTGATAGCCCGCTTCCACCAGTGTCTCGAAGCCGGCCTTCATCAGGTTGGAGACGCCGCCGCACAGCACCGCCTGCTCGCCGAACAGGTCGGTCTCGGTCTCTTCCGCGAAGGTGGTTTCCAGCACGCCGGCCCGCCCTGCACCGAGCGCGCTGGCGTACGCCAGCGCATTGGCCTTCGCGTTGCCGGTGGCATCCTGGTAGACCGCCAGCAGCGCGGGCACACCCTGGCCGGCCAGGTACGTCTCGCGTACGCGATGGCCGGGCCCCTTGGGGGCAATCATGGAGACATCGACATCGGGAGGCGGCACGACCTGGCCGAACCGGACGTTGAAGCCGTGCGCGAACATGAGGGTCTTGCCGGGCGCCAGATTGGGCTGGATCTCCTCGCGATAGAGCGGCCCCTGGCCGACGTCCGGCGTCAGAACCATGATGACGTCTGCGGCCCGTGTTGCGTCCGCCACGGTCATCGGCTGCAGCCCGGCGGCCTCCACCTTGGACCATGACTTGCTGCCCGCATAGAGGCCGACGACCACGTCCACGCCCGAATCGTGCAGGTTCAGCGCGTGCGCGTGTCCCTGGCTGCCGAAGCCGATGATGGCGACCTTCTTGCCCGCCAGCCGGCTCATGTCCGCATCTTTGTCGTAGTAAATGTTGGCCACGTTGATGTTCTCCCTTACATGCCTAGTGTTCGTGTGGTGATTGGTGTTTCTGATGAATAGCCATTTCCCGGCACGGCCGGGTCCGGCGCTGCATCCTCGTCATCATCGTCGTCCATCACTCTCTCCGGCGGCATGCCGGAGAAGTGGCCCGACCCGCGCACCATCGCGACCAGCCCGGTGCGCACCATCTCCAGGATCCCGTAGGGCTGGAGCATTTCCGCGATGGAGTTGATCTTCGACTCCGGCCCCGTGACCTCGAGGATCATGGAATCGGGGCACACGTCGACGACCTTGGCCCGGTAGATGTCGGCCAGCTGGACGACCTCGAAGCGGGACTGCTGATCGACCTTGACCTTGATCAGGGCCAGGTCACGTATGACGGCCGGCTGGTGCGTGATGTCCTGCACGTCGATCACGTTGACCAGCTTGAACAGGTTGTGCTGCACCGACGCGGCGTCGGTCCGGTTCGCGTCGACGACGATGGTCATGCGCGAGATCTCGGGCGAATCGGTATGGCCCACCGTGAGGCTCTCGATGTTGAACCCGCGGCGGCGGAACAGGCTCGCCACGCGGGTCAGCACGCCCGGTTTGTTCTCCACCAGGGCCATGAGCACGTGCGGCGCCTGGTGGGTTGCGGTGGTTCGGTCGATGTAGGCCATGGGATTCACCTTCCTGCAGCGATGCGCTCGTCCACCGGACGGCGCAGCATATCGTTCAACGCCTTGCCGGGCGCAACCATGGGGTAGACGTTCTCCTCTTCCTCGACGACGAAGTCCATCAGCACCGGGCCGGCGAAGGAGCGCGCCTCGGCGATGACGTCGTGGACCTCGGAGCGCTTGGTGGCCCGCATCCCGACGATGCCGTAGGCATCCGCCAGTTTCAGCAGATCCGGCGCCTTGATCGCCACTTCCGAGTAGCGTTTGCCGTGGATCAGCTCCTGCCACTGGCGAACCATGCCCAGGTAGCCGTTGCGCATCACGGCGATCTTGACGCCCAGCCCTTCCTGCGCGACCGTGGCCAGTTCCGGAACGCTCATCTGGAAGCCGCCGTCGCCCACCACGACCCACACCTCTTCGTCCGGCCGGGCGAACTGCACGCCGATCGCCGCGGGGAGGCCATAGCCCATGGACCCAAGCCCGCCGGAGGTGAAGAACCGGTTGGGCTGGTTATGCCGGTAGTACTGGGCGGTCCACATCTGGTGCTGGCCGACATCGGACACGATGGTGGTCGGCGACGCCTCCGTGGCGCGGCGGATCGCGTCGACCACGTAGGGGACGTGGGGCGCGCGGTCGTGGCCGTTCGTCAGGATGTCGCGGGAGGCCGAGTCCTGGCGCCAGGACTCGATCTGGTCGAACCATGCCTGGCGATCCCGCGGCTCGATGTGGGAGAGCAGCTGTGTCAGCACTTCCTTGAGGTCGCCCACAATGCCGACATCGACCGTGACGTTCTTGCCGATCTCGGCCGGGTCGATGTCCACGTGGATCACGCTTGCGCCCCGCGCGTAGGTGGCCAGGTTGCCGGTGACGCGGTCATCGAAGCGCATGCCCAGCGCTATGAGGAGGTCGGCGTTGTGGATGGCATGGTTGACGAACGCCTCTCCGTGCATGCCCATCATGCGGAGGTTGAGGGGGTGCGACTCGGGCATGCTGCCGATGCCCAGCAGCGTTGTGGAGACCGGAATCTGGCCCCGCTCCGCGAGGCTGAGGAGTTGTTCGTCTGCCTGGGACAGGATGATGCCGTGTCCCGCGAGAATGACGGGGCGCTGCGCGGTGTTGATGAGGGCTGCGGCCCGGCGGATCTGCTCGTCGCGTCCGCGCCGTGTGGGGCGATAGCCCGGCAGCCGCAGTGGGATGGCGTCGTAATCGAACTCGGTCGACTTGAACTGCACATCCTTGCACACGTCCACCAGCACCGGACCGGGCCGGCCCGAACGGGCGATGTGGAAGGCCTCCTTGAGGGCCAGCGGCAGCTCCGCGACGTCCTTGACCAGGTAGTTGTGCTTGGTGATCGGCAGCGTGACCCCGGTGACGTCCGTTTCCTGGAACGCATCGGTGCCGACAAAGGGCGAGTTGACCTGCCCGCTGATGGCCACCAGGGGGATGGAGTCCATCATCGCGTTCGCCAGCCCGGTGACGAGGTTGGTGGCGCCTGGCCCCGATGTGGACATGCAGACGCCAACCTTGCCCGATGCACGGGCGAAGCCGTCGGCGGCGAAGGCCGCGTTTTCTTCGTGGCGGACGAGGACGTGGTGGACGGGGTAGTCGAGCAGGGCATCGTACGCGGGCATGATCGAGCCGCCCGGATAGCCGAAGACGACGTTTACTCCCTCGCGCAGGAGACTCTCCCAGATGATCTGGGCGCCAGTTCGTTGCATCGAAGTCCTCCCATGATAAGTGCCTGGAATAAATAGCCCCTGCCGTACACCGTGAGCGGTGACGGAAGGGGCTTCATTGCCAAGGTGTCTGCCGGCAGCGGCATGTCCGCAAAAAGAAAGAGCCTC
>Ga0123332_1003552_pt1 | contig 14166 bp, 13 predicted proteins | sample BioC12SIPDNA_4_FD_89958 | JGI IMG/M metagenome (GOLD analysis project Ga0123332, IMG submission 89958) | Anaerobic biogas reactor microbial communites from Washington, USA - Biogas_R2_A C12 SIP DNA | ecosystem: Engineered > Bioreactor > Anaerobic > Unclassified | place: Washington, USA...
ACCGAGAGGCCGGGCGAGTCCATGTACATCGGCATCCCCGGGTTCGTCGGCGGCAGCACGGCGTCGGCGCCGTCGGCGACCTCGACGACGGAGAGCCCGCCGGCCACCCGGTCGTCAGGGGCCAGCACGACCCAGTGCGTGTGGAAGACCAGGCCGTCGTCGTCGTAGTCGCCGTCGCCGTCCTCGTCCCACAACGGCGTGTCGTCGAAGTCGGGGTGCGCGGTGACGGCGAGGGTCAGGACGCCGTCGACCGGCCCGAACCCGACGGCCGCGGGGTCGAGCGTGGTCGGGAAGGCGTAGGCGAGGACGGGCGCGCCGTCGAGCCTGCCCGCCGCCACCGGGACCGTGCCGCCCGCCGCGCCCTCGACCGTCACCGCGAAGACGAGCAGGTCGAGCTCGGCGTCGTACCTCACGCTGGCCGCGACGATGTCGAGGTCGGGCGTCGCCGGCGGGGCCAGCGCCGCCGTCTGGGCGCACGCCGCGCCCAGCGTCAGCGCCACGCCCAGCGCGAGCGCTGCCACCGCGAGCCTGCCGGGGTCCGGGGCGTATACGTGCCTCATGCTCCACCTCCAGATAGTTAGGACTCCTACATACACTGTCGTGGCGACGGCGCGCAAGGGGTGACCGCCGGGGCCGAGCGCGGGGGCGACGGCCGGGACCGCCGGGCACAGGGCGTCCACCGTGCTCGCCGCCTGGTCGCGCACCCGGCTCTCCGGCGCCCCGCTGTTGCTACCCTCGGGCAACGCCGCCTGGGAGACGCCCGTGACCGACGCGACCCCACAGCCCGCACCCCCCGAGGCGACGGCTCCGGCCGCCGCCGGCCTCGGGACCGTCGTCGCCGTCCGGGGCTCGGTCGTGGACGCGCGCTTCCCGGGCGGGCCGCCCGCCCTGCGCGAGCTGGTCGTCGGTACCGACGACGAGGACCTGCGCCTCGAGGTCAGGGCTCACCTCGACGCCGCCACCGTCCGCTGCCTCGCGTTCGGCAGCACCGACGGGGTCGCCAGGGGCGACCGCCTGCGCGCCACCGGCGGGCCGTTCCAGGTGCCGGTGGGCAGGGAGCTCCTCGGTCGCGTCGTCGACGTCTTCGGCCGCCCCATCGACGGGGCCGGGCCCGTCGCGGCCGCGGCGCGCAGGTCGGCGTACGGCCCGCCGGTGCCGCTCACCCGCCGCTCGACCGACACCGAGCCCCTGCTCACCGGCATCAAGGCCATCGACCTCCTCGCCCCGCTCGAGCGGGGCGGCAAGGCCGGCCTGTTCGGCGGCGCGGGCGTCGGCAAGACCGTGCTGATCTCCGAGCTGATACACAACATGGCCGTCAGGCACGCGGGCGTGAGCGCGTTCTGCGGCATCGGCGAGCGCTCGCGCGAGGCCGAGGAGCTCATCCGCGACGTGCGGGACGCCGGCGTGCTGGGCCAGACCGTGCTCGTGTTCGGCCAGATGAACGAGCCGCCCGGCGCGCGCTTCCGGGTGCCGCACACGGCCCTGGCGATCGCCGAGCACTTCCGCGACGTCGAGGGCGTCGACGTGCTCCTGCTCATGGACAACGTGTTCCGGTTCGTGCAGGCCGGTATGGAGGTCTCGGGGCTGCTCGGCAACCTCGCCTCGCAGATGGGCTACCAGCCCACGCTCGCCACCGAGCTCGCCGAGCTGCAGGAGCGCATCGCCAGCTCCGAGACGGCCTCGATCACCTCGGTCCAAGCCGTGTACGTGCCCGCCGACGACTTCACCGACCCCGCCGTCGTGCACGTCTTCTCCCACCTGTCGGCCTCGGTGGTGCTCTCGCGCGAGCGCGCGGCGCAAGGCCTCTACCCCGCCATCGACCCGCTGCGCTCGACCTCGTCGCTGCTCAGCCCCGCCGTCGTCGGGGAGCGCCACTACGCGGTGGCGCGCGAGGTGCGCGCGACGCTGGCGGCTTACGAGGACCTCAAGGACATCATCGCGATGCTGGGCCTCGACGAGCTCAGCGACGAGGACAAGCGCGTCGTCTCCCGCGCCCGGCGCCTGGAGCGGTACCTCACGCAGCCGTTCCACGTCACGGAGGAGTTCACGGGCCGCGCCGGAGCCTCGGTGGGCCTCGAGGAGCTGCTCGCCGACTGCGAGGCGATCCTCGCCGACAGGTACGAGGGCGTGCCCGAGCAGGAGCTGTACATGATCGGAGCGCTCCCGGCGCTGGAGGAGGCGGCGTGAGGCTGCTCCTCTCGGTGCCGACGGGCGTCCTCGTCGACGAGGCGGTGACGAAGGTCTCCGCCGAGTCCGACCGCGGCTCGTTCACGATGCTGCCGAGGCACGCGGACGGCGCGGTCCTGCTCGTGCCGGGCCTCCTCTCCTACGTCACCGCGGCGGGCGAGGAGGTCTTCGTGGCCGTCGACGAGGGCGTGATGGTGAAGGCCGGTCCCGAGGTGCGCGCGGCGTGCCGGCGGGCCGTCGTCGCCGGCGCGCTCGAGAGCGCCGAGGCCGCGCTCGCCGAGCGGCTGCGGAGCCAGGACGAGCACGAGAAGCGGGCGAAGGCGGCGCTCCTGCGCCTCGAGGCCGAGGTGCTGCGCCGGCTGGGAGGCGTATGAGCGCCGCGGGACGCGACGACGAGCTCCTCGAGACGGTCGCGCGCAAGCAGGCCCGCAAGGTCCGCGCCCGCCGGGAGCGCAGGCCGGAGCTCCTCAGGGGCCTCGGGGCTACCGGGATCGTCGGCTGGTCGATCGCGATCCCCACGCTCCTCGGGATCGCCGTGGGCGTGTGGCTCGACGGCCGCTACGAGGGAGAGTACTCGTGGACGCTGACGCTGATGGCCGTGGGCCTGGTGCTGGGCTGCGTCACGGCCTGGTACTGGGTGAAGCAGGAGGCCGAACGTGACTGACGGCGCGCTGGGCCTGGCCCTGGGCGCGGTCGCCGGCTGCGTGCTCGGGGCGGCGTTCTACGCCGGGCTCTGGCTGACGGTGAGGCGCGTGACGACCGCTCGCAGCCCGCGCGCCGCCCTCCTCCTGAGCTTCGGCGTCAGGTCGGTGCTCGTCGGGGCGGCGTTCGTCCTCATCGCCCGCCAGGGGGCGCTGCCGCTCCTGGGCGCCCTCGTCGGGTTCGTCGGCGCCAGGCCGCTCGTGACGTGGGCCGTGACGGGCCGGCCGCGGGCCGGGCACGGGGCCGGCGCCGAGGACGGAGGCCGGGCGTGACGCTGTCCCCCGACGAGCTCGTCTACTTCACCGTCGGCCCGTTCGCGGTGACCGCCACGCTCGTGTTCACCTGGGTCGTGATGGCCGTCCTCGTCGTCTCCTCGGCGCTGGTCACGCGCGGGCTGCGCGTCGAGCCGCCGCTGGGCCGCGGGCAGCTCCTGTTCGAGGCCCTCATCGCGTTCGTCCTCGACCAGATACGCGAGGTCACGCGGCAGGAGCCGCGGCGCTACCTGCCCTTCGCCGCCACGCTGTTCCTCTTCATCCTCGTCTCGAACGTGCTCGACGTCGTGCCGGGGTTCCACGCGCCGACCGGCTCCCTGACGACCACGGCCGCGCTGGCCCTGGCCGTGTTCTTCGCCGTGCCGGCCTTCGGCATCGCGCGCCTTGGCCTGCTCGGCTACCTGCGCACCTACCTCGAGCCGACGCCGCTGATGCTGCCGTTCACCGTTCTCGGTGAGCTGACGCGCACGCTGGCGCTGGCGATGCGCCTCTTCGGCAACGTGATGTCGAGCGGGATCCTCGTCGCGATCCTGCTCGCCGTGGCCCCGTTCGTCTTCCCCGCGCTGATGCAGGCGTTCGGGCTGTTCTTCGGCGTCCTGCACGCGTACATCTTCACGATCCTCGCGCTCGTCTACATCGCGTCCGGCACCGCCCAGGCGGAGAAGCGGGCACCCGCAAGGAACGGAGGAGGGCATGTCTGAAACGGCTCTCGTGGCCATCGTCTCGATCTTCACGGCCGGCATCACGACGGCGATCGGCTCGGCGGCCGCGGCCATCGGCGAGGGACGCGCGGCCGCGCAGGCCCTGCAGAGCATCGCCCAGCAGCCCGACGAGGCCAACACGATCTCGCGCACGATGTTCATCGGCCTCGCGATGGTCGAGACGAGCGGCATCTACTGCTTCGTTATCGGCCTGATCCTGATCTTCGCCAACCCGTTCTGGGGAGCGTTCTCGTGAGGGGCTAGGCAGCCCGGATGACCATCGACTGGTTCACCCTCCTCGCGCAGCTCTTCAACTTCGCCCTGCTGCTCGTGCTGCTGCGGGTCTTCCTCTACCGGCCCGTGCTCGCCACCATGCGCCGGCGCGAGGAGCTGGCGATGTCGGCGCTGCAGGGCGCCCGCGAGCTGCAGGCCGAGGCCGAGGCCCAACGGCGCGAGCTCGAGGCCGCGCGCGAGCGCGAGGAGCGCGAGCGCCAGGCCCGGCTGGCCGCGCTCGACGCGGAGGTGGAGGCGCTGCGGCGCGACCGGCTCGAGGCCGTCGAGCGGGAGGCCGAGGCGCTGAGGCGAGCCCGGTCGGAGGCCGTGGAGCGCGGCGTGGAGCGCGCCGTCGAGCGACTGCGCTCCGAGCTGGCCGCCGTCGTCCTCGACGAGGTGAGGCAGACCCTCGCGTGGCTGGCGGACGCCGAGCTCGAGCGCCAGGCGGTGGCGCGGTTCCTCGCCAGGCTCGAGGCCCTGCCGGCGGAGGAGCGCGGCGAGCTGGCCGCGGCGGCCGCGGACGGCGAGGTCAGGTTCGTGACCGCCCACGCGCTCGACGAGGGCGCCAGGTCGGCGGTTAGGGACGCCCTGGCTCGGGCGCTCGGCGTCGACGGCGTGAGCTTCGCGACGGAGCCCGACCTCCTCGCGGGCGCCGTGCTCGAGGTCGGCGGGCTGCGCCTCGACGGCTCGGCGGCGGCCCGCGTCAGGGCCCTCGACGAGCGCTTCACGCGCGTGCTTGCGGACCTCCGCGGCGGCGACGAGGGGGCGGCGTGAGCCGCGACGCGGGTCCACGCGCGGCCCGCGGCGAGGTGCCCGCGTGAGCCGCGCCGGCGGCGGCGACCTGGGTGAAGCCCTGGCCGCTGGCCTCGCCGCGCTCGACCGCGCCCGGCGCGAGGTCCCGCGCGACCTGGCGTACGACGAGGTCGGCACGGTCAGGTCGGTGGCGCAGGGCGTGGCCCTCGTCGACGGGCTGCCGGGCGTGACCGCGGGCGAGACCGTGACCCTGGGCCCGGGCGCCCTCGGGATCGTCAGCGACCTGCGCGAGGACCTGGCCGGCGTCGTGCTGCTGCGCGGGTCGCGCGCGGTCGCCGCCGGCGTCACGGTGCGGCGCACCGGCCGCGTGCTCGCGGTGCCGGTCGGCGAGGCGGTCCTCGGCAGGGTCGTGGACGCCCTCGGCGACCCGCTCGACGAGAACGGCCCGCTCGAGGCCACGGCGCGGCTGCCGGTCGAGCGCCCCGCGACGCCGATCGTCGACAGGGCACCGGTCACCGAGCCGCTGCACACCGGCGTGAAGGTCGTCGACGCCCTCTTCCCCATCGGCCGCGGCCAGCGCGAGCTGATCGTCGGCGACCGCCAGACGGGTAAGACGGTGCTGGCGCTCACCGCGATCCTGGCGCAGCGCGACACGGGCGTCCGCTGCGTCTACTGCTCGATCGGCCGCCGCGGCGCCGAGGTGGCCCAGACCGTGGCCCGGCTCCGCCGCGCCGGCGCGATGGCCTACACGACGGTCGTCGTGGCGTCGTCGGAGTCCGAGCCGGGCCTGCGGCAGGTCGCGCCGTTCGCGGCCATGAGCATCGCCGAGTCGTGGATGGAGGCGGGGAGCCACGTGCTGGTGGTCCTCGACGACCTCGTCCAGCACGCCAGGGCCCACCGCGAGGTGTCGCTGCTGCTGAGGCGCCCGCCCGGCAGGGAGGCCTACCCGGGCGACGTCTTCTACCTGCACGCGCGGCTCCTCGAGCGCGCCACCCAGCTCAAGCCCGAGCGCGGCGGCGGGTCCCTGACCGCCCTGCCGATCGTCGAGACGCAGGAGCGCAACCTGGCCGCCTACATCCCCACGAACCTGATCTCGATCACCGACGGCCAGATCGTCCTCTCGCCGGAGCTGTTCGGCCGCGGGCAGCTGCCCGCCGTCGACGTCGGCCTCTCGGTGTCGCGCGTGGGCGGCAAGGCCCAGCTCCCCGCCTACCGCGCGGTGGCCGGCGGCGTGCGGCTCTCCTACGCGCAGTTCGAGGAGCTGGAGGAGTTCGCGCGCCTGGGCGCCGACCTCGACGAGGCCACCCGCCACGCGCTCAGGCGCGGCCGGCGCGTCAGGGAGGTCCTGCGTCAGGGCGCGCTCGAGACGGTGCCGGTGGTGAGGCAGGTCGCGACGCTGCTGGCCGTCGACTCCGGCCTCTTCGACGCGGTGCCGACGCGACGGATCAGGGAGCTCGAGGAGGCGATCGGCCGCGAGGTGCTGGCGCGGGCTCCCCACGTGGCCGCGGGCATCGAGGCCGGGGCGGAGCTGAGCGAGGAAGACCGCGCCGCCCTGTACGAGGCGGCGCGGCGCGTCGTCGCTGCGGCGGTGCCGGGGCCGTGAGCGGCAGCGCGCGGATCAGGCGCCAGCTCGAGAGCGCCGAGGGCCTGAGCGGGGTCGTGGGTACCATGAAGAGCCTCGCGTCGGTGCGCGTGAGCCAGTACCGCCGGACGATGCGCGCCCTCGACGCCTCGACGCGCACGCTCGACCACGCCGCCCGGGCGCTGCTGCACCTCCACCCCGAGCTGGCCGAGCCCGAGGACCCGAGGCAGGAGTCCGGCGCGGCCGTCGTCGTGTTCGGCTCCGACAGGGGGCTGTGCGGCCCGTTCAACGACCGCATCGCGCGCTACGCCGCCCGCGAGCTGGCCGCCGGCCGCGGCGGCCCCGAGGCGGAGGTCGTCGCGGTCGGCAGGCGCCTCGCCAGCCGGCTGCGCGCCGCCGGGGTCGAACCGCGCGTGCAGCTCCCGGCGCCCAGCTCCCTCGACGCCCTCGACGTCGCCGTGGCCGAGCTGCTCGGGCTCGTGACCGCGTGGCGCGACGAGGGCCGCGCCGCCCGCCTCCTGCTCCTCTACTCCCGCCCGGCGGGCGCGACGAGCTTCGCGCCGCGCACCGTCCAGGTGCTGCCGATCGACGCCGACTGGCTCAGGCAGCTGCGCCAGAAGCCGTGGCCTTCGCGGCGGGTGCCGATGCAGCTCTCGGACCCGCGGCGCCTGGTCGCCGGCGTGATCCGCCAGCGCATGGCGCTGTCGTTCGTCAAGGCGTTCGGCTCGTCCCTGGCGGCGGAGAACGCGGCCCGGCTGGCGGCGATGGAGGCGGCGTCGCGCAACATCGAGGAGCTGCTCGAGCAGCTCCGCACCGCGTACCACACGGCCCGGCAGGCCGCGGTCACCGAGGAGCTCCTCGACATCCAGGCCGCCGCCGCGGCGCTGGAGGGGTCCTGAAGGGCGCGTGCGGTCCCGGCGGCCCGGCACGCCCTCAGCGCGTGCGTCCGGAGTCGGGGTCGACCATCAGCGACGAGACGTCGACGGCCTCGAAGTCGGCGCCGGTGACGCGCCTGAGGTCCCTGAGCGCGTCGTCGTCCCAGCGCTCGTCGGGGGCGCCCGAGAGGTACCACGCCGAGCCGTTGTCGGCCAGGACGATGCCGTAGCGCTTGAGCGCCGTGACGATCACGCGCGCCTCGTCCGAGAAGCCGGTGTCGTCGAAGTCGGCGCGCAGCCTGAAGCGCTGCCCCATGGGCGGGTACTCGGGGCCCGTGAGGTCGGAAGCGTGATGCCTGGCGGGCCAGACGTGCGCCGCTCGCGTCCGCGGCGCCGTGAAGCGCAGGGCGTGACCGATCTCGCCGGCCGCCACCTCGTCGTACCTGACGAGCCCGGGGAGGATGGGCAGGCCGGCGGCGTCGGCCGAGGTCCAGCCGTCGGGCCTGAGCTCGTACCCGCCGAGGTCGAACACGGCACCCGAGCCCGCCCGCCAGGAGCCGTCCGGCTGTTTGACGGCCGCGAACAGCTCGTAGAGCACGCAGGCCGACGCGTCGACGACCAGGACGTGCCTGTCGCCGCCGGCGGCGACGCCCCCCGGCGGGGCTCCCTCCACGGGCGCGTCGGGCGGCACGGGGTAGGGGCCGGGGTCGCTCTCGTCGGCCCAGGTGAAGCTCACCGCGACCCGTGGCTGCGAGCCGTCGACGACCGTGTAGGGGATGCCGATCGGCGCGCCCTCCCACAGGCCCGACCCGAAGTCGGGGTGGACGGGACGGTCGGCGCCGATCGTCGCGACCCACGCCGCGGAGCTGGGGTGCACGGGCAGGTGGTCGACGCGGACGTTCCAGACGTGGTCGGCGGGGAACACGTCGCAGCCCGCCAGCGTGGGCGGCGGCCCGGCCGGGCCGCCGCGGGGCGCGGTGCCGCAGGCGACGAGGGCGAGCAGCGACGCCAACGCCGTACGGAGCCTACTCGGCGGTCTCACGCGCACATCCTAGGCGGCGCCCGCGCGTGCCCGCCGCGAGGCGAGTAATCCTGCCGTAAGAGCGCTCGGGGCATGCTCCCCGTCGTGAGGAACATGCAGGCTCTGGTGGGCCCGCTCGCGGGGTCGCTGCTGGCGTTCCTCGTCTTCTGGCTGATCTACTCGACGCCGGATGCCGACCCCCGCCTGGCCGCGCCGCTGGCCCACTTCTGGGTCGTGTCGCTGACGTCGCTCCTGGCCGTCGCGGTCGCCGTCGTCGTGGGCGTGGCAGGCGCCAGGGCCGGCGACTCCCGCGTCGTGTTCCTCGCCGGCGGCTTCGCGAGCATGGCGGGGTTCTTCGCCCTGCACGGGCTCTCCACGCCGTTCGTGCTCCTCGGTCCCAACGTCGTGACGCCGATCGCCTCGCAGCTCGCCATGATCGCGTTCGCCGCGTCGATGGTCGCCGCCGCCTACCTGCGTCCCTGCGAGGGACGCGGCTCCCTGGCGCGCACGCTGGCCGGCTGGGTCGGGGCGATCGTGCTGTTCGACGTCGTGCTCATGGCCCGGCCGGACCTGGCGCGCTTCGTGCCCGTCCACCTCGCGCCGCTGAAGCACGCGGTCGCCGTGGTCGTGATCGGCCTGCTGGCGCTTGCCGGCACGCGGTTCCTCGAGAGCTACCGCCTGGCGCGGTCGAGCATCCACCTCGTGATGCTCCACGTCGTGGGCTGGGTGATGGTCGCCCAGCTGATCATGACCCTGGGCGAGACGTTCCGCCTGTCGTGGTGGCTCTACCACCTCGTGCTGCTGCTGGCCGTCACGCTCATGCTCGTGACGTTCGCGCGGCAGCTCCGCGCCGGGCAGCTCGGCTCCGACCTCAACGCGCTCCTCGACGACGACGCGGTGCGCCGCCTGGCCTACGGGCTGCGGCCCGAGGTGCGGGCGCTCGTCGTCGCGACCGAGGCGAAGGACCACTACACCGCCGGCCACATGCAGCGCGTCGCCGAGCTGGCCGTGCGCGTCGGCAAGCGCATGGGGCTGCAGGCCGAGGACCTCCGCGTGCTGGCGCAGGCCGGCGTGATCCACGACGTCGGCAAGATCGAGGTGCCGGACGCGGTGCTCAACAAGCCCACGCGCCTCGAGCCGCACGAGCGCGACCTGATCGAGCAGCACCCCGCCAACGGCGAGCGCATCGGCCGGACCCTCGGTCTGCACCGGCTCGAGCTCGAGGTCATCAGGCACCATCACGAGCGCTGGGACGGCAGCGGCTACCCCGACAAGCTCGAGGGCGGGTCGATCCCGCTCCTCGCCCGCATCATGGCCGTGGCCGACGTCTACGACGCCCTCACGTCCGCGCGGGCCTACCGACCCGCCTGGACGCAGGAGGCGGCCCGCACCCTGCTGCAGCGCGAGGCCGGCACGTCGTTCGACCCGCGGGTCGTAGCGGCCACGCTCGAGGTGCTGCGCGGCGACGCCCAGCCGGTCGCGGCCAGGCAGCGCGACGTCAGGCTGACCCTGGCCGGCGCCGACTAGCTCGGCTCGGCCCGGCCGCCGGCGCCGACCTCGCCCGGCGCCGCCTAGGTGCCCGGCTCGGTTGCCGAGTGGTAGCCTGCGCCTCCTGGCCGAGCGTCGCCTGACAGCGGCACCTCCGGGCGCCGCGGGGCCAGGCCGGGCGCTCCGCGCGCACGGACCTCCATCCCCATGGCCACGCGCGTCTCGGTAGGAAAGCTGGCATGAACCTCGTCGTCGGTCTCCTCCTCGCCCTCGCCTCCGCCAGCGCCTTCGGCACCTCGGGCGCGCTGGCGAAGGGCCTCCTGACGGCGGGCTGGACGCCGGCCGCCGCCGTGACGTGGCGCGTGGCCGTGGGCGCGCTGGCGCTGCTCGTCCCGGCGGCGCTCGCCATGCGCCGCCGCTGGCACACGCTGCGCGCCGGCTGGAGGAGCGTGCTCCTCTTCGGCCTCGTGGCGGTCGCGGGCTGCCAGCTCACGTACTTCCTGGCCGTCGAGCGGCTCACGGTCGCCGTCGCGCTGCTGCTCGAGTACTGCGGCGTCCTCCTCGTCGTCCTGTGGCACTGGCTGCGGCGCGGGCGCCGGCCCCGTCCCCTGACCCTCATCGGCACGGCGCTGGCCCTGGTGGGCCTGGCGCTGGTCCTCGACGTGTTCGGGCCCGTGCGGGTCGACCCCCTGGGGGTGATGTGGGGCCTCATCGCCGCCGCGGGCCTGGCCACGTACTTCGTCGTGTCGGAGGACGAGAGCCACGGCATGCCACCCCTCGCCCTCGCCACCGGCGGCCTCGCCATCGGGGCGCTGGTGCTGCTGCTCGCCGGCGGCGTCGGGCTCCTCGAGACGACGTGGGTGGCGACCGACGTCGAGCTCGCCGGCCGCGTCGTGCCGTGGTGGGTGACGGTGCTGGCGCTGGGGCTGTTCGCGGCCGCCTTCGCCTACGCCACGGGGATCGCCAGCGTGCGCCGCCTCGGCTCGAAGCTGGCCTCGTTCGTCGGCCTCTCCGAGGTCCTCTTCGCCGTCGCCTGGGCGTGGCTGCTGCTGGGCGAGGCCCCGGCGCCCGTGCAGCTCGCCGGCGGCGTGCTGGTGCTGGCCGGCGTGTTCGTCGTCAGGCTCGACGAGGAGCCGAAGGGCGAGGCCGGGACCGTCCCGGTGGAGGCCCTGGGCACGCCGGGCGACTGAGCCGGCTCACGCCAACCCGAGCCAGCGCAGCACGTCCCAGCCGTGCGCCTCGAACGCCGCGTCGGCGTGCTCCCGCGCCCACACGACGGTCGTGAGGCCGCCCAGCGCGGCGACCCGCCGCAGCGTCTCCTCCTCGTCGGCCGTCAGGTCGCGGCCGTAGCCGGCGAGGAACGCCTCCCGGAGCGCCGGTTCGCGGCGCCACTCGCCGACCCAGAGCCGCTCGAGGTCGGCGACGCCCAGGTCGGGGCGGGCGTGCTCGAAGTCGAGCACGACCAGCTCGCCGCCCTCCCGCGCCAGCCAGTTGCGCGGCGTGTAGTCGCGGTGGCAGCGGACGCGCGACAGCGTCGCCAAGGCCGGGAGCGCCTCGGTGAGGGCGGCGCCGACATCGGCGACGACGGCGTCCGGCACCACGCCGCGCGCGCGCTCCGACCAGGCGGCCAGGCGCCGGGCGTAAGCCTCGTCGAGCGGCACGGGGTCCGGGTCCGCGAAGGGCAAGTCGTGGAGAGCGCGCAGGAACGCCCCGGCGCGGGCGCGCAGGTCGTGCGCCGCGGGCCCCGACGGCTCGAGGTCCGCCACTAGCGCGCCCCGCTCCCACGTCAGCACGACCCCGCGCGGGTGCTCATCCCGGTGGGCCAGCAGGCGCGGGGTCCCGATGCCGGGCGGGAAGGCGCGGCGTACCTCCGGGGCGCCGGCCTCGCCGGTGGGGAGGGTCCCGGCGGCGCCCGCGTCGGCGGGCTCGAGCAGCGGCAGCCACTCGCGGTAGGCGGTCAGCTCCTGCGCGAACTTGCGTCGCTGCCGATGCCCCTTCAGCGCGACGACGCCCGCCGGCCCCGCCACGCGCCACACCGCCGACTCGCCGTGGTCCCAGGAGAGGTCGGCGACCGCGGTCGGGGCGCCTACGTGCGCCGCGGCGAGGACGAGGAGCTCGCGCGGCGGCGTCCCTCGCCCGGACCTGGTCGACCCGCTCGACACGGCCGGCCAAGCTAGCACGCGCCGCCGCGGTCAGGCGGCTACCTCAGCGGGCGGCCGCGGCGGCGCGTTCCGGAGGCGCGGCCGGCCAGCCGGCCGGCGGACCCAGGTAGCTGGCGTCTAGGTCGTGGACCGAGGGGCAGCCGAGGAGCTTGAGCGTGCGCTCGAGCTCGGTGCGCAGGATGTCGATCGCCTTGGCGACGCCCTCGCGCCCGGCGGCGCCGAGACCGTAGGCGTAGGCGCGGCCCACCAGGACGGCCCTGGCGCCCAGCGCCAGCGCCTTGGCGACGTCGCCACCGCGCCTGACCCCGCCGTCCAGCAGGACCTCGACACGGTCCCCGACGGCGGCGACGACCTCGGGCAGGACCCGCAACGTGGCCGCCACGCCGTCGAGCTGCCTCCCGCCGTGGTTGGACACGACGACGGCGCTGGCGCCGACGTCGACGGCGCGCCTGGCGTCGTCGGCGGTGTGCACGCCCTTCACGACGATCGGGCCGTCCCAGGCCTCGGCGATCCAGGCGACGTCGTCCCAGGACACCGCCGCGGCGGCGAGCTGGGCGCCGATGTCGGCGTACGGCATCGGGCCCTCGGGCAGCAGGATGTTCGGGAAGTCCATGGGGAAGCCGTCGCGCCAGAAGTCGAGGACCCACCCAGGCTTGACGAGCACCTGGGGCAGGAAGGGCACGACGTCGGGGAAGCGCCTGGCGATCAGCTGCGCCGAGCCGTTGCGCACGTCGCGCTCGCGCATGCCGGCGACGGGGGTGTCGATCGTCACGACCAGCGCCGAGTAGCCGCAGGCCTTCGCCCGCGCGACCGCTTTGAGCCCCACCTCGCGCCCGCCGCAGAGGTAGAGCTGGTACCAGCACGGCCCCGAGCTCGCCTCCCTGACCTCCTCCATGCGCGTGCCGGACAGCGTGGAGAGGGTGTAGACGGTGCCCGCCTCGCCCGCCGCAGCGGCCGCCTGGGCCTCGCCGCGCGGCCAGAACATGCGGCTCGAGCCCACCGGCGCGAGGATCACGGGTAGCGACAGCTCGTGGCCGAGCACGGTGGTCCGCAGGTCGACCTCGGGGTGCACCACCGCCGAGCGCGGGCGCCAGGTCAGCTCCGCGAAGGCGGCCTCGTTGGCGCGCAGGGTGCGCTCGTCCTCCGCGCCGCCGTCGATGTAGTCGAACACCATCCGCGGCAGCCGGCGCCGCGCGAGCCTACGCAGGTCGGCGACGCTGACGACGGTCGGTCCCAGTCTCGGCAACACGGCGAGTATAGCCGCGAGGCGTTACGCTCCGCCGGTGCTAACGGTCCCCCGCCTCGACGCCCGCACGGCCCGCCGCGTCAGCGACCGGCACGGACTGGCGGCGGCGCGGGCCCTGGTCCTCGCCCACGGCTGGAACTCGACGTCGCACCAGGTGCTCGACCCGGGGATGCTGCTCTGGTTCAGCGGGGCCGGCGACGCCGTCGTCGGCTACGTCAGGGCGGCGGGGTTCAGGGTCGTGGCCGGCGCGCCCGTCGCGCCCGGCGAGCGGCTCGCGGCCGTCGCGGCAGAGTTCGAGGCCGACGCCCGCCGAGCCGGCGAGCGTGTCTGTTACTTCGCCGTCGAGGAGCGCTTCGCCGCCGCGCTGGGAGCCGGCCGGGGAGAGCCCGGCGGGGGTGGTGCGGGGCCGGCCCATGCCGGGGGCGCGCCTCCCGCCCGCCGTCACGCCCGGCACCTCATCGGCCTCCAGCCGGTGTGGGAGGCGGCCGCGTGGTCGCGGCGGTTCGACGCCAAGGCGTCGCTGCGGGCGCAGCGCAACCGGGCGGCGAACAAGGGGATCACCGTGGCCGCGGCGCCGGCGACCGCCGAGGGATCGCCCGAGCTGCGCGCGTGTCACGCGGCGTGGCTGCGCGCCAAGCGCCTGCCGCGGCTGGGCTTCCTGGCGCACTCGGACTCCGCCCGCGCCGACCCGCGCGTGCTGCGCGACCGCCGCCTGTTCGTCGCGCGGCACGGCGGGACCGGCGCGGCCGCCGGCCGGGTCGCGGCCTACCTCGCGGCGTGCCCGGTGCCGAAGCGCCGCGGCTGGCTCGTCGAGAAGGTCGTGCGCGACCCCGCAGCGCCCAACGGCACCTGCGAGCTGCTGCTCGACGCCGCCCTGCGTGCCCTCGCCGCCGAGGCCGACCGG